>Ga0134122_10001143_pt1 | contig 19017 bp, 22 predicted proteins | sample KB302_FD_96461 | JGI IMG/M metagenome (GOLD analysis project Ga0134122, IMG submission 96461) | Terrestrial soil microbial communities without Nitrogen fertilizer from Kellogg Biological Station, Michigan, USA - KB3-0-2 | ecosystem: Environmental > Terrestrial > Soil > Unclassified ... | reverse complement strand
GACGAACCGCGGGTCTCCTTCAGCCTGCGGAGCCTGGGAGCCCTGCTCTACAACCGCGGCGATCTCGCGGCGGCGGAGCCCCTGCTGCGGGAGGCCCTGCGCATCCGGCGCACGGCCTACGGACCGGACAACACCGGGCTGGCGCCGGTGCTCGATCTGCTCGGCAACGTGCGCTTCGCCCGCGGAGACCCGGCCGAGGCCGAGAGGCTCTATCTACAAGCCCTGGAGTTGCGCCGGCGGCTCCTCGGCGAGGACCACGTCGACCTCGCCCGCAGCGAGCGCAACCTCGCCGTGCTGCGGCTGGCCGGAGGAGACCTGGCAGGAGCGCGGCGCCTGGTGGAGAAGGCTCTGGCGCGGCTGCGACCGGCGAAGCCCGCCAGCGACTGGCGCATCGCCGACGTCGAGAGCATCGAGGGGGCCGTGCTGGCAGCGGAGGGACGTTCCCGCGAGGCCGAGCCGATCCTGCTGGCGAGCTATCGCGCCCTGGCCGGGAGCCGGGGCGAGCCTGCGGTGGTCACCCGGGAGGCGCGGCAACGGATCGCCGATTTTTACGACAAAACGGGGCGGCCCGCTGCGGCCGCCCCGTTTCGTGCACCCCGGGCGCTCCCCTGAGATCTCAGCTCAGGCTCACCACTCCCTGCGCTGCGGCGAGAGGTGGAGGCTCGATCTCGATGGGCTCCGGCCTGGAGGAGGACGGAGGCGGGTTCGATTTCAGGATTGCCGACGTAGTGCCGAGCGTCATGAGCCAGACCAGCAGGAGGACGTTGAAGGTTCGGTTGCCGAGCATGAGAATCCCCTTTGCGGGCGAGGCCCGCCATTGCGAGAGAAAGCTGTTTGGGGTGGCTTTCCACCGGTTCGCCGGTGGGTGGCCGGGTTTCGCGTCGTCTACCTGTGCTCTCGCAGAAGGGGGGAAAAGAGGATCATCGACATCGCCGGGGAGCTTGCGGCCAAGCTCCGCATCCACTATGGTCCGCGCCGAAATGAGAGCGGCACTGCGCGCCCCCCGCCACCTCTTCCTTCGCTTCCTCGTTCTGGTGGTGATCGTCGGGACCGGCTTTGCCGTCCTGCGCTGGACGCCGCTGGCGAGCTATCTCACGATCCAGAACGTCTCGGCCGTTCTGGAACGGCTCCGCGAGTCCTGGTGGGCGCCCGTGGCATTGATCGCGTCCTATGTAGTCCTCTGTCCGGTGTTACCGGCGACGCCGATGATGGTCGCCGGCGGCATGGTCTTCGGCCCGGTGCTGGGCTCGGTCTACAACATCCTCGGCACGTTCCTCGGCGGCACGGCCACCTACTACCTGGGCCGGGGCCTGGGCCACGACTTCGTGCTTCACTTGATGGGCAACCGGTTGAAGCGGGTGGAGCGTTATATCGCCCGGCGAGGGTTTTGGAGCATGGTGGGAGCCCGCTTTCTCCCGATCCCCTTTCCGCTGGTCAATTACTCCATGGCTCTCGCGGGGATCCGGCCGGCATTGTTCCTCATCACGACGGCGATCGGGCTCATCCCCGGAGTCGCCGTGTTCACCTACTTCGCCTCGCTGCTGACCAAGGCGGCGAGCGGCCACAGATCCGGCATCGTCGGCCAGTTCGCCATCGCCTCGCTGCTGATGCTCCTCCTGACCTTCGTTCCGCAGATCCGGATGGCGCGCAAGCGGCGGGCGCGGTACCGGCAGATCAAGGAGAGGCGAATTGCCCGCGCGACCTCACCCCCTGCCCCCTCTCCTAAAGGAGAGGGGGAAAAAAGAGAAGGAAAAACCCCTCTCCTTTAGGAGAGGGGTTGGGGTGAGGTCAGGCCCGGCCCAGCACCGTTTCGACCTCCGGCAGATCGATCAGCAGAGCCCCGCCGTTGACGAACTTCGAAGGCTCGAACTCATAGTCGCGGATCACCCGGCGGAAGGCCTCCTTGAGGGCCCGCGCCCCGAGGCGGGGCTGGCGGCCCGCCTCGGCGGCGATACGGCGGACGGCGGCGGGAGAGATGGCGAGATGGATGCCGCGACTCTCGAAGTAGGCCCGGCTCTGGTGGAAGGCGGACTCCGGAGTCTCGAGGAAGATGCGGACCAGCTCGTCCTGCCCCAGGTCCTCGAGCAGCACCACGGCGTCGAAGCGGGAGAGAAACTGCGGGCTCATGCCGTAGTCGAAGAGGTCCTCGTTGCGCAGCCAGTCGCGCAGACGAAAGACCAGCTTCTCCATCACCTTCCCGCCCTCGACGACGGTGACCGGCTGCAGCGCCCCGCGGTCCCTGCCGATGGTGACCCGGTCATAGACGGCGTCATAGAGTCCCTCGAAGGCGCCGGCGCAGACGAAGAGGAGCTCGGAGGAGTCCACGGTCACCGCTCCGCCGCCGGCCCAGGGAGGAAGGACGAGCGGCACGGCTTCGTTCTCGATCAGCGTCAGCAGCGCCTCCTGCGCGCGGATGCCGGCGACGTTCGGCTGGTCTCCGACGTGCGAGCGGATCTTGTCCACCTCGTCGACGAACACCAGTCCCGACGCGGCGCGCCGCAGCAGAGCTTCGACGGCGGCACCCTGCCCGAGCTGCTCGCGCGCCCGCTCCAGCAGGCGTCCCAGCACCGCCTCGCCCGGCCGGCCGCGCTCCGCCTCTTCGCCGAGGACGTTGGCGTGGATGCGCACCACCGCCGAGCGGGTCGCCAGCACCGGATCCGCCGCGAGGTACGACTCGACGGCCCGCATCAGCGTCGTCTTGCCGGTGCCGGACGAGCCGATCATCAGGATGTTGCCCACGCGCAGCCCCGCGAGCTGCTTGGCGAGCGCCACCGCCATCTCGCGAACGGCCTCCTCCTGGCCCAGGACGCGCTGGGCGAGGGCTTTGGCGATGGCGGCAGGATCGGGAGGAGGGCACGCCGGCGATGAATTCACGGACCCACTCTATACCCGCACCAGCACCGCCCCCCAGTGGAGCCCGGCTCCCAGGGCGGTGAAGGCCACCAGGGAGCCTTCCGGCGCTTTGCCGGCCTGGCGCGCCTCGTGGAAGGCGAGCGGCAACGTGGCGGAGGTGGTGTTGCCGTACTTCTGGATGTTGTTGTGGACCTTTGCGTCCGGCAGGCCGAGGACCTGCTGCGCCTTCTCGTTGATGCGCAGGTTGGCCTGGTGCATGACGACGAGATCCAGGTCCTGGGTGGTATAGCCGCAGCGCCGGAGCACCTCGACGGTCGCCTCCGGCATGCGCGTGGCGGCCAGCTTGAAGACCGCCCGGCCGTCCATCACCGGCACCATCTCGGCGGCCTGGATCATCTCGCAACTGACGAACGGACGCCGCTGCGAGCCGCCTCCAGGGACGTAGAGGATGTCCCGGTGGTTGCCGTCGCCGTAGAGCGCCGCGGCGAGGATGCCCCGGCCGTCCGCCGCTTCCGCCCGGAAGACCATGGCGCCGGCGCCGTCACCGAACAGCACCAGCAGGTGCCGGAAGCGCGAGTTCCATTCGAACTCCTCCCGGGAGAGCGGGCCGGGATCGCGCCCATGCAGCACCTCGAAAGTCCGGGCGCTGAACGGCATCAGCGACGTGTGGACGTCGGCGCCGACCAGGAGCACGGTGCGCGCGATGCCGCTGCGGATCAGGGCGTCCACCATCTGCAGGCCGTAGGCGAAGCCGGCGCACTGCTGGCGGATGTCGAGCGCCGGCAAGGGACGCATGCCGAGCTTCTGCTGGATGAGGGTGCCGGTGCCCGGGAAGTAGTGGTCGGGGGTCATGGTGGCACAGACGAGGTAGTCGACCTCGTCGACGCCGACGCCGGCGTCTTCGAGCGCGGCACGGGCGGCCGCGGCCCCGAGATCGGAGGAGCTCACGCCGGGCTCGACGTAGTAGCGGGTCACCACTCCGCTCCGCTCCCGGACCCACTCGTCATTGGTCTCGATGATGCGCGACAGCATCGAGTTGTCGACCTCGAGCGGGGGGATGCAGATGCCGGTTCCCGCCAGCACGGCACGAGCTTCGGTCATGGCGGATTCTCTCCGGGTCGAGAGCCTACGGATTCTCCGGCGGCTCGGAAGGCGGGACGAGCGGTCCGGTGCGGAAGCCGGGAGTATAGGAAACGGTCACGTCCCCCGCCTTGATGAAACGGTAGACGCCGGCCGGACGTCTACCGTCGAGCCCGGCAGGGGAGCCGGAGCCGTAGATCCAGGCTTCGACGGGCGGCCCGTTGGGGACGGGCGACACCTCGTGATCCACCTTCTGCGGCGGTCCATAGAGAATGTAGAGCACGCCGCGGTCGGTGCGGCGGCCGAGGAGACCGGCCTCGCTGTAGAGGCGGTCGGCCTCGGCCGAGCGTCGGTCGAAAGCGTCGCGGAGAGGGTTCCCGGGCTTTTCGGGCGCCGGATCGCGGCGCTCCCAGAAGGCCTCGATAAAAGCGCCGGCCTGGCCGTCATCCTTCAGCGCGAGGTACTCCTGGATCTCCTGAGGGGTCGCCAGGCGCGAGACCGCTCCCACCAGCCAGGCGGTGTACTCGGGTCCGAGGAACGGGTTCGTCAGCTTCGCCCGGGAGAGGGAGATGGAGCCCCCGCCGCCGCCACAGCCTGCGGCAAGGAGGGCCAGCAGGAGGAGGGCAGTGCCGCGCTCAGGCATGGCGGAGCAGATCGAGGAACTCCTCCCGCACCGGCCGCTGGTGGAAGATCCCGCGGAGCGCCGAGGTCACCGTCAGCGCCCCGGGCTTCTTGACACCGCGCATCTCGACGCACAGGTGCCGCGCCTCGATGACCACCATCGCTCCCAGCGGCTGAAGCTTCTCCTCGAGGCACGTCACCACCTGCTCGGTCAGCCGCTCCTGGAGCTGCGGCCGCTTGGCGTAGAACTCGAGGATGCGGGAGAACTTCGACAGCCCCAGGATGCGGTCACGCGGGATATACGCGATATGGGCATGACCGTAGAAGGGGATCAGGTGATGGGCGCACATGGAGTAGAAGGGAATCTGCTTCTCCATCACCATGTGGCTGTAGCCTTCCTCGTTGGGGAAAGTCGTAACCTTCGGCTCCGCGCCTTCCGCGAGGCCGTGGAACATCTCCAGGTACATCTTGGCCACCCGGAGGTCGGTCTCGGCGAGGTTCGGGTCCCGCAGATCCAATCCGAGGGCCGTGAGGATCCCCCGGACGTGATGGGCGACGACGGCGAGCTTGCGCTGCTCCTGCTCGTCGAGCTCGGTCATGGCGATCGGCGGCATGTGCTCGGGGACGATCACGTCGGGGTCATGGCTCATGGGAATCTCCTGCCCCGGCCCGCCTGCCGGGGGAGCCCTATCCTACACCAGCGACGGATCGGGTCCGTGTTTTGCACCCGCCCTATGGAAGCCCCGCCTTGGCGGGACAGACCTGTGACAAGGAGGATTCTTCATGGCAGCGAAAAAAGCACGAGACATCATGACCGAGAGCCCGGCGGTGTGTACCCCGGAGACCACCGCCCGGGACGCTGCACAGCAGATGGAACGGAACGACTGCGGGAGCCTGCCCGTGGTCGAGAACAGAGACTCGATGAAGCTGATCGGGATCGTGACCGACCGCGACCTCGCCCTGCGGATCCTGGGGCGAGGTCAGGACTCCGGTACGCGGATCAGCGAGGCGATGACGCGCAACGTAGCGTCGGTGAAGCCGGACGACGATCTGGACGCGGTCGAGCACGTCATGTCGGGGCAGCAGGTCCGCCGTGTCCCCGTCGTCGATGACCGGGATCGTGTCCTCGGCATCATCGCGCAGGCGGACCTCGCGCGCGAGCTGCAGTCCGTCGGCACCCAGGATTTCAGCCGCGTCGTGGAGAAGATCTCCGCGCCGGCGCACACCTAGAAGGGATGGGAGGTTCCAGCCGTCAGGGGCAGCCTCCCGGAGCACCTCCCTCCGGAAGCGCGGGCGGATGAACCTGCTCGGCGGCTCGTTTTCGTCGGCTCGCCGCACCCCGGAGTAGGCTCGGGGACGTCTTGTCCCGGCAGCCGCCTGCCCGGGGAAACCCTCTCCTACACCAGCGATCCGACCGGGTCCGTCCCCGTTGACAGTCTCGCACAAAAACATAAAGATGCTTCCATGAGAACTACCATTGATCTGCCGGACGATCTCTTCCGGGAAGCGAAGGCCAAGGCGGCACTGGACGGCATGAAGCTGAAGGATCTGATTACGCGGTACGTGGAACAGGGACTGAGGCAGGGCGAAGCATCGTCCCTGGCTTTGCCCAGGCGCCGCCGGAGCGAGCTTCCCGTGGCGCGGAAGGCGACAGACCGGAAGATTCCTGCACTGACCAATGCCGAGATCCACCGCATCCTGGAAGAGGAGGTAGGCAGCCGGCGTGATTGATTTGCCTTGACACATCGTCCGACATCGCGACAGATCGCCGGACTTGCGAAGCGATGACGCGACTTTGCGACAAACGAGCCGATTGCGCCCGCAATGGCGCGACATTGTCGCAAGATCTCGCCGTTCCTCGGCAGATCGCCAGATTTACGCCAATGTCTGAAGACTTGTCGCCCGATGAGTCGATCTCCTCGCAAACGAATCCATCGGCTCAGAAATCCGCGAATCGGCTCGCAAACGAACTCATCGCCTCAGCCGACGAGGCGACTTCGCGACAGATGAGCCGATATCGCGGCAGATCCGGCGGCGGCACCACAGCCCTGGCCGTGTCGCGTCCGCTGGTCTCCGGACGCTCGCTGCCGCTATGATCCGGAGGGCAAGGAGGGAGAGCCGATGCTCTATGACCTCTCGCCCACCATTCGCCCGGAGACCCCTGTCTGGCCGGGTGACACGTCGTTCCAGTCGCGGCTGACCTGGTCTCTCGCCGAAGGGGCCAGCGTCAACCTCTCGGCGATCACCACTACGCCGCACCTGGGAGCCCACGCCGACGCTCCATTCCACACCGAGCCGCGGGGGGAGGGAATGGCCGACATGCCGCTCGACCGCTACCTGGGGCCCTGCCGGGTGGTGCGGGTGCCGCCGCAGCCGCTCATCGAGCCGCGGCACCTGGAGGGAATCGACCTCGCCAATCCGGGCCGGCTGCTGTTCAGGAGCGAGAGCGTCCGCGACCGCCGCGCCTTCCCCGAGCGGTTCACCGCTCTGTCCCCGGAGCTGGCGGCCCTGCTCGCCGAGAAAGGCGTTCTGCTGGTGGGGATGGACACTCCTTCCGTCGATCCGTTCGACAGCAAGACGCTCGACGCCCATCACGCCCTGTTCCGCGGCGGCGTCGCCATCCTGGAAGGGCTGGTGCTCGACGGCGTTCCGGAAGGGGTCTACGAGCTCATCGCCTTGCCGCTGCGGCTGGCGGGGCTCGACGCCTCTCCGGTGCGGGCGGTATTGCGGACGCTCGACGCCTGAAGGGAGGATAGAATAGCGGGAAGTCGAAAGCCTGAGAGGAGAAATCCCGTGAACAGCAAGGAATTCGTCGCGCAACTGGTCGAGGAGATGGACCGGCTGTTTGCGCGGCTGGGCGAGACGGAGACGCTGGAGTCCGAGGCCGACGGCCAGGTGGACGTCGTCACGCTGCTCCGGCTGGCCCTCAAAAGCGAGCTCGAGGCGAGCGAGCTCGCCGGGTTCTGGATGCCGACGACTCCGGAGATGGATGCCAAGATGGCCCTCGCCCTCCAGTGCGGCGACGAGATGAAGCACTACGGCCTGATCAGCCAACGCCTGGCCGAGCTGGGCGAGGACCTGACGGACTTCGACCCGCTGGCCGAAGGCCACAGCCCTCTCTACCAATACCTGCGCGGCCTGCGCACCACGGTCGAGCGGATCGCCGCGGGCGTCTTCGCCAGCGAGGCCATCGCCCAGGTGCGCAACTCCCAGTTCGTGCTCTTCTGCCGCTCGGTCGGCGACGGAGAGACGGCGCGGCTCTACGCCGAGACGATCCAGCCCGAGGAGGCCCACCATCACCAACTCGGCCGTGAGATCCTGGAGAAGCACGCCACCACGCCGGAGCTGCAGGAGCTTGCCGCCTCCGCCGTGCGCAACACGCTGGCGATCGCCGACGAGCTGAGCAACCTGGCCGCCAAGACGACCGGCGTCCACAACATCCCCGTCTCCTGAGAGAGGGCCATGGAACAGATCTCGACAATCGCCGTGCTCGGCGCCGGCACGATGGGGCGCGGCATCGCCCACATCTCCGCCCTCGCCGGCTACGTGACCCGGTTGTACGACACGGACGCCGCCGCCCTGGAGAAGGCCGAGGCGGCCATCCACCGCAACCTCGCCAAAGGGGTCGAGTTGCGGAAGGTCGAGGCTGAGGCGGCGGCGCAGGCCGAGGCTCTCCTCGACTTCCAAACCAGCCTGCCGGAAGCCGTCGCCGACGCCGGACTGGTCGTCGAGGCGGTGCCCGAGGACGTGGCCCTCAAGATCGAGACCTTCCGCGCGGTGGCCCTCCATGCGCCGCAGGACGCGATCTTCGCCTCCAACACCTCGGCCCTCTCGATCACCGAGATGGCCGCGGCCTCGGGGCGGCCCGCGCGCTTCGCCGGCATGCACTTCTTCAACCCCGTCCACCTGATGAAGCTGATCGAGCTGGTGCGCGGCCTCGAGACCTCGCAGGAGACGCTCGACGCGCTCGCCCAGGTCGGCGAGCGGATGGGCAGGGAGATCGTGCTGGTGAAGGAGGCCCCCGGGTTCGTCACTTCCCGCATCAACGCGCTGATCGGCAACGAAGCTTTCCGCATGCTCCAGGAGGGAGTGGCGAGCGCCGAGGACATCGACAAGGCCCTGAAGCTCGGCCTGAACCACCCGATGGGGCCCTTCGAGATGGTCGATCTGGTGGGCCTCGACGTGCGCCTGTCGATCCTCGAATTCCTCCACCGCACCCTCGGCGAGGCTTACCGGCCCAACCAGATCCTCGTCCAGCACGTCCGCGCCGGACGGCTCGGCCGCAAGGTCGGCCGGGGCGTCTATACCTACGACGAGCAGGGGAAGCGGCTCCGGTGAGCGACCTCGAGGGCCGCGTCGCCCTGGTCACCGGCGCGAGCAGCGGGCTGGGTTTCGCGGCGGCTCGGGCGCTGGCGCGGCGCGGTGCCCGCCTCGCCATCGCGAGCCGCGGCGGTGAGAAGCTGGAGTCCGCCCGCGAACGGCTCGCCGGCGAGGGCGCCGAGGTGGCCGCCGTCGCCGCCGACGTGCGCGACGCCGAGGCCCTTGGCCGTCTGGTCGATGAGACCGAGCGCCGGCTCGGGCCCGTGGACGTGCTGGTGGCCAACGGCGGCGGCCCGCCCGCGAAGCCGGCCACCGAGGTCACGGAGGAGGACTGGCAGATCGCGATTCCCCTCACCCTGCTCTTCGTGCCCAGGTTGTGCCGGCTCGTCCTGCCCGGCATGCGCGAGCGCCGCTGGGGGCGGATCGTGGCCCTCAACTCGATCTCCTCGCGCCAGCCCATCCCCGGGCTCGCCCTCTCCAACGCGCTGCGCCCGGCCGTGCTGGGTTACCTGAAGACCCTCTCGCAGGAGGTGGCGGCAGCGGGCGTGACGGTCAACGCCGTGCTCCCGGGCTACACGCGAACGGCGCGGCAGGAGGAGCTGGCGGCGAGCGCCGCCGCCCGCACGGGAAAGCCGAGAGAGGAGATCGTGGCCGGTTGGATCGGCAACACCCCGGTGGGCCGCATGGCCGAGCCGGAGGAGGTCGGGGAGGTCGTGGCCTTCCTCTGCTCGCCAGCCGCCTCCTACGTCACCGGCCAGGCGATTGCCGTCGACGGCGGCTACTGGCGGGGGCTGTGAATTCCGGGGAATCAAGGACCAAAAGGACAACAAGGACGCCAAGGACGCGAGGTGATTCCTTGTCCTTGAAGTCCTTGCCGTCCTTGCTGTCTTTGGATCAACCCTGCTCGAGCGCCCAGGTTTCCACTTCCCACGTCCCGCCCTCGATGGCGACGGCGCCGATGTAGTCCTCCGCTGGGCGGAAGTGATGGAAAGACCAGCGGCCCGCCCGCTCGGGATCCCCTTCCAGAGTGAGCATGCGCGGCGGATCGCCCGGTGCCAGGGTCACGTCGAAAGAATCGAGGGGTACCGCCAGCCCCTCGCCCACCGCCTTGAGGTAGGCCTCCTTGCGGGTCCAGCAGTTGAAGAAGGCTTCCACCTTCCGCGGCGCGGGGATGCCCCGGAGCACCTCCCGCTCGCTCTGCGAGAAGAAGCGCTCGGCGATCTGCTCGCAATCCGGCATCGGCCGCAGGTGCTCGACGTCCACACCGATTTCGGCACCGAGCACGAACCCCGCGAGGGCCAGCTCGTTGGAGTTGGAGAGATTGAACTGCAGGCCCGCCGCTCCCAGGGGCGGCGCCAGGAAAGGCTTTCCCCGCGGACCGTAGGTGAACTGGACCCGCTCGGGTGGGATGTCCAGATAGGCCGCGAGCAGAGCCCGCAGAGCGCCCCGTCCCACCGCATACTGTCGCCGGTGCTTCTCGAAACGGAAGCGGTTCGCCCGCTCCCATTCGTCCGCGGCGAGAAAACGGCCCAGCCGCTCGACTCGCTCGGCCGGCGGATCGAGCCGGATGGACCAGAGGTGGATCCTGCCCGGCTCCAGTTTCAGGCCCGTCGCCGGAGCGCGTGAAGGGAATCCGCTCACCAGGGTCAGGGGAGCGCTGCGGCCGCAGTCTCCGCCAGGTCGCGGGAGACGGCCTCGAGAACGAGGTCTTTGGAGCCGTGGATGAAAAAATGGTCTCCTGGCAACATGCGCACCCGGAAGCGTCCCCGCGTCTGCTGCCGCCAAGCTTCCACGTCTTCGCGCGTGATCTCCTGGTCGCCAAGGCCACCGAACGCGGAGATGCCGAAGTCGAAGGGTTCCTCCTCGGTATAGGAGTAGGTCTCATTGATGGAGAAATCGGCCCGCAGGATGGGGATCAGCAGGCGCATCAGCTCCTCGTGCTGGAGCACCTCCTCCGGCGTGCCGTTGAGCTCCCGCAGCCTGTCGAGGAACTCCGGCTCCGGCAGCGCGTAAATCGGCTCCTCACGAGGCGGCACCTGGGGCGAGCGGCGCCCGGAGACGAACAGATGCAGGGGCAGAGCCTGGCCGCGCCGCCGCAGCTCCCGCGACAGCTCGAAGCCGATCAACCCGCCCATGCTGTGGCCGAAGAAAGCGAAAGGCAGATCCATATAGGGTCGTAGCGCGTCGGCGAGCTCCGGAACCATGAGCTCCGTCCGGCTGAACGCCGGGTCTCGCAGCCGGCTCTCCCGGCCCGGGAGCTGCACCGGACAGACCTCGAGGTAGGCGGGCATCGAGGCTCCCCAACCGCGGTAGGTCGAAGCCCCGCCGCCGGCGTACGGAAAGCAGAACAAGCGCAGCCGCGCGCGTGGGTTCACCTCGCGATAGGCCAGCCACCGCTCCGTCGGATTGGCGCTCGGTCTCACGGTTGGATCGACTCCGGATCAGATCCGCGGCATTCCGGCCCGGAGCCGGCGCCCTGGACTAGTTGCTCCCCTGACTCGCCTGGGCCTGCCGTTCGCGCTCCATCTCCTCCATCTTCTTGCGGAGCGAGAGCGGGCGCATGTCGGTCCAGACTTCCTTGATGTAGTCGAGGCATTCCTGCTTGGGGCCGGACTTGCCGACATCGTTCCAGCCCAGGGGGTTCTCGCGATGGGCCGGCCAGATCGAGTACTGCTCCTCGTGATTCACGACGACCTTGTAGATGGTGGTGTCTTCCCTGTCTTCCCAGCTCATGGGGATCGTCTCCTTCGTGTGTTGATATCGGCGGGCATGGAAACGACATTCGCCGGCCGAAACCGTTCCTCCCTCTCAAGTGCCGAGAACACCAAATGCGGGACAGGCCCGTACCCAGAAACTTCCGGGAGACCGAAGCCTACCACCGCGACCGGGCTCTGCCGAGCGCCGCAACCAGGGCCTCCACATCCTCCGGCCCCGTCCGGTAATTGGTGATACAGGCGCGCAACACCGGACCGACCTCCCCGAGCATGGCGGTGCTGAGCCACGCCTCGCCCGAGGCGACCACGGCCGCGGCCACTCCTTCGAGGAAAGCCGCCGAGCGTCCCTGGGCGCCGGAGCCCACGAAGCAGACCACGGGCAGGGGGGTATGATTAACCACCTCCCAACCCTCTTCCGCAAGCCGCTCGCGGAGCCGGTCCCCCATCGCGGTCTGTTGCCGGATCGCCTCCTCGTACCCGTCCCAGCCGGCAACCGCCAGGGAGAGAAAGAGCTTGAGGCCGATGAACCGGCGGGACCACTGCATCGAGTGGGCGTAGGGGTCCGCCACCGGCAGGGCGGCCGCCTCACGCGGCATGTATGGGGTCGCCACCCGGAAAGTCCGCTCCAGGATGCCGGGGTGGCGCGTGATGTACATACCCGCGCCCATCGGCACCGAGAGCCACTTGTGGGCGTCGAAGGTGAGGGAGCCGGCTCGGCAGACCCCCTCGATCACCGGCCGCAGCTCCGGCACCAGAGCCGCGGCCCCGCCCCAGGCGGCGTCCACGTGCAGCCAGAGCCCTCCCTCTTCCTCCGCGACCTGCGCCAGGTCGGCGACGGGGTCCACCACGCCCGCGCTCGTCGAGCCCACCGTGGCGACCACCAGGAAGGGCGACAGTCCCGCCTCGCGGTCCTCGCGGATGCGGCCGGCGAGGTCCTCGGGAACCATCCGCAGACGGGAATCCACCCTCACCTCCCGCACCGCCTCGGTGCCGAGCCCGGCGAGACGGGCCGCTTTGAGGAAAGAGTGGTGGGCCTCCGGCGAGACGTAGAGCACCGGCTGGCTGCGCAGCGCCAGCAGCCCGCGGCGGCCGACCTCGGGGAAAGCCCGGGTGAGCGCCGTCGAGAGCGCGGTGTGGTTCGCCTCGGCGCCGCCCGAAGTGAAGATGCCTTCGACCCGTGCCGGATCGAAGCCGAAGCGGCCCGCGAAGGCACGGATCAGGTGCTGCTCGATCTCGGCCGCCAGCGGGCTGTGGCTCCAGGCGGCGAGCTGGGGATTGAAGGCCGCCACCAGAGCGTCCGCGGCGACGCCCATGGTCGTCGGAGCCGGGTTGAACAGCCCGAAGTAGCGCGGGTGAGGCGTGTGGACCTGCCATCGCCAGAGACCGTCCACAGCGAAGTCCAACGCCGCCAGAGGAGGGACCGGCTTCGCGAAGTCGAACGGCGCGAGCGCCTTGCGAATCTCCTCGAAATCGAGCACCGGCGCGACCCTCGCCTCTCCGACGCCCTCTGTATACGTCTCTATGGCTTCGGCCAGGCGGCGCCACAGCTCGCCCCGGGTCGAGGGGTCCAGCAGCAGCGGAGTCGGGAGAGGGGGGATCGAGGCCATGAGGAGGTCACGCTGTCGTTCGACGGAGCGCACGATCATAGAGCAGGATGGTGTGGAAGAGTCCGCTACAATGCCCGCTCATGACCGCTACTCCTCGCTTGGCTCCCTGCCCCAGGACTCCGAACTGCGTCTCGACCCAAGCGCCCCCCGGGCGGCAGCGGATGGAGCCCATCCCCTACAACGGAAGCCCGGCGGAGGTCCGGGAAAGGCTGCTCGCGGTGCTGCGCAGCTATCCCCGGACCCGGATCGTGCGCGAGGAGCCCGACTACCTCAAGGTGGAGTGCCGCTCCCGGATCTTCCGTTTCGTGGACGACGTCGAGCTCGTCTTCGACGACGAAGCCCGGCAGATCCACTTCCGCTCCGCCTCCCGCCTCGGCCGCAGCGACTTCGGAGTCAACCGTCAGCGGATGAAGGAGATCCGCGCGGCGTTCCTGGGGGGCGGAAGCTGACGCCTTATTCCGGGAAGACCAACCGGCCACTTTGAGCATCGAACAGGTTGGGGATGTCCTCTCTCCGAATCCCAAACCCCTCGTAGAAACGCTCGACTAGTCGATAACCGCAGCGATCCGGCTCGGATTCGATCTCCTCGAAGCGGAAGACAAGCGGTTGCGGTAGCACAAAATCGTCGTCCGTGAACGTTCTTGGCCGGTTGGCCGCGAACCAGACGCCGGGAGCTCCAGGCCGGAGAATCCAACCCCTGAGTCGGGTAAGGAGCAGATCCACTATGACGGCGTCTCCCGGGTGAACGTGGCCTTGGTAAATTGCACGGGCAAGCCGGAGCGCCGAGACAATGTACTCAATCAGAAGGGGGGGCCAGATCTGATTCTCTTCTCTTCCCTTCCAGTAGAAGGCCTCGAGCGGCGCAGAAAAAACCAAGCCTCCGTCTCGCCTGATCTCTGCCTTGAGGAGCTCTTCAGAGGAAGTGGTTAGCCTGTCCTGCCGAATCCGCGGCCTATATTGGAACTGCGAAAAGTTCCATCCTGAAGCACGATTACCTGTGACCTGAGGATTCTGCAGAAATTCCTCAAATCTCGCATCCTGGATATCGAGGGAGACCTCAACTGCAGGCTCAAAGTGCATCCAGAAGAGCTCCTCGCCTTTCGCCAAGACTTCCTTCCGCTCCTCTATAGTCTTTGATACCGAAGTCCGAAGGCGATCACTTGTCGCCGGGTCAGCGGCGTGGAAGATCTCCTCGCGAGTCATCGGCCTGATCCGATCTCCTACTCGGACCACGAAGTGACGACCGGTTTTCCTCAGGAACGCATAGGGCTTCCCTACTGCTGGACCCACGAGGACGCCAAGGACGGCTCCTTGCCCTTGATCCTGAACTTCGATGTTCACCATGCTGTTCGAAATGGCGGGCTCAATCGTATCGACCAGATAGTTGAGAAGCCGACCTTTCTCGCTCTCCGGGTCGGCAATCGGCTCCACGGCCACTGCCCTCCCATCTTCCTCGCGCAGCCCGATCCACACCTTTCCTCCCTCGGCATTGAGCATGGCCACGACCTCCCGCGCGATCTTCTCCGGGTCCTTGAGGGCATCAGCTCCCTTGAATTCCAGGCGCGGCCCCTCTTTTTTTCCAAGAGGAATTGGGTCGCTCATGGCTCTCCTCCCTGAAGGCAGGCGGCTGGATCGAACAGGAAGCGCTGAATCGCGATCGTCTCGACCCCCTCCGCCTGTTCATCGAGGACCCCACCGTGGATAAGGATTCGGCGGTCAGCTCCCAACTCCTTTGCCGCCCGACGGAGGCGTTCAATCTTGTCAGCCCTTAGCCGCGGATTGCTCGTCACCTCGATGGCGACCAGTTCATCCCGGGGATCCTCTAGTACGAAGTCGATCTCCAGGTCTTCACGCTGCCGGTAGTACCCGAGACGTGCCTCCCTATCTCTCGCCACTTCACGAAGATGGCGGAAGACCGCGGCTTCGAAAACCCGTGCTCGCACCGTCGGGTCCTGAATCGGAAAGGACGCGAAGGCCGTGACCAAGCCCGGGTCTGCCGCGAAGATCTTGGACTTCGACCTCAAACCGGCGGTTGCACCGCGGGCAAAGCGGTCCAAAGGAAACACCAGAAGGCTGTCATTGAGAAGCCTGACCCACTCGCGGACGGACCGGGGATCAGCCCCTAAGTCGCGCGCCCGGGCCTCGGCGTTGAACTCGGCGCCGGAGTCCTGGAGGAGATAGACGAAGAGGTCCTTGATCCGCGCTAGGTCCACCCCAAGGCCGGAAAGATCCCGCAGAATGGCCCGTTCGGCGATGTCGCTCCGGAGCCGCCGCCGGACCTCGGGGAAGTCCTCGCTCAGCACGTACTCGGGGAACCCACCCAGAGCCAGATAGCGCTCGTGGAGGTTGGGAGCGAGGCGCAGTCTGGCCTCCTCATCCTCTTCGGGACTAGCGTGAAGGCGGATGAATTCACGAAAAGAGAGTCCTTCGATGTAGAGTTCGTCCCACCGCCCCTGGCCGGACTCCTGGGAGCCGTCGCGGAGGAGCCTGGCCGCAGAATCCGTGGCCACGATCCGTCCGACACGGGAGTCCACGGCGCGTTTGAGCCAGAGGTCCCATTTCGGAGCACTCCGGATCTCGTCCAAGAGGAAGACCCTGGGATACTCAGGGACCACCCCAACCGGCTGAGCCTCGACGACCTCGTGGGCCATGACCTCCACCGTGATCCGGTCGTCGGAGAAATCGAAGTAGGTGAGGTTCTGCGGCGGCAGACCCGCGGTCAGTAGATCGTCAGCCAATTGCAGTAGCAGAACGGTCTTGCCAACCTGCCGCGGCCCCAATAACACGATCGCCCGCCGATCGTCCAAGCGCTGGACACGTGACAGAATCTCACGCTGTAAATCCCGTCGGACGGGATATCCTCGGACTCGGCGGATGGCACCGTCCCGCCACCACGGGTTCTGGTCCTGCAGTAGGTCGGCAAGGATCATTGTGATGTCCTTCCTGAGTAAGTTTAGCAGCATTCCAATGTCAATACACGCGAGCGTCACCTCCGCCCTCCTCTACGCCCCCCACGGCCAGCCCGGCCATTTCTTCAACCCCTGGGGCCAGCTCACCAACCGGTTCACCGACCTCCTGCGGTGGAAGCTCGGCAAGAACGAGTACGACAAGAGCACCCCACCCGAGGTGCCGGTCATGGCCAACGACGGCGCCTACCTGAAGGACCGGAGCCAGCCGGCCTCGGTGACCTGGGTGGGGCACTCCACCTTCGCCGTCCAGGACGGTGCAGACGTGTTCCTGACCGATCCCCATTGGGGACCGCGCGCCCTGATCCCGCCCCGGATCACCCCGCCAGGCATCCCGCTCGGCGCCGTCCCATCGGACGCCTTCGTCGTCCTCTCCCACAACCACTACGACCATTTGGACTCCTGGACGGTACGCCGCCTGCCGGAAACGATCCCCTGGTTCGTTCCCCTGGGGCTTGGCGACTGGTTCCGCCGCAAGGGAAGAGAGCAGGTCACCGAGCTGGACTGGTGGCAGAGCGCCCACCACGGTCGTTGGACCCTGACCTGCCTGCCGGCCCAGCACTGGTCCGACCGGCTCGGCATGGGGCGAAACGCCACCCTCTGGTGCTCGTGGCTCCTCGATTCCGGGGAGCGGCGCTACTACTTCGCCGGGGACTCCGGCTACTTCCACGGATTCGCCGAATTCGGACGGCGGTTCGCTCCCATCGACATAGCTTTCCTGCCGATCGGCGCCTATGAGCCCCGCTGGTTCATGCGTTACCAGCACGTCAACCCCGAGGAGGCCTGGCGGGCGTTCCTCGACCTCGGTGCCAGGACCATGGTTCCCATGCATTGGGGGTGCTTCGACCTGACGGACGAGCCGGTCGACCTCCCTCCCAGAGTGCTCACGGAGATCCTGCAGCGTGAGGGCGCAGGCCGGGAACAGGTCAGGACGATGGCGGTGGGGGAACGTTGGAAGATGGACTGAAAGGCCGATCTACAAGGATTTTCCGGGGTTGGAACGCCGCGCGCCTGTGGTACAGTTCGCCACTCATCGGTGGCACCGGTGCTTAAGTTATCGCTGGAGAGATGGGCAGATGAGATCGTCGGCGCAGCAGCTTCCTCGGGATTCCCGCCCCCCCGCATCGAAACAGAGCCGGCCTGCAGGCGCCCGGACCTCCGGTCCGCGCCGGCCCGTTCAGCTCGAGCTGTTCAGATCCCGCCCCGTGCAGCCCATTTCCTCCCTGCCGGCACTTCAGCCGGCCGATCCGGGGGCCCAGCGGTTCCATCTCCTCCGCCGTTTGAACCGCCTGACCGGCGGCCGGGTGCGCTCGCTGGAGCTCACCGACAACCGCCGGACCATCCTGAGCGTCCAGTCCGGCCGCAAGGAGAACCGGGCGCCGCTCGTACTGCGCATCCACCATTCCTTCACCCAGGCGCCGGAAGAGGTGTTGCAGGCGGTAGCGACGTTCGTCGAGAGCAAGCGCGGGAGCGACCGCGCCCGCGAGGCACTGGGCGTCATCCGGGAGCACTTCTCCGCCCATCGCACGACAGCCCGCTCCCGTCGGCTGGTCCTGCGGCCGGAGGGGACGGTCCTCGACCTTCGTGAGGTCTTCGCGGACCTCAACCAGCGCTACTTCGCGGGGCGCCTGGCGGTGGACATCAGTTGGGGCAAGGACATTGCCGGGATCGCCCACCGCTGCCGGCGCTCCGGGACCTCCGTCCTCCAACTCGGCAGCTACTCCTACGAAGACTTTCTGATTCGGATCCACCGCTTGCTGGACGATCCCAACGTGCCACGGTACGTGGTCGAGGCCGTCGTCTACCATGAAATGCTCCACGCGGACATGCCGCCCGAGGTGCGTGGCGGCCGGCGGCTCTTCCACACCCCGGAGTTCCGCCGCCGGGAGCGGCTCTTCCGCAGCCTCTGGCGGGCCGAGCGCTGGATCGCCGAGAACCTTCCCGCGCTGCTCCGCGCACGGCGGGCGACGAAGCCGCAACGGAGGCGGTAGCGCCTGGAAACCGGGCTCAGCCTTGCCTCCAACTCCTTCTTCTGCAACAATTCCCCGGCGTTCTCGTCGAACCAGCCGTCTGACCTCGGAGCAGAGCCGTAAGCCGCCGTGCCGATCCTGAAGCGCGAAGTCGATCTTTTTCCCTCCCACTTGTTCGAGCTGTCCCGGAGCGAGCATCCCTGGTGGGTGGCCTACGTGCGCAGCCGACAGGAGAAAGGGCTGGCGCGCCATCTGACCGGCCACGGCGTGGGTTTCTATCTTCCTCAGGCCGAGAAAAAGACCCGGCGAGCGGGCCGGACGTTCCTCTCCACCTTGCCGCTGTTCCCCGGGTACGTCTTCTTCCGCGGCTCGGTCGAGGCGCGCAGGACCGCACTGCGGAGCGACCTCATCGTCCAGGTCCTGGGCGTGCTCGACCAGGAGCGGCTGCAGCGGGAGCTCGAGAGCCTCTGGCGGCTGCAGCAGACGGGAGCGCCGCTCGTCCCCCATTCCTACATCGGGGCCGGGGATGAGGTCGAAATCGTGGACGGCCCGTTCCGGGGATGGACCGGGACGGTGCTACGCGAGAAAGGCCGGTTGCGGCTGATCGTCTCCGTCACCTTCCTCCGGCAATCCGTGGCGGCCGAGCTGGACCGCGAGCTCGTGGCACCCCTGCGGGCTTTTCGATCGGCGCGGACGGCGGCGGCCGGATAGGGCGGAGAACAAGCTCCGGGCGCGCTCGCCGCGCCCTGCCCCTCGGTGTCGTCGCGGATGTACACCGAAGGGGGCGGAGCCTGCCCGGGACATTCATGCGCTCTCGAAACGATCTCATCTTCGTCTCTGCCGGCCTGGGCCTCGACGGCGGCGGCCGGGCGGCGGCCGGGCGTCT
>Ga0134122_10001142_pt1 | contig 19018 bp, 16 predicted proteins | sample KB302_FD_96461 | JGI IMG/M metagenome (GOLD analysis project Ga0134122, IMG submission 96461) | Terrestrial soil microbial communities without Nitrogen fertilizer from Kellogg Biological Station, Michigan, USA - KB3-0-2 | ecosystem: Environmental > Terrestrial > Soil > Unclassified ... | reverse complement strand
GCTCCGATGTTCACCGCCCGCTGGCGATGGAACGCATCGCGCGCTCTGGCCGTGCTCCGCTTTTCCGGTGGACGAAAAACACCGCCGCCGATTCAGCGCATGCGCTCCGACGATCTGCTGGCCGCCGTGTTTCCCGACCAGGCCGCCTGCGGCGAAAACATCGTGGGAGATATTCGAATTCCGGACCATCCGCTGGTAAAGGAAACCATACGCGACTGTCTCCACGAAGCGATGGACCTGGATGGATTGAAAGGCGTGCTCGACTCCATCCGAAATGGCGTGATTCGCGCCGTGGCGGTGGACACCGCGGAACCTTCTCCGTTCTCGCACGAGATTCTCAATGCGAATCCATATGCCTACCTTGATGACGCACCACTCGAAGAACGGCGGGCTCGTGCCGTACAGATGCGGCGTTCGCTCGGTGTGGATTCGGGCGAAGTGGGCGCGCTCGATCCGGCCGCGATCGATGCCGTGCGCAGCGAATCGTGGCCGGTGGTGCGCAATGCCGACGAATTGCACGATGCGCTGTTGACGTTGTTTGTGCTGCAACCTCAGCCGGAATGGTCCGAGATGTTTGAAGAGCTGGCGGGAATGCGCCGCGCCACCACGCTACACACCGGCGGAGCAGTGTTCTGGGCGCCGGCCGAACGTTTGTCGACGCTGCAACGACTCTATACGGACGCGGCATTCGGACCCGTGATTGAATCCGTGGAACGAACCGCGGCTGAAGACCGTGATACCGCGGCAACGGAAGTCGTGCGCGGTTGGATGGAATCCACAGGTCCAATGACGGCAATGCAAGTGTCCGAGCGGCTGCGGCTGACACGAGACCTGGTCGATGTTGCATTCGGACGCCTCGAGGCCAACGGCGAGATTTTGCGCGGACGTTTTACTCCGGCGGCGCGCGAAGCCGGCACGGAATTGGAATGGTGCAATCGCCGGTTGCTGGCGCGCATTCACCGTCTGACCATCGGCAGGTTGAGGCGGGAAATCGAACCGGTGTCGTCGGCGGATTTCATGCGATTTCTTTTCTCCTGGCAGCACGTCGCGTCTGGCACGCAGCTTCATGGCGTGGACGGCGTGTTTCAGATCCTGAAGCAGTTGCAGGGGTATGAGATTTCCGCATCGTCGTGGGAGACGGAGGTCTTGCCACGCCGCGTGGCGCGATATGCGCCGGAAATGCTCGATCAGCTGTGTCTGTCGGGCGAAATCATGTGGGGACGGCTTTCTCCGCATCCGGCGTTTGCCGTCACCGTCGAGTCGTCTCCCAGAGGGCGGAGGGTGCGGCCGACGCGCGTGGCGCCGGTCGCAATCTTTTTGCGTGACGATGCGCCGTGGCTGCTGCAGCCTCCCGTGGATTCCGATATTTCGCTTTCGCATGCGGCGCGCGAAGTACACGACGCGCTCGGCCAGCGCGGGGCGTCGTTTCTTCCGGAACTTGTGAAGTCGACCGGGCGGCTGGCCAGCGAAGTGGAAGACGGATTGTGGGAGCTTGCGGCCGCAGGTCTGGTGACTGCGGATGGATACGAAAATTTGCGAGCGCTGGTCGATCCTAGGCGGCGCGGCAGCACCAGCCGCACTCGCGGACGGGCGCGCCATGCGGCGGGCCGATGGGCCCTTTTGGTATTTCCAGATCCGCCGGCGAACCGGAACACCGCTTTCGCCCGTCAGCTTCTGGATCGCTGGGGTGTGGTATTTCGGGATCTTCTCGCGCGAGAGTCGCTGGTTCCTCCGTGGCGAGACCTGCTGTTGGAACTCCGGCGAATGGAGGCCAAAGGTGAAATCCGTGGCGGCCGTTTCGTTAACGGATTTCCCGGAGAACAATTCGCCCGTCCCGAAGCGGTGGATCTGTTGCGCGCTCTTCGGCGAAAATCCGAAGGAAACGCGTTGCGCATCGCCGCATCCGATCCGTTGAATCTTGCCGGAATCGTTGTGCCGGGTCCACGAATCAGCCCGCTGGCCGGTCAGGCAGTGGAACTTCTGACGGCCTGACGTGAAGATACCTGGAAAGCTGCCTCTGTGGGCGCGGGCGGAAGGTGGGAATAAGACCAATTCGGGGCCGTGCTACTCGAACCCTGAACTTGCAGTTCAGAGTTCGGGGTTCGAGTAGCACGGCCCCGAATTGGTCTACCGCGCCTACAGCTATTCGGATGCGCTTCGCGCACTTTACGCCTCAGAATTTCGGTGGCGTTGATCGATCTTCGTTTTTTTTGTGCGCGCGGGACGATGCGGACTGTGCCAGCGAATCCGTCAACGTCACCGAATTGATTACTTCCGAACCGCGAGCTTCTGGCACCAATGGACGGCGTCCTCGACGTTTGCACGATTCCGCTTTATTCCTTGCCGCGAGAATCTAGTTGCCGGAAAGGCGGATCATGTTCAGAAATTCCCGTCAGGGTCTCCACGCTGTTCGAATCGCGGGCCTGGTATTCGCCTCACTTCTCATCGCGGCGGTTGCGGCGCCGCTGGAGGCTTCAGGCGTGACGAACTTATCGGAGGAGTCGCGGCCGAACATTGAACTGGTATTCAGTGATGAGGTGGCAGCAGAAAGTCCGCTGAATGAAACCTTCCGCGTTCACATTTGGATTCCCGGTTTCGATGATGTCGAACCGGTAGTTGCCTGCTTGCCCATGCCCACGTCGAATCACCCGAGCTACCGTGTGGTTATTGCCGGAAAGCTGCACTTCGGGAAACTGGCACGTGTGGATGCCTGCAGCGGAATGCTCCGGATGCTGCCGTGGATTTGGCATTCTGCCCCGAAAGGGCGCGAGCAATTCTTGCTCCCGATGATCTGAACAGACCCGGCCGGGCAACGGATACTGGTGCGCCCGGAATTTACGTTCGTTTTGTATTCACGTTTGCCCACGTAAAGCCCAGATTCCTTCTACAATAAAGCAGGAACATGAAGCCTCAGGATTCTGCCTCGAAGATTGTACCCGAAGAAATCGTCGACGCCGCGTGCCTCGAAATAGGGGAACTTTCCGAAGATCAAGCACGCCTCCACATGCAGGGCCTCTCTCGCAGGCAGCCGGCATTGCTGGCATTTGTGACCACCTTTTCAGAGGACCTGAACAAGGACGGAGCTGAGTTAGGAATCTATATGTTCGTGGCGATTGTTCAGATGTTCGAGATGCATTTCGGAAAACGATTGCAGAATGCCGGCGCAAAGCGGATCGAGTCCACGCATGAGGAAAATGTGAAGATGCTGGACTACCTAACCGGCGCCCACGAGCGTTGGCTTGAGCGAGCTGCCGTTGTCCAAAGCGAAAAGCAACCATGGGTCTGGAAATACGTGGTCGAATGCTTGTTCGAACCCAATGACCCGGAACTTGACCTATCCGAAGACGACCAGGGGGCGCTAGCCATCATCATGCGGACTGTAATCGACACATTGGACAGTTCCGTCCGCTGATTCCAGGAGCCCGGAATCTGCGACCTTCCTGTTTCGCCCGACTACGGGCTCAGCCTTTCGCGCTTCGAGAATCGCTGCTCGCTCCGGACATGGGTCTATCGGGTAGCGCACAACACCGCGACGTCGAAGGTAATTCGTCGCGAGGCCAATAAACCGCTGATGCTGAGCTACGGTGATGAACTGGAATCTTTGAAGCTCGCCAGTCCGTTTACCGGGGAAGAGAACCTCGACCGGCGTTTGGCGATGGATCGCCTGTATGAATTGATTCAGAGATTGAGGGCGCTCGACCGGCAAGTGATTCTGCTTTATCTGGAAGAAGAGAGTGCCGCATCCATATCGGAGATCACGGGCCTGTCGGCCGCAAATGTCGCCACAAAGATTGGCCGCATCAAAGACGTTCTGGCGCGTTGGTTCCATCAGGGAGTCCACGATGAAACGTAATCCTGAAAATGATGTTTGGCAGCTGTGGAAAGAGCAGCCGAGAAAGGACATGACAATGACGACAAATGAGATTCGCGAGAAGGCCCGGCGATTTCAAGAAAAGGTATGGCGAGGAAATGCAGTTGCCGGAGGGCTCTTCCTTCTGCTGTTTCTAAAGAATTTCTGGGAAGCGTGGACGAGCGTTGAGGTTCTTGCGCAGCTGGGCCACGTTCTTCTCATGGCTGCTTTCGCGTATGTGGCTTTTCGGTATCGACAGTATGGCCGCGTGGTGCCCGCGCCGTCCGTGCTTGGATTGATGAACTCTGCGGATATGTATCGAGCGCTGTTGGTGCGACAGCGCGACATGACAAGCGGCGGCTGGCGATACTTTCTGCCGTTTGCGCCGGGGCTGTTCCTTGTCGTTTTTGGATCCACTTCAGAGAGCCGGTCCGCGTCTCAGGTCGTTGTCCTCGCAGTTTTGGCTGTGGCACTGTTCGTTGGTTGTGCCTGGGTGAATGCGAGGAGCGTGCAGCGACTGGAAAGGGAAATCCGTCTTCTGGAAAACTCATGAGACGAAATCCGTGACTGTTACACCGCAGGGTGCCGCGCGCGTTCAACGCACGGATGCCGCGGCGACGATCTTTTCCAGAGCCTGATACGCCTCAGTGGTCGGATTAAACGACCCGCCATCCCCATTGTGCAGCACGATCACGGCGGTCTTCGTCAACCGGTGCACAAACATCGCGGAAACAAAGCCGTCCGTAGATCCGTTGTGACCGATGAATACCAGGTTTCCACGGCGCTCCACCATAAATCCGATGCCGTAGCCGCGCGAAAGCTGTTCGGCTCCGGCGTATGTGCCTGCGTAGTTCGCGTCCTGCGTCTCTTTCTTCAGGAGACTTGCCGGACCATCGCCGAGTTCCCAGGCTGCGAATTTCGCCAGATCGGTCACCGTACTGAAAAGCGCGCCGTTCGGTACCCGATAGCCGCGTCCGTCCAACTGCCGGTCGGGGACTGTGCGATCAGGCTTGCTCTGTGCGGTCTGACGCATGTATCCGTGGGCGAGGTTCTTGCGGATATCGGCGGTCGGTTCAAAGCTGGTCCTGGACATGCCGAGCGGCACAAGGATGCGCTCGCGGACATACGCGGTGTATGGCTGGGCGGATGCCCGCTCGAGTGCGAGGCCAAGAGTCGCATAGCCGATGTTCGAATAGAGATACTGCGTCCCAGGATCGAACTGATATTGCGTCATCGGCAAGCACTCAATCACTTTCTGCTTCCAGACGCTGACGGGACCCACTGAAGAGTTCGCGCAACCCGGCTCTCGCGCCAGTCCCGACATCATCGATGCGACCTGCAGCAGCGTAATGGGCCGCGTGCCGGGCCGGCCGCCGGTGAGGCGCCGCACTTCCGGAACGTACTTTTCGAGAGGATCGGAGAGCGACATCGTGCCGCGCTCAACAAGCTGCAGGAGCATGAGCGCGGTAAACTGCTTGGTGATCGAGCCGATGCGATAAGCCGTGTCGTTCGTCGCGACGCGCTTTTTCTCGACATCCGCAAAACCCAAGTGCTTCGTCCATACGAGCCCGCCGCCGGCAATAACGCCCACGGAAACTCCGCCGGTCTCGTCCCTGGCAAAATCCGCTGAAATCTGCGCGTCGATCTCGCGAAGTGCCGACTCCAGGCCCAGGTTGCGCGGCGACTGCAACGGGCTGGCCGTCAGCGGCAGCAGCACTAGCACAACGAAGAACGGAATGACGCTCAACAAATGTCGGAACTTCATGGTCACCATTCAGATTCTCGAGAAATCAAGGATAAAGGCAAAGTGCGGGAAGGATAAAGGATACTGAGATGAAGTCACAACGGATTTTGATGACGGATTTTTCGGTAGTGGGTTTGTATTACCCGAATCGACTGTAGGGGTGGGCGGAAGGTGTGAATCCATTGGGGACTGGAGTCGAAATCGAAACGTAATCACTGTCTTTGCAGCAATCCTTTAATCGAATTCGGCTCGCCGGAGAATAGCGGCTTGCCGCGGCAATTCCAAACGGAATTCCCTAAGGAGACATTCCAAATGCCATGTGCGCGTAAAAAGAGCCTCGTGATACTGGCACGCTGCTCCTGAATTTCTTATCCCTCCGTCGTCCGCGCGTTGCCGGTATTCGGTATAATGCGGCGCAAACCGGGAGAGCGTCTTATGAAAACACCAATGCGATTGTTCGCCGTAGCGTTGTTGTCTGTTGCAGCCGTAATGGCCGCCCAGAATTCCGCGCCGGCATACCTTCAAGTTCGCACCGTTCCACACGGCGCGGTTCAGCCGCACGCGTACAAATCGAAATCACTCGGAACAGACCGGAACATGATCGTCTACACGCCGCCGAATTACGAGAATTCGACGGACCGGTATCCGGTTCTCTACCTGCTTCATGGTGCGGGCAGCACCGAAACGTCGTGGACCGCGAACGGTAAGGCCAACGTCATTCTCGACAACCTGCTTGCGGACGGGAAGATCAAACCCATGGTCGTCGTCATGCCGTTTGGCTATGCATTTGCACGACCCGCCGGCGGAGGCCGCGGAGATGCGGCGGAAAACAAGCAGCAACGGGAAGGCTTCACTCGCGATTTCCTTGAAGACGTCATGCCACTGGTCGATGCGACATTCCGTGTGTACGCCGACCGCGATCATCGCGCCATTGCAGGCCTGTCGCTTGGCGGTGCCCAGGCTCTGGCGATCGGTATCAGTCATACGGAATTGTTCAGCCGTGTCGCCGGTTTCAGCCCTGCATTGGGAGCGGCCAACAATCCTCAAACCGGTGGTGTCGATTTCGACGCCGTACTTGCAGATTCGGCCGGCATCAATGGCAAATTGAAATTGCTCTGGGTGAGCAGCGGCACCGAAGACTCGCTGTTTCAATCGATTCAGGATTTTTCAACGCTGCTGTCGAAACACAAGATCGAGCATCTCTTCCGTGTGACCGGCGGCGCCCACACCTATGCCGTATGGCAGCAGAATCTGAACGAAGCCGCGCCAATGTTTTTCCGAGACTGATTTATTTCCGTGCCGCAGGCGGAGCGACTCCGCTTTCAAGCCACGCCGTGTACCAGAGATCTCCAAGCATCGTTGCGCTACGGGCGAGTTGCGAGGCGATGAACTCTTTACCCTTCGTACGGGGGGCTTCCGGATTGAACTCCCCAGCTTTCTCGAGTTCGTAAAGCGGCTGAAGTTCGCTGTAGGTTTTGGCAAGATACGTCTTTACTGACGCAAAGACATCCTGCAAACGCTGTGGGGACTGGACCTTCGGTTTGACGAGAGCGGAATCCACCGCCATGTTGACGAAAGCGATTTCGAATCGGCTATGTAAACCTCGATCCGTTGAGTAGTTGTTCGGGTTTGCCACCGATTCACTCCAGCCGTTGAAGTGAATGGAAAGATGGAGGGGTTGCGACCCGTCGCCAACGTAGTGACCGAGTAAACCGGCATAGTAGACCGCATTCGCTTTCGCGAATTCGCGTTCTTCGGGATTCCGGGCATTCCGCCATTGTCGAAAAGCATTTCGAAGTCGACCATAGTTTTCGAGGATTGCATAAGGAAGATAGCCGACTCTCGCCAACTCGATCCCGCGTTCCGTCAGTTTGCTCATGAACGCATATCGATCTGCTTCAATCGTGGTGATTGGGCCCCAGTATTCCGAATCGAAAAAATGATCTGGAGCCTGCGCGGCGTGCATCGGCGAATTGGTCTCTTCCCGCCACCGATCCGGTTCGTAAGAGTTGTACGCGATATAGTCGGCCGCGTTCATCATGAAAGGCGGCAGCCGATCACCGGCTGCTTCCATGGCCAGCCGATTTACAATGACGTGTCCTTTTTCCCCCCATGCCAGAGACGCCTGAGGCAGGGATAGGCACAGCAGGATCGCAATGGTCGCCCGCATGGTGGAGGTAGGCCTTACTTTACCCGTTGAAACTTGAATTTGTTTCTAACGCTCTTGTTGAAATAGATTCCCGGATCCGGCCCGGTCTTTATCAGTTGCTGATAAACGTTGGCTGGCACGTCCGCATAACGATAGACCTGACGGCTGTCAAAGTAGAGGACCAGACAACGAGTTGTGGCGTCATAGGAGACCTCATCCAACGCTTCGGATTTGACAGTCTGCTTCGGCATGCTTGTGATTGCAGGACACGGAAAGCCGGCAGAAGAAGCTGTTGGAGCAGCATTTGGCTTTGCTGCCCCGGGCCGTGTTGCCGAAGGCTTTGTTGCCGCCGGAGGCACTGCCGGTTTCCTCTCCGCGGGTTTTGCCGTATTAGCCGCGGGGACTGGCGCGGGTTTTGCAAGCTGTGAGTATTTAAAGCTGTCGCGAATGGACTTGTTAAAGAAACTGCCGGGGTTTTTTGCAGTACGCAATGCGTCAAACACGCTCTGGGGCACGGCAGTGTACCGGTACCTTGAACCATCATCGAACCAGATGGTCAGAGTCCGCGCCGATGCGTCGTATTGGGCGCGATCCAGGAATTCACTCGTAATTGTGACTGTTTGAGCCTGGGCTTGTCCGGCATACGCCGTTAAAGCAGTCCATAGCATCAACACCGAAAACAACTTCGTAAAGCCACGATTCCCTTCAATCATGCGATGGCTCCGTCGAGAAAAGGTCGCGTTGCGGGGCGAGTATATAGTATGTTTTGCCGCATTCCAAACGATACGGATGGGCTGCATGCGACATCGCTGTCTTGGGTTTCTGTGCCTGATAATCTGTTTCGCGGCGCTTTCGCCTGTTGTGGAAGGCAAGCCGCAGTGTTCGGGATCCAGTGCCGAGAAGCGTCTGGAAATGAACGCAGCGCAGGTTCGAGCATGCATTGAAGGCCTTTTCCCGATTGAGAACGCGATATTGGAGGGGAAAGATATCGTTGATGTTGTGGTTTCGTCGGCCAGGGCGATGAACGTTTCCTCCCCCAGCCCCGATGGTTCGGTTCGAATCAAGAATTCGATCGTCAGGAATGGCCTCTACTTTTTGGATTTCCCGGGTTTGCCAGAAACGCCGGTTCGTGATCTGCCGGAGGAACTTCAATCCAGGATTCTTGAGCTTGGCGTATACAAGAAATCGGACAAGGTCCGTGTCGCGAATATGAGTATCCGGATAAGCGACAGCAGAATTGTTGGTAATCCGAGCCGGCACGACACGAGCGGCCCCGTGCTGGCATTCGCGGCCGGCAATGTGATCTTTGCCGGCGAGGTCAACTTCATCCGCTCTACATTTGAGGGAAGCGTGCAGCTCTCTCATGCCGCATTCCTGGACAAGGTGGTTTTCAATACCACCACCTTCAACGCCAGAGTAACGTTCGATGCGGCGTCGTTCGGAAAGGCCGCTTCGTTTAACGGAGCGGTCTTTGCCGGTACGACTGATGGTGCGACACTTTTCCCCTATTCGCGCTTCGCAGAAGAAGCGGGTTTTCAGAAAGCCCGTTTCGAATCCGGGCCGGTCTTCGAAAAGGCCCGTTTCTGCGGTCCAGTCAACCTTGGCGCGGCAACACTGCCTGCGGGGACGAGCTTTACGGGGATTCGTGTCGCATCCGATGCGAACCTTCTCGAGGCGAAACTGCCGAACGGTGCGGACTTTTCAGAAGCGCAGTTTGCCGGTCGATTGCTGCTGGCTTCGAAAACCGCGAGAGAAATCTCAGGGAACCTGAATTTTGCAAGAGCTCAGGTTGTGTCCCTGAAAGTTGGCTCGCCTAATTCCAAGTCCGTTATTGATGCCGACCTTGATTTTGCAGATGCGCGTATAGGGCGGGCGAGTTTTAAAGACGTGCGATTTAATGCCCCGGTCCGATTTGTGCGTGCACGCATGGGGCCGGACTACCTTGACATGGATTTATACAAAAACTATCCATACAGCGCCGGCGGCGATGGCCGCATGCTGGGATCGCCGGCGCGCATCGCTTGCATGAAAGCGCCAGCCGGCGGGCCGGACGACGCGAATACAGCGGACGTGCCCAAGGAAGCTCAGGCGGCGGACATTGAATTGGAAGATGTATCGTTCGCCCAAAAGCTGGATTTCAAAGATAGTTTGTTTCAGGCAAGCGTGACCTTCAAGGACCTGAAATTCGACAATGGCGCAGATCTCGGCGGAGTGACATTCAAGACACCAACAAGCGGCATGCCGTTTCTCCACTTTACTCACGTTCAGCTCGATGACTTTGAAATGGATTTGGCTTCAGTTCCGGATTTGGCTGCGTTTGAACTGAAGCCAGGGAACATACCGGCCAGTCAGCTGTTCGGAAAGCTGGAGGATCTTTACCTGAAGCGTGACCAGCGAAAGGAAGGCTTGAATGCCCGGCGCGCTAAAGAATGGGCGCTGATCAAGGAGAATTGGAAATGTTTTCGTGCTGCTCAACCTTGTGCCGAAAACACATCACCGCTTCGCATGCTCGCTGCTGGCTGGGGCATCACGTCCGGATTCGGCACATTGTTGCTAAGGCTCGTGCTCATTATCGCTGCAATTGATCTGCTTTTCGCCGCCATCTACTTTCGATTCGGCAGGTTCTTGAAGCGCGACAGTGGCGGCCAGGAAAAGTCCAAGGTTCTTCACTTGCATCCTTTATTGCTTCCGTCGGCCCTGGCTCCGACCGGCTCCCTGAAAGATACTCAGGAGGAGAGTCGGGATTTCCGAACCGCGCTCGCATTGAGCACTCTCGCGTTGTTACGCGTGGGTGATTCTGACCGGTGCGTGAAAGGCGCTGTGGGATCCTTCAACTTGCGCTCCTTTGTAAGGATCGAATGGTTTGTGGGAGGTTTTCTGCTGCTTGATCTGGTCTATACGCTGACAGAGACACAGCCTTTCCTGCATCGGATCATCAATGCAGTTCTTGGTTAGGGCAGCCTCGGTTAGGGCAGCCTCGGCTTGACCTCCTAAAGTGTCCCGGTGTAGGATCCACCGCGTGATTTCACCGTCGAACATGAACCGAAGAACTTTCTTGAGCTGGACAACAGGCATTTGGCTGCTTCGGAATCATTCTGCGGACATGCTGGATATAGAACGAGGCCGTTGTTGTGATGCCCAAATCACTCGTCCGAATACTCCAAAGCACGATCCAAAAGATGAGTTTTGTCCGAATTGCGGTAGAAGTCTGAAATTACGCGCATTCAAGTTTCGGAGCAGAGGTTGGCTGTCGGGTAAGAGTCCGGAACCAATTGCGGGCCTGCCGCGATGGAATCCGGCTCAGGTTCCTTTTCCGAATCCTTCGCTGGTTCTTTCGACGAATAAGCCTAGAGTTTCCATGACCAAGATACGCGTGTGAAAGTACATTGGGGATTAGATCTGCCGCTGGCAGGGCGTGGCGCTTCGCCACGTGCGTCGTTGTCCTGAGATCTGGCGATTACCGGTCCGACAGCCTGGGCTGTTGGACCGGTACTCGCTGACTCTAGTCCGAGTCCTGGTAATTCCAAGTGACTTTCACACGCGTACCTTGGGTGGAGAGTAATGTGACCCAGGATCGGTACCTCGCAATCCACAATCTCAGCCTGCTGCAGCGTCAAGCCGGTGTCGAGCCGGACGTCGCTGAACTGGTGAAGTCTTTCGGTCAGCTGCTTGTAGACAGTGGAAAGGAATTGGAGTTCGACCGCCTTCCCTTTACTGAGGGGTCTCCCGAGCAGCAACGCTTCCTATTCCTTCAGAACAAGAATCCGGATGTCGACTCCCGGTTCCTGGCGATGCTCGCGGCTTACTCGGAAAGGATGGCGGAACGAGGGTATGCGCCGGTTGTCAGCCGGGAGAACCTGGCAGAACTCCTTGGCTATGACCTTCAACATCTCCTTTCGATTGCCGCAAAGAACAGCCGCTTCTACCGCGCCATCGAACTACGAAGGAAGAACGGAAGTTTCAGGCGGGTGTACAGTCCGAGGGAGCCAATTCGAAGTATTCAGTCCTGGATTCTCAAAAATATCCTGAATGCCTATCGACCGCATGAAGCAGCCCACGGCTTCTGCCGCAACCGGTCCATCGTGTCGAACGCGGCGCAGCATGCCGGGAATTCAGTGCTGATCGCATTGGATATTGCAGATTTCTTTCCGAGCATTACGCAGCAGAAAGTTCGGAAGGCCTTTGAGAAACTTGGCTACACCTACTCCGTCGCTATGGTTCTGGCGAATCTGTGCACTCGTTCAGGATTCCTGCCTCAAGGCGCTCCGACGAGTCCGGCCTTGTCCAATTTAGTGTGCGAGAACCTGGACCGCAGACTTTCCGGTCTCGCCCGCTCGCGTGGCTTCACGTATTCACGCTACGCCGACGACATGGCTTTCTCCTCGAATGATGGCCGTCTCAATACTTTGATCCCATTCTTGCGGGAGATTATCCAGCAGGAAGGTTTTCAGGTACGGCCGGAGAAGACTCGCATTTCCCGCGGGAGCGGGAGAATGATGGTCACCGGTGTTGTCGTCAACGATCGGCCGAATCTTCCGCGTTCTCATGTTCGGAAACTCAGGGCAGCTGTCCATCGACTTAAACAAAATGGGCCAGAGGCAGTCATTCTGGAGTCTCGACGGACAAAGGACGCCGACGTTCGGAATGTTCTGGCCGGGCACCTGGGATTTCTGGCAATGGTGAATCCGGCGGGAGGGAAACGCCTGGCTCTTGCTTTACGCTCCGAGAAAACGTCGTCCACATTGGAAAGCGGTTGAAGATCACGGCCGCCGCTTCTAGCGCGCAATACCTTCAGGAAAAACTTCTGTCGGCGATTCCGAATACCGGTTCATGTTGAGGCTGAGTTTGGCGCCTGCCCCTGGCGCGAGGACGACAGAGAAAGCTGGCCCGTTGACCGGAACGGCTTTCCCGTTCATTTCTGCCGACTCGATTCTGTGTTCGGCATAAGCGCCGCCCTGAACGACGACCGTTCGCGGCGCAGTCTTGTTCAAATTGACGACCGTCACCGTCGTGCGAGTACCCGTCATCTCCGAAATCAGCGCGCCCACGTCCTCGGGCAGACCGGCGCGTTTGCGAGCCGGATCGAAGTAACGCAGACGCGCGTTGAGCAATCCACCGTCCCGTCCTGGAGGCAGGCCGCCTAGCGTCAGGCGGATGAGCGCGTCCACCGCGGCCGGGTTGTAATCCATCATGTTGTCGGCAAGCCGCTGGCTTGCGGTCGTGTGGTCGCGGCGCACCTGATCGAGTCGGTTCTGGATTGTTCGAAGATCGTTCTGCAACGCGGTTTCGGGATAGGCCGCATTTTGTCCCTGGAGATAAGCAACCCAGGGGTCCCTGCCGGCGCGCTCCAAATCGCCCGGCTTCATGGACCAGTACCAGACCTCGAGCGCCCCAACATTCCAGGGCTGTGCCTGCCAGCCGTACCAACCGTCCGGGCCATACATTGTTGGATACTGTATCCGCCCGTTCGTGGTCATCGCGTTGGCATTGACGGCATCGATCATGGTGCGCCAGGCATCCACGTACTTCTGGTTGCCGGTGACGAACAGCGCATTGTTGAAGCCCACCAGCGCACGCGGGATGCGGTTGCGGTTTTCGCGACGGCCGGTGACGGGATTCACCGGGCTGAAACCCCAGCCGTAGGCGTTGCCCCACCACTTGCCATCCGGTCCGCCGACTTTTCCGTCGAGGTCCACAAAGCTGGGGATGATTCCCTTGTTTTGTTTCATCCGCTCCAGCCACGCATCCATGTAGTCGACGATCCACTTTTTGTACTTCGCTTCGCCGGTTACCAGGTAGGCGTCCAGCGGCAACGTCGTGGCGACGAGATTCAGGAATGAATCGCCCGCGACGTCGCCATATTCCACATAGTGCGCCAGCATTTCGTCGAAGTTGCGCTCGTTATGTCCGGCGGTGAATTTCGAAATATCGATCGGGTCGCCGACCCAGTCGAGGGCAGTGGCCTTGCGCAGCATGGGTCCGCGGCTACCGTTGATCAGGCTGCGGATGAGCTTGTGCGACGCGTCGTAGTTTGGCGCTTCGGGATCCTCGCCCATGTAGAACCCGGCGAAACGGCGGGCCCGCTCCTGGTATTTCGCGTCGTACGGTACCGAGAGGCCCATGCGGTTGAAGACTCTCAAGCCTTCTCCATGGTGCATCCAATCCGACTGGGTGCTGAATTCCTTGTAGTACATTCCACCGAGACCTGCGGGCACCTCGGTGGTTTTCGCTTCCGTGTACTGCTGAAGCATCCCTTCAAGGCCCTTCCGGTAGAGCCGCAGCACCTCGTCGCTTGCTCCGAGCGCGTGCAACTCCGGCCAACCGGCAAAATTCTCGAAGGCATCGTCCGGACCGTCGTCGGCGCCCCAGCGCAGGACGCACTGCACGTAGCCGCGGTCGTCGTAATACTTCTGGTAGAACTCCGCTACGGCCGGCGCGCTGGCATCCAGAACCTGACGCTCCAGCTTTGCCCACTCCGGCGCTTCCATTGGAGTGTTAACGGTGATGAGGACGGCTGCGGGCGATACTCGGGGCGTCGTGGTCACTACGGAAGCGCTCACCGAGAGACAGGCCAGGAGCAGGATTCCCCAATGTCGAAGCATGTCACCCTCCACGATTGCGGCGCGGGAATGCACCAAACGCACGATGTCACGCAATCCGGCAGCGGTCAAGTTGCTTGAATGCTTGAATCGCCGGGTTCCGGACTTTAGAATTCGCGTACTGATCGTGGTTTGGAAGAAGCCTTTGTGCTGCCGGTGATGCTGGTTTTGCCCGGTGTCTTATTGGGCGCCGTCGGCGGATTTTTCGGTGGCGTGTTTCAAAGGGTGAGGTAGGGATATACTGGCGGCCGGAGATCGAAGTGCGAAATGGGTTGACCGCAAAGCTCGTACCAGTGGTGATCGCAATCACGCTGTTGTCCCTGTCCTCCATGCTCTCAATTGCACAGGATGCGCGGCCCGCCGGGGTATCGCGGCCTGTGCCACGCTGGCCGGACGGCAGGGTGCGGCTGAGTGCATCTGCGGGTGAAAAGGGCCTTTGGGGCGGCAGCGGACGGTTGGCAATCAACCCGAGAAGTTACGAGCCGCGCACGACGTTGTCGGCGCCTATTCACATCGATGACGTTCCCCTTCAGCCCTGGGCGAGAGCACTCGTCGATTACCGGCACGCCAATTTCCTGAAAGACGAGCCCTATACGCGTTGCAAAGCCTCTCCGGGCCCGCGGCAATGGACAACCGCCTACGGGTTCGAAATTCTCGACTCTCCGGATTCTCAACGCATTTACATTTTCAACAATGGCGGGCCCCATAGTTTCCAGACGATTTATATGGACGGGCGTGCTCATCCCGCAGGAAAAGATCTGATACCCAGCTATTACGGGCACGCGGTGGGACATTGGGAAGGGGACACGCTCGTTATCGACTCGGTCGGATTCAATGAGCGCGCCTGGATGAACCGGGATGCGCTGCCGCATACGGACCGGCTGCACTTGATCGAGCGTCTGACTCGCGTGGACTTCAGCACATTGAAGTACGAGGTGACCATTGACGATTCAGGCGCGTACACCGCAACCTGGACCAGCGGGTTCTCCATGCAATGGACTGACGGGTCGGAATTATTCGAGTACATCTGTCAGGACAACAATCTGGGTCCGCAGCTCATGGTCGGCGCCGAAACATCCGTCGATCGTGCAAGTCCGATTGTTCCCTGAAACACGGCTCGCCGGACTCCCGATCATGACGGCTTGTGACCTCCCGGTGGCGTGCGGTGATCCCCAAAATACTTCTCGCTTCGGTAGCGCAACCACACACGCAATACCTGGGGCACCTTCTCGCGTTCCAACTCGCTCAGTTTTTCATAGAGCATGATGGCTTTCTCGCGCTCGCCCCGGCAGGCTCGGTTGTTGTGCGCATCCCACAAGCTGCGAGCCACGCGGATGCGGCGGCAGGTTTCCTTGATCAATGCCGCGCCAGTCAGCGGTTCGTGGTCTTTTTTCTTCGCGGGCATAGTCGTCCTTTACCGGGCTGGATGGTATTCAATCAACTGTACGTCCACTTCGCTCAGGGCTCCGTGATGCCCATAGATATAGGAAGTGATCCCGATTCCCGGAACAAAGCGGATGAAGGTATGCTCGGGAGTGGAACGATAGGCGAGCTCATACGCGAGATAGCTCCTGCCGTAGGGTATTCCTTTCACTCCATCAAGCATCGCGGGCTTCGGCGCGCCGACGGACCAGCAATACATGTTTTCGTCCCCTTTATAGTCAGGGTCCCGTCCCAGACAGGCTCCATTCTGCAGAGGGAGTTCGAGAAACAACGATTCGGAATTCAATTTCTCCTTGATCTTCGATTCATCGGAGAGGAGAGCCGCAGGATTGGTGGCCGATTGAATTTCGTAGTACTTGTTTCCGTCTTTCACAATGATGTGGCCTGCGCGCGGCTTCCCGGGCACAAAGAATCTGAGATCCTCGGGGTGGCCTTCCAAAATGGAGACCTCGTATCGTCCCACACGCTCGACGCGGCCCACTTCCATTCTCCAACTCACGTTGGATTCGCGCTTTTCACGTCCATCCAGCCACTTCACCGTACCTTTGTAGACCCAGTACGTACCTGGATTCAGCGGAAAACCTTCCGCAGTGTCTGTTGTTGAATCTTGAGGTGAAGAAATGGGGGCCGGGGGCGAGCACGAGGCTAATCCCAGAATAGCCAGCGTCAAAACGATACTGCTTTTAAGCATTCAGGCTCATTGGGCCGTGTATCGCCTATAGCCTTTGCGGTAAGTCAATTTCAGATTCGGCCGTTCTATCCTCACTTCAATTGCCCGGAAAATTCCGGAGTCCGCCTTCGTATTTGTCGAACTATAGCCGAGGACATATTGGTGACGTGCCTGTTCGGTGACTCGATTGAAAGCATGTTCCAGGGACTGATCCGTTGCCCCGGCATATACGTCTCCACCCGTCGCGGCCGCATAGGAAGTCAGCGTGCCGTAGGATCCGAAGCGCGCATAGTCGGTGGACACGGCGAAAACCTGAATGTCGCTCTTCAGGAGCAGTTCGGTGTTTTGCGCCAGGGTATGAACGTTTGCGGGGCCCGATGCGACGCCGTCGGAGACGATGAATACAATCCTTCTGCGGTCGGACGGCCTGTCTTTGAGGGCCATGGCAGCATCGTAAATAGCATTGTGCAGAACGTGGTTCTGCGAACTCCCCTTCGATCCATCCGGGAAAATTCCAAGAATGGACCGGAGCCATCCTGGTCCACCGGTAATGAGCTCGTGTTGTTCTTCGGTGTGGCCGTCGGCGACCTTTTTAATGGCGTCGAAACTCTTCTGAAGCACTTTCGGATCGTTGCTGAAGTCCGACAGCTTCTCGACACTGCGGTCGTATCTAAAGGTGATGACTTCGTCTTCGGAAGTGATTCCGGCAGAAATAGCGGAGAGTTGTGAAGCGACTCGGTGCAGTTCGATGCCTGCGATTCCATCATCCACGAGAATTGCCGCGGATAATCGCTGCGGATCGCTGTCAAAGTTCGAGATCGTCTGAATCCGCCGGTCTTCAAGAACCGTGAAATCTTCTTTGGTGAGTCCAGTAACAGTTTCACCATCGGAATCCCGGACTCCGACAGGAACAACCACGAGGTCGGACCGTACGCGTATTTGACCGAGTCCAACACCAGCAGACGCAAGAAGCAGGATCATCGCGCCAATAAAAATGCGATCCGGAGTGTTGGATTTTCGTCGGTCGATGCTCTTGCCCGGCGCCATGAATGACCTTCCCCTCTAATTCTGCGATTGAATTGGGTCTGACGCCATACAAAACCTTCCGTAAGCAGGGCCGCCGTCCGAATTGGGAATCAAGACTTGCATTCGCCGGGTGAAAACTTCTTCCATCCGCAGTAAGGCTCATGCGAAGATTCGCGGAGTTGGTGCTTGAACTTATAAGGAGGAGCTATGAAGTTCATTTTCGGGGTAGTGGCATGTGCGGTTCTTTGTTTGGTAGCGGCGCCGGTCCAGGCGCAGGGGATTCTCTTCGTCCAGAAGGAGACACGCGGAGGGAAATCCACGACGAATCAGGTTCAGATCGACAAGAGCAACATGCGATCGGAATCCACAGGCGATCAGACTGCTGTCACCTTCGATTCAGCGAAGCAGACTCTTCGCATGCTGAATATCGGCAAAAAGACGTATCAGGAAATCACCAAAGCCGACCTGGAAAAGCTGAAAGGGCAATTGGACGGCGCAATGGCTCAGATGCAGGCGCAAATGGCGAATCTTCCCCCGGCCCAGCGGCAGCTGATGGAGCAAGCGATGCAGGGGCGCGGAATGCCGGGAGCGGGCGCCGCGGCCGCGCCGAAACCGGAGTATCGCGCCGCCGGCTCCGACAAGGTGGGGCAATGGGCGTGCACGAAGTATGAAGGTTATGTCAACCAGCAGAAGACCGTCGAAGTGTGCGCGGCAGACCCCAAGAATTTCAATCTGGCGCCAGCGGATTTTGACATCGCCCGTCAACTTGCGGAATTCATGAAGCCCATTGCGCCCGATAGCGCAGACCGGATGCTCGTCAATGGATCCGTGCAGGATCAGGGATACGCCGGAATTGCCGTACGCCGAACTACATTCAAGAATGGAGCGGTCGACACTGTCACTGAAATCACCGAACTGCGGCGCGAAGCTTTCCCCGCTTCAACTTTTGAAGTGCCGGCGGGATTCAAAAAGGAAGCGATGCCAGGCCCGCCCGGCGCTCCAGGCGCGCGATAGGACTGCGCACGCCGTTTGCAGGAACCGCCGGACGGTGTGGTTGAATTGAAACGCAAGGGTTGCTCTCCTAAGTGTCTCATTTCATAAACACCGTAACGAATTCTTTACCCCTCATCCGGGTCCGCCATTTCTAGATGTCCCAGCTTCTCCCTTCGGGAGAAGCTGCCGCGAAGCGGCGGGTGAGGGGTAAAGAATTCGTGAATGTATTTCTGAAACTACCTTGACAGTCTTCGGCTGCTGGGTTTAATAAAAGGTACAAGGTACGCCGACGTACCTCCAACCGCGACACCGCTGTCCCAACAGTAACAAGATTAATTTTTCACTGGGTGTCATGTCCCAATTGTTCCTTTTTAATGTTCCATGGAATTGTCAGGTTTCGGAAGTGCGGCATTGGATCGAGACGTAGGGATACACTGTTGATTCGATCGATGTCGTTCGAGACCTTGCCGCCGGCAAGGGCGGTGCGGCGCCGGGCCCCGATCTCGTGAAGAAGGAGAAATCGAAGTTATGAATCATCCCACGC
>Ga0134122_10001141_pt1 | contig 19018 bp, 17 predicted proteins | sample KB302_FD_96461 | JGI IMG/M metagenome (GOLD analysis project Ga0134122, IMG submission 96461) | Terrestrial soil microbial communities without Nitrogen fertilizer from Kellogg Biological Station, Michigan, USA - KB3-0-2 | ecosystem: Environmental > Terrestrial > Soil > Unclassified ... | reverse complement strand
CTCATATCACTCTTCAGGCTCTCGTCCGCCAGCGGGATCGATTTGTTTGCAATCACGCATAAGGCTCCAATAAGCACAACACTCAATTTATGCAAGAGAGACATCTCCTTATCAAAAGGAATCCACACTCCGATTCTTCGCAAGGCGAATTCAGCGTCGCACGACTTCCATAGTCTGTCAATCCGAAGGGCTAATCATGAATGATAATTTCTCCTCGCTCCGCGTCCAGGCTGATTCGATCCCCCTCTTTAAGCCTTGTGGTAATACCATGCACATTGGCCACTGCGGGCAATCCGTACTCACGAGCAATGATCGCACCATGAGACAGAGTACCACCCATTTCGGCGACAAGCCCTGATGCCACACCAAATAACGGCGCCATGCCGGGATCGATGACGGAAACGACGAGAACGTCGCCGCGGCAGACCCGACTCCAGTCCTCCATCGATCGGACAAATCGTACTGGTCCTACAACCAGCCCGGGACTAATGGGAATCCCCTGCAGGATCTTTTCTGAATCTTTAGACAGGGATCTGTCTGTGCCATGGACCATTACTTTCCAATCCCGAATCGTGTCCGGAACGGTGACCGTGGCGTAACGGTCCCTCTCAGCTCGGCGGGCCTCAATCAGTCCTCGCCAATCACGTAGCCCTCCGGTGGACCATTCTGCACGTTCGTTGATTGTGAGGTAGAAAATATCCTCCCGAGAGGAGAGCCGTTCCTGTTCCACCAGCAACTCGCCAAGACGAAGCAGTAAGCTGCGCACCGCTACTGAGTAGTACATCAGATGATGCCGGTTCGCCTCCCGCAGGGCGAAGAACCGGCAAAGTCGTCGATACCACCATAAAAAGATAGCCCACCGATGGAGTCGCCATCTAAACCTCATGCGAATCTGTGACAGCGCCCGCTCCCGTACCGCTGCTTGGCGCTGAAGAATGTCTCCCGAAGTAGCACTGGTTGGAGCCAGAATTTGTGTGCGCAATACCGACAATAACAACTCCGGCCGATCTGTGAATCGGGGTGACATGGGGTCCGATTCACCGACCCCACGATGGCCATAGTCTTCGAGATATCGGTCGAAAGCATGAAGGACATCAGTCCCCTGAAGGCGGCGACGAAACTCGTTCGGGTCCCAGTTTTCTTCGCTGAACCATGCAGTCAATCCAGGGTCTTGTCGGATCATGTCCGCAATGTCAGCCAATCGTACAATCTGTTGCGCGCTAATCACTGCTGCCTGACCTTGCAGTGCCCCGTTCAGTAGGGCTCTCCAATCATCACCTAACCACTGAGGCAACAGGCTGCCTAGCGCTTGCAAACACTGCGACACCCCTCCCGCGATGCCGAATGTCAGTTCGTGTTCATCTAGCCGCTTCCCTAGGGTATCGAGACGCAGAGCGATAGCTTCGCTGGAGATATTTCGAAGTCGATCGGCGCGATGCTCGTGAGCCATCGATTTCATTTCCGCAAACCAGGCCGGTCCATCTTGGACGACCTTTCTCAGTTCGGCCAGCATCAGGACTGCGGCACGGGCGAACGTAAACCACCCGAGAGGGTGAGCCTCCGGAACCTGGGTCAGGACTTCACCTCCCATCTGTTCCGTAAATGGAGCAGGATCTCCCCTGAGTTGTACGATAAGGGAATAAAATAGCGTCATATTGATGTAGGGCCGGCCCTGGAATGTGCGGACCGATGTGACCCCTTCGGGAATTCGGCAGCCCAGATTCCGGTAGGGTGCCAGAATGTAGCGGTCCATGAACATCTCAAGGAACGACAGACCAAGAGGACTCGGCAGCTCTGGCAGAGTTTCTTTGAAGTTCGCACGAGACCATTCACAGTCATCATTGGTGAATGGGGTGGATTGGGGCAAACCAGAAATGGGGCGTGCTTGGAGCAACCACAGACGACGATCGTCGTAGAGCCATTCAAGATCCACTGGATGGCCGAATTGCAATTCGATTACTTTGGCCGTACGAGCCAGAGTAAACAGTTGGTCATCCGACAATGTTGCGCGCCCAACTGCATCATCCGGCAACGGCAATTTGCGAAGCCCTTGGCTGGTCGCCTGCAGTGCCTGCGACTGTCCTGTGACCGTCCGTTCGCAAATCCGGATGGGTTGACCATTTTTGCCCATCTCCACCACATACTGATCAGGTGTGACCTGCCCATCCACGAGAGCTGCCGCAAGCCCTGCAACCGAGTTGATTACCACCTGAGTTGTTTGTCCAGTGAGGGGATGGATAGAATAAGACACACCAGCGGCCCGTGCCTCTAGCATCGGTTGGATCACCACGGCCATGGCGGGGGGTGTTCCGCTCAATCCCGACGTCGCCTGATAATTCAGGACGCGCTCATCCCAGATCGACAGCCACAGATCTTTCATCGCTAATCCCATCTCCTGCAGTGGGATACCGAGGCGCGTACGATACACCCCGGCAAAGCTTGCCTGAGCCCCGTCCTCGTTCGTTGCTGACGATCTCACCGCCCACAGCACAGGCAAAGGCAGATCCAAGCTTTGCGCTTGCGCGACGATCAGTGCCGTCAAATCCGCGATGTCGCAGTTTTGGATGAGGTGGTGACAGTGACATAGTATCCGACGGCGCTCAGCTCCAGAGGAGTTTTGGGCTGCCTGCCACTGTTCGGTTGGAGAAAAACCCGCCGCGCGAAGCGCGCGATCATAGGCTTCTGTCGTCACGCAGAATCCGGGGGGAACAGGGAAATCTCCTGCGAGCAAACGCGCCAATCCGAGAGCCTTCCCTCCAACAAGAGACGGTTGAGTGCAGGAGGCCAAGGGAAGGAGGAGAGGACGATTCATTGAAATGGATAGTACCTAGAGCAGGAGGAGGAGGTAAAGATCGTTGACGTTCGTGCCGGTTGGACCGGTAATAATGAGTTGATGGAGCTTCTTCAACGCAGGGTAGATGTCGTGATGTTTCAATGCGTCCTTGAGATCGATCGAACAGCGCTGCGCAAGGGCCACGGTATCACCATCGACGACAGCACCAGCCGCGTCAGTCGGACCGTCGGTACCGTCGGTGCCGATTGCCACAACCCATGTCCTGGCGAGACCAGAGATTTCCAGGGCGGCGGCCGCGGCAAATTCTTGGGCCCGTCCGCCTTTTCCCTTTCCAGTGACGGTTACGGTGGTTTCTCCACCAGCCACCACACAACAGGGCCTGTGTAATGGTTTGCCACTGCGAGCAATCTGCTTCGCTAATACACCAAATCGTTTCCCTGCCTCACGGGCCTCTCCGGTTAAGGCCGGGGTGTGAACGAATGTGCGAAGACCTATTTCTCTCGCTGCCTGGGCCACAGCTGTGACAGCTGTTCCGTTGTTTCCGATAATATAATGATAGACTCGGCGAAACACAGAAGAGCCGGGCTTCGGGGTCTCGCTCACCAGCCCCTGGCATCCCCGGTCGAGATGCCGACGCACTCGCTGAGGGATCGCTCGCCAGATGCGATAGCATTTCAGAACCGCCTTAGCGTCTTTATAGGTTGTCGGGTCCGCGACTGTCGGCCCCGAGGCAATGGCGCTGAGATCGTCATCCAATACATCTGATAGAATCAGGGTCACAACAGAGGCCTTGGTCACCTCGGCGAGACGTCCGCCTTTGATGCGGGAGAGGTGTTTCCTCACGGTATTCACTTCTTGGATGCTCGCCCCGCATCGCAACAGTTCCCTTGTGGTCCGTTGCTTATCGGCCAATGTAATTCCTGGAATAGGACATGGGAGCAAACTGGATGCACCGCCTGATAGGAGCACGATTAAGAGATCGTGTCGGCCGAGCTCTGAGGTTATGGCACAGAGCTTGGCTGCTGCCTGCTGACCTGATTGATTAGGAACTGGATGGCCCGCTTGTGCCACGACAATCCGTTTAGTCGGAAGGTCATGGCCGTACTTAACCACGACCAATCCGTGGTCTAGCAGTGGCCCTAGCCGCTGTTCTATTGCCTGTGCCATCGAGGCAGTCGCTTTTCCTGCCCCGACTACCACCACCCGTTTATAGCGGTGTAAGTGATAGCGACGCCGGCCAATGCGCAACTCGTCGCCATTTCTTGAGATGGCTTGGAAGACCGCCGTACTGGCATCGACCGCTGCCAGTCCTCGAAGGAGTAGGTTTGCCAGAAGCGGGCGGATAGGGGAGCTAGGAATCTGCATCACGCCGGCAATGGCCTAGGGAGTCTTATCTTGAACGAAGCAGCGAGTGGGACAAGTCTGTCGTGGAACTTTTATCTGATAGGTTCCGCGTGGGAGCGCGTCCCTTTTGAATTCAGGATTCAGCATTTTGAGCTCCAGGAAATAGCTCCCAAATTCCTCAGCAATTGAGGTGAGGGCACGCTGTGGCTCTTTTATTGTGACGGTGACCGTTTCTGTTTCCATCGGCATGTACAGGTCCTTTTTGCTGAGTCCCAAATATTTCTCCGGCTGCGAATAGATTTCTTTCGCCGCGATGATTCTCGGAACATAGCGCATCGTTTCCCGCGGCCCGTGCATTTTCCAATAGTCGGTGATTTTTTGTTCCTTGAGGAGTTTGCGCACCCGTTCTTCGCCGGCATTATAGGATGCCATGGCCATAAACCAATCGTTCTCCTTGAAGTCTTTGAGATACTTGAGATACTTGACTGCCGCCTCAGTGGACATTTCCAAGTTGCGTCGTTCGTCCCGCACAGCATCGCTCTTGAGGCTGTAGCGTCGTCCGGTTGAAGGGATGAACTGCCACGGCCCTGACGCTTTCGCCTTGGAATAGGCAGCAGCCACGCACTTACTCTCCACCAGCAGCATATATTTGAGATCATCCGGCAACCCCGCGTCCGCCAACTGTTTCTCGGCGGGAGGGAAACAACGCCCGGAAAGATTGGCAAGAATGATACTTTCACCCTGGTCTTCCAAAAATTGATAGAACTCGTACTCGATGCGTTCACGGACCTGCCAGTTATCAAGCGGGACTGATTGACCAGCAAAGGTCAGCTTGTCAGGCAGCTTGAAGGAGCTAAGGAAGTAGCGCTCTCCTTCTCGCTTGATTTCCGGAAGAATAACCAGGCGACCCTCCGGCTCATTGGGATTCTCAAGCGAATCGAGAAGATTCAAGTCTCGATCCGGTTCTCCATTGGGCCCGGATCGAAGTGCAGTCTCTTTCGCGTCGGAATGTTCCAAAGGATGCTGGGCTGTTCCTGTTATCGGAAGCGCCATCATTACACACAGCCCACTGAGCATCATTATTCGCCGAAGCCACGTTGTCATGCCAATTCTGCCTCCTGCCTACAATGAACGGCCCGAAGTCGACGGCCTATGCTAACAGCCTGACAGTGGACCGGCAAGTATGATCGATTTTCCCATTCGTGCTAGACTGCGCCAGTTATGGGTGCGCTGGCTCTCCTCAATGATCGCATCACTCATTGCACCTTCTGTCCTCGGCTCGTCGTCTATCGAGAGGCAATTGCCGCAAGGAAACGGAGGCAGTTCGAGAACTGGACCTATTGGGGCCGTCCGGTCCCAGGATTCGGAGACCCCCATGCCAGTCTCTACGTGCTGGGGCTCGCGCCGGCAGCCCACGGTGGTAATAGAACCGGACGAGTGTTTACAGGTGATCGGAGCGGGGACTGGCTATATGATGCTCTGTATCGTTTTGGCTTTGCCAACCAACCAGGCTCACACCACAGAGGTGATGGGCTAGAGTTGTTAGATTGTTACGTCGGCGCCACGGTCCGTTGTGCGCCGCCGGACAACAAGCCCAACCCTGAAGAATTCAGGGCCTGTCGACCCTACCTGCGTGAAGAGATACGGCTATTACAGAAAACCAAAGTGGTAGTGGCGCTGGGCAAGATCGCATTCGATCATTATTTGAAAGCATGCCGGGATGAGGGGAGACAACTTCGCCCGCCCCTTCCGAAATTTTCCCATGGAATTGTGCAAGTCTTACCTTGGAACACGACACTAATCGGTTCCTACCATCCAAGCCAGCAAAACACCTTCACCGGCAAACTGACTAAACCGATGTTCCACCACATATTTGCGACGGCACGGCAACGGCTTACCGAGTCTGAGCCTACAGGGCTGCGATAGATCTACTTTTTGGCCTGAGCTTCCCAGTCTGCAAGGAACTTCTTCAATCCGATGTCCGTCAGCGGGTGTTTTACCATCTGCTGAAAAATCGAGAAGGGCATCGTACAGATATGCCCACCGGCTAGCGCAGCCTCGACCACGTGCTGAGGATGACGAACGCTGGCCACCAGCACCAGGGTTTTATAGTCATAATTGCGATAGATGGTCAGGATCTGTCGGATCAGTTCCATCCCGTTCGAACTGATATCGTCCAGTCGACCGATGAAGGGTGACACGCACCAGGCGCCAGCTTTTGCTGCCAGGAGTGCCTGGGTCGGAGAAAAGCACAAAGTGACGTTCACCTTAATACCTTCTGAAGCCAATCTCTTGGTGGCCTTCAATCCTTCCGCAATCAACGGCACCTTCACGACGATGTTCTTGTGGATCTTTGCAAGCCCCTTCCCTTCCTTCACCATGGCGTCGGCTTCGAGGCTGACGACTTCCGCGCTAATCGGCCCATCCACGATGTTGCAAATCTCGACGAGCATTTCCTTAAAACTGCGCCCTTCCTTGGCGACGAGCGACGGGTTTGTCGTTACTCCATCCAGAAGTCCGAGGCTGGCTGCCTCCTGAATTTCTTTGACGTTGGCAGTATCAAGAAAGAATTTCATGGGCTTGTCCTTTCATTCGATGAAAAATGTTCACGTCGTTTCGTTATCGGTTATTCTATGAAGAACTCAACATAACTGCAATCTCCTGTCGGCGTACGACGGTTTGACAGGCTCCGAACGGCCGGTTAGAATCCGGTTGCTCCCAAGGGGCTTGTTCCTTCATCAATCTCTACCGCCGATAGGAGAGTGCGCGATGCAACGATGGGTTTGGGTGCTCCTATTTAGTCTGGCCCTGACCGGATGCGGCGGTAGCAACCCCTATCTTGAACAATCGCTCAAGCCAGCCGAACTTCAAGGTAAGGACAAGGCCTGGTTTGAAAAGAACTGGGGGGCACCGAGCGGCAAGGCTCCGAGATTTTTTGGGGGCGAAACATGGACCTATTATCGTATTGCCGGTGGCAAGTCAGGCCCGCCTCTGTTTAATTTTTCCCCCAACGAGTGCCAGATCACGCTCAAATTCGACAAAGAGGAGAAACTCTCCGACTATAGTTACTCGGGCTGTTAGCCTGCAAGCTTTTCCTGAAACTTGTGTGCACAGGACTGGCTGCAGAAGTAATACGTCTGCCCCCCGATTTCTTCCGTTATTGCCGTTCCCCTTGGAACAAATACCAGGCAGACGGGATCCTGTACCATGTGATTTTTACCAGGAGGGAGCTGATCCGGTTCGCTCCGTCCCTTGATCTTCCCGACGGCGGTGACGGCGCGCCGAACGAGAAAGTACAGTACAACAAGAAGCCCGATAGCGAGGAAAATTCTATACATAGTGGTAGACTTTTCTTAACACCACAATCCTATGGGACAGCACCACGGCTGTCAAGGACCATGCCCCTGTTCAGGGCTATTCGTTAACGAACTCCCAATCCCTCCCTCTCCTCAAATGGCCTAGCTCCATATGAGCGGAAGAGCCTATCCCCTAGGAAGACCCAGTACTTCAGGTGGATATGCTTCCATGCCTTAGTATGGTAGATTGCCGCCATCATGATGATTTGTGACAAATGCCGTGGGGCGATGTTGCCGGAACGGGCAGTGGACCTGAACGCAGGTCTTGCAATCACAGTATTTGCTTGTTTGAATTGTGGTCGCAGGAAATCAGCAGATCAGGAACCTCGGCCGATTACCGCGAGACATTAACCGGCGCTATGATAGCGAAACCGCTCACGTACGACGAGCATAAGGCAGCTGAAGCTGCTTTTCGCGGATATCCGCCGAGCGAGGATTGGACGGACTCCGCCTATGAAGTTTATGCCCGTCTATCCGCTGCGATCGCCAAACGAAGGGCGATCAATATTGATCAGGCAGACGAACCTGACCTTGAGGAAGTCAGTCGATAGTTTGTGAAGCGAGCTATCACCTACAGAACCTGAGTGACTCCATCCCGCCCAAGCTCTAGCCCCCTTCTCTGCCTGCTTTCCTCGGCTGATATGAACACAACGTGCTTTGTCTGGTGCATCATCACGAAGGCACAAGCCTGGCGTCCGGATCCCTGATTTAGAGAAATTGGACCAGGAGGGAGAAACTATCGGAGACCCAGCACGTCCATCATGTCGTATAGGCCTGGAGGTTGCCGGACCACCCACTGAGCGGCACGTAAAGCGCCCCCTGCGAAGGTATCTCTACTACTTGCTCGATGTGTCACTTCTATCCGTTCCCCCATTCCGCCGAAAAGGATTGTGTGATCGCCGACAATATCGCCGGCACGGATTGTTTGTATTCCGATCTCGTTCTGCTTCCGTTCCCCAACCAGACCTTTTCTGGCATAGACACCGACCTGATTCAAGTCGCGGCCCACAGCCTTTGCCAGGACTTCTGCTATTTTAAGCGCCGTTCCGCTCGGCGAATCCTTTTTGTGCCGATGATGCGCCTCAATCACCTCAATGTCGTATTCGTTTCCCAGAGTTTTTGCCATCTCGCCAATGACCTTGTAGATAAGATTGATGCCTATGCTCATGTTGGGCGACAGCACGCAGGGAGCTTGGGACGCAAGAGCTGAAATTTCTTGGAGTTGAGGGGTGGAAAACCCTGTTGTGCCGATCACCGTGGCTCGTCGATGGTTTGCCGTTGCCTGTAAGTGATGGATTGTCGCTTCTGGCGAAGAGAAATCGATGACGACCTCGCTTTTTTCAAGAAGCGTCACCAAATCGTCGGTGATCGGGATTCCTGCATGTCCACAGCCCGCCGTCTCTCCTGCGTCGCTGCCCAGCGCAGGATGGTCCTCTCCTTCGATTGCACCGGACAACGTCAAGGTGGTCGAGTCCCTAATTAGGGTAACCAGCCGGCAGCCCATGCGACCAGCAGCCCCTGCAACTATGACAGTGGTCATCCGAACCCCTCATACCTCGCGTTATATGAGGCCTGCATCCTTTAAGACCCGAGTAAGCTTGTCCTTTGTCTCAGTTGCCATGGCACAAAGCGGGAGACGCAGCTCCGGGTCGATCTTCCCCATTAGACCTAACGCAGTTTTCACAGGGATTGGATTGGTCTCATAGAACAGAGCGTTGAATAAGGGCGACAAAGCAAAATGAATCCGTCGAGCCTCGTCAAAACGGTCGCTTAAAAATGCCTGGGTCAATTGTGCCATTTGGGACGGAACAATGTCCGAAGTCACGCCAATGCCACCCTTCCCTCCGACTGCCATCATAGGCAACGTCAGGGCATCATCTCCCGCAAGGATCGTTATTCGGTCCCCGCACGTACTCGCGATCTCGGAAGCTTGCTGGACTGACCCGCTCCCTTCTTTGATCCCCACTATATTGGGTAACCTACAGAGTCTTGCGACAATGGACGGCAACATGTTCACCCCGGTACGTCCGGGAATATTATACAAAATTTGTGGAAGGTCCACGGACTCCGCGATTGCCTTGTAATGCCGGTATAGCCCCTCTTGCATCGGCTTGTTGTAATAGGGAGTAATGATCAGCGCCCCATCGGCTCCTGCCTGCTTCGCATGTTTCGTGAGGGACACAGCTTCGGCCGTGCTGTTGGACCCGGTTCCTGCGATGACGGGGATGCGTCGGTTGACTACCTCAATGGTCAACTCGACCACGCGGTGGTGCTCTTGGTGTGAGAGAGTGGCGGATTCACCCGTGGTCCCACAGGGCACAATTCCATTTGTTCCGTTGGCAATTTGCCATTCGATGAGGTCACCGAAGGCTTGCTCGTCCAGCTTGCCGCTGCGGAAGGGAGTCACAATGGCGGTCAATGTACCTGTAAACATGGGACTCTTTTCCAGAGGCTGCAGATGCACGCCTCTCTCAATTGAGAAAAGCCGGTATAGTTTCGCCCTTCACCAAATCGTCGTAAGTCTCTCTGGTCTTGATCACATGGATCTCTCCACCTTTTATCAGGACCTCCGGTACTCGTGGCCTCGAGTTGTAATTGGAGGCCATCACAAAGCCATAGGCCCCCGCGCTCATGACCGCGAGCATATCGTCCGGATTGACTTCTGGCAGTGACCGGTCCTTCGCCAGAAAATCGCCGGACTCACATACAGGGCCGACAACATCCACATTGTGCTTGGGTCGATGCAACACTGCCTCGGATAAGGGACGGATTTCATGGTAGGCCCCGTAGAGGCTCGGCCTAATCAGGTCGTTCATGGCTGCATCGACAATAATGAATCGTTTCGCTTCACCGTCTTTTCGATACAACACCTTGGTCACAAGAATGCCGGCGTTGCCGACGATGACACGGCCCGGCTCCATGATGAGGGTTACATTCAAATCCCTCAGAAGCGGCGATACGGCATCCGCAAGGTCTTGCGGATGCGGCGGCGTTTCGTCTGAATAGGTAATGCCAAGGCCGCCGCCAATGTTGACGTACCGAATGTTGATACCTTGGGCGTTTAAAGCCTCAACCAGCTTGACGACCTTCTTTACGGCCTCCACAAACGGCGTCACGTCCGTCAACTGCGATCCAATGTGTTTATGGACTCCGACGACATCGATGTTGGCAAGCGAGGAAGCCAGCGCAAACTCCTCGAGTGCGCGATCGGCGGCGATTCCGAACTTGCTCTTTTTGAGACCAGTCGAGATGTAGGGATGGGTCTTTGGGTCGATGTCTGGATTGATCCGCAGGGCGACTCTCGCCTTGATTCCGACAGCAGCCGCTACTTCATTTAGTGCATGCAGTTCAGCCGGAGATTCGACATTGAACATGAGGATGCCGGCCTGCAAGGCCTCTCGGATCTCTCCAGCGCTCTTGCCGACGCCCGCGAATACGATCTTTGAGGGAGGAACACCAGCCTTGAGGGCTCGAAAGAGTTCCCCTCCAGACACAATATCCGCTCCGCTCCCTTCCTGCGCCATGAGACGGAGGATTGCGATATTGGAGTTTGCCTTCATGGCGAAGGCGATCACATGGGGTACGTTCTTGAAGGCTCCATCGTAGGCTCGAAAATGACGAACGAGGGTTTCGTAGCTGTAGATATAGCAGGGTGTTCCGACCTCTTTTGCAATCCGGCTGACCGGTACCTGTTCGCAATAGAGTTCTCCATGTCGATACTCGAAACTATGCATCAGACGAATCTTCGTTCAGATGTTCGGGGTCTGTGAGCGAGAAGCCCTGCAAGCCTGCAAGCGAGAAGCCCTGCACGGAAGCCTCAAAGGCATCCTTAAACTTACGAAAGCGGACCTTCACATTCGGAATCGCAACCTTCATCGCATCTGAATCCATCAATGTCTTGAGGGCGTCTGGTGTCGCCAGCTTGAGGTGTTCGAAGTTGACAATGATGTCCATGCGCGCATGATTGGCCGCTTCCTTGATCCGCTTGATTAATTCCAACGCATTCAGACGGTCGAGGGTGCCGTCAAGGTCCACGAACAATGCAGCAAACTTGTCATGCCGCTTGGCCTTGATGTGGAAGCTCATTTGTTGCGCGGAGAGCGCGTTTGGATCGAGATGCTGTTTCAGCGCATGCAGCGCGCTGGGAATCAATCCCTCTTTGTCCAAGACCGGGAGCTTCGCCTGGAGATTTCTCAACACTCCCGCAAGCGGCGAGACGGATCCCTTGGGGCAGGTCCGCTTGACCAGTTTCCGGAACTCCCGATTCATCTCGAATCGAGGAATTAGCCGTTGACTCGTGCCAGATAATCGTTTCCAGATCGAAGGGATCGAATAAAACTGATGGTTGGCCCAGTGGAAACCATCTTGTAGCTGTTCAACCGTCATCCTGCTCGGCTGAAACACGACATGCTTACCGTCGTACTTGGCCCAGTCCCTATCGAAGATCCGACCCTCTCTTTCGAAGCGATCGAATAGTTGTGTGCCAGGCAGGGGCGTCAACACGTTGAAGTAGGCCAATTCCACCTGGTTCTTCGTCAAAAAGTCGACCGCGCGTTCAAACACGGTCACATCGTCGCTGTCGAATCCGAACACGATTCCGGGGTTCACCATGATTCCGTAATCGTGGAACATCTTAATCTCTTTGGAGAACTTCAGAACCCGGTTAAACGGCTTGTTCGTTTCGTCAAGCGCGTCTTCATCGAGCGATTCCATACCGACAAACACCGACACGCAGCCGCTTTCTGCCGCAAGTTTGACCATCTCTTCGTCGTCAGCCAGGAACATCGTAGACTGGCAGCCCCATTTAAGCTTGAGTGGCTTCAGCGCGGCCCAGAGCTCACGGCAATAGGCACGGTTGCTGTTGTGCAAGTCATCAACAAACGCGACAATGCTGCCGTCCTCTATGCCGACTCGAATCTTAAGCGTAGTGAGGAAGGCTTTCCACATCGGCTCATCGCGCACTCGCTCCACTAACTCACTACGAATCCACCGCTGAACATTCTGAAGCTCCTTGATGACTTCCTTCACCGGCCGACGCCGCGTGGTCTTGCCATTGAAGGGGGATACACTGCAAAACTCACAATCGAAATGACATCCTCTGGTCGTGAAACTACATTGTCTTGTCATGTAGGAGTCGGGGCTCAACAAATCGACGCGGGGGCTCTTGTAATTCTCAAGGGAAGGAAATGATGTCATCTTGTACACCCGCTGCATCTTTCCCGCCTCATAGTCCGCAACCAATTGCGGCCAAAGGTCTTCGGCTTCTCCACAGACGATCGCATCTGCATGTCGAAGCGCCTCGTCGGGACAGTAGGTGGGATGAACCCCCCCCATGACGATCGTCTTACCTCGCTTGCGAAACTCTGCTGCAATCTCATAGGCCCGAGGGGCATAGCAGGTAAATAAGGAGAGGCCAACCATGTCACAGGGAAAGTCGAAGTCAATATCGTGAACCGCTTCATCGACCAGACTGACTTCCCAATTGGCCGGCGTATAGGCCGCAATGGTCGGCAAGCTCAGCTTGGGAAACCACACCGCGCGTCGTTCCGATGCAGTCAATCTATAGGGGTTGTTGCGCGGATAAGGATCGACCAGCAAAAGTCGCTTGCCCGATGCGACCTTGACCGATGGCGCCTGCCCAACGAGTTGGCTCTGCCGCGTAGGTTGAATAAGCTCCATGAATCGATCCTCCTTACCTCTGTCAGGCTATTCGGTTGAGGCGGTCAATAGGTCCGTTGAAATGTCGTAAGCGGCTCGAATGGCCGTCTGACTTTGCGTTTTCGTCAGGATAGACTGTGCTCCCATGCACGGACTCGGGGGACTCCAATCCGGAAGATGATTATAATGATATAAGTTCGTTTATCGTTTACTTCCTCAGAGAATGATCTGGAGCGGAGAACGATTTCAATTTTCAACGGTCTCAGTATAGCTGTATTTTGCCACTGAGGTCTAGCAAGAATGGCCCCTGAAATTACCTTGTTCCCACAGGTTGTAACGGGGGGAGGTTGACATCCTGTCCCTGGAGCGCTGAGTCCGGTTCCGGTTCCGTGGATTCGAGCAGCGCTGCATCCTTCCGCCGCTTTTCCTCCAGTGACTCTAACGCCTTTTGCCGCTCGATGGTCGCATTTACACCGACCATTTCAGGAGGAATCGGCGATCCTACAGCCCCACAGCCAACTGACATGACCAGCAGTATCCCTGCGACGATGGGTGTCGGATTTGTCGTCCGCACCTTCACGAGAGCATCCGCTCGAGGTCTTTTATACGCTGTTCCACTCGCGTTCGGGCAGTTCCACCTATCTGAGACTTCCGGTCGATCGCGGCGGTGACCGTCAACCGCAAGAACAGATTTTTATCAATTCGCTCTGAAAATGCCTGCAGCTCCTCGAGGGAGAAATCGGTGAGTTCACGACCTTGATCCAGCGCAGCGCGCACTAGGCGGCCCGTGATTGCATGTGCGTCACGAAAAGGTACACCTCGAGTCACAAGATAATCCGCAACTTCCGTGGCCAGCATGCCGCCACTCTGAACGGTCTGCTTGAGTACATCCCGGTTGATGGTGAGCCGGCGCATCAATTCCGTCAGGACATCGACCGATGCGACGACCGTATCGAGGGCGTCGAAGAGCGCTGGCTTATCCTCTTGAAGATCTCGGTTATAACTCAAGGGTAAGGCTTTGAGCGTCGTCAGCAGGTTGATCAGATGTCCGTAGACACGTCCCGTCTTACCCCGCACCAATTCAGGCACGTCAGGATTCTTCTTCTGGGGCATCATACTGCTGCCGGTGCAGAAGGCATCGGGAAGCTCGACGAATCGGAATTCTTGTGACGACCAGAGAATTAATTCCTCACTGAGCCGAGACAGATGCATCATCATGATTGCCAGTGCCGATGCCACCTCGATCATGAAATCTCTATCGGAGACGGCATCGAGACTGTTTTGTGTCAAGGTGGGAAAACCCAACAGCTCAGCGGTGAGCCGGCGATCGACTGGATAGTTTGTCCCCGCGAGCGCGCCGGATCCCAACGGCATGACATTCACACGCACCGATGCATCACGAAGCCGTCCCTTGTCCCGCTCGATCATTTCCACATAGGCCAGGAGATGATGGGCGAACAAGACCGGCTGGGCCCGCTGCAGATGCGTATAGCCAGGCATGGCGACTGTTCGATTCGCCCTCGCTTTCCCCACTAGGACGCGTTGGAAGTGCTCCAGGTGCGTGACGAGCTGGCCAAGTTGATCCCGCAAATAGAGTCGGATGTCCAGCGAAACCTGATCATTCCTGCTACGACCCGTGTGCAGCTTGCCGCCCAGCGGGCCGATCAATTCTGTCAACCGGCGCTCAATCGCCATGTGAATATCTTCATCCTGCTGGGTGAAGCGAAAGCGGCCCCGGTCCAGCTCTGTCTTCACTGATCCCAGCCCTTGCACGATCGTTCTGGTTTCAGAGGGGGTCAGTACGCGCGCCTTTCCCAGCGTCCTGCAATGGGCGATACTGCCCTGAATGTCATAGGAATAGAGCCTGCGATCGACCGCCACAGAAACGGTAAAGGCTTCCACAAGACGATTCGTCTGCTGTCGGAACCGCCCAGCCCACGCCTTCTCGCTTGTTGGACGCTGCGGCAGACGTCTACTCCGTTGTCCCATCACATTGGACCCTTCCGTCGTTGAGCCCTGATTTTCAGACGCAACGCATTCAGCCGGATGAACCCTTCAGCATCTTTCTGATTGTATACGTCGTCTTCTTCGAACGTTGCGATGTCGAGACGATACAGCGAATTTTTGGACTTTCGTCCAACAATTGTGCAATTGCCCTTGTACAACTTCACTCGCACAGTCCCTGACACATCCTTTTGAGCCTCATCCATGGCCGTCTGCACCATGTCACGTTCAGGACTGAACCAATAGCCATTGTAGATCAGATCGGCGAATCGTGGAATCAGACTGTCCCTGAAATGAAGTACCTCGCGATCCATGGTCAGTGATTCGAGGCCGCGATGTGCGACATGCAGCATCGTCCCCCCCGGTGTTTCATATACTCCGCGCGACTTCATGCCGACGTAGCGGTTCTCGACCAGATCGACACGTCCGACCCCATGTGCTCCGCCCAGCTTGTTGAGATGGGCCAGCAACTTGGCCGGACTCATCTTCTTTCCGTCCACGGCGACTGGATTGCCGGCCTCGTAGTCAATCTCAACTTCGAGAGGCTTGTTCGGCGCCCGTTCTGGCGACACAGTCATCTGAAAAATCTCATCTGGCGGCGCTTCCCACGGATCTTCGAGAATGCCCCCTTCATAGCTCACGTGGAACAAGTTGAGGTCCATGCTGTAGGGCTTCGCTTTTGTCGCGGTGACCGGGATGCCATGGCGATCAGCGTACTCAATCAATTCCCGCCGTGAGCGCATGGCCCACTCCCGCCAAGGCGCAATGATTTTGAGTTTCGGCGCAAGGGCCGTATACGTCAACTCAAACCGGACCTGATCGTTCCCTTTGCCCGTGGCACCGTGCGAGACCGCTTCGGCGCCTTCTTTCAGAGCGATTTCTGCCTGACGGCGTGCGATGAGCGGGCGCGCTATCGACGTCCCCAGCAGGTAACACCCTTCATACATGGCATTGCCGCGCAACATTGGAAAGACGTAGTCCGTGACGAATGTTTCCCGCAGATCTTCCACATAGACTTTTTTCACGCCGAGCGCCTTCGCCTTAGCCTTGATCGCCTGGAGGTCCTCGCCCTGACCAAGGTCCGCGCAGAACGCGATGACTTCAGCATCATAGGTCTCCTGCAGCCACTTCAAGATTACGGACGTGTCGAGCCCGCCTGAATAGGCCAACACCACCTTCTTTATGACCTGACTCATTGCCTCGTTCGCCTCCTCTTGCCTATTAGGTTTGCGAGAATGGCTTTCTGCATATGCAGTCGATTCTCTGCCTGGTCGATGATGACCGACTGTGGGCCATCCAGCACGTCGGCGCTGATTTCTTCACCCCGGTGGGCTGGCAGACAATGCATGACGATCGCATTGGGCTTGGCGCGTTGCAGCAACCGGCTGTTCACTTGATAAGGCGCTAGAACTTTGAGTCTTCGCGCATGCTCCCTCTCACGACCCATGCTGATCCAGACATCGGTATAGATGACGTCTGCATCCTTGGCCGCAATGATGGGATCGTGCCCGATTTCGATCACTGCCCCGGTGTCTGCTGCCGCGATCGTTGCCCTATCGACGACATGCTGCTCTGGCTGAAATCCCGCTGGGCAGCCGAGTGTGATGTGCATCCCCATTTTGGCCGCTGCCTCGATGAGAGAGTTCGCAACATTGTTGCCATCACCTATATACGCAATCTTGATTCCCTTTAACCGGCCCTTTTTTTCGCGAATGGTCAGGAGATCTGAGAGAGCCTGACAGGGATGGCTCAGGTCGGTCAGTCCATTGATCACTGGCATCGTCGCTTCCCTCGCCCACTCTTCTACGGTAGCGTGGTCGTACGTGCGAATGACAATGGCGTCAAGATAGCGCGATAAGACGCGTGCCGTGTCGGCGACACTTTCTCCACGCGAAAGCTGGATATCGGCCATGGGCAGAACCATGGCATTGCCGCCCAAGTGATTCATGCCCGCCTCGAACGATACCCGAGTCCTTGTCGACGGCTTCTGGAACAGGAGACCTAATGTCTTCCCGGCCAGGAGGGGATGAGGAATTCCACGCCGCAGTTTGTCTTTCAAGAGGATCGCCGACGACAGCAAGCTCTCCACACCCGCCTTGCTGATGGCAGCAACGTCCAGGAGATCTTTTTCCCCGGTCCGTACGTGTGTCGCTCTTGTGGTCATCCTTGCTGTGTCCATTACGGTATGACAGATACTTACGATGCCTGCGCGTCAAAAATCTGAGCAAGCGTTTCAATCAATTGATCGATTTCCGGCTGGCTGATGATGAGAGGCGGTACGAACCGCAGTACGTGCTCGCCGGCCGCATTGACCAGAATGCCGCGCGCCAAACAATCGCTCACGACGGTTTTTGCATCCATATCAAGCTCGATCCCCTGCAAGAGACCGAGACCACGCACCTCTCGCACCACCCGGTGTCGGGCTTTACAGTCGGATAACTTTTTCGCAAAATATTCTCCTGTTTTCCGCGCATGTTCAAGTACTCGTGCGTCCATTAGAGCGCGGCAGACGGCCAATCCTGCGGCACAGGCAAGCGGATTGCCGCCGAATGTCGATGCGTGGCTTCCGGGGGAAAAGGTTTTTGCAACGGAGTCAATGGCAAGGCAGGCTCCGATGGGCACACCGCCACCCAACCCTTTTGCCAAGGTCATAATGTCCGGCTGCACCCCCAATTGCTCATAGGCGAAGAGCGTCCCGGTCCGTCCCATTCCGGTCTGGACCTCATCGAAAATCAACAGCACATCCTTTTTTGTGCATAAATCTCTCACCTGTTGCAAATATTCATGGTCCGCGACATAGACGCCCCCCTCGCCCTGAATTGGCTCGAGCATGATCGCTGCAGTCTTGTCAGTCATGGCCCGTTCCAGATCTTCCAGACTATTGAACGCGACGTAGCTGAACCCCTGCAGCAATGGCTCGTAGCCCTTCTGGACCTTGTCCTGGCCGGTCGCGGTCAACGTCGCCATCGTTCGGCCATGGAACGAGTTCGTCATCGTGACGATCTCGAACCGCCCGGCTCCGTACCTGTCATGAGAGTAGCGACGGGCCAGCTTGATCGCGGCTTCGTTGGCCTCAGCCCCGCCATTGCAAAAGAACACCTTGTCGGCAAAGGAATGCTCCACCAGGAACTGCGCGAGCTTCACTTGTGGCTCAGTGTAGTAGAGGTTCGAGGTATGGATCAGCTGCGCGGCTTGGCGTTGGATCGCTTGCACCAGATCCGGGTGACCATGTCCGAGAATGTTGACCGCAATCCCACCGACGAAATCGAGATACTCTCGCCCCTCGAGGTCGTACACCTTCGTCCCACGCCCCCGCACAATCGAAAGCGGTTGACGCGTATAGGTCTGCATCATATAGCGTGCGGCATCCTGCACCAGTTCCTCAGTCGGCATAGTAGACGTATCCCTTTGTAAAGTAAGGGAAGGTAGCATAGGCCTCCCGCTGGAAGCAACTTTTAGTGGAAGGGAGACAATGCGAGGTGGAATCGCCAGGCCTCTGTACCAGGTATTGTCTCTATTATGCTATTCTCTGTGGGATGAAAGCCTGTGCTCATTGCCAACAGCAGAACCACGAAGACTCAAAATTTTGTCACCAGTGCGGCAGCACATTAGCCGTCGAGTCTGAAGCCCCGATCGCCCCTGTGATTCACACCGATGAGCAGCTCTGGCGTCAATTCATCGGTCCCTACGCCGACCATTATCTGCACCATTTTAGAAAGTTCGGGTTGGGAGATAAGCCAAAGTTTGCCCTGACCTGGAATTGGCCGGCCTTTCTCTATGTCTCATTCCTCTGGTTTCTCTACAGAAAAATGTATACCTATGCCTTGGTCTATGCCCTCGGCCCAATGATCTCGACCTATTT
>Ga0134122_10001137_pt1 | contig 19037 bp, 18 predicted proteins | sample KB302_FD_96461 | JGI IMG/M metagenome (GOLD analysis project Ga0134122, IMG submission 96461) | Terrestrial soil microbial communities without Nitrogen fertilizer from Kellogg Biological Station, Michigan, USA - KB3-0-2 | ecosystem: Environmental > Terrestrial > Soil > Unclassified ... | reverse complement strand
TCGACGCCGGGCTCGCGGCGATCCGCGACTTCGAGGCGCAGCTGGCGAAGATGCCGGTCGGAGACGGCGCGCCCCATCCGTTCGACGAAAAAATGCTCGCCCTGCTCGACCGCGCCCAGGGCGCCTGCTTCTGGTCCGAAGGGATCCTCGCGCCGTTCGGCCGCGGCCCGGCGCTGCCCGCCAAAGGGCCGCAGCCGGACGGACCGGCGGCCTGCTTCCGAGCAGCCCTCGACCCCAAGAAAGGGACGGCGACGTTCGCCGAAGGCGCGATCCTCGATCTGCGCGAGCTGGCCGCCGGATACGCGGTCGATCTGGCGATCACCGCATTGCGCGCCGGCACATCGGGTGGCCTCGCGCCGCCGGAAAACGGCTGGGTGCGCATTGGCGCGATTCAACGCTCCTTCGGGATCGACCTCAAGCCGGGGGCCGGCAAGTGGGTCGATCCGCCCGCCCCGGTGCGCCGCCTGGACCCCGAGTTTCGCGGTTTCTACCTCTCCGACCGCGCCCTCGCCGTGGCCGCCTCGACCGACGAGCCGCCGCATCTCGATCAGCGCTCGGGGACCGCGCCGACCGCCGCGATCATCGTCCTCGCGGTGGCAGAGCTGGCGGTCGACGCCCAGCTTCTGGCTTCCACCATGCTCGTCACCGGCAGCCGCTCCGGCGAGCTGCGCCTCGGCTCGATCCGCCCGAACCCGAGCATCCTCTGGGTCTACGGTGCCGGCAACGGCCTGCCGCTCTACATCGAGCACAGCTGGTCGGCGCTCCAGCGCCGGGCGCCGTAGGCGTGCCACCCGAATCTTTAGAAGCCACGGGCTTCCGGATTGTCCCTGACCTCCTTGCGGACGCCGAGTGCGACCGCCTCCTCGACTCCCTCGCCGAATCTTCTCTCGCTCGAAGCCGAGCCGGGGCGCGACACGTTCTCTCGATTCCCGCCGTTCGTGCAGCGGCTCTCGATTCGCGCCTGAGGGGTCTCGCCTCCGAGGCTCTCGCAGCTCCGGCGATTCCGTATCGCGCCACCCTTTTCGACAAGTCCCCGGGAGCGAACTGGCTCGTCGCCTGGCATCAGGATAAGACGCTGCCCCTGAAGGCTCGATTCGCGGCGGAAGGTTGGGGGCCTTGGTCGGTCAAAGCGGGAGTCCTTCACGCCCAAGCTCCGGCCGAAGCGCTCGATCAGGTCGTCGCGCTGCGCGTCCATCTCGATCCATCCACCGAGGAGAACGGTCCGCTACGGGTGATCCCGGGCTCCCACCGACTGGGCATTCTTCGGGATGCGGGCGTTGCCAGCCTCATAGAACGGAGCCCCATAGTGACGTGCCTCGTCCCGCGCGGCGGAGTGCTGGTGATGCGACCTCTCCTCGTTCACTCCTCCTCGAAAGCCACCTCCGATCAGCCACGGCGGGTGCTCCACATCGAGTACACGAGGGCTCTCCTGCTCGGTCCGGGACAGGAAATCGCCGTCGGTTGAAAGTCAGCGCCACAAAGTATCGGGACTCCGCCCTCCATTTACGTCTTTTAGGTCCGAACCAAGGCTTCGCACCAGCGAGGCCCTTCGGGAGGACCCAGAATGGCGGGTGGTCACGATCAACTCTGGAAGGATCTGATTCAAGCGTTCCCGGCCGACTTCGTCCGGCTGGCCGGGCCGGACCTCGCGGCTCGCCTGGTCGGCGCGATCGAGTTCCGGCCGGTGGAAGCACCCTCGGGCGCCCTGCGCGGGAAGGAGCGCAGGCTCGACTTGATCGCGTGGGTGGAAGGTAAAGAAGGTGAGCGGGCGCTCCTCCACGTCGAGATCGAGCTGCAGTTCCGCACAGCGACGGCGGCCCGGCTCTTGGCGTACAACCGGGTGCTCGCCCTGCGCTTCGGGCTGCCGGTACAGACGTTCGTCCTGTACCTGCACGGCGGCCCGGCGGGCGCCCAGGTAGTGGAGCACGCCGAAAAGTCGCTGGGTTTCGAGGGCAACCGTTTCCGTTATCGAAGCTTGGGGCTTTCGCGGGCTCGTTCGGAAGATCTCCTCGCGCGACCCGAGCCGCTCGCGTGGGTTTGTGCGGCGCTCGCCCGACCGGCGGGCCGGGATCGGCGGGCTCTGAGACGGAAGTGTCTCTCGAAAATAGCGGCAGCCAGGGGGCTCGACGACGAGTCGCGCTTCCGGCTGTTCAACGGCGTGGCAACTTACTTAGAATTGGACGGCGGCGCCGCAGGTGAGTTCGCGGAGCTGCGAGCGGCCGAAGCCGGCCCGGAGACGAAGATGCAGCCCATTACTTGGGAAGAGAAGGTTGAAGCGCGGGGTGTAGAACGGGGAATGGAGCGAGGCCAAGAGAAGGGCATGCGCGAGGTCCTTTTGCTTCAATTGAAGCGGCGCTTCCCCTCGCTCTCCGGCCGTACGGTCCAGCGTCTCCAAGCAATTACATCGACCGAAGAGCTCGGATCCCTGGCCGAGCGGCTGCTGACCGCGCGTTCTCTCGAAGAGCTGGGGCTGGCGTAGGCGCCAAGACGGCCCGCGCCGCCAACGCGATGCCTTGGTCGATTCTCATGCCGCAATCTCCACCGGGCGGAGGCAGCAGATCCCTGGGGGGATCGGCCGGCCGTGAGGGCATTCGGTCGGGTGATCGAGGAAGGTGCAGACCTGATCTTCGAAGCCGTCGGCGATCGGCCTTTCTCCTCCACATTCGCTGCCGCCGGAGGCGAGCGTTCGGGATAGCAACACCTCTGCGAGACGCATCCGGCGCACCGCGGCCGCGGCGTGGGCGTGGCCGTGATCGGTGAAGGCGATCTTCCCTTCGGAGAAAAACAGGAACCCTTCGGAGAGGAGGTCGGCGACCCCGCGCCGGGCCACTGAAACGGAGGATTGCTCCTCGACCAACAGGTGCCAGATTTCGGTGAGCGTGGGGACCGCGTCGGCCGCGGTTTCCGCCGGCCGGGCGAGCCGGCCGTGCTCCAATCGGACCTCGCGATCGGCTCGCGCGGCGATCGCGGCGGCGTGGGTGACCATTACCAGGGTATGCCCCCTTTGGTGCAGGTCGGCGAGCAGACGCATGACGACCGCTTCGTTCACCGCATCCAAGTTGCCGGTCGGCTCGTCCGCCAGGATCAACGGCGGATGGTTGATCAGGGCGCGGGCGATGCAGACCCGCTGCTGCTCGCCCCCGGAAAGCTGGCTCGGCAGGTGGCCCAGCCTTGCCCCGAGCCCCACCCGTTCGAGCGCTTCGGTCGCCTCACCCCGGTCGGTCGTGCTGTGGACGTACTGGGCAAGCATGACGTTTTCGAGCGCCGAGAGGTAGGGGATCAGATGGAACTGCTGGAAGATCAACCCGATCGTCCGCTGCCGGTAGGCCGAAAGCTCGCGGCTTGAGAGGGCGGCGAGATCGACGCCGCCGACGCGCACCGATCCTCCCGTCGGCCGGTCGAGCCCGGCGAGGATGTTGAGCAGCGTGGTCTTGCCCGAGCCGGAAGGCCCGGTGACGGCGATCCACTCCCCTCGGCCGACGTCGAGCGACAGGTCGTCGACCGCGGGAAGCGCGCCGAAGCGGCGCGACAGGCCGGCGATCTCGACCAGCGTCTCGGCCGAGGCCGAGGCGGCGGGATCGGCGGGCGCTTTCGCTCCGGCGGGGAGGGTTTCGCCCACCTTCAATCCCCTTTCAAGACCCGCGCGGCGTCGAGCCGGCCGATGCGCGAAAGCGCAATGCTCATCGAGACGCCGACTACCAGGACCGCCACCATCGCGGCGCCGAGCAACCCGGAGCCCGAGATCGCGGAGATCTGAGAAGCAGGCAGCGCGCCGAGCAGCCGATGCGCGAGATCGCGCGCCGCAAGCTCCCCCATCAGCTCGCCGACGAGCGCCGCGGCGAGCGTCGCGATCAACAGTTCGGAGGCGAGCAGGCGGCCCACCCGGCCGACCGTGCAGCCGAGTGCGAGAAGCAGGCCGATCTCCGTCCGCCGTTCGCCGACCAGCGCGGCGGTCGCCGCCGAGACCGAAAGGAGCGCCAGCAGAAGCGACACGCCGGAGACCGCGGCGAGCAGCCGGAGCACCCTGCGGGTCACCCGCTCGTCCGACCGGCTGACCTTGAGCAGCGGACGCGCTTCAATGCCGGCCACTTGCGCCTCGATCGCACGAGCGACCTCGTCCAGTCGGGAAGGTTCGACCCGCACGTCGAGCCGAGGAACGGTTCGCCCGGGCACGAGAGCCGCGCCCTCGGGGCCATGCACCCAGAGAACTCCCGGAATCGCCCCCACCCGGGCCGCCTCGGCGGCGGGAACCGCCTCCGGCCCTCCCACTTGAGGACGTACTGTGAGGTTCGGTCCGAACGCCGCGAGATCGCGCCCCAGCGAAGTCTCCACCCGGTTCGCGAACGCGCCGAGCGCTGCGACGGTCGCCGCGGCGACCGCCACGGCGGCGAGGATCAGCGCCAGCTGACGGACCCGGCGGCGTAGGCTGGAGGCGACCAGCCGCAAGAGCATCAGGCGGTCGCCTTCTTGAGCATCGCGGCCGGGTAGCGATCGAGCGCCCGGAAGACCGGCAGGACGCTCGCGAAGACCGCGAGCAGCAGGCCGAGCAGCATTGCCCAGGGGAGCAGCACGGGAGCCCAGGGCACGGCGACGCCGAGCGCGCCGGAGCCCACCCAACGCCCCGCGGCAAGACCCACCGCGCCGCCGAGCAGACCGCCGAGAAGGCCGAGCAGGGCGGCTTCGGAGAGAAAGAAGAGGACCACGCGACGCCGTGGCGCCCCGAGCGCGGTGAGCAGCCCGGCCTCCAATCGGCGTTCGAGCACGGTCGCGGTCATCGCGGCCGAAGCGCCGACGGCTCCCCCCAAAAGGGCGACGAACGCCAACGCGAACAGGACCGAGCGCAACCGGCCCAGGATTTCGGCCGTGGCGTCGGTGATGCCGCGGACGATCGACGCCTGGGCGTTGGGCAGCGCTTCGCCGATCTGGTGCGCGATCGACGAGGGGTAGGCCGTGCAGTACCAGGCATCGTATTCGGCGCCGGTCATCGACGCCGGATCTTTCCGGTTCAACAGCTCGGGCGTGGTCATCGCGAACACTTCGGCGCGCGCGATCCGGTCGGGCGCCGCGTTCGCCGCGGCGAGGCCGTTGGCCGCGGCGAGCGGCGCGAACGCCTGCTCCTCTTCGTCGCCGCCGCTCTCGACCCGACCGACCACCCGGAAAGTGGTACTCCGACCGCCCAGCTCGGCGCGAACCGCTTGGCCGGAGGCGAGCCCAAGCCGCTCCGCCAGCCGCCGGCCGAGCGCGATTTCGGGCTCGGCGCCCGCCTGGGCCTGATCCTCACGCGGCCAGCGGCCGACGATCCTTAGAGTGGTCCGCACCTTCGGCAGGCCGGTCCGGAATTCGGGATCGATCGCGTGATCGAACCAGGTGCCGACCAGCGGCGCCACGATCTCTGGAGCGGCGGTCGCTTCGGGGGTTACCCTCCGCATTCGCACCCGAAGCTCGGAGAGCGGCGCCACGGCGACGATGTTGTTGCGCCAAAAAATCTTTCGCAACTTGGAAAGGTCGCCCGCCGCAAAGCGCCCGCCCGAGGCGGCGACCATCTCCAGGTTCGCGCCGTAGGTTCCAAGCTCAGCCGCCAGGCGATCTCCCGAGGCGAGCAGCACCTCGGCCAGCGCGCTCGCCCCGAGCGTGCCCAGGCCGATTGCGGTCACCGCGAGCAGCTTGCGGCGGGTCCCCCGACGCAGCGATTCGCCGAGCAGGCGGAGATACATCGTTTCGCTATCCGCCGTGGCCCGCGTGGTTCGGCATGTTTGGCATTCCGCCCCCGGCGGCAGGGAACGCGCTGCTTTGGGCGAGGTCCGAGGCGGCGATCACGAGGTTGCCACCGACGCTCCTCGAAGCGAGCGGAATCGGGTTGCACCCCCCCGCCTGGCCGATCGTCGGTGGATAGACCGCCGAGCCGCAATGCAGGCAGACGATGTTCGAGCCTTCCTGATAGTAGCCGTGAGGGCCGCAGATCAGGCAGGCGTCGAACGCCGCGGCGACCTCGCCGGGGGCCACTTGAATGGCGATGAAGCGGATCGCCCGGCCGCCGATCTTCACCTCGTAACGGTGGAGCTTCGAGTCGGAAAGCTCGGCGAGCGGCAGGCTGACCTGGCCGCCTGTGACTTCGAGAGGGGTCGCAGCCGAAAGCGCCTTGGGTTTCGCCGAGTAGACCCAGCCGAGACCGAGGACTCCGAGGATCACGAGCCCCAGCACGCCGGCCCACCGACGGGAGCGCACCTGGCGCTGTTCCGCAGCCCTTTCGAGCCGCCGATCGGCCGTGGAAGCCGAATCGGAGGGAACCGTGGCGGACGGTTTGCCCGGGCTGCCCGGGATCAGCAGCATCAGGAGGGGCAGCGCGAGCACCGCGGCGAGGAAGAAGAACTCGTTCTTGACCAACGGACCGACCGTCGCCATGGTCGTCTCGTTCGCCGGCACCCAGCCCGCCTCCGACAGCTCGTGGTAGCCGTTGACCAGCAGCTGGACGGTGAAAATCAACAGGGCGATTCCGGTGACCGCGAAGAATCGCTTGAGGTCGATCCGCAGGCTGCCGCGAACGAACAGAACGCCGAAGGCGACCGCCAAGCCGATGCCGATCAGGGCGCCGAGAAACGACTGGAGCCCGGTCGTGGTGAGCGAGACGGCGGAGAGGAATAGCACCGTCTCCAGCCCCTCGCGAAAGACCATCAGGAAGGTGAACAGGAACAGCCCGATCCGGATCGAGCCGGAGCTCTCGCGATCGAGAATCCGCGAGAGTTTGCCCTTCATCTCGCCGGCCAGCTCGTGAGAATGGCGCCACATCCAGATCAGCAGAGTCGCGACCAAGAGGGCGGAACCGACGTAGAGCAATCCCTCGAAGACCTCTTCGTTGACCGCGATCCGATAGAGCAGGAACGCGCCCGCCACGCTCGCCACGACCGCGGCGACCAGACCGCTCCAGACCGCGGAGAGGTGTCGCTCTCCTCCCTGCCGGCGAAGGAAGGCGACGATGATTCCGACCATCAAGGCCGCCTCAATCCCTTCGCGCAGCGTGATGACCAAGGCTTCAAACACCGGCGCCACCTCCTCGCACGCCGGCCGACGGCTGCTTCTGCCCCACGGTTTCCCCCGGGGCCGCGCAGGCGTTGCACAGACTGCGAATCTCCAACGTATGATGAGTCGGCACGAAGCCGTGGGCGCGGCAGATCTCGGTCTGAAGCGCCGCGATCCCAGGGCTCACGAACTCCACCACCCGGCCGCAGGCGGCGCAGATCAAATGGTCGTGACGCTGGCCGCGGTGGACGTGCTCGTAGAGAAAGCGGCGGTCGCTCAAGCCCCCGAGCCGCTGTTTGCTCGCGAGACCGCTCGCGACCAGCAGATCGAGATTGCGGTAGACGGTCGCCCGCGAAATCTTCAACCCTTGGGAGCGCATCGCAGAGTGAAGTTCTTCGGCGTCGATATGACCGTGTTGGGCGAAAATCTCGTCGAACAGCGCCAGCCGCTCGGCGGTCACTCGATGCCCGGCGCCGCGCAGATAGGCCAGGAATTGTTCTTTTTCACGGATCTCGGCCATCGGAATGTACCCGTTTTCGCCTCGCTTCAATCTTATTGCGACCAAGTCTCAATACAGACGGGAGATTCTGGACCGCCCCGGTCCGATTTGTCAAACCAAGGCCGGAGAGCCGTACAGTAGGCGCCATGGTCGAACCTTCGCCGCCGCGTCTCCGGCATCGACTGGGCGTCCGGATCGGCCTGTTCGTCGTCGGCTGGGTTTTGATCCTGGTGGGCGTCGCGGGGTTGGTCCTGCCCGGCATCCAGGGAGTCCTGACGATCGTCGTCGGCGCGGCCCTGCTCTCCTTGGACAACGAACTGATCTATCGCCTGATGCGCCGCGCGTTCCTGCGCTGGCCCCACCTGTGGGAGCGGGTCGAACGGCTGCGCGAGAAGACCCACGAGCGTCTCCACCGGCTGTTCCGGCGCGACGAACCAAAGTAGGTCAGTCGGGCGCGCCCGCAACGGGCAGCCCGGCGAGCACGGCGATCCGACGCTCGACCTCCCCGATCAACGGGTTCATGCGCCGCACGCCGTAGGCCGCGGGGTCGATCGGCTCGCCGAATCGCACCTCGACCGGCCCGGGGCGAATGTCCCACCGGCCACGTGGTTGAACCTGCCGGGTACCCCGGATGCCGACCGGCACGATCTGCAATCCATGGCGGATCGCGAGCAGGAAACCGCCGCGCTGCAAGTCGAGCAGTTCGCCGGTGCGCGAGCGGGTCCCTTCGGGGAACAGCAGGATCGAGGTGCCGGCCGACAGGTGCGCGGAGGCGGAGGCGAACGCCTGGCGCGCCTTGCTTCCATCCTCCCGATCGACCGGCACGAAACCCGCAGCGGCGAGCCCCCAGCCGAAGAACGGCAGGCGGAACAGGCTCCGTTTCGCCATCATCCGCACCGGGCCGGGAACGGTCGAAAGGAGCGCCGGGATATCGAACATGCTCTGGTGGTTGGCGAGCAGCACGTAGTTGCCCTGCGGGTCGAATCCCTGGGGAAGCTCCGCACTCACCTCGACCCCGCTCGCCTTGAGCAGCCCGCGCGCCCAGTAGCGCATCAGGACGAACCCCCAGCTGCCGCGCGGCGGCACCCAAGAGGCGGGAACCGAGAGCGAACCGAGCAGGATGCTGCCGAACAGCAGCCAGGCGTTGCCCGTCACCGTCATCAGCCAAGCTCCGAACCCGAAACGGGGCACCGGGTCGGTCGGCAAAGGCGCTTTTTGTTCGGCCATGTCCGGCTATTCTCCCTCACTTCCGATGTGCCCAGGCGCTTGACGCTAGAATCTCAGGCGATGCTCGAAGCGATCGACTATCCGCGCCGGTTCTTCTTTCTCCGGCTCCTGGGCGCCAGTTTGGTCCTGGGTGCCCTTTACGATGCGGCATTCGCGGTGGTGATGGTCGCCGCCCCGGAACTGCCGCAACGGCTCCTCCATCTGCCTCTGCCGGGGGCGGGCTTCTATCTCCACCTGATCGCCGTCTTCCTGCTCATGCTCGCCGCGCTCTATCTCACAGCGGCCCTCGACCTGCGGCGCTATACCGGGATCATCCTGGTCGGAATCGCCGGCCGCCTGCTCGGCGCGGCGGTGCTCGGCGCCGCGGCCTGGTCCGAGCCACGGCTCGGCGGGCTCTGGCCGCTCGCCGCGGCGGACTTCGCGTTCGGCGGGGTCCATGCCCTCGCCTGGGGGATGACCCGCAAATGAACCTGCGTCACAACCTCGAAGAGGCGGGGAACCTCGGAATCCTCGCCGCCCGGGCGTTCCGCGGCATGATCGCGCCGCCGTACGAGAGGCGTCTCTGGCTGGGCCAGATGGATCAGATCGGCGTCCGCTCGCTCGGGGTGGCGGGGGTTACCACGGTCTTCACCGGCATGGTCCTCGCCCTCCAGACCGCGTTCAGCCTGCCCGCGATCGGAGTCAAGTACTACATGGGGGCGGTGGTCTCGAAGTCGTTGGTGCGGGAGTTGGGGCCGGTGCTCACCGCGCTGATCGTCGGCGGCCGGATCGGCGCCGGGATGACCGCCGAGCTGGGTACGATGAAAGTGACCGAGCAGATCGACGCCCTGCGCGGCATGGCGGTCGATCCGGTCAAGAAGCTGGTCGTGCCGAAGCTCGTGGCGACGTTGATCATGCTGCCCGCGCTCACCATCCTGGGTGACGCGCTGGGCATTCTCGGCGGTCTGCTGGTCGCGGTTCTCCAGCTCGGCCTGGCCCCCGGGTTCTATCTGAACGACGTGTTCGACTCGCTCACCCTGGGCGACGTCTGTTCGGGCGTGGGAAAGACCTTTTTCTTCGCCTATTTCATAGCGATCATCGGCTGTTACAATGGGCTCACCTCGAAGGGCGGGGCCGATGGCGTCGGCCGAGCGACCACCAACACGGTCGTCCTCTCTTCGATCCTCGTCCTGGTTTCCGACACCATCTTGACCAAGCTTTTCTATCTCCTGACTTGACGCGAGCTCCGGTGACCGACGCACTGTTCGAAATCCGCGGCCTCGAAAAGTCCTACGGCGACCGCAAAATCCTCGCCGGCATCGACTTCGACGTCCTGCGCGGCGAATGCCTGGTGATCCTCGGCCGTTCGGGTAGCGGGAAAAGCGTGACGCTGCGGCAGCTGAACGGCCTCGAACCGCCGGATGCCGGCGAGGTCCGTTTCGACGGACTCCAGGTCTCGGGGCTCTCCGAGCGCGAGCTGTTTCCGATCCGCCGCCGGATCGGCATGCTGTTTCAAGGCGGCGCGCTGTTCGACTCGTTCGACATCTTCGACAACGTCGCCTTTCCGCTGCGCGAGCACACCGCGCTTTCCGAAGCGGAGATCGAGACGACGGTGCGCGCCAAGCTCGCGTTGGTCGGCCTTGAAGGGGTCGAAGAAAAAATGCCTTCGGACCTCTCCGGCGGGATGAAGAAGCGCGCCGCTCTCGCCCGCTCGCTCGCGCTCGACCCGGAGGCGATGTTGTTCGACGAGCCGACCACCGGCCTCGATCCGATCACCTCGGCGACCATCGGCCGATTGATCCACTCGATCCAGGAGGACCTCGGCGTAACGTCGGTGGTGGTCACCCACGACGTGGCGCTCGCCCGCCGGATCGGCGACCGCCTGGCCTTCCTGGACGAGGGCCGATTCGTTTTCCTCGGCGACTGGCAGGAAGCCGACGCCTCCGGTCCGCGCGCCCTCGCGGATTTTCTCAGCGGACGCGAGGAGATCGCCCATGCCGCATGAGAGCCACAACCAAAGCACCGCCGTCCGGGTGGGAGCGCTCCTGCTCGCGAGCGTCGCGATCCTGGGCGCCGGAGTTCTCCTGATCGGCGACCGGCGCAGTCTGTTCGAGCGCAAGAACAGCTACTACATCGACCTGCGCACGGTCTCGGGGCTCAAGCCCGGAAACCCGGTGCAGTTGAACGGCGTGGGGGTCGGCCAGGTCCACAAGATCGTCCTGCCGCGCGATCCCGCGGTCGAAGACATCCGCGTCTGGATCGAGGTCGATCGCAGTTACGAAGACCGGATTCGCGCTTCGGCCGACGGCAGGCCGTTGCCCGGGCCGAAAGGCGATCTCCCCTACTCGGAGGCGCGGATCAAGACGCTCGGCCTCTTGGGCGACAAATACATCGAGCTGACCTCCGGCTCCGCGGCCTATCCGAGGGTCGAATCCGAGGGCAAAATCCCCGCCGGCCAATTGACCAGCGTCGACGCCCTGGTCGCTTCGGGCGAGGACGTGATGAGCAATGTGGTCGAGATCTCCCATTCGCTCTCGACCATCCTCGCCCGGATGGAGCGCGGCGAGGGGCTGTTGGGCGAGCTGACCTCGGAATCGCCGACCGGCAAGAAGCTGCGCGAATCGATGGTGGGCACGTTCGAGGCCACGGAGCGGATCGCCAATCGCTTGGACTCCGGCGACGGACCGCTCCCCCGCCTGCTGAACGACAAGCAGATGGCCGACCGGCTCGCCACTTCGCTCGATCGTTTCGAGCGCGTCCTCGCCTCCGCCGAGGGCGGGCCGGGGTTGCTGCCCGGCCTGTTGAACGACCCGGCGGCGAAGAAGACCTTCGACGACACGCTCGCTTCGCTCCGGACCGCATCGCAAAACGTCGAGCGTTTCACCGGCGGGCTCGAACGGAGCGACGCGCTGGTGCCCAAGCTGCTCAAGGACGAAGAGTACGGGCGCAAAGTGACCGCCGATCTGTCGTCGCTGATCGACCAGTTGAACGAGCTGTCGAGTCGCTTGACCCGCGGCGACGGCACGGCCGCGAAGCTGATCAACGACCCGCAGATCTACGACGCGGTCAACGACATCGTGATCGGCGTCGAGGAATCCAAGCTGCTGCGCTGGCTGATCCGCAACCGCCAGAAAGCCGGGATCAAGAAGCGTTACGAGGACGCCCAAAAGGGTGCGCCCGGCTCGACGGCTCCTGTGCCTTCAGCCGCCCCGGAGCCGGAGTCCTCGACCTCCCCCGCCCCGCCGCCCACCTCGGACGTGCCACAAGCTGAGCCTTCTACATCCGAGCCGCCCCCGGCGCCTCCAGTGAACGATCCCGCGCCGCCGCCGCCGAGCGGCCCGCGAGAGGAGTGACCCAGCATGTCCCAGCACGTCCTGGTGACCGGCGGCGCCGGCTTCATCGGTTCGCATCTCACCCGCCGCCTGCTCGCCCGCGGCGACCGGGTGACCGCGTACGACGACTTCAACGACTTCTATGACCCGGCGCGGAAGCGCGAGAACGTCGAGACGATTCTCGGCAGTCCGGGAGCCGAGCGGTTTGCGCTGATCGAAGGAGACATCCGCGACGAGGCGCGCGTCGATCGCCTGTTTTCGGGTCAACTGAATGCCAAGGCCGGCAAGTTCGACGCCGTGGTCCATCTCGCGGCGCGCGCCGGGGTGCGTCCGAGCCTGTCCGAGCCGATCCTCTACGAGGACGTCAACTGCATCGGCACGCTCCGGCTGCTCGAAGCGGCGCGCCGCCATGGGCCGAACGTCTTCCTGTTCGGTTCGTCGTCTTCCGTCTACGGCATCAACAAGAAGGTGCCGTTTGCCGAATCCGACGAGGTGAACCAACCGATCAGCCCCTACGCCACGACCAAGCGCGCGGGCGAGCTGCTCTGCTACAACTACCATCATCTCTACGGTTTCCGCACCGCCTGCCTGCGTTTTTTCACGGTCTACGGGCCGGCGCAGCGGCCTGAAATGGCGATCCACAAGTTCACCGACCTGCTCGCCCGGGGGGCCACGATCCCGCTCTACGGCGACGGCCAGTCCCGGCGCGATTACACCTATATCGAAGACATCATCGACGGTCTGGAAGCGACGCTCGCCGCCGCGCCGGGCTTCGAGATCCTGAATCTCGGCGGCGCCGAGACCACGGCGCTCGCCGACCTGGTCCGCTGGCTCGCCGAGGAGCTTGTCGTCGAACCGCGCATCGAGTATCTTCCCGACCAACCCGGCGACGTCCCGATCACCTACGCCGACGTCACGAAGGCCGGCGAAATCCTGGGCTATGCGCCCAAGGTGCCGATCCGCGAAGGTCTCCGCCGCTTCGTACACTGGTATCGAGAGCGACAATTGCGGGGAGCGCGAGGAGCGCGCGAGGCCGCACGCGCCGCGAAATGACCTCGATTCCCGTTTTCACCTTTTCCGAGCGAGCTTCTAATCGATGAACGTCTGCGTCGTGGGTAGCGGCTATGTTGGCCTGGTCACCGGAGCGTGCCTGGCCGATTTCGGTATGAACGTAGTGGGCGTCGACAAGGACGCTTCGAAAGTCACGATGCTCACCGGCGGCCGAGTGCCGATTTACGAACCGGGCCTGGAAACCATCGTGCAAAAGAACATGGCGGAGGGACGCCTCCGCTTCACGACCGATCTCGCCCCGGCGATCCAAGCCGCGCAGGTGATCTTCATCGCAGTCGGCACGCCGCCGCTGCCCGACGGCTCGGCCGACCTGACGTTCATCCGGGAGGTCGCCACCTCGATCGGCCGGCACTTGAACGGCTACAAGGTCGTGGTCACCAAAAGCACGGTCCCGATCGGCACCGGCAAGATGATCGAGGAGATCGTCCGCACCGGCTCGGGCGAGCGCCACCCGTTCGCGGTGGTGAGCAATCCCGAGTTCCTGCGCGAGGGCTCGGCGATCGAAGATTTCATGCAGCCCGACCGAGTGGTGATCGGAACCCGCGACCCGCGGGCGATCGAGATGATGCTCGACGTCTACTCGCCGCTCCATGCGGCGGACGTGCCGTTCGTCATCACCGACGTCGAGAGCGCCGAGCTGATCAAGTACGCGAGCAACGGTTTCCTCGCGACCAAGATTTCGTTCATCAACGAGATCGCGGTACTCTGCGAGGCGCTCGGAGCGAACGTCGAAGTGGTCGCGCGCGGCATGGGGCTCGACAATCGGATCGGACCCAAGTTCCTGCACGCCGGACCCGGTTTCGGCGGCTCCTGCTTCCCGAAAGACACCCGCGCCGTGGCGCAGATCGCCCGCGATCACGGCCGCGAGTTCCGGATCATTGAAGCGGTGCTGGCGGTGAACGTCGAAACGCAAGAGCGCATGGTCGAAAAGATCGCCAAGGAGCTGGGCACGATAGAAGGCAAGACCCTCGCGGTGCTCGGCCTGGCGTTCAAGCCGAACACCGACGACATTCGCGAGTCGCCCGCCCTGCCGATTGTCCGCGGTTTGATCGATAAGGGCGCCCACGTCCGAACGTTCGATCCGGCGGCGATGGACGCCTGCCGGCCGATCCTTCCCGAGGCGACGTTCTGCGACAACGCCTACGAAACGGCGACCGGCGCCGACGCGGTGATCATCCTCACCGAGTGGAATCCGTTCCGCAAATTGGAGCTCGAACGGCTGCGCGGCTTGGTGAAGACGCCACTGATCATCGACCTGCGGAATCTGTACGAACCGGACAAGATGGCCGAAGCGGGCTTCGACTACATTTCAATCGGCCGGCCCAACGGCCGGGCACGCCAGAGCCCCGCGGGAGAGACAGCATGAAGCGCGCCATCGTCACGGGAGGCGCCGGATTCCTCGGCTCCCATCTTTGCGAGCGGCTGCTGGCCGAGGGACACCGCGTCACCGCGGTCGACAACCTGCTCACCGGCAGCCGCGACAATATCGCGCACCTGATGGGTCAACCGGCGTTCTCGTTCGTCGAGCACGACGTCACGCGACCGTTCGAGATCGAAGGCGAAGTGGATTTCGTGCTCCATTTCGCCTCGCCCGCGAGTCCGATCGATTACCTGGAGCTGCCCATCCAGACGCTCAAGGTGGGCTCGCTCGGAACCCACAACGCGCTCGGCCTGGCCAAAGCAAAGAGAGCCCGTTTCCTGCTCGCTTCGACTTCCGAGGTCTACGGCGACCCGCTGATCCACCCCCAGCCCGAGACCTATTGGGGCAACGTCAATCCGATCGGTCCGCGCGGCGTCTACGACGAGGCGAAGCGCTTCGCCGAGGCAATGGCCATGGCCTACCACCGGGTCCACGGGCTGGAAGTGCGGATCGTCCGGATCTTCAACACCTACGGCCCGCGAATGCGCTTGCGCGACGGCCGCGTGGTGCCGAACTTCATGTCGCAGGCGCTGCTCGGAAAGCCGCTCACGGTTTACGGCGACGGCGGCCAGACGCGATCGTTCTGCTTCGTCGAAGACCTGATCGACGGCATCTACCGGCTGCTTCTGTCGGACGCGGAGACCCCCGTCAACATCGGCAACCCGCACGAGATGACGATCCTGCAATTCGCCGAGCGGATCAAGGCGCTCACCGGATCGGACTCCTCGATCGTCTTCGAACCGCTGCCGGAAGACGATCCGAAGACCCGCCAGCCGGACATCACGCTCGCCCGCACGCTGCTCGGCTGGGAGCCCAAGGTGGATCTCGACCCGGGGCTCGAACGGACGATCGCCTATTTCCGCCAGGCTCTCGAACGGCAAGGTGAGGCTTTGGCGGCCCAGAACGAGGTGCCTTGAAATGACTCTCGCCACCGCCTGCACCCGCTGCGGGCTCCCCGACGCCCCCGCTCTTCCCCGCGCTCCTCTCCCCGGCCCGATGGGCAAGGAGATCCAGCAGCGCGTCTGCGCCGATTGCTGGGCCGCCTGGCAGAACATGGAGGTCATGGTGATCAACGAGCTGCGCCTGAACTTCATGGACCCCAAGGCACAGGAAACGCTCGAAAAGCAGATGCGCCGCTTCTTCCTTTGGGAGACCGGCGACGACGCGCCCGAAGCGCTCGACGGCCTGACCGAAATCGGCCGGGTCGGCTGAATCTCCCAGGGACAAGGCGGAGCGTCCCCGCCTTCGTCCCCTCTACCGTAGCCTCGCAGAATGTCGAACGATCCCGCTCTCGAAGCGGCGCCGCGCGCCTCTCACGGCAAGCACCTGTGGAAGTTCCTGGCTTTCTGCGCGATCGTCGTGGCCGGCTTCGCGGCGATCCGCTTCACCCCGCTCCGCGATCACCTGACCGGCCCGGCGCTCGAAGCGCTACTCGAACGTTTGCGCGGCAGCCGCTGGGCGCCCCTCGCCTTCCTCGGCGCCTATATCGGCCTGTTGCCATTCGGCGTGCCCGCCTCCCCCCTGATGCTCGCGGGCGGCATCGTCTTCGGCGCCTGGGAAGGCTCCCTGCTCAATTTTCTCGGCGTGATGGGCGGCGGCTCGCTCACCTATTTTCTCGGCCGCTCCTTGGGTCGCGGCTTCATCGAACAGATCGGCGGCAAACGCCTGGAGCGGGTGGAAAAGCGTCTCGCGCGCGCAAGCTTCTGGAGTCTCGTCGGCATCCGCTTTCTCCCGTTTCCCTTCACCGTCCTGAACTACGCCGCAGCGCTGGTCGGCATCCGCCCCTCGACCTTCCTCGCCTCGACCGCCATCGGAACCGCGCCCCCGATTGTCCTCTACAGCTGGTTCGCGTCAGAGCTGTCCCACGCTGTGGGAGGAGAGCGCCAGGCAGTCCTTAGCCGTCTGGGCCTCGCGCTCGCCGCGCTTGGAGCGATGATCTTCGTGCCGCGGCTGATCGTGGGACTCAAGCGACGGAAGCGCCTGGCCGAGCTGCGTCGGGCGCGGCGCGTGAGAAACTCTTCGCGTGCCTGACGATCCCCAACCCACTCTCGACCCGACCCCGCCCGCCCGCCTGCTTGACGAGGTTTCCCGCCTCGCGGCCGAGCTGTCATCGGGCGGGCGGAAACCCGCGGTCACCCTCGACTCGAATCTGGAGCGCGACCTCGGGCTCGACTCTTTGGGGCGGGTGGAACTGCTGCGCCGGTGCGAGAAGGCGTTCGGGGTCCGGCTGGGCGAAGAGGTCCTCACTTCGGTAGAAACGCCGCGCGATCTGCTCGGCGCGATTGGCAGGGCGGCCGGTGGAGGTCCCGATGTGGAATCGCATTTTGCGGCTTCCGTGGAGATCTCCCTCGACGCGGGTGAGATCGCGCCCGACACGACCCGCACGTTGCTCGAAGTTCTCGACTGGCACGTCGCGCGGCATCCGGAGCGGCGGCACATCCTGTTCTATCCGGGCGACGCCGAGCCCGAGGAGATGACTTACGCCGGGCTCGATCGGCGCGCGCGGGCCGTGGCGGCGGGACTTGCGAGGCTCGGCGTCCGGCCCCGCGAGGCGGTCGCCTTGATGCTTCCTTCGGGCACTGATTACTTTGCCGCGTTCTTAGGAGTGCTGCGCGCGGGTGCGGTGCCGGTCCCCCTCTATCCCCCGGCGCGAAAGAGCCAGATCGAGGACCACCTGCGCCGCCAGGCGGGGATTCTTACCACTGCGCGGGCGAAGGCGCTGATCACTTTTTCCGAGGTCATGCCTCTCGCGCGTCTGCTCGGCCTTCAGGTGGACGGGCTGAAGGTGGTCTCCGTTCCCGATCTCGAAGCGGATCGCGGCGCGCCCGCGCCGAACGTCGAGGTCCGTTCGGACGATCTCGCGTTCCTCCAGTTCACTTCCGGCAGCACCGGGCAGCCCAAGGGCGTAATGCTCACCCACGCGAACCTGCTCGCCAACTTGCGGGCGATCGGCAAGGCGGTCGAGATCGGCCCGGGCGATGCGGTGGTGAGCTGGCTGCCGCTCTACCACGACATGGGACTGATAGGCACCTGGATGGGCAGCCTCTATTTCGCCATGCCGCTTGCGTTGATGTCGCCGCTCACATTTCTTTCGCGCCCGGTGCGCTGGCTGGAGCTGATTCACCGCCATCGCGCGACGCTCTCCGCCGCGCCAAACTTCGCCTACGAGCTGTGCCTCGGCAAGATCGACGACGCGGATCTGGAAAAGATCGAGGGCTTCGATCTCTCCTCTTGGCGCGCCGCGCTGAACGGCGCCGAGCCGGTGAGCCCCGAGACGATGCGCCGGTTCACCGAACGGTTCGCGCGCTTCGGCTTCCGGCCGGAGACGATGTTTCCGGTCTACGGCCTGGCCGAGAACTCGCTCGCCGTGACCTTCCCGCCGCTCGGCCGGCCGCCTGCGATTGACGAGATCGACCGGACGACGTTCTCCTCGGAAGGGAAGGCGCAGCCCGCAACGCCGGACGATCCGGGCGCGCTCCGTTTCCCCAGCTGCGGCCTGCCGCTGCCGACGGTCGATCTGCGCATCGCGGATGACGCGGGCCGCGAGCTGCCCGAACGGCGCCAGGGCCGGGTCCAGTTCCGCGGCCCTTCCGCCACCGCCGGCTATTTCGAGAACCCGGAGGCCACCGCCCTCTTGATCGCCAACCAGCAGGGCGAGGAGTGGCTGGATTCCGGCGACCTCGGATACCTCGCGGCGGGCGAGCTGTACGTCACGGGTCGGAGCAAAGACATCATCTTCCGCGCCGGCCGGAACCTCTACCCGCATGAGCTGGAGCAGGCGGTGGGCGAGATCCCCGGCCTGCGCCGCGGCTGCGTCGCGGTGTTCGGCAGCCCCGATCCGAAAAGCGGCACGGAGCGGGTGATCGTCCTCGCCGAGACCCGCGAGCGCGATCCGGCCGAGCGAGAAAAGCTGCGCGAAGCGATCCAAAAGCGCGCGATCGAGCTGCTCGGCACCCCCGCCGACGACGTGGCGCTCGCCCCGCCGCAGACCGTGCCGAAGACGTCGAGCGGCAAGATCCGCCGCTCCTCCGCGCGCGAGATCTACGAATCGGGGCACTTCGCCGGAACCCGGAGCGTCGGCCTTCAGATGGCGCGATTGGCCGCGACGGGAGTCTGGCGCCGCGCCGTCCGCGCGCTCGGCAGGTTCGGAGAGACGCTCTGGGCCGCCTGGTTCTGGACCGTGGGAGCGTTGATCACGATCCCGATCTGGCTCGCCGTCGTGCTCGCGCCGGGCTTACGGAATCGGAGAAAGCTTGCGCGGCTCTCCGCCCGGATCGGCTTCGGCCTGGCGGGCGTTCCCCTGCGGATCGAAACCGAGGCCCCGCAGCCGTCCGGCCCGCGCCTCTACGTCGCGAATCACCAGTCGTACCTCGACGCGATCGCGCTCACCGCGGCGCTGCCGCCGGACGTGGCGGTTGCCGCCAAGCGAGAGCTGTCCGGATCGTGGCTTCCTCGTCTGCTGCTCACTCGTCTCGGCACAGGCTTCGTCGAG
>Ga0134122_10001136_pt1 | contig 19042 bp, 26 predicted proteins | sample KB302_FD_96461 | JGI IMG/M metagenome (GOLD analysis project Ga0134122, IMG submission 96461) | Terrestrial soil microbial communities without Nitrogen fertilizer from Kellogg Biological Station, Michigan, USA - KB3-0-2 | ecosystem: Environmental > Terrestrial > Soil > Unclassified ... | reverse complement strand
CGCTGGTACCTGGCAACATCGCGGGAGCCTCGCTCTGAAATGTTGCGTTGCAGGCGATGGTGCGCGGCTCGAATCTCAATTGGGGCACGAAGTGACTGACCTCATGGCGGTTCAACGCATGTGCCGGACTATCGCGATGCGAGCCTTCGCCTCGTTTACACGACTGCGGTGTAGCCGGTCGCCAATCTTCACGGCATGTACGATCCCCCGTTGACGTGCAGGACTTGGCCGGTAATGGCATTGGCATCTTCGGAAGCGAGGAACACAGCCGTTCGCGCGACCTGATTGGGCGTCAGCATCTTCCCGCCGAGTGGGATGGCGCGCGCCATCTCGATCAGCTCGCCATCGGTGTTGCCGTAGCGCGGCTGGGCGGTGTCGGTTGTACCAGGCGCGATGGCGTTGACGCGGATGTTGTGCGGGGCAAGCTCGAGCGCCATGGCGCGCGTCATTGATACCACGCCGCCCTTGCTTGCGCTGTAGTGCACCCCACGCACCGCGCCCCGGATCGCTTGTGAGGAGATGTTGATCACCGAGCCGGAGCCCTTGCCGGCCGCGATCAGCGCCTTGACTACGGCGATGGTGGCAAAGCAGCCCGCCTTGAGGTTGATATCGAGCACGTAGTCCCAGTCGCTCTCGCGCATCTCAAGCAGCTTCACACGCGGATAGACGCCCGCGTTGTTGACTAGAATGTCAGGCGCGCCCAGCACCTGGGCAGTGTCCGTCACCATCATGTCGATGTCAGCAATCCGCGCGACATCCACGCGGACGAGATGGACACGGCGACCGGCCCGGTTGATGCGCGCCGCCACCTCTGCTCCCGCCGGCTGGTCGTCGAGCCATGTGAGCGCTACGTCCGCCCCCTCATCTGCGAGCGCGACCGCAATGGCCGCGCCGATTCCTTGCTGCGCGCCGGTCACCAGCGCGATCCTGCCTGCCAATTTCATGCAAACTTCTCCCCACTGCGCTCGTGAACTTAACGATCGTGAAAGGCTAACACGCGACGTCCAGAGCCCACCGAAAGTGCTGTAATGCCGGCCACAAAGCGCCCACCCAAGGATTACGATCCGCGCTGGTGGTGCGTAGCGCGTTCCCGCGTCGAGTTCCCGTCGCGTCGTCGCCCGAACCTCAAGATGTCGGCGGGTCCCCAGCCCAACCTATCGCCGAAACCAATATGCAAGCCGAGGAGCCAAATCTGCCCGATTGCGACGAAAGCGGATATCACGTGAAACCTCAGAAATCGATTTCTTTGCCCGGCGCAGAGGTAAATAGGGCGGCCCACCGCCTGCCTTCGACGCAATCAAGAGGCCTGAGAACCCGGCCATCCTTTCGACTAACCGTCGTGGACACGCTTGCTTTCCCCTGTGCGACATGAAGCAGGATAGCAATTTCTGTCTCGGTCTCGTCACGGCTGCGCCAACCGGTGCGGTAGATTCGCAAGAAGTGCGTGTCGTCATGGCCGCTCTCGGCCTTATAGGTGTCGTTCAGCGTGCGATGATGGAGACGGCAGCGGCTTATTACTCCCAGGTCATATAGGGGCAACCGATGCTCAACCAGCGCGTGAGCGCAAAGATTAAAATCCGTGACGGGCAACATCTTAGGGAATAGGACCAGGCCGGCGTTGGCCGGCGCCCGATTGCGGCGGTTCGGGCTGTGAGAACATAAGGGGAGGGATATGCGCGAGGCGCAAGTGGGAGCGATCACATGGGCTATTCGATCGATCTAATCGTCGACGACGCGCGAGGCAGTGGCCCCGTAGGGCCGAGTTCGACCTGCTTGAGGCGGCACGCGCCGGTCGTGAACCAGCAAGGTAGGACGCTGTTGACCCTACCGTTCAAACTCGCCCCGTCGCGAGGCGGCATCGTCGTCATTGATCGGGGCCATCCCCGGTGCCAACAGCCTCAGAGAAGTCAAAACGGACCCGCTGCGGCGGCGTTGGAGAAGACAAACACTGGAGACCGCGAACTCTTATTATGGCTTGGTCGCAGGCGCTGGAGCCGTTGCAGGTTCTGTCTGTGGCGATGTATTCAAATTTGGTGCTGGTCGCCCCGACTCGGTTGTTGTCGGAGCATTTTCAGTCGTCCTTGCGCCCGGCGCGCTCGCACGATCGCTTGCAAAGAGTAGCCAGGCGCCGATGGCGATTAGCGCCGCAATGATAAGCAGTGGGAGCACATTCCAGTCACCCTCTTCGGTCCGAGTGGCCTGGTCCCAGGCTGTCCTGTTGCGGGGGGCACCAAGTCCATCGGTTAGCGGGTCGTCGTTGCTTGGCGGGAGATCTTTTCTAGGTCTCTGTTCCATCTCACTCTCTTTGCTCTATCGAGGTCAACCGCACCGCTCACCGAGATTGCTCATTCGTGCTTCCCCGGTGCACCGTGACCGACGTCGCCGCTCCAGGATGCGCGCTGTTTGCGCCTGCCGGCTCGGCGACTTCGAAGCTCGGGCTTAGGAAGAAAAGGGTAAGCAGACATATCACCACCAGGCTGACGAGGATCGGCAAGAACGCCCAAAGTGAATCGTCGCCGCCTGTGTGCGAGAGCTTTCCGGGCTCCGAAGCCGAAACGTTTGTCGAATGCCTATCGGTCGTCATGCCGAGGAAACTTGTGCTCTATCCGAAGGTTCCGACTTCCTTCTTCAAATGCTGTGTTAACGCCAGGGCCCTCTCGCGTTGATAGGACGCCTTACCATTGCGACGGTAGCAAACCATACGAAGCTTCCGTGTTTTTGGTGGTGTTAAAACCCAAACCGCCTCGATTTGTGCAGACGCCTTTGCATCGGAGACCGAGGCACGGCGGTTCGTCGAGATTTAGAGAGGATGCACCGCCCCGTGACGGGGGAGATATCTACGCCGTGGATGACGCGCAGGGGTTACGGCCAGCATCACGCGATGAATCTGAGGATCTGGTTCGCTCAGACGCCTGAGGGTCTGTCCGATGCCGGCCGTTGGGAGTACCAAGCCAACAGCTCAGGGTCTCGCCGGCAGGCGTTTGATTGCGACGCGGCGCCGTGATGGCAGTGAAGGCGATAGTGATGCGCGCGCAGGTCGGCCGTGCGCACACAGACGAGGTAAACCAGCCAATTGTGGCAGCGCATCAAACCGGCAGGGGCGTGCCTTGAGAGCGACACGGCGACAGGGAAGTGGCCCTCGATTCGTTCCTTCGGTCCGTTGCCTCAAGAGCCTATGACCAGGATTCCTAAGAGGGTCTGCAGGAGCATGAAAAGTGGCGATCATTCGGTATTTCGGGTGGGGAACGGGCACCGCGATCGGCTCGGCAGGGGTAAGTGGAGCTCAGTCCGGCAACTTGTTTGGGTCGAACATTGTCGTGACCGGTCCAGCGCAAGGAGCGATCGGCACTTTTGGACTTCCTTGAAAGCTTACCGTTCTGCCGTTCCATTCCATGTGAGGTCTGTCCTTCATGCCGAACGGGAAATGTATGCCCAAGTGAGGATTCTTCTTCGCGAAATCTTGCATGCATTCATATTCAGCCTTTGTACCCGCGCCCGCGCGCACATCGATCGCCCATCCATAGAAGTGGCGTGACGGTTTGGAACGTGAACACGGTCCTTTTTCTCCGGAGCAGACGCAGGTCTGCTCCTGTCTTGTACGATGCGCGGATGTAACCGTTACCGAGCCGTGTGTTTCAACAAAGGCTCTAAGGAATACGGCAGCTGCCTCTAACAATGGACCTCTGAGACGCTCGATATTTTTCTCCTCATATGTTCTGCAATCGTATTTTAAGGTCGGCGCCTGCTGCTCCAGGGCCTTAACGAAGGCCATTGCGGTCGTCGGCTTCAGGAGTGTGCCGTCAGCGAGCGCACCTTCTACGGCGACGTTCCCTAGAACAACCAACGCAATAGTCGAACGCACGGCTTCCCCCCTCCCGATCGGCCATCGCCTTCGCCAAATGTGCGGCGCGCCAAAATCTTTTATGCCTCGGAGTTTGGCCGATACCGAGGGCGGGAGCAATCGTCGGCCAGCCATCATCAGGCAGCGCCGGTTAGACTTTTGTCCTTCAATCCTGGGCAATCCAGGCAGCATCGGCGCTGGTCTCGTGTGGCCGACGCATCGAGCCAGCGAATGGTGGGCGGCGCCGCTCGGTTTTCACCGACCTGTTGCGACCGCAACACATACTCGCCGATCGAGATTGGCTAAGGTCGACCCATTGATTGCGCAGGTGGCACAGTGCGTAGGTCGACCGCAGGAATTGTCGCGATCATTTTGACTTTCTCGTCCGCCGCGCGGGCGGAGGGAACGCTTGGCAGGCGATCTTCTGAAGCACCGTTTGGTTGGACGGGTCTCTATATCGGCGTCAACGGTGGTTACGGTTGGGGCCGCGTTAGCAACCATCTGAAGGTGTCATCGACTGCGGGCTCAAGTTCCACCGCTAGCGTGACCGCCGACGTTGACGGACAGTTTGCCGGTGGACAGGTAGGCTTCAACTGGAAATCGCAGCGCTGGGTTTACGGCGTGGAGGCAGATTTCCAGGGGAGCGGTGAGGACGGTGTCATTTCCGGCTGCTCGCAATCTCGGTGTGCGACGATCAGCTACGGGCTCGATTGGTTTGGAACGCTGCGCGGGCGCCTTGGTTATCTTCTAGAACCACGTTTCCTTCTCTATGTCACCGGCGGATTAGCCTATGGCCATGTTGGCACGGATTTTTCGGCATCCGCGGCCCCAGGGCTTGCGGGTTCATTTAACAACAGCGCGCAGGTCGCGAGTGACAGCACGACAAAGGCTGGCTGGGTTGTCGGCAGCGGCTTAGAGATGGTGCTCGATCGGAACTGGATGCTGCGAGCCGAGTACCTTTATGCGGACCTAGGAACGATAGCGAGTAAGCGTAGCACGAGCGTGGCGAGCGCCTGCGTTACCGGACCGCAATGTTTTGACAACTTGGTGGAGACCAAGACCCTTCGTACGGACTTCACGGAGCAGATCATCCGAATTGGACTGAGCTACAGGTTTGCTGACGTCTACACCCCGCTCAAGTAGTTAGGCACTCAGGTAGCTAGGCACGGCGGGCCGCACAGTCGGGTCAAACGGCGTCGGGTCGATCGGCAGCCGCTGCACGTTCAGATGTTGGGCATCCGCGCCTTCGCCTGCAGGAAAATCGCTCAACCGCGCGGTCCTTGCCGGCGGTCTCCCGGCTCGCTAACTGCCGTTGTCTATGGTAGGCTTATGCGTGGCTAAGCGAGCAACACCAACGATTTTGGCGAACACACAAACTACGGCCGGTCAGTCGGGGCTGGGTTCGACCACGTCGGCTTACACCCAACGGCGAGCGCTTGATGAAGTAAAAAAAGCGCCGGGCCGAGCGGTCAGCAAGAAAGGGAAGTGGTTACCAGCGCGCCGCTACAAGGAGCCTTCATGGATCTCCAATACGAGCTCGGCCGCGTCGCCCAGGTCAACCTGGACATTAAGGCGGCGAACGCGCGTATAGCCGAACTTGCGTCGGAGGCGAGCAAGCTCGAGCGCGTTGGACAAGACGTTAGCGAAATCAAAGCAACGTTGAAGCGTTGCCACGCAATGGTGGACCACATGGTCCGCGAGAGGGACAAGCTCACCTTGATGATTGCGAAAGTGCTTCTGCAGTAAGCTTTGCGGCGGGCTGTAGGCCCACCCTTGTCGGTCTAAGCACCAGGCGAACAAAGTCGTGCGCACGCATGAGCAATGCTCGCAACAATTTTCACTTGTCCTTATCGCGGCCCTTGCCGCGTAGCTCTGCACACTCGGCCAACCGCTCGTACGATTGCGCGAGCCCGAGCATCGTGCGCTTCGCAGCGGGATCGGTCATGCCGCTGGCGATTGCGCGCGCTTCGGCAGCACGCTGACGCCAGTTCTCGGTGTTGTTTAGCAGATCCGATAATTTGGCAACCGAAGTGTACCGCGTGACATTTTTTCACGGCTCACCGTCATGATCTTGCAGGCTGCGAGATCCTTGCGATCAAAGATCCTGTTCGTGGATGAGCGCCGCGTAATCTCAGGGCATATGAGCCCAGTGTGTGCGTGGCCTGAAAAGCAACGATGCTGCGCTGGGGTCGTTGCATGAAAAGAGGGTAATCTGATCGAGGTGCAGCACCTTCTTTTTTTGCCGCCTTTTTTGCGGCACCTTCTTTTAACGTCCGCTTGCGCATTGACCTGTGATTGGCATCACAGGGGGTGAAGCGGTCTCGCGCAACGCCGCCTTGTCCCCGTCGTGCATAGCCCGTCTGTATTTGCCCGGGAGCCACTGCGGCACGCTTACCTGCCGGATTGGCATCGATGTCTTCCCGCGGTGTCGAGCCGTCCGCACAGATGAGGCGTATCGCTTCGCGGCCAATTCGTTGCAGGCCTCGCGTGATGAACCGCGCCTAAACATACGCTTCAAGCAGCATTCAGTCTCGATATAGCAATCTCCATGATCATCAAGGAAGGCATCGTCCTTCATCGCGTGGAGATAACGATGAAACTCGCTGTCTTGTTAGTTGGGTCCAGCATGCTGGTCGCCAGCGCGGCGCCCAGTTTCGCGCATGATTGGTATTCGGGGCGAGACATCGATACCCGGCAGGAATGGCAAAGGGACCGCATCCAACGTGCTCGTCGTTCCGGCGACCTGACCGGGCACGAGTACCGAAGTCTGATGTCCGAACAGCGTCGTATCATGGAGATCGAGCGAGGCGCCAAGTCCGATGGCGTGTTGACCTGGCGCGAGCGCGAAGCCATTCGCGGTGCACAACGTGAAGCCGGACGCCACATCTACCGCGAGGCGCACGACCGCGAGGGCTCGTGGTGGCGCCGTTGGCGCTCCTACTAACCGGTCAAAAACGGTTTCAAGGACGTGCCATTTGATTCGCATTCAGTTCCTACTGGCCACGCTCCAACCGCCACTGCGGACGAGGATGACCTCGTCGAATAGGAGAACCGAACTAAAGCTCGTCGCCGTTACCCTTGTGGCTGTTGCGCTCGCCGCCGGCAGCGCGTTGCTCAGGCGACGCCACCCGCGACCCCTGCCCCCGACGCGGCGGTCATTGCCAAATTCGAGGCGGCCGAGAAGAACAGCGACGATTTGCTGGAGGGCATCGAACTCGCGCCTAGAGGCGAACATGACGAAGATCGACACCGATTATGGACGGTAAGGTCTCGCCGGCCTAGTTCTCAGTCGCGATGAAGGCCGGCAAGATCAAGTCGCGGCCGCTTGTGACTACACGGTGGGGGGAGATGCGGCGACTGGAAGCGCAACCCACCGTCTGACCACACCTTCGTTGCAATCAGGGTCTGTGACGACGCGGCCGCACCTTAGGCATCGCGCGTGGGAAAATTCGGGCTCGAAACTCCACGGGCGCACGGCCGAACCCTTTCAGTAAAGATCCTGGCCACGCCAGGCCGGAGGAAGCCCGGGATGTCCATTTGTCCACGGACGGGCGCAGATTGGTGCCGGCACGTCGGTGTCCGCCAACGTGGTGACCAAAGAAGGCGAGCGACTACCGGCAATTGAGCCGCGAACCGCGGCGATGTGATTGGCCTTTACCATTTCGGTTCGCTAGCGTGGGCCGTCATTGCGTGACGAGCGTATCTGAAGAATTTCCGCCAACAGACTGCCTCGCTGCGACTGTGGAGATTGCAAAAAAAACGAGCCTTTCTTGCTGAGCAGGCGCAACGGCGTCGAGATCGAAAGTACGTTTGATTGCGAGAAGCGGGCCGAGGAGGGTCTCAAAGCCGGCATGCCGGAGGAGGTGACGCGTGAGTATCCCCGCTATCGAACAGGCCAAGCTACATGCCCAGGTCTTGGTTCCTCTCATCAAGGTGCTTCAGGCGGAGTTGGGCGAGGAACGGGCAAACGCACTTGTCCGCAAGGCTCTCGGCGATGTGTACCGTCGCCTCGGCGAACAGTGGCGGCAGACAAAAGGCTCCAGGCACGCAGGTGAAGGCATGGCCTTGGCGTTTGCGGCATTCGCCAAAGGTGACGCCCTCGACTACAGTGTCCGCGCGCAATCGGAAGAGACCTATGAGATCGATGTCACGAGATGTCGGTACGCACAGTTCTACAAGGAGTTGGGTGAGCCGGAGCTTGGATTCTTGCTCGTTTGTAGCTCCGACTTCCCATTCGCCGAGGGTTTTGACCCCGACCTAAAGCTCGTGCGCTCACAGACCATCATGCAGGGCGCGAGCCACTGCGATTTTCGCTACAAACGGCGAAAAGACGGGTAATCCCGCTGCCGTCAAAACCGCGCCTGCAAAAGCCGCCCCTGCACGGAGAAAGGCCTCTAAACCTGGTTAGAATCGCGTTCAAAAAACCTCTGCCTGCAGTCGATACCGTGTCTTGGGCCGAGGGTCTGGCGGAGGTCCTCAACAAAGAGGCTCCTCGACGGCGAGGGTGCAAGCAAGGCATCCGTGCCCCAGCAGTTGGGCGATGGCTAACAACAAAGTCGAAAAATACAGGATCACCGCCATTGCGTCGTTGAACCAGTGGGCAAAAATGGCCTTGCTGAGGCAGGCGACACGGCAGAGGTCGGGAGCTAAGCGACCTTAAGGTCATTGGTTCTCCTCGTTTTTGCGGGGTTACCGCGGGCAGCTTGCTAGCGGCCGCGGGGGGAACTAAAACCATCCCCTTCGGCAACGGACCGAGGATGGTCCGAACTTCCGACTGCTAAAGAACGCTTCCTGCCGGAGTGGATGTCGCCGACCGATGAACAAACGGATGGCGTTTCCCTTTGAGGTTCCCAGGCAAAGATGGCTTGCTGCCGTCGGCCTTGGGTTAGCGATCGGCATCGCCTATTTTGCGGCGGCTCACTTTGGCTTGGCTCTGCGTACTAAGCCAGAAGGCATAGCAATCTTTTGGCCGGCCGCCGGCGTCGCCGTAGGCACGCTGATCGCTCTTGGTCCCACCACGCGCCTCCCTATCGCTGTCGGGGTGGTCTGCGCTACCGCTCTCTCCAATGCCTTGGTCGGCAGAAATGTTTGGGTCGCGGTCATTTTCGGTTTTGTCAATGCGGCTCAAACTCTGCTTACCGCTTGGTTGATCGAACAGAATTTCGGCAGGTTTTTTAAACTAGAGGATGTACCGCACGTACTGGGGTTTCTGGTTGCGAGCGCAATCGGAGCCGCCCTTGCAGCGGTCGGAGCCACCGCCGCCGTCAGCTTGGTCGCGCCGGCCGCCTCGCCCCTCAATGTGTGGCGCCTTTGGTTTGCGGCCTGCTCGCTCGGCATCGTCACGGTCGCACCGGTGCTGATCGGACTGGGTCAGGCCCTGCGTGAGCCACCGACGCGTGGCGAGTTAATCGAAGGTGCAGCAGGGATGGTGACCCTGGCTGTCATGAGCGTATTCCTCATATCACTGCCGCAAGGGCCTTGGACAACGGCCTTGCCCGTGGCCCTCGTTTTCCCGCTCTTGCTCTGGATTGCCGTACGTTGCCGACCGGTGTTCGCTGCCGCGGCAGCGTTTGTCATGACGCTGGCCGTCCTTTGGTCGACGACCTATGGCATGGGACACTTTGGCGACGCCCGCGTGCCTCTTGCAGACCGCATCCTCGCGGCGCAGACCCTCGTATTGGTGGGCGCTTTGTTGGTTTTGATTCTTGCGGCGCTGTTTGCCGAGCGACGGCGGAGCGAAGCGGTGCTCAAGCAGAGCAGGGAACACCTTCAGCAGGCGCTTGATGGCGCCTCGCTGGGTGCTTTCAGCATTAACCTTGCCACGGGTGACCTCGAGTGTGATATGCGCGCCGCCCAGATTCACGGACACGAGGTACCACCGCTCACGAGTAAGGAAGTGCGGCGGTTCGTGCATCCGGACGACCGGGCACGCATCGACGCGGGATTGGCGGGGGTCGAGCGAACGGGTGGGGCCTGGCAGGCCGAATATCGGGTCGTGCATCGGCAGCCCAGCCATGCCTGTCCGGCGGAAACGCGGTGGGTGGCATTAGACGGCTCCATCGTACGCAACGCGCGGGGCATTCCAGTGAGTTTGCGCGGGACTGTCCGCGATATCACGCAACGCAAGAAGGCTGAGCAGGAACTCGCCGAGCGCAACCTTCAGCTCGCGCTGGCAGGCAAAGCCGCACTCGTCGGCAGCTATGCCTATGACGTTAGAACAGACCAGATGGAAGTTTCCGAAGGCTATGCGGTAATTCACGGCTTGCCGGAGGGGACGACCAAAACGGCGCGCCGTGAGTGGCAGATCAGGGTGCATCCTGAGGATGTCGGAAAGCTCGACAACCTTCGGCGCATAGCATTCGCGTGTCGACGGGGCGAGTATAACGCCGACTATCGCACGGTCCTTCCTGGTCGGGGTATGCGCTGGATCGAATCCCGCAGCTTCATTTCCTACAATGGGGATGGGCAGCCAGAACGAGTAATCGGTGTCAACATCGACGTTACGGAGCGCAAACACACGGAGGCTCTGCTGAGCGAGAGCAATGCCCTGTTGGTGGATGCCATGGCGGCCGGACAGGTGATGGCTTTCGAATGGGACGCCGTCACGCGCGTATCAAAGCGCTGCGAAAGGGCTGCCGAAATCCTGGGATACTTGCAGCAAAGTGGCAGCGCCATGCTGCACGATGATTTCTTAAAGCACGTCCATCCCGAGGATCGTGATGGCGTCAAGACGAATATCCGCAAGCTTTGTCCGGACCACCCATCATACGCCATGAATTTTCGCTTCATCCGTCCGGATGGTCGACAGGTTTGGCTTGAGGAAACTGCAAAGGGTGAATTTGACACTGCGGGTAGCCTCTTGCGCATAAAGGGTCTGACGCGCGACATCACCGAGCGCAAGGCTCTTGAAGAACAAAAGAACCTGCTGATCGCAGAGCTCGACCACCGGGTCAAGAATGTCCTTGCCATCGTCGCGGTAGTAGCCTCGCGCACACAGGAGACAAACAGCTCGATGGTGGATTTCGTCGCTGCGTTAGAGGGGCGCATTCAATCGATGGCGGCGACGCACGAGCTGCTAAGCCATCGGCGCTGGCAGGGAATACCGCTTGCTCAGTTGGTCCAGCGCGAGCTCGCGCCTTATGCGACCGACACCAACACACGCATCGACGGGGCCGACGACATTCTGAGCGCGGATGCGGGCCAAGCTGTCGCAATGGTGATCCATGAGCTCGCCACCAATGCCGCCAAATTTGGCGCACTTTCGACTGCGGCTGGCAATGTCCGCGTGCGCTGGAGCCAAGGGCAGAACGGACAATCGCACGGCCGGCTGTGTATCGAGTGGGTGGAGAGCGGTGGCCCCAAGGTCATGCCAAACACCCGGTCGGGATACGGGACCAGCGTAATTCGTGATCTGATACCCTATGAGCTTGGGGGCACGGTCGACCTCGTGCTTGCCCCCGACGGGGTTCGTTGCGAAATCAAGATTCCCACTCATTGGCTGAGCGAGGGCGAGCCACGAGGAGATGCTGCGACCGATCTTAGGCCCCGCGACCATCACGCCAGCGATCATCACGCCAGCGATCATTACGCGAACCTATCTTAGGCCTTTGAACTGTGGTCGTCGCAAACTCTCCTGCATCAGGTGGGCCGAATTTGTCGGCATGTCCGCAGGGCATTGCCCCGCAGCGGAGTGCGCGGTCGAGGTTCGTTTGGGTTTACCTGTCCAGTCCGCGCATCGCGCCTCCCCATGCCGTCCAGTCATCCTCCTTCGACGACGCGGCGACGATGAGGTTGCAATCAGAAAACGGCATCCCTGGTTTGCAACTTTGAAAGCCTTGCATCTGTGGTGCGGTCTCGTGTTGCATTCGTTGCTGCACGACGGGCGCGGCAACGCTTAGGCTCAGCATGGCCGCAGCAATAACCATCATTCTGTGCCGCATGATCATCTTGATGCTCCTTTGCGTGCCAGCGCCCGGCGATAGGTGATCGTTTTACCCGTCAGCTCTTTGTCGTCTCCTTTGGCACCTGCGTATTAGGTAGGCGTTCGCCGGTCGGTGGCGAATGCGGCAGTTGCCCACATTCGGGCTGATGTTACGGAGCCGTGAATTCCTGTGTTTGCACTTTTGCGCTTCCTATCTTGGGTGCGCTACGCGCCAACCGATTGGACCTTTCAAGGCGCGCAGATGCTCGATCCGATTGCAGAAGCGACGGTGGTGCCTATTGGCTTCGAGCCAAGCACCGGCGGGCCGGGGCAGGGTCTTATCCTTCGCCGCGAGTGTGAAGGTAGGCGTCCGCCGTAACGATCATGACCATGTCGCGCGCCTGCCATCGCAGCGCAGGCCTCGAGCGCGCGCGCCCCGCATGACCGCGCGGCGTCCGCTCTCGATCATTGTTGGACTAAGTTTGGGCGATTGCGGTCACCGTCGGCACCGTTACTGCGGTGTATCTTCGCTTGCGGTGATAAATCGGCGCAGCGAAGGCGTGCGCAAGGGTGGGGCTTGACGGCCCGCACCGTCCGCTAGAGCAGACACCCGCAATATGCTCCAGCCTTCGCGCTGGACACCCCAAACACAATTTATGCCGTGGAAAGACGATTAAAGTATGGCATTGCCGCAGCCGCGGGCCGGTTCGGCGTTCGAAGGCGTTTTGGGGGTGAGCGGCTATGGCAACCAGTTGGGACTATAGACCAAAACCGTTGCCATTCGAGCAAAGGGCAGGGAACGAGCAGGCATCGATTTTGCCGAAAGGACGGCGAGATCGGGCACCTTGCGACTCAGCGCCGCGTCGATGGCCGCGAATGCCCCAGCAATGCTATCACCCAGCCAAAGCCGTGCCGAAACGGTTAGTCTCTGACGCAACGATGCGGCGTTTATCCCGAGACGTGCGAGCTGCGGCATGGGGTACAAGCAACACGGGAAGGAGAACCGACGATGTGGACTATGGCGTTGCCGTGGTGGGAATTTTTATTGCGCGGCGCAATTGTCTACCTGTTTCTGATCGTCTTGTTGCGGTTAAGCGGAAAGCGTCAAGTCGGTCAACTTGCGCCTTTCGATCTGGTGTTGCTTCTGGTTCTGAGCAACGCCGTTCAGAACTCTATGAACGGTGGCGACAATTCCGTAATCGGCGGTTTGATCTCGGCCGCAACACTGGTGGCACTGAACTGGGTTATCGGTTACGCGACTTTCAGGAGCAAGCGCCTTGAACAGTTTGTGGAGGGCAAACCGCAGATCATCATTCACGACGGTCACGTTTATCGAGACGTGATGAACCGCGAGAGACTGACCCAGCATGAACTCGAGGCGGCCCTTCGGGCCGCCGGTTGTGCGGCTGTCACCGACGTACATTTTGCGGTTCTCGAAAACAACGGCCAAATCAGCGTCCGTCGCAAGGACCGTAGCTAGCAAGTGGGGCTCATGTAGTGGCTGCGGCTCAATTGGTGGCGCCCGCTTGTCCTGGTCGGTCGCGGCGATGACCTTTCGTCCGTAGCTTAGCTGCCAAATATGCTCGATGCGATGGAGTAGGAACTAGCCCGTGCGCACTATCACGATTAGACCGGCCAGGTGGCGGACCTGGGGGTTTTGTGTGAGCTTTACCGTCAGCTCAATGCGGGCGACCGGCCCTGGCCCTCCGAAGCGCTGCGCTCGTGCGCTGGCCAGCGTCCCGAGACATGCCGGTACGTCGATCCTCGTTTGCGAAGTGGAGGGTAGCTGTGTCAGCACCTGCACGCTCGTCGGTTGCCCCAATTTCTCGAGATCAGGACGCCCATTTGACGCTCAGCGAAAATGTTGTGACGTACCGAGACCAGCGCAGACAGGGTTATGGTCGAAGGGTCGTTCAACGCGCGATCGAGGCGGCCCGCCAACAGGGATGCTACCGCGTAAGCTAATGACCGGGTCTCGCCGGCAAGAGACGCTGCGCGCTTTTATGAGGCGGCAGGAATGCAAAGGGGGCGAAGACGGCATTCGAGGCACGGTTTGTCTCGGACGCCTTCCGCCCTGGCATTGGCGCCCACGATTTTGTGTTGTCTCAGGGCCGGGTCTCGCGAGCCCAGCTGGCATCGACTTGCTAACGATTAGGCGCCATGCTGTCGTTGCCGAATTGCCCTGCAGGATGAGTACTCATGATCAAGCTCTACGATAGTGCGTTCAGTCCCTTCGCCCGCAAGGTGCGAATGGTCCTCGACTTCAAGGGCATCGACTATGAGGTCGTGGACGGCTTGCTGAAGGCCAATCACGACGCCCTTAAACGGGTGAACGGCCGCGTCGAAGTGCCCGCGCTCATCGACGATGAAATCGTTGTTGTGAACTCTGCGGACATTGTGGCTTACCTGGAGCATTGCTATCCAACGAAGCCTGTCTATCCCGGCTCTCCCGCCGCTCACGTCCACGCCCGTGCTTGGGAGCGTACCGCCGACACCTTTATCGATCCCGTTCTGGTCGATGTTTCCTACTGGAAATGGGCAGATCGCCCCGACCGCATGCCGGACGGTTTGCTCGCGGCGGCGCGCGCCGACCTCCGGCTTGTGTACGACGCGCTCGACCGGGAGCTCGCGGATCGCGAATATGTGAGCGGACCATTCTCCATTTCCGACATTGCGCTCTTTCCGCACCTGGCGAGTGCCAAAGCGATGGAGGTCGAGTTTTCCGCAGCCGTGCACCCCAATCTCGCGCGATGGTTCAAGGTGATGCGATCGCTGCCGATTTGCGCCGCCGATACACAGCGAGCAAGACGCTACCTGGCGCATATGCAACTGGTGGATCTGGAGAAGAAACGCATCTTTTGGCGTGGTGATCGCATCGAGTGGCTATTGGCGCGCGGCTTTCAGCAATGGTTCTTTAAGGAGATCGATGAGGGGCGCGTGCTGTGGCCAGGGCCTGCCCTGCCGGCGCCGCTCAAGCAAGGCGTGCACCACACCTAGCAGCCGCGATCAAGCGGGAATGGAAGGTACTGGCCTTCAGGAACCCTGCTAAGGCCTCGAGCGCTTCGCAAAGTGCGATAGCCGCGGAAAGCGTCCCGCCAAATCCAACCTTGGCCGTACGGTGCTGGCGAAGGTGTAGGCGACGGCCGTCGTCACGTCAGCCTGGCTGATGTTCTGCGTCCCAGCAATCAAACCTTCGAGCCCGACCTCGGCTGCGATACCCTCCAAGTGCTCGAAGCCAGCGAGGACCTCCTTGTCGTTGTGCTCGATCCAGGGTGCGGGCAGCTTCTCCGCCGGTCGCACGCGACCTTCATAGAAGGACCACTGCGCCTTCTCCGCGCACGCGACGGCGATTGCGGTCGTCTGCACACAACGCGACGCCGCTGCAGGCCTTCGCTTGGCGTTAGACACCGATCCGTCACCGCGAGACGATCGATCTCGTCGAGAATGGCACCGCTCTCGAAAAGTTTGCTGCCATCATCGAGCACCAGCACCGGGATGCGCACGAGTGGATTGTACCGCCGAACCACGGCCGGGTCCTTGAATACGAAGACCTCATCGAGTTCAAACGGCCATTCGAGGATGTTCAGGCTCACGGCTACGCGACGAACATAAGGCGATAGATAGTTGCCAATCAGTCTCATGCTCTGCCTCCCAACCGCTGCACTATCCTAGCCGCCGCGCGGATTTTGCGGAATTCGGCTCAGGCGGACCGCCGCGGTCTCGGCGCTGGTAGGCAAAAGACACAGCCACCGTCCGGGGTGAACCAAGGCTTGTGCCGGCGCGGATCACGCAAGCGACCAACGGTCCAGCGGCCGCGTCGCTGTCGCAATGGGTGGGCCAACCGAGCCGAGCCAGCGCTCCAGCCGGCCGCTCCATCCTTGTCTTCTTGTCGAGGTTGCCTAGCTCTTGCTTGCAAGGGTGTCGCGGCGGCGGGTGTTGCGCTATGGGGCAGCAAAATGGACAAACTCTACTTTAGAGTGGCGCTCAGCCTCCTCCAGCTCCCGCTCATCGTCGGGGCCCTGGTGTTCCTACCCGCTTGGACGTTCGACTATGTTCAAGCATGGCTGTTTACGGCTGTCTTTTTTGCCTGCTCGCTGGCGATCACGGTTTATCTCGCGGTCAAAGACCCCAATCTCCTTGAGCGCCGCATGCGCGCCGGGCCCGGCGCCGAAACCGAGCCTTCGCAGAAGGTCATCATGGCAGTTGCCCTGCTGGCAGTCGGCGCCCTGCCGGTCGTTTCGGCCATCGACCACCGGCTGGCCTGGTCGCAGGTACCGCTGTCGATCGTCATCTTCGGCGATCTTCGATCATCATGGCCTATATCGGTTTTTACGTCGTCTTCCGTGAGAATACCTATGGTGCCGCTACCATCCAGGTCGCCGATGGCCAAAAGGTTATCTCGACCGGGCCGTATGCGGTCATCCGCCACCCGATGTACAGCTGCGCGCTTGTGATGCTCTTTGGCATTCCACTCGCCTTGGGTTCATGGTGGGGACTCCTGATGCTCGTGCCCGCACTCGCCGCGCTCGTCTGGCGGTTGCTGGAAGAAGAACGCTTTTTGGCGAAGAACCTGCCGGGCTATGCAGACTACATGCGCAAGACACCGCATCGGCTCGTGCCTTATGTGTGGTGACGCCGACCGCGGCTGCGGGGCTTGCCCAGCCCAGGCCGCGGGTTCGGCAACCAACTACCACCGCAAGCGCCCGGCCGGCACCCGCGACGCCAAGGCAAACGCGCTCAGTGTTGACCTGGCTCCGGCCGAGTTCATCCCTTTGCGATTGCGTCGAAACGTTCGCGTGCCCGCACGATCCTGGCGTGGTGTTCTCGCGCCCAGCGTCCCAGGGCATCCACGGGTGTCAGCAGCGAGCGGCCGAGTTCGGTGAGCTCATAGTCTACACGTGGAGGGATGGTCGGAAACACCGTTCGCGTGACGAGGCCATCCCGCTCCAAACCGCGCAACGTCAAGGTGAGCATGCGCTGTGAAATGGTAGCGATGGAGCGGCGCAACTCATTGAACCGTTTCGGGCCATTCCCCAGCATGACCACGACGAGCACGCTCCACTTGTCACCGACCCGATCGAGAACCTCGCTGACGGCTCGGCAGTCCTCGGGCACATGCAGGTTACCGGGTAACATCGATGTGCGCTCTTGTGTTCGCTTGCTAGGCATCTATTTAGCCCCAGTATCATAGGGTAACTTAAATGGGGCAAACCATGCCAAAGGTCAATGTTGCGGTCGTGGTCGGAAGCAATCGCCGCGACTCCATCAATCGCAAGCTCGCCGAGGCGCTTGCCAAGCTTGCCGCGGAAAAGCTCGCGATCACGTTCATCCGGATCGACGATTTGCCCATGTACAATCAGGATCTGGAAAGCCCAGTGCCCGCAAGCGTTGTCCGGTTCAAGGCCGAGTTGGAGGCTGCCGACGCCTTTCTCATCTTTACGCCGGAGCATAACCGGTCAGTTCCTGCCGTTCTCAAGAACGCGATCGATTGGGGCACGCGGCCCTACGGCCAAAATTCGTGGGCGGGAAAACCCGCGGCGGTCACCGGTACCTCGCCAGGCGCGATCGGTACGGCCATTGCGCAACAGCATCTGAGGCAAGTTCTCGGCAATATTGGCGCGCTGGTCATGGGCGGGGAGGCTTATGTTAGCTTCCGGCCGGATCTGATCGACGATAGCCATGCGATAACCGATGCCGGCACGCGCGCATTTCTGCAATCCTTCGCCAATCGCTTCGCCGAGATTGCCGGCCACTTTAATGCCAGCAAGCGCGCGATCGCCGCTTGAAGACAACGGGAGCACCCCATGTCCATACGACCGGTCAAGAGAATCACGCAATCCAAGCCCACTGTTGAAGGCGCTGGGGTCAGGCTGCGGCGCGCTTTTGGCTTCGGCGACACCACCGCTTTCGATCCGTTCCTGCTGCTCGATGATTTCCGGAACGATCGGCCCGAAGACTATCGTGCGGGTTTTCCCTGGCACCCACACCGCGGCATCGAAACCATCACCTACGTGCTGGCGGGAACCGTCGAGCACCGGGATAGCCTTGGCAACAAGGGGGCGCTCCGCGCCGGCGACGTACAGTGGATGACCGCCGGCAGCGGCATTCTGCACCAGGAAATGCCTGAGGGCGATGCACGCGGTCGTATGCACGGTTTTCAGCTTTGGGCCAATCTTCCCGCATCTTTGAAGATGACCGCACCGCGCTATCAGGACGTCAAGGCCGCCGAAATCCCAGAGATCGTCGACGACGACGGTACGCGCGTGCGCGTTGTCTGCGGCGACTTTTGGGGCAAACGCGGTCCGGTAGAGGGTGTCGCGGCGGAACCCCGCTATCTCGATATTTGGGTTCCGCCCGGGTTGCGCAAGATTTTGCCCGCTGAGACCGAACGGCAAGCCTTCGCTTACGTGTTCGAGGGGGCAGGGTCGTTTCGTGGGGCTTCGCAACCGTTTGGCGTGCTTACCGAGAAGGAGATCGACGGGACCGAGATCGTGCAGCGCGAGAGCACGGGCAATCGTTCCCTCGTCGAGTTTGACAGCGGCGATGAGGTCATTGTCCAGGCCGGCGATGCGGGCATTCGCTTTCTTCTGGTTTCGGGCAAGCCGCTGCAGGAGCCGGTCGCCTGGTACGGTCCAATTGTGATGAATAGCCAGGCCGAACTGAAGCAAGCGGTGCGGGAGCTCCAGGACGGGACCTTCATCAAAAACGGCTAGAGCCCGGCGGCCAACATTATCGCCACTGCGGGCGGAGTTGCGGGAATTCGGCTGCGGCCGGTGCGCGCTGTCATCTGACTAAAAGCCTAGTGCCGATGCGCGCGCCGGCAGCGCCTTTCGTCTCGCTGCTCCGAAGCAGCCCGTCTCTCAGGGTAATTCTCAGGCCAATTATCAGGCCAATTTCGTCCTTGGTTCGGGACGCCGTGGACATCGACACTGGATCATATTAGCGTCCCAGTAACGGGCCACCGGACTCGGCAAGGCGAGGAGAGGTGTGTCGGCTTGGCAATTGAAATCGAAGCAGAGTTCAGCGCTGAGTTTGAGCCCCGAGGGATATGACGCACCCCCTGCATCTGCGCTGCGCCATTACGACAACATTGACGGACACGGATACGGCGCGCGATGCCACGCTGCTCGACGCGCAAGAAGCCAAGACCTACCAACGCCTCTTGGCCCCCGAGGATCGGCGAGACTATGCGGCGGCGCATGCCCTGCTTCGGCGCACATTGACAGCGATCGTGCCGCAGCATCCGCCGGAAGCCTGGTGTTTCGAACGCACCGCGCTCG
>Ga0134122_10001135_pt1 | contig 19051 bp, 17 predicted proteins | sample KB302_FD_96461 | JGI IMG/M metagenome (GOLD analysis project Ga0134122, IMG submission 96461) | Terrestrial soil microbial communities without Nitrogen fertilizer from Kellogg Biological Station, Michigan, USA - KB3-0-2 | ecosystem: Environmental > Terrestrial > Soil > Unclassified ... | reverse complement strand
CGGCTACTATGATTTCGACGCCTTCGAGGAGATGCAGGTGACCACCGGCGGCAGCGACGCCTCCGTGGCCACCGGCGGCGTCGTGGTCAACCTGGTGACCAAGCGCGGCACCAACGAGTGGCGCGGCTCCGGCCGCTATCTCGCCGAAAACGACGGCACGCAATCGGATCTCGAATTCGATCGCGGCGATCTGGCTCAGAGCGGCCCGTGGAACGACGATCATCCTCAGGAGGCTTTCCAGCAGGGCAACCGCATCGACAAGGTCGTCGAGCTGGGAGCCGAGCTGGGAGGGCCGATCGTCCGCGACCGGTTGTGGATGTGGGGCTCCTATGCCAGGTCCGAGATCGACCTGCGGACGATCGACGACTTCAGCGACAAGACGACGCTGGAGGACTCGAATTTCAAGCTGAACGCCCAGGTCATGGAGAGCAACTCGGCGACCGCTTTCGCCTGGCAGAGCGACAAGACCAAGAAGGGCCGCAACGCCGGTCCGCTGCGTCCCCAGGAGACCACCTGGGATCAGTCCCGCTTCGGTGACAAACCGACGGCCTGGAAGGTGGAGGACACGCAGATCTTCACCAGCAGCTTCTATCTCATCGGCATGTACTCGCAGGTCAACGGCGGCTTCGAGCTCGTCCCCGAGGGCGGCAATGCCCTCTCCTATCGCGACCGTGAGCTGCGGTGGCACAACAGCTACCTCCTCCAGCAGATCGCGCGTCCGCAGGAGCAGGCCAGGCTCGACGCCGCGAGCTTTTTCAACACCGGCAGCCTCTCCCACGAGCTGAAGTATGGGGCCGGTTACCGCGCGGCCGAGCAGTCCACCCTGTTCAGTTGGCCGGGCGGCGGCTTGGAGATCGACCTCGGCGGGCCGCACCTGCTGGTGCTCTCCCGCGATGCCACCCCAAAGATCAGGACCGACTACACGAATGCCTACGTCCAGGACACTGTCCAAACAGATAACTTGACGGCCAACCTCGGCCTGCGATGGGATCGCCAGATCGGCGAGAACCAGGCCTCCGCGGCCGCGGCCAACCCGGTGGCTCCCGAGCTCCTGCCGGCCGTTCACTACGCCGGCCAGGACGCCGGCTTCAACTGGAACGACGTCACGCCTCGCCTCGGATTGACCTACACCCTGGGCGCGGAACGCAAGACGCTGCTGCGGGCCAGCTACTCGCGCTTCGCCGATCAGCTCGGCACCGGCACCGCCGGCTGGCTCAATCCTCTCGGCGGCTTCAGCTACCGGTACTTCCTCACCACCAACGCCGGCGGGCCCACGCTGGAGCGTGGCGAGATCGGCCCCGAGATCGCGCCGCCCAGCCCCAACGTCAACCCCTTCACGCTCCAGCCGCTGCAGTCCTTCGCCGTCGACCCGGAGCTCAGAGCACCGATGACCAACGAGCTGCTGCTCGGCGTCGAGCACGCCTTGCTGCCAGAATTCGTCGTCGGGCTCAACCTCACCTACCGCGCGTACCACGACACCCTGGAGCAGGAGCGGCTCGTCTTCGACACCGGCGATCCCTTCGCGCCGGGGTTCCTGGACAGCGTGGGCCGCGTCCACCGGCGCAGCGACTACGTCGAGCGCATCGCGACCGCCGTGGCTCCCGACGGCCGCACCTACACCGTCCATTACTGGGAGCTGCGTCCTGGCGTGAGCACTCGCAACGGCTTTCGCCTGGAGAACGGCGACCGCGAGCAGCGGTTCCGCGGCGCCTCGCTGGTCTTCAACAAGCGCCTGTCCAACCGCTGGATGATGCGGGGCAACGTCTCCTGGCAGGACTGGAAGTGGAACATCCCGGACGGCGAGAACGAAGACCCGACCGACACCGTCGCCGGCGGCATCGTGGACGGCACCGAAGTCCTCCAGGGCTCCGGCACCGTCTCAGGCGACAAAGGCAACGTGTACATCAACGGCCGGTGGTCCTACAGCCTGAACGGCCTGTACCAGATCGCGCCGGACCAGTCATGGGGCTTCAACGTCGCCGCGAGCCTGACCGGCCGCCAGGGCTATCCGATCCGCTACGTCGAGCGCATCAACCGCGCGACGATCTCCGACAACGGCGGCTCGGGCATCGACGTCCCCGTCCAGTCGGATCCCGACGCCTTCCGCTATCCCGATATCCACGTCGTGGACCTGCGGGTGGAGAAAGAATTCACCTTCAGCGATTTCGGCCTGTCGCTCGGGGTGGACCTGTTCAACGCCCTCAACGCGTCGTACGTCCTGCAGCGTCAGGGCGTGCTGGGCCGCAACAGCTCCGACCACGTGCTCGAGATCCTGAGCCCGCGCGTGTTCCGCGTCGGCGCGCGGCTCAGCTTCCGGTAAGGCGGCGCCGGCGTCTCGCCGGGGTACTTCCGGTTAGGAGAAGGTCGTAGCGGCGGGCCTACGTGCCCGCCGTCGTGCTGTTTCGCTCCTCTCCCTGCATACGCGTATTCACAAACCCCCCGAACGTGCATATCCGTATGCAAGTCTCTCCCGTCTGATCTTCCACGCCGGCGGGCTGTAACCCTCTCCACGTCAACGTCTTCCAGGGTGAAAAACGGCGATCGCCGAACTGCCGCGCCGTTCCTGCGTTGCATACGCGTAACCACATTGGCCAAGTCGGAAGAAATCCCTTGACATAAAAGAAACATTGTGGCACTATCTGCGTATTGAATCAGGACGGAGCGCTCTTACCGGCTCTGTCGAAGCAGCACCCCCGGCGGCTCGGGAGACGTCTGGAAACGGGAACCGGCGAGGCCGGCGGGGAATCGACCAACGAGGTTGAGCTGGCGCCAATGAAGGCGCCTGACTCATACAGGGCCCAGAGGGCCCAGAAATGGAGAAGGACCATGTCACAGGAAGCGACGTACGCAGGAATGCTGGGCGATCTGGAGCGGCTGATCACCGCTCTGCTCGCCAACGCCACGGACCTCCCGCACCTGGAAGGAGCACGCCTCAAGCTGGAGCAGATCCTCAACCTGACGCGAGAGACGGCACAGGAGCAGGCCGCCTTGACCGCCAGCAAGCAGGACGCGAGCCAGCGCATCGGGAGGCTGATGGGCGACGGCCAGCGGGTGGCCACCGCCGTGCGCAAGATGCTGAAGGCGCACTACGGTCTGAATTCGGAGAAGCTCGCCGAGTTCGGAATCCAGCCCTTCCGCGGCCGCATCCGCCGGACCGGCCCGAGAATCCCGCCGCCGGAGACCGCCAAGCCGGCCGCCCCGGCAGATCCCACCCGCTCTGATTCCTGATGTCCATCTCGGGGAGCACGCTCCGTGCGTGCTCCCTCTTTTTGTGTCCACTCCGGCGCCGCATGGAAGACGCGGAGCGTTGCCGCGGCTTCGGTGGGATGCCGAAGCTTCGGCGAGGCGCCGCCCCTTCGGCGGCTCGTCCAAGGATCGAAGAAGCGTCGAAGCTTCGATGAGCCCCCGAAGCTTCGATGGCGCTTCCAGGCTTCGGCGCGATGGCGAAGCTTCGACGGGCCATCCAAGCTTCGGTGCGCCGTCTAGGCTTCGACGCGGCGCCGAAGCTTCGGTGGGCTGTCTAAGCTTCGGAGCGGCGCCGAAGCCTAGCCGGCGCTTCTAAGCTTCGACGAGGCGCCGAAGCATCGACAAGCCACCGAAGCTTAAGTTGAGCCCGAAGCTTCGGTGAAGGCCGTCCTGTTCTGAAAATAGAGGCTCCCCCAATGCAGAGACGCCCCGCGGGGCGTCTCAGATGCGGACAATACGGCATCGCGAGTCAGAACGATCGGGTCCTGCGTGAGCTGCTCGGCGTAGTCCTTGAGGGCCGCCGTGGCATCGTCGACCTCAACCGATTTCATAGGATCACCCTGACACGCTGGTCAATCGACATCGCGCTCGCGGCGACTCTGGTAGTGGCGTGCGGCCGCCGCAAGCCGCGGGCGAGGCCGGTCGGCGTCGTCCAGGGCGGCGAGGAAGGCTTCCCAGTCGCGAGAGGTCAACGTCAGGATCTCATGCTCGGCCACGACTTGTCTGGCGCGATCTGCCGCGATCGACACGAGAAAGCTCGAAACGGACATTCCGCAATAGGAGGCGGCCCTCGAAAGGAGGGTCTTGAGATCGGGGGAGACCCGTAGGTCGATGCGTTCGTCACGTTGGCTCGTCGCGGTGGACATGACAGCACCTCGTTCAACCCAAGAATAGCACCTCCGGGAAAGTACTGATTGATCGCTCTCCAGGATCGGCCAGCACCTGCCGCCGTCGCGCGAGACACATGTACCGCGTCCTTTCCTTCATCCCCAGGGCTTGAGCCCTATGATGGACTCGATCTCGGCAATCATCTCGGCGACGAACTGGCGCCGGACACCCAAGGCTGCTGCTTGCACGGATTCCGGGAAAGCGATATAGTGCAGCCCGTGGTGGCAAAAGAGTGATCGTCTCGTTTGGCGACAGAGCGACGGAGGACCTTTTCCATAATCGGCAGACCCAGAGGATCAGGCGCTATCCACCCGAGATTCTCCGGCCTGCTCTGCAGAAGCTCGACATGCTCAACTCCTCTGGCGACGTGAAAGACCTCCGCTCACCGCCGGGAAACCGCCTCGAGCTCCTCAAAGGGGATCTCAAGGGCTACTACAGCGTGCGGATCAACGAGCGCTGGCGCCTTGTCTTCCAGTGGCAGGGAGCGGATGCTCACGAAGTACGGATAGTTGACTACCATCGCGGCTAGGAGGCAGGAAGATGCTACCCGAGAACCGTATCCCCAGCCATCCAGGAGAGATCCTTCAGGAACAGTTTCTTGAGCCTCTGGGGCTTACTCAGGTCGCCCTCTCAGCGCACCTTGGAGTCCCGGTACAGCGGATCAACGAGATCGTTCGCGGCAAGCGCGGCGTTACCCCTGAAACCGCTTGGCTTCTGGCCCAGGCTTTTGACACGACTCCGGAGTTCTGGATCAGCCTGCAGACGAATCATGATTTGGCCTTGAACCGCCCCAGCAAAGCGATTCCGCCGTTGCGGAAAGCTGGCTGAGATGCGGTGAGCCGATCAGTATTTCCCAGCTTCAAGGACAGGGTGCTACCAAGCGGCGTACGCGAGGGCTGCGCAGATGTCTTCCTTCTCAAGATAGGGGTAGGCTGCCAAGATGTCCTCTTTCGTATGTCCGGAATTGGGCGCCGTGGCCGTGGCACCCTTGAAACCATTTCCAAGGTGAGATGCCGGTGTCAGGGGAGGCTGCGCATCAGGCAGCAAGCCAATTTTCAATCGCAAGCCCTGGCACGCGGCCAAATTCATCGACGTTGTCGGTCACCAGAATCAGATCGAGCGCCAGCGTATGGGCTGCGATCAGCAGATCGTTCGCGCCAATAGGCCGACCTTTCCGACTGAGATGTGTCCGAATCTCGGCATAGTGCCGGTCCGCTTCCTTATCCAGCGGCAGAACCTCCAAACTCGCCAATACCTCGTCGACGCGCTCCTCGAGGCGAGAGGATCCCTTCTTCTTCGCCCCGAAGCGGAGCTCGCAGGCAACGACGATGCTCGTGCAGACCGTAGCCTCACCGATGACAGCAAGACTCTTGCTCACGAGACCTCTGGGATTCCGGATGAATTCCGAAATGATGTTGGCGTCCAGCAGATAACGAAAGTCAGCCATCTTCAAAGATCCACGTCATCGAGCGGCGGTGGATCTTCGATTTCGGGAAAATCCTCGTCGAGGGGCTCCCACGAGGCTGCAAGCTCCAACAGAGAGGGTTTTCGAACCGGCTCTACAACCAGACGATTCCCTTCTTTGCGGAGAAGAGCTTGGTTGCCGGGTAGCTCCAGGTCGCGCGGAATCCGCAATGCCTGATTCCGCCCGTTCCGAAACAACCGTACGATCCGTTCGGTCTCCACACATCCTCCCCGCCGCGAAGGCGGCCTATGTCGGGACCTATGCTAGCACGGGTTGGAGCATGGGCGCCAACCCACGGGTCCATCTGAAGCATACCGAGCCCACGCCACCTTGTCCTGTCTGCGGCAAGCCGAGCCGCCGGTACGATCGACCAGGAGGCGGGCACCGTTGTCCACGTGGCCGACGGCCGCGGCCGGGAGACTCTCGACACATGATTTGGCCTTGAACCGCCCCAGCAAAGCGATTCCGCCGTTGCGGAAAGCTGGCTGAGATGCAGCGAGGCGCCGGGGAGCGATCCTCGGCGGCCCTCGGCGTATCCTCGCGATAGACTGACGAGACATGCAACAAGGCCTCTCTCCCTCCGCCGGCGAGCGCTATCTGGTCGCGGCCCTCGACGCCTGCCGCCGCGCCGGGGAGATCCATCGTGCTCACTTCCGTTCCGCCGCGCTGAAGGTGGACCTCAAGGAGGACACGTCTCCGGTGACGCTGGCGGATCGCGCCTCAGAGGAAGCCATTCGCGAGACGCTTCACCGCGCCACGCCGGAGCTGGGGTTGCTCGGGGAGGAGCTCGGCGGCGAGGGAAGCGAGCGCGACCGCTGGATCATCGATCCCATTGACGCCACCAAGAACTTCGTGGCGGGGCTGCCCTTCTTCGCCACCCTGATCGGTCTCGAGCTCGATGGCGAGCTCGTTCTCGGGGTCGTCCACGCGCCGGCGCTCGGTCCAGGCTCAGGGCTCCTCGCCTCTCAGTCTGGAGAGGACGCCGACGCACTCGGCGAGACGTGGTGGGCGATACGAGGCGAGGGAGCATGGGGAGGCACCGGCACCACGCTCGCGACCTGCCGGCAGCGGCGGCTGCGAGTGAGCGAAGTCTCCGAGGTGGAGCAGGCCTTCGTCGCGTACGGCGGCCTCAAGCAGTTCCAGTTGCATGGCCTCTGGCCGGCCCTCTCGGATCTGGTGGCGCGCGCCAACCGCACGCGCGGCTTCGGCGACTGGTGGGGTCACATCCTCGTGGCCGAGGGCCGCTGCGACGCCATGATCGAAGGCCGCGTGGCCCTTCACGACGTGGCCGCCCTGAAGCCGATCCTGGAAGAAGCGGGAGGCGTCCTCCTCACCCGCCACGACGCACCCCTCGTCACCGGCTGGACCGGCGCCGCGCTCTCCTCGAACCGGAACCTGGCAGCGGAGCTGCGGCGGGTAATGGGGTTCTGAGGCTTTTCTTGCAGGGCGCATTGGAGTAGGGTTATTCCTGGACACGGGACTAGGAGATCGAGCTGATGTCGTCCAAATCCGCCGCAGCCCCCCAAGTGATTGGTCAACTCGCCCTCAAGCTGGCTGAGTTGCCGGAGAAGGATCTGCAGCTCGTCGTCACCCTCGTGGATCATCTAGGCGAGAAGGGCTCCGTCGAGCCTCTATCTTCGCTCTCGGTGGAGGAAATGCGAGAAGAAGCACGGCGGCGAGCCCATCTTCTTCGCGACGTTCCCCGAGAACAACTCGTAGCACGCTTTATCGAGGTGGGCGAGCAGATCCGGCAGGAAGCGATCTCCAAGGGTACCGCTATCGAGGGAGACTGGACGGATGACTGAGCGGCTTCGAGCCGTTCTCGACACCAACGTCCTCGTCTCTGCCTTTCTCAGTCGTAACCCTACCAGTCCTACACGAGAGATTATTCAGCGTTGGCAGGCCGGGGAGTTCGTCCTTCTCAGCTCCCGTACTTTGGTCGATGAAGTCACGGAGAAGTTGCGGGCGCGGCAGATCCAGCAGGAGCGGATCCTGCAATTTCTGACCCTCTTGGCCCGGCTGGCGGAATGGGTCGAAGTCCCACAAGAGGCTGTCCACCCCGTTATTTTGGAGGATCCCGAAGACGATTCGGTTCTCGCCTGCGCCGTAATAGGGAAAGCAGATTTCCTGGTCACATACGATGCGCATTTTGATGCACTGAAGGGTGGCTATGCCGGGATCAGAATCACGAAGGCCTTGCCCTTTCTGTGGGCTCTGCGGAGAGATCAACCGCCAAAGGAAGATTAGCTCGACTTGGTCAGGTCGTGCTCGTCGGCCTTGATCCCATTCGCCCCTCTTTGTCCTTCCCAGAAGGACAAATCTCGGCTAATCTGTCCTCCATGGAAGGACAATTGGGCACCGGCGAGGTCATCGAGAATCTGATCGCGGATTTCCAGGAGCGGGAGTTGCCGCGTGTGACCCCGCGGGCCCTCTCTCTGCCGGCGCTGCCCGGCAAGGCGGACGTGGTCGTTGGGATGCGGCGGTCCGGGAAGACGTTTTTCCTCTACCAGCAGATCCGGGAGAAGCTCGCGAGCGGGATCGGCAGGGAAAGACTCCTCTACCTCAACTTCGAGGACGAGCGCCTGCTGCCGCTCGCCGCGGCGGATCTGTCGCGCATCCCCGAATCGTTCTACCGCCGGTTCCCTGCCAGCCGCGAGCAGTTCTGCTGGTTCTTCTTCGACGAGATCCAGAACGTGCCGGGGTGGGAGACCTTCGTCCGCAGGCTCCTCGACACCGAGCAGGTCGCCCTTGTCCTCACGGGCTCCTCCGCCCGGCTCCTCAGCCGCGAGATCGCCTCCAGCTTGCGGGGGCGAAGCCTGTCGACCGAAATCCTACCCTTCAGCTTTGCGGAATCTCTGCGCCACGCGGGAGTGGAGCCGCCCGAGAGTTGGCCCCCCGGTGCGAAGCAACGCTCGCTTTTGGAGCACCGGCTCGACCGTTACCTCGAGACCGGTGGATTCCCCGAAGTCCAGGCGATCTCTCAGGAGCTGCGGATTCGCGTGCTCCAGGAATACATCGACGTGGTGATCTTCCGAGACGTCGTCGAGCGTCACGGAGTCGACAATCTGCCGGCTCTGCGCTACCTGGAGCGCAGGCTCCTGGCGAGTCCGGCCGGCAGGTTCAGCGTCAGCAAGCTGTTCAACGACCTCAAGTCGCAGGGGATACGGGTGGGCAAGGACACGCTGTACGAATACCTCGCCCACCTGGAAGACAGCTTCCTCCTCTTTACGCTGGCGCTCGCCTCTCCCTCGGCGCGGGTGCGCCAGGTCAATCCCCGCAAGTGCTATCCGGTCGATCCCGCCCTGGCAGCGGCCGTTTCCTTCCAAGCCTCGGAGAACGTGGGGCACCTGCTGGAAACCGCGGTCTACCTGGAGCTGCGGCGCCGGCGGCGGTCTCTGGCTTATGTCACGACTCGCTCGGGTTATGAAGTCGATTTCCTGGCGGAGGACTCCAGAGGCTCGCGTGAGCTCGTGCAAGTTTGCACCGACCTGAAGGACCCGGCGACCCGTCAGCGCGAGCTCCGCGCCTTGGAGGAGGGGATGAAAGAGCTCTCCTGCGAGCAGGCCACCCTGGTCACGCTGCGGGAGGAGACCTCGGCCGAGATTGCCGGTCGTCTCGTTCGCATCGTCCCGGCTTGGCGCTGGCTGTTGGAGCCCGAGGCGGCTGAGCCTCGCCCCATCCAGGTATGATTCGGCATGGAGGAGATATGCCACGCGCCAAACGCTACTGGCTGATGAAATGCGAGCCCGAGGCGTACGAGATCGATGACCTCGAGCGGGACGGCACGACGACCTGGGAGGGAGTGCGCAACTTCCAGGCGCGCAACTTCCTGCGCGACGAGATGAAGGTGGGCGACGGCGTGCTCTTCTACGCTTCGAACGCCGATCCCACGGGCGTCACCGGCGTCGCCGAGGTCTCCCGCGAGGGCTATCCCGATCCCTTCGCCTTCAAGAAGGGCCATCACTACTACGACGACAAGAGCGATCCCGAGAATCCCACGTGGTACATGGTGGACATCCGCTTCGTCGAGAAGTTCCCCGAGATCGTGACGCTGTCGGAGCTCAAGGAGGCACCGGGCCTCGAGAAGATGAGGGTGGTGCAGAAGGGATCGCGGCTGTCGGTCCAACCCGTCGAGAAAGAGGAGTTCGAGATCGTGCGCAAGCTCGGCCGCCGCCGAGGCAAGGCATGAGGGAGCATGACGGCTACTGGGCGGACACGATCGAGGTGCAGTGCCCGTATTGCGGCGAGCGAATAGAGATCTCGGTCGAGCCGGACGTCTACGGCACGCTGGTACAGGACTGCGAGGTCTGCTGCAATCCCTGGCAGGTCACGATCACGCGCGACCGTGACGGCGATCCGGAGGTGCGGGTCGAGCGGGCGCAGTAGCGGCGGTCTGTTTTTTCTCCCTCCTCTCCCCCTGGGAGAGGAGGGCCGGGGAGGTGAGGGCCTCGAAGGGCAAACCGCCAGCTTCTCTCCAAGCCTCTGTTACTTCGCCGCCGCCGTCCCTCCCAGCACCGCCGTGGCCCGGTCGATCTCCTTGGCGAAGCCTTCGATGGTGCCGGCGACGATCGGGATCTGCTCCGTCGCTTCCTGCCAGTTCCGCTGCTCGATGGCCTCGCGAATCGCCGGCAGGGTCTTGACGCCGTAGCCGGTGTAGAAGCCCGGCGCGTAGATCTGGTGGACATACCAGGAACGGCGCGGCAGGCCCTCCGGCCGGGTCAGGGCGCGCTCGGCTTTCAGCAGGATCGCATTGAGGCGCTGCTGCACGTCCGGCGGCGGCATCTTGCCGCCGGAGGTCGCGGCGGCGTAAGCCTTCTGGTAGGCGCCGGCGCTCTGCTTCAAGGCCGCGATCGCGTTCTGGAGGGGCGCGAAGTTGAGGAACGGGACGGGCTCCTGCCGCTTTGGGGCCACCCAGGTCTGGGTGGGATCGTCCACCGCCTCGAAGACTTTGTCGTCCAGGCGGCGGTTGCGCTCCTCGGTATCCTTGCGCTCGTCGTCCGCCAGCTTGGCGACCTCGTCGGCGTAGCGGGAGACGGAGGTGGTGAAGCGGTCGAAGTCAAAAGGCAGGATGTCGGCGCCGGCAAGGCGGAGGGTGATTCGTCCGCCGGTCTTGGCCAGGGCCACGCCGTACTCGAACTTCGGGTCGCCGAAACGGGTGTAGTGGTCGAAGGAGTCATAGATCGAGTGATACTGGCCGTACTCCTCCTCGCCGCCGTAGCCGATGTCGAGCGCGGCGATGCCCAGGTGCTGCAGGAAAGGGGTGTAGTCCGAGCCGGAGCCGAGCGGGTTGATGCGGAAGGTCTTCGAGCCCCGCGCCTCCTGCTGCTCTTCGGGAGAGCCGTAGTACACCGTGGCGGCGAGCGTGCGGTCGCCGACGCTGATCCCCTTCTCGGGATCGGGCACGTCCCGCACCGCCTGGTTGACGAGGGTCTCCAGTTGCTGGGAGCCGTTGGCGCCGAAGAAGCCGCGGGAGTTGCTGTCGGAGTTGATGTAGACCGCGGCCTTCTCGCGCAGCTCCTCGGCGTGGGTCTCGGCCCACTCGGTGGAGCCGAGCAGGCCAGGCTCCTCGCCGTCCCAGGCGGCATAGACGATGGTGCGCTTGGGCCGCCAGCCGCTCTTGGCGAGCTGGCCTACGGCGCGGGCCTCGCTCAGCAGGCCGATCAGGCCGCTGAGCGGATCCGTGGCGCCGTTGACCCAGCCGTCGTGATGGTTGCCGCGAACGATCCACTCCTCCGGCCGCTCGGCGCCGGGGAGCATGGCGATGACGTCGCGGGCGGGCACGAGGTTCCAGTTGAATTCCAGCTTCAGGTGGGCCCGCGCCGGTCCGGGGCCGAGGTGGTATGGAATCGGCAGCGAGCCGCGCCATCCCTCCGGCGCCATGGCGCCGCCCATCGCCTTGAGCAGCGGCAGGGCGTCGGCGTAGGAGATGGGGAGCACGGGAATCTTGGTCAGCGTCGGCGCGCTCTTGACGTCCAGGCGCTTGGCGTCCTCGGTGGCGCCGACGCCGGGAGTGAGCGGATCGCCGGAATAGGTGGGCATGTCGGCCACCGAGCCGCGCTGGGCGCTGCGCTCGGAGCGCCAGCCGCCTTTGGGGTAGACGTCGCCCTGAAAGTAGCCGTCCTCGTGGGGATCGGAGAATATGATGCAGCCGATGGCGCCGTGCTCGGCCGCCACCTTGGGCTTGATGCCGCGCCAGGAGCCGAAGTAGCGGGCGATGACGATCTTCCCCTTGACGTCGATGCCGCGGCGATCCAGCTCCTCGTAGTCCCGCGGCACGCCGAAGTTGACGTAGACCAGCTCGCCGGTCACGTCGCCGTCGATCGAGTAGGCGTTGTAGATGGGGAGCTGCTCGGCGGTCTGGCCGGAGGTGGAGTCCTCGGGGATCGGCGGCTCGGCGAGCGACGCCTGGAAATGGGTTGGGGCCACCAGCTCGAGGAGGCGCGTTTTGGGAGTGGGAAAGAGGACCTTGAACTCCTCGATGCGGGTCTCGAATCCCCAGGAACGGAAGAGCCCCGCCATGAATTCGGCGTTCTCCTTGCCGTAGGGCGAGCCGACGTGATGGGGGCGGGCGGAGAGGCGCTTCAGCCAGTCGCGCAGCTCCGCGGCGGGGCTCAGGTAGGAGTCGAAGCGCGCCTCGAGCGAGTGCTGCTCGGCGGCGCTGGCGGCGCTGAAGCCGAGGATTGGCGCGCCGCCGGGAGCGGGCGGCTCGGCCGCGGCGGAGACGGCCAGGATCAGGAGCAAAATCGGCAACGAGACTCGGAATCTTTTTAGCATTGACAAGGCTCTCCTCCGGCGCGGTAGCGCTTTCCTTCAAGCAAGCGTTCGGAGCATTCTAATCGGAGTTGAGGAGGTGGCAAGGGTGGGCCCAGTTTCCGGTCCGAGGATCGCGAGCGAGCCGGCAAGGCCCCGCCTCAGCACCGAGGCCCTGCGCTGGTTCATGGGGTTCTTCTGCTCGTTCCTCGGCGCGCTCGTGCTGGTGGCGCCGCATCGGTTCACCGCTCCTTTCGTCCTCGACCTCTACAGCGGCTGGTGGGGCGTATCGGCTCTCTTCTCCGGCGTGGCCTTGCTCGCGGTGGCGGCCTTCCGGACACGGCGCGAGGCGAGGCTCGCCGTGCACACGCTCGCCGGCGGCACGCTGCTGGCGCTGGCGGCGAGCTTCGCGAGCACCGGCATCTGGATCGCCGTCTCCTCGTATGTCGTGCTCGGTCTGGGCACCGCGCTCGCCGGGTTCCAGCCGGCACGCCCCGTGGACCCGGAGACGCCGGTGCGGGATCTCTTCGCGCTGCTCATGGGAGCCGTCGCGGTCCTGAACGGGACCCTCCTGATCGTCTGGCCCGGGCTGCAGGCTGCCCCCTACTTCGACCTCTCGCGTTCGTATCTGCCGGAGCTGGGCGCGCTCCTGCTCCTGGGCGGCGGGCTGCTCGCCTGGGCGCATACCCGGCCGGCGCCGGCGCGCCGCCTGCTCTGGACCGCCCACCTCGCCGCCGGCGGCGCCTTCTTCGCCTTCGGCATCGGCGTCTCCCTGCCGCAGCGCGCCTGGACGGCGCTCGCCGTCAACTGGGGCTACAGCGCCTCTCTGGCGCTGCTCCCCTGGCTGTCGCACCGGTTTGCGCGGCTGGACACCGCCTCCCTGCGGACACGTCTCTCCTTCTTCCTCGCAACCGCCACCACGCTGGCGCTCATCCTGGCGACAGCGGTGGTGACGGCGCAGGAGGGCCGGCTGGCCGAGGAGCAGGCCGTGGCCACCCAGCGCATCGAGGCGCGGGCCATCGCCCGCAACGTCTCCGACTACGTCGAGATGAACGGCGCCCGAACGTTCGCCATCGCCGCCCTGGCCGGGCGGTTGCCGCTCACCCCGGAGAGCCAGCGCCCGCTGCTCGCGGGCTCGCAGAAGTCGTACCCGGACGTCACCGCCTTCCGCACGGTCGCGATCGACGGCGGAGTCGTCGCCGCCGTCGGGGCCGTGCCGATTCCCCGGCGGCTGCTGCGCGTCCTGACGACGGAGATGCGCCGCGAGCCGGAGCCGCGCATCCAGCTCACCCACGCCAGGGTGGCGGATCGTTCCCTGCTGCTGCTCGGCGCGCCGATCCGCGGCGGCGATGGCAGCCTCACCGGCATGCTGTTGGCGGCGTTCGACTCCCAGGCGCTGGCGCGGCGGATCGGCCGGCCGGGCGCGCGCGTCTCGCTGAGCGACGGCCACGACCGGTTGGTCGCCTCCCGCGATTTGGCCTCCGGGGAAGAAGAGATCGCCGCGCTGCCGCCTGGCTGGGACGCCCAGGTCCGCGCCGGCCGGCCGGTGGCGCGCCGAGCCGTGGCGGGCTTCAGCGTGGTTCCGGGGCTCGGCTGGGTGGTGGCGGTGGAGCGGCCGCGCGCCGACGCTCTGGCCGGCGTGCGCCGGGGCCGCGATCTGGCGTTCATCCTGCTCCTGCTGGTGGTGCCGCTGGCGATCGCCGGCGGCATCGTGGTGGCGCGCCGCATCGCCCGCCCCCTGGGCGACCTGTCCGAGGCGGTGGGCGCGCTGACCGCGGGGAACCTGGCGGTGCCGATCGACGCCAGCAGCGACGTCACCGAGGTGGCCCGCCTCGCCGTCGCCTTCCGCGAGATGCGCGACCGCCTGACCGAGCGCACGATCGAGAGCGAGCGACTGGCCGCGGAGCTGCGGGCGCGGGCGGAAACGCTCGCCGAGATCGACCGCCGGAAGGACGAGTTCCTGGCCATGCTCTCGCACGAGCTGCGCAATCCCCTGGGAGCGATCGCCAATGCCTCCTATCTCCTGGAGCAGATGGATTCCAAAGAGCCGCACAAAGAGCGGGCGGTGGCGATCATCCGCCGCCAGATTCAGCATCTGGTGCGCCTGGTCGACGACCTGCTCGACGTCTCCAGAATCACGCGCGGCAAGGTGGAGCTGCGGCGGGCACCGCTCGACCTCGGCGAGGTGGTGCGCAACGCGATCGAGACTGCGCGGCCGCTGGCCGAGGACAAGCGGCAGAAGCTGCGGGCGCAGGTGACCTCCGAGCCGCTGCCCCTGGACGGCGACGTCACCCGGCTCGACCAGGTGCTCTCCAACCTGCTGCGCAACGCCGTCAAGTTCACCCCGTCGGGGGGGACCATCGAGGTCTCGGCCCGCCGGGACGGCTTCGCCGAGGCGGTCGTGGTGGTGCGCGACGACGGCATCGGCATCGCGCCCGAGCTTCTGCCGCGGGTCTTCGACCTCTTCGCGCAAGGCGAGCAGACGCTGGATCGTTCCGGCGCCGGCCTGGGCATCGGCCTCACCCTGGTGCGCAGCCTGGTGGAGATGCACGGCGGTCGCGTCGAAGCCCGCAGCGCCGGCCTGGGCCAGGGGAGCGAGATCGAGGTGCGCCTGCCGCTGGCGGCGGGGGAGTAGGCCCGCCGCTACGATCCTCCGGCGGCGGTTCCTTCGTCGATCCGTTGCGCCCGCACGATGAACCGCTCGGGCGCCGAGCCCACGTAATAGAAGGGATAGCAGGTCACCAGCGTGAGCGCTGGAGCGCCGACGTCATCGAGGACCTGCGTGTCCGCGGGCTGGACGACCTTGGTCCACTCCACGCGGTATTCATAGGTGCCTTCGAGCGTCTTGAGCGTGATGACGTCGCCGTTACGAACGTCTTTGAGCTCGCGGAAAAAACCGTCCCGGTGCGCGGCGAGACCGACGTTGCCCCCGCGCTCGGGCAGCGGCGTCTCGGGGATGTGTCCGACGCCTCGCCGCAACGTCTTCTTCCCCACCCCTTCGAGGACGATGGCTGAAATGCCGAGGCGGGGGATCTCGATGCGGCCGACGAGCGTTCCCTCCGGCGAGGCCTTTCGTGGCGGCGGAGAAACGCCCGGCCCGTGGAACGTCTCCAGGGCGTCCGTCTCGGAAGCGACGGAGCGGGCGCTCGCGGCCTTCGCGTCCAGAAGCTTCCCTTCCCGATACTGGAAGTAGCGCGCGTCGAGCCAGGCATAGGCCCAGGCTCCCAGACAGAGAAGGCCGATCAGCAACAGCGCGCGTTCGAGCCAGCGCAAGGAAGACCTCTTCACCGCACCCACCATACTTCTCGTGGCCTCCATAAACAAATCACCTGGCGCGTCGGGCGCCAGGTGATCGGCAAACGTCAGCGGCGGAAGCGTTCAAGCATTCCGACGCGAGTAGCGGAGCACGAATGCCGCGCCAACGGCCAGGAGGCCGATCAGGGCCACCGTCGGCAGGTCGCTCGCGGTGCTCGGCAGGGTGCTCGAATCGGCCGTCGTAGTCGTGGTGGCAGTGGCTGAATCGGTGCTGCCCGAGTACGTGCCGGTCGAGCTTGTGGACTCCGTGGCGGTCGCGCTCGGAGCGCTGGTCGTCTCCGGGGCAGGAGCCTGCTCCTGGTTGATGCTCTCGGTCGCGGTGCCCTCGACCGTGCCGTGCTCCTCGACGGGCTGGGTCTGGTTGCCGACCGCGGTCTGCGGGTTGCCCGGATTGGGCAGATTGTTATTCGTCAGGCCGGGCTCCTGCTGCGTGGTGGGGCCCGGGGCCGTCGTATTCTGCGGACTCTGCGCGAAAACGGCGCCGGCGAGAACCAGGGCCAACACCGCCGCGATGGTCAAGATTTGACGCTTCATGTGAGCTCCTCTCCTGATGAAGTTGTTCTTTGGAGCCCGCCCCGGTGGGGCGTCCTCCGCTGGACTCTTGTAAATCTTGCGGCGTGCCGGGTAGGTCTTGACCACTCCGGGCCGCGATTTCGGTGGTGGGCTCCCAGGGATTTCGAGGTTCAGGCGCGCCCTTCAAAGTCCTCGCCCACCTACCGCTGCTACACGGCTCGATTGAAATGCAACCCCGGTGCCATGATGATGGAGCCCTTTCAGGGATAATCCTCGGGCAAATGCCGAGCCGCGCTTCCACGGAGGTGCGAGAGAACCATGAATCCGTCATTTGGGAAGGGAGCTGCCTCGATGCCTCAGCGAATCCTCTGGCTCTTCATCGTCCTTACCCTGCTCTGCCTGCTTCCCGCCGCGGCGCAGGAACCCCGGCCGGCAGAGAATCCGAAAACGGACGGCAAGGAGAAGACCGATCTATCCAAGGTCGAGGACAAGCTCGTCACGACGCAGCACAAGGCCGTCATCGGCGGCAAGGAGATCCGCTACACCGCCACGGCCGGCACGCTCGTGCTGCGCGAGGAGGAGGGCAAGCCTCGCGCCAACATCTTCTTCGTCGCCTATACGCGGGACGGCGTGCAGGACCGCGCCAAGCGGCCGGTCACCTTCGCCTACAACGGCGGTCCGGGGTCGTCGTCCGTCTGGCTGCACCTCGGTGCCTTCGGTCCCCGCAGAGTAGACATGGGCGAAGAGGGAACGGCGCCGCCGTTTCCTTACCGGCTGGTGGACAACGGCGAGTCGCTCCTCGACGTGACCGACCTGGTGTTCATCGATCCTGTCACCACCGGCTACAGCCGGGCGATTCCGGAGGAGGAGGCGAAGAAGTTCCACGGCCTCAAGGAGGACGCCGAGACGGTGGCCGACTTCATCCGGCTGTGGACCTCGCGCTTCGGCCGCTGGCCGAGCCCCAAGTTCCTGGCCGGCGAGAGCTACGGCACCACGCGTTCGGCGCGGCTCTCGAACCTGCTTCAGGAGCGCCACGGGATGTACCTCAACGGCATCATCCTCCTCTCCTCCATCCTGAACTTCGAGACCGCCCGGTTCAACGTCGGCAACGACCTGCCCTATCCTCTGTTCCTCCCCACCTACACGGCGACGGCCTGGTACCACAAGCGCCTACCGCAGGATCTGCAGGCCGCCGGAGTCGAGAAGGCGGCCGCGGAAGCCCGGCGGTTCGCCGCCGGCGAGTACACGCTGGCGCTCATGCAGGGCAACGACCTGACGCCCGAGCAGTGGAACGACGTCGCCGCCAAGGTGGCGCGCTACACCGGCCTCTCGGTGGACTACGTGAAGCGGACCAACCTGCGGCCGGAGATCCAGGCGTTCGTCAAGGAGCTGCTGCGCGACCAGCGCACCACGGTGGGCCGGCTCGACAGCCGTTTCAAGGGGATGGACCGCGACGCCGCGGGAGAGCGGAACGAGTTCGATCCCAGCAACGCCGCCATCCAGGGACCGTTCACCGCCATGTTCAACGAATACGTGAGCCAGGACCTCGGCTTCAAGAGCGACCTGCCCTATGAGATCCTCACCGACCGCGTGCGGCCCTGGAGCTACGGCGAGTTCTCGAACCAGTACGTCAACGTGGCCGAGGACCTGCGCCGGGCGATGAGCCAGAATCCCGCGCTCGAGGTCTTCGTGGCCAACGGATACTTCGACCTCGCGACGCCTTTCTTCGCCACCGAATACACCTTCCACCACATCGGCTTCGACCCCGACTACCTGCGCCGGGTGAGCCTGCACTACTACGAGGCGGGGCACATGATGTACATCCGCCGGCCGGACCGCGAACAGTTGAAGAAGGACCTCGCGGAGTTCATTGCCGCGGCGGGCGGGGGGTAACGGGAGGTATACTGTTGCCATGGATCCCGGCGCCCGCTCCCTCAAGCTCACCTATGAGGATTACCTCTACTTCCCGGAGGACGGGAAGCGCCACGAGTTGATCGACGGAGAGCACTACGTGAGTCCAGCCCCGAACCTGAAGCACCAGACAGCGGTTGTGAACCTCACGAGTGATCTGCGCGATTTCGTGCGGCCCCGAAACCTCGGCCGAGTCTGGACGGCGCCGGTCGACGTACTTCTTTCGGACTACGACGTCGTGCAGCCCGACCTGGTATTCCTCTCGAAGGACCGAATGGATCTCGCTGCGGACGGCGCCAACATCAAGGGCGCTCCGGATCTGGTGGTGGAGGTCTTCTCCCCGACCACCCGCCGGACGGACGCGATCACCAAGCGGAATCTGTACCAGAAGTTTGGAGTCCAGGAATACTGGCTGGTCGATCCGGAGCTGGAGATTATCCAGGTGCATCGCCTGACGGAGGGGTTCTACCGCCGCGAGGCCGAGCTGTCGACGGAGCAACGGGATGTCTTGACGAGTCCGCTCTTTCCGGGTCTTGAGATCGCCTTGGCAGAGGTGTTCGAGTAAAACGAGCCGTCAAGACGCTGGAGACGCCTTCACCAGCGGCTCCTCCTCCCGCCAAGCCGCTCCGCCGTCCGCGTAGTGCTCGCGTTTCCAGATGGGGATCTCCGCCTTCAGCCGCTCGAGGGCCGTGCGGCTCACTTCATAGGCGTCGGCGCGATGGGGCGAGGCGACGGCTATGACCACGCTCGGCTCTCCCACGGGAACCTCGCCCAAGCGGTGGACGATCGCGACGCGGAGATCCTTTCCGGTGGCTTCGAGGTCGGCCACGATCCGGCAGAGGCCCTCAGAAGCCATGATCCGGTAGGCGCTGTAGGTGAGCTTCTCGACCGGCCGGCCGGCGTGATGATCGCGGACGGTGCCGAGGAAGACCACGACAGCACCGCGGCTTGGACCGGAGACGG
>Ga0134122_10001132_pt1 | contig 19100 bp, 13 predicted proteins | sample KB302_FD_96461 | JGI IMG/M metagenome (GOLD analysis project Ga0134122, IMG submission 96461) | Terrestrial soil microbial communities without Nitrogen fertilizer from Kellogg Biological Station, Michigan, USA - KB3-0-2 | ecosystem: Environmental > Terrestrial > Soil > Unclassified ... | reverse complement strand
GGCGATCGTGGCGCCGCCGGCCCTGGTTCTTGCGTCAACTGCCTCCTTCCTGCTGTCGGAACTGGCAGACATGGGGGTTTATACGCCATTGCGTGAGAGGCGCCTTGCGCTCGCCGTGCTGGCCTCGGGCCTCGTTGGCGCCATCGTAGACAGCGTTGTGTTTCTGTTGCTGGCCTTCGGCAACCTCGCCTATATCAAGGGCCTGATCGTCGGCAAGCTGTGGGCCTCGCTTGCAGCGTTTGGGCTCATCATCGCCCTACGCCAGCGGGGAGAGATCGACGCGTGACGATTCACAAACGTCTCGGCTGGGCGACGGCGCCTGCTGGGTACCGATTCCCCGAGTCGCCTGAAGGCGCGCAGGGCCGGCGCAAATTTTTCCGGGTTGCAGGGCGCCCGATGATCGCGCACGCCGATTTGAATTAGTGCTCGCGTTCCCTCCCCCTGAAAGGAGAAAACCGTGATGGCAGACGATTATCCTATAAAAGGCCCACCCCAACACGTCGGCGCCGCCGTCGCGCCGCGCACCGATCACATCAGGTGCTTCTTGACTAATGGGGGACAGCCGCGCGGCAGAGATGCAAACGGAGTGTGCTGCAGCTTGTTAGCGCTGTAAGCGGAAAGCGGCGGGACAGTCGATGATATCGACACCGGCCCGTTTAAGCGCTTGCGTCGATATTCAGCATGGTTGATCAGCTCCTGTCCGCTCGCAGTGTGATTTTGATCACATTGCGCAGAATGTCATTCGAGCTACGATTGGTCCTGATGGCTGCACGGCTTGGGGGTGTGTCATGTGGGTGGTGCTGCATTTCGTGGGGGCTTGCTTCGTTGGTTTGTTGATTGCTGCCGCTCCGCTGCAGGCTCAGACCAAGCCTCCCTCCCAGGAGCCGCAGCTCAGGATCGATCCGGGCATGCACACAACAGTGATCAGGCGCATCGGCGTCAACACATCGTGCACGCTGCTGGCCACCGGGTCTCGGGACAAGACAGTACGCCTGTGGGGCGTGCCTGATGGCAAGTTGATTAGTACCCTTCGTCCGCCGATCGGTCGCGATGAGGGCAAAGTTGAAGCCGTGGCTATGGCGCCCGACGGGAGCTGGGTCGCAGTCGGAGGAAGCGATGCTGCCTACTCCGCCGTCAAGGCCCATTTTGTCTCCATCTTCCAAGTCTCGACGGGGCGCGTCATGACGCGGCTTGGTCCGCTCCCTAATATCACTTACCAGTTGGCTGTCTCGCCCGATGGCCAATATCTGGCTGCGATGTTGTGGGGACAGGGCCTGAGGGTCTGGCAGATGACAGCGGCTGGCCCAGCTGACTGGCGCCTTGTCACCGAGGACAAGGACTATGGCGGCAAGGAGTCCTATGGCGCTGCATTCGATGGCACAGGCACGCTCTACACCGTCGCGTATGATGGCAAGTTGCGACGTTACGCACCGGGCTTTGCGTCCAAGCCGGCTGCCGTCGCAACGCGCGGAGGCAAGGAGCCCTACTCCGTTGCCGTGCATCCCTCCGGAAACCGCATTGCCATCGGCTTTAATGATACCAGCGTGGTGGAGGTCTATGACGCGGCCTCATTGGATTGGCGCTTTGCGGCAGATACCAAGGGCGTAAATGGCCTTTTCTTGGGTGTCGCCTGGTCGGCAGACGGCGAGCGGCTCTATGCCGGCGGAACATACAATAGGGGCAAGAGCCGCCCTGTTCGTGTCTGGGACCGTGCGGGCGAGGGTCCTGCACGAGAGATCGAGGGTCCAGATAATACCATCTTGCACCTACTTCCCTGCGGCGATGCTATCGCTTTCGGTGCGGCCGATCCTGCTTTTGGCCTGATTGGCCCGGATGGCAGCCGCCGTCTCTGGCGGGAGGCGGTGCAGGTCGACATGCGCGAAAAACGCGCTCAAGACTTCACGGTGTCGGATGATGGGCTGCGCTTGCGCTTCGGGCTCAAACGGCGGAGCGGCGAGCCGGTGCTGTTCGATCTCGCGGCCGAACACTTGCGCGATGCGCCCGAAGCGCTCCCAGATCTGCGCGCCGCTGATACCGATAGCCTGCCGGTCACCGACTGGCAAAATAACTATCATCCCAAGCTCGACGGCAAGCCCATCGGCAAACTCTCGAACAATGAGAATGTCCGGTCGCTCGCCATTGCTCCAGACAAGCAGAGCTTCATTCTCGGCACTGAGTTTCGGCTACGCACCTACGACAAGGGCGGTAAGCAGCTGGGGCAGCAGGGGGTGCCTAGCGTCGCGTGGGGCGTCAATATCGCACCCGCCAACAAGCTCGTCATTGCGGCCTATGGTGACGGCACCATCCGCTGGCATCGGCTGGACAATGGCAAGGAGTTGCTCGCTCTCTTCATTCATGCCAAGGACCGGCGCTGGGTGGCGTGGACCCCCAAAGGCTACTACCTGGCCTCACCTGGCGCCGAGAGCCTGATCGGCTGGCATGTCAATCGGGGCTGGGACGAGGCGGCTGAGTTCTTTTCTGTCGATCGCTTCCGAGACAAGTTCAATCGCCCAGACATTGTCAAGCTTGTACTCGGTCTGCAGGACGAGGAGACCGCAATCGCCGAGGCCAATAAACGATCCGGCCTCAAACGTACCGCAGAGACAATCCGCGGCACGTTGCCTCCAGTGATCGAAATCATGCGGCCGGTAAACAATGCCACTTTTCGCCAGCAGGAAGTGACGCTTGAATACACGGCACGATCGCCAACTGGCCGGCCCATTACAGACATCGATGTACGCATCGACGGTTCCACCCTGGGTGCTCGCGCGGCAATTCCTGTCAGCCCGCGAGGCGCCGAGCATATCAAGCTCACTCTCACGTTGCCACCCAACGATGTGACGGTAACGCTCGTGGCGCGGGACGGTGATAAGGCGAGCCAGCCTGCTTCAATCCGGCTCCGCTGGGATGGCATCAAACCTGGCGAGGCCGTCCTTCCACGGCTACGCGCTCTCTTCGTCGGTGTGAGCAAATACAAGTTGCCAGAGTTAGAGCTCAAGTTGGCCGCCAAAGACGCGACGGACCTTGAAGCCTACTTCAGGACACAAGAGGGCAAGGCTTATGGCAAGGTTGAGACGCGACTGCTTGCCAATGCGGATCGTGCTGACGTGCTCGATGGCCTTGATTGGCTAGAAAAAGGCTCGGAGGAAAATGACGTTAATTTGCTATTCCTCGCAGGCCACGGCGTCACCGATGAGAAGGGCTACTTCTACTATCTAGCGGCCGATGCTCAACCTGACAATTTGCGTGCCACAGCTGTCGGCCGTGACGAAGTCCTGCGCACCATCAAGAATCGTAGGGGCGCAATGGTTGTAATGCTCGACACTTGCCAGTCTGGGGCGAGCGTAGATGCCAGCGCACCTACCGGAAGTGCGGTGGACATGAACCGACTCGTCAATGAGCTCGGCGACAAGACGCTGGGTGTGTTCCTCTATGCCTCGGCGCTGGGACGCCAGTTTTCTTACGAGGACGCGAAATGGGGGAACGGCGCCTTCACCAAAGCGATGATTGAGGGGTTGTCAGGGAAAGCCGATCGGGAAAACACCGGCTTTGTTGATACGGATGAGCTGGCCCTCTACGTGCGCCGGCGCGTGCTCGACATGACCACGCGCATGCAGGAACCAGTGCGCATCAAACCTGACGCCGCACCCGAGATGCGGATCGCTCGATTGAAGCAGTAAGTCGGGAGTCTACAAGAAAGCGAACTATCGGGTGCCGATCGGAAACGATCTCCGGTCTGGGTTGCGCATTTAACGGGCGTTGCAATTACCTGTGGGCGGCGAGCAAATCCAGCACCGCCTTTGGCAAGTTGTCCACATCACGGCGGCGCCGATCCGACCGGCCGGCGCCCATCGGCACGGACACTGCGCCGGCAATGCGCGCCGGACGCTGGAGCCGGAGCTCCCTGCCGGCGGGCCGCTGCCATTGGAGATCGCGTTTGGACCGATGGACGCGGCCGCGGGTCGACCGGCGACAGGCGGTTGACTGATGGCGGTAAGGGATGATCGATGATCGGCACTACTGGTTGGCCCTGTGCTGCCAAAGTTGCTGCGTATGGTTCGGCACCATGGAAACTTTGGCGCCGGGCGCAATGTTCTGGCTGATGGGGCCGCATGGCGGGGACTTCGTGGACATGCGCGTGCCGCCGGAGACATTCACTCTTGTCGTTTGGCAGCACGTCGGGAAGCGGCTCGTCGAGGAGGCGCGGCAGGTTTGACCCAGGCCGAATGCACAGCGCGGTTGGAGGAAGTGCCCACGGAAATTCTGAAAACGCGCAAGCGCGTCACCTGCCTGCGCGAGCCGCTCACGACCATCCCGCGCGATGACTATGAGTGCGCCGACTGCGGGCTGCCAATGGCGCCAGGGCGGAAACCGGCGTGAAGGTTTCACCCGGCGCCCGGTCTCCGCCAATGCCGCCGACACCGGCCTCAGCTCGTCTGTGTCGCCCGCGAGGTTGGCCTGGTCGAAATGGTGCAATAATGATGCTGTTGAGTGTCGCACAAATTAAGAGGTGCAAATCTTGATGCGGATAACGGCAATAGGAATGGCCGCTGCATTGCTATTCGTAGTCGCAGCAGAGTCAGCTAGCGCACAAGGCAAGGCTAAGGGCACCGATCTCAGCCCATGGACCGTCACGCATGGCCACAACACAAGATCCCAGAAAAAGCCCGGTGCGCTGAAAGCAAAGAACCCCAAAGCAAAAATCCGAGGCGAAGTCTTCTTCAAGTCTCCTGCTGGGACAAAGTGACTTCGGTCCTCGGAACTGGTCTAACCGCGCGGGTCCATGAGGACGACAACCGCGAAGGTCCACGCCGCTTGCGCCGACGCCGCACGGAACCAGCCCGCTCACTATCCAACTCTCCCGGCTTGGCAGGACCCACCGCGTGAGATCCGTCGGGCCTTCGCCCACAATTCGCGCCGGCAGATTGGAAGTGACTGGTCGTTGCGGGAACAGCTCACTGATTTTCCGTCACAATCTAATGTCCCGTTGGTGACTTGAGAAGTAGGGCGCGTTCGCTAGCTTCTGGACTCCGGGATCCCTCCTTAGCTGCTCAAGCAAAACTTTCGGGCACTTCGCAGGTGCATTAACGGAGACGGTAGATGTTTCTCGCGCTTGAACGGGTCGCGCTGCTCGCAGTCTTCACAACATGCTGGATGTTCGGTGCGTCGGTCCAAGAAGCTAAGCGCACAGAATTGAAAAGGGCGGATCTCACCGGCACGAATATGGAGGTAGTCCTCAGCATTACTGAAGTCCGACCCGGAGAATCTATTGTTCGACATTTTCATCATGGAGAAGAAGCTTTTTACGTTTTGCAAGGCGCGACAATCGAGCTTCCGGACGGGCAGCAAAGAAAGCTGGAAGTGGGTACAGCAAACATCACCGTTCGAGAGGTGCCCCACGGTGGCTCAAGGTCGTTGGCGACAGTGCACTCAAGCTGCTGACTGTTCATGTGGCCGACAAGGGAAAACCGCTTTATGAACCTGCGAAATGACAGGCGAGGTCGTCGAGCCTCTGGATGCGCGTGACCGGCCGGGGTTTCCAAACTTGAACGCAGCATCTGCTAGGACAGACCCGCAAGTTTACAAACGACCAACCACACAGCAGCAGAGGGGTGCAGGCTGCCGCGTGCTGGCGATAGGATTATCCTCACGCTGAATTGTGGTGCGCCAGACTCGAAGGACGAGCCCTGGTCTAGGCCTAAAGTCCAAGGCGCTTTCCGCCCCGGTCTGTCATCTTCCTTACTGAAATTCAGTTGTCGGTAGTTTTAGTGAGAGCGCGCGCTCGTTTGGCCTGCATGTGCGGGACTGCGGGCCGGTGCGAGGAGCCGGCTAGCGGTTCGGTGCGCCGCTCCTCGCTCCTGTTCGAAGGTGTTTTTCCAAAATGCCCTGTCGCGGTGTTTCACGAAGTTTGGCGATATCTTGCCCGCTGCTCTCGCCAACCACGCGGCCGCTCGAGCGGTCTCGGAGCCGGCATCGCCATACCGGGCGGCTCTCTTTTTCAATCCGGTGATTGCTTGGGCGGATGGTGGCGGTGCAGCCACTCCCAATTTATTCGGCAACTCGAATTGAGAATGCTCCACGCAGCAGGAACCCATGCCGAGGTGATCGTGGTTGCCTAGTCACACACCTGCCAGCCGCTTGGGGGAGCGGTCCCGGTGTGCTACCCCGCTGTGCCGGGTCCGTTGCCATGGCCAATCCCATGCCACTGGTCCCGGTCATCACCTCGCGCTCCGGCAGATAGCCGTGACGAACAATCCGGCGGTGACCTTGGCTGGTCTTCAGATCAGCATATTCTGCAGAGGAAATCGGAGACCTCTGCCTCGATGGCCTGCGCGAGCAGCGCATGCGCTCCATTGCGCAAAACATCGGTGAGTTGATCGTTCAATGTTCCTGGCTGAATCAGCTTGGTGGCGGTATCGTTCGACACGGCATATCGCTCCTTCAGTGGAGAAGTGGAGGCGTCAAGCACCCCCACGATATGCCGCCTTACCGATTCACGCCGTCACCAACTTTTGGCCATAGCTCCGCGCGGGGCCTCACATGTCTTTGCCGGCTCAATCCGCCGACCCCAGCAGGCTAATCTCTGCACCTGGGCTGGCTCAAGGACGTACCCTTCGGTAGACCCGGCCGCGAGCCGCCTCCCGGTGCACACTTTTGCGGCAACTCGGGCCGAAATGTCACCCGCGGCGGGCAGCCGTCAACCTGCCGCGGGAGGTGACCATCTTGGAAGTGGTAGCCTTTGCTGACCGCTGCAGGCCGGCGACACTCTGACCACTATCGCGACGGCACTGACGACTCTAATCAGCTGGGGTGGGCAGGCCGCTTCCAGCGGTGGCGCCTTGCTCACGGTTCCTGGCGCGTTCGGACTGGCCGTGAATGTCGGCACGATCGCCACCACGGCGCGGATCGTGCGGACGCAAATGAAGCAGTTTTCCATTGATATCTGGGCGCCGAGGCCGGCCTTGCGGGTGGCCCGCGCGTCTGAGCGACGGCGAGCGGGCAGCTATCGGCTTCCTGCTGTACGGAGACGGTCGCCACGGTCGGATCGACTGCGCCAACGCCATGGACATCGACGAGCGCCAACAAGGAGTGAGCTACCGGCGCTGCTCTATCGCATGGTACGCGGGGCACACGCTTGAGACCCAGCAGGCGCCGCAGGCCATCTGGATCACCGAAACACTTCAGACGGGCGTCAATCCCGTTCTCCAACCATCTGTCGATGTGAGCTACGGGGGAGTATCATGTACCATCTTGTCGTGACGCACGAATTCGAACACAACGGACGAGTTTTCTCGCGCGGCATGTGGGTCTCCAACCCTGAGCTGATGGCGGACCTGCTCAAGCATCGGCGGCGCTCGGTCATGCGGGGTGCACTGATCCTGGGGACCGAGGAGCCGGTGGCACCGGAGGCGGATACGCAACCCTCAAGGCGCAAAACCGCCGAGTAGGTTTCGAGTAAGCATTCGCGCCAGATCGCCGGCTCATCAAGGGCTCGCTGCTGTGGGGGCCTTCCGCAACCAACCTGCCGCCGTCCGGGTCGATCGACGTCATCAGCGACAAGGCGCCTCGGGACGCCGCGCCGAGCTGGCGGTACGCGAGTATCAGCCGCGCGCGACCCCGTTGCTCGACGCTGTCGGCCACGGCGTGGCCCTGCTCGACAAGCCGCAAGGAGGCAGGCGGGCGCTGCATCGAGCGTATCTGGCCTTTGCCGTTCCCGTTCCGCTTGCCAAGTCATGGCGCGCGCGGCCGCCCGCCCAGCCCCTTATCTTTGTTCAGCCATGGCAGGCGGCGTATAGCCTGGTTCGACTGAATCTTGGGGCCGCGCAGCTTGGCCGCCAGCCGATCGAATGCACCCACAGCCGCGCGGCCTTCGACCGTTCCGAAATCCAACGAATCCTGCCTACACTGTGTCGCCATCGGGGAGCCCTCCGTCTCGCGCAAAGGCGTTGTCGCAAAACAGCTTTGGCTGCTTCGGAGCCCGGTGTGCTCACCGACCTTAAGAAACCTAGCAGCCCCACCGCCACTCGGTTTTAGGCGTCGGTACTCGAAGTTCGGCGGCTGGAGAAGCCGGCCTATCGCGTAGTGCGCGTACGAAGCCCGTCGCTATCCTCTGGAGAGCGACAGATGGGTTAGCCTCTGATAGGAAAGCGACTGTTGGTCCGTGCCCGTCGTGCGGCTGTCGCCTACCAGGGGCACCCTGTTGAACGTCAAGTTTCGGCGCAAGAGGTATGCGGGATGTCTTGGCGAAGCACACTGCAGACCGTGGCGTTATTGACCATGGGCTGTATTCTGTCGGTCGGGAGCGCCGCCCGCGCTCAGTCGAGCGATGTCAACGATCAGCTCGAGAGACTACGCAATGAAGGGCGGTTCGCCGAAGCCATAACCGTTCTCAAGCAGGTGATTTCCGCACGCGAGGCGCAGTCTGGTCCAAACGACCCGCTGCTGGCGACGTTACTCAACAATCTTGGCGAACTGCACTACAAGCTCGGCCTCTACTCGGAGGCAATCCCATTCTATCAGCGCTCGCTCGCTATCGCCGAGCGGACCATTGGTCTCGACAATCCCGCGACCGCCATCACGTTTCGGAATCTCGCGATCATATATCAACTCAATCGTCGCTTCCCTGAGGCCGAGGCGCTCTACCGGAAATCGATCGCAAGCCTCGAGAAGGCTCAGAACGCCCAGGTCCAATTGGCCTCGACGCTCAACAACCTCGCCATCCTTTATCAGGACACGAACAGGGCGACAGAGGCCGAGCTGGTTTTGCAACGCGTTCTCGGCATCTATCGCAACGGCCTTCCGCCCGGCCATCTCTACATCAGCACCGGTCTTAGCAACCTGGGCGCGCTCTATCGACAGCGCGGTGACCTGGCAAAAGCGCAAGTGATGTATGGCGCCGCGATTTCCAACCTTCGACAGACGCTGGATCGCGACCATCCGCTGCAGGCCTCGTTCCTTCATAATCTCGGTATGCTGTACGTTGATCACAAGGATTGGCCGAACGCGGTCGCCACTCTACGGGAAGCCCTGAGCATCTTGCAAAAGCAGGCGCGTCGCGGTGCTCAATCGCGAGAGGGAGAGCTGAGCGGACTCTACGCAGGCCCGCTTCCACTTCAGAAATCGACCACGGAAGCATTCATCAATTCGGCCATGCAGCTTGTCATGGTTGATCAGTCACAAGGCGTGCGCCTTGTCCGCGAGGTGTTCCAAGCGGGCCAATGGCGGCCTTCGCAGGCGTCGGCGGCGCTCGTGCAAATGTCGGTGCGGCGCATGAAGGGTGACGGTGCTCTGGCCCGACTTGTGCGCGAGCGCCAAGATCTTGTGATGGAGTGGCAGCAGCGCGATAAACGGCTAACCGATGCGCTGGTCTATGGTGCGCCTCCGACCGGGCGGGGCGATAAGGGCGACCGATCAAGGCAGGTTGAAATCGATCAGCGCATTTCTGCAATCGATCAAGGCCTTCTCCGAGATTTTCCGGACTACACCGGTTTGACAAACCCAGCCCCGCTCGAGGTGCCGGATGTTCAGGCGCTGCTCAAGGACAACGAGGCGATGATCGTTTTTATTGAGACAGTGTCGCCGACTTGGGTCTGGGCGATCACAAAGACAGAGAAGCAACTTTCACTCGTCAACCTTGGGGCCGAGGGCTTGGCCGAGCAGACCGCGGCCCTGCGGTGCGGGCTCGACCGACTTTCGTGGGTTGATCCGTCAACTTGGCCGGACTCTGCGCCGGTCGACATCTCGCGAAAGCGAGAGCAGCAAAAGCGTTATCAGAGATGCCGTTCACTCAATAGCGGCTATCGCGACGGCACGCCATTGCCGTTCGATCTCAATCGTGCACACGGCGTGTACAAGACGCTGTTTGGCAATTTTGCAAATGCTATTGCCGGAAAGAACCTGATTATCGTGCCCTCGCCGGCGCTCATGAACATGCCATTTAATGTGCTGGTCAGCGACCCGCCGACGCCGCGCGCGCCCGGCGATTTTCGCAACGTGCGCTGGCTCGGAACGCAGCAGGGGATCACCGTATTGCCGTCCGTCGCAACCCTGGCGGCGTTGCGCCGAAACGTCCAGCCAGTGCGGGCAACAAAGCCTCTGCTCGGCATCGGCAATCCCTTGCTCGAGGGGGTCCCGGGCGATCCGCAGCAGCGGCGCCTGGCCGCTCTGGCGCGATCGAAACAAAGCTGCTCGCAGTTGTCGCCCCCGCGCAAGGATGCTCAAGCCCTAGCCGCGGCGCGCAGCGGCCCGCCTCCTGTTGCGGCCGTGTTTCGCGGTGCGTTTGCGGATGTCGCCGTGCTGAGGCAACAGCTGCCATTGCCAGAGACGGCCGATGAGCTGTGCGACGTCTCCCGCCGCCTGGGCGCAACCGACGAAGACATTATGCTGGGTGAGCGCGCCAGCGAAACGGGCCTGAAGCTGAAGAACTCCCGGGGCGAGCTCATTGACTATAAGGTCTTTCACTTTGCCACCCACGGGCTCGTTTCCGGTGACCTGCCGGAGCTTTCCGAGCCGGCTCTGATCCTGACGCCGCCCGTCGTCGCCAGCGAAGAGGACGACGGACTGTTGACGGCATCGGAGGTTGCCCAGCTCAAGCTCGATGCGGATTGGGTGGTGTTGTCGGCGTGCAATACCGCCGCCGGCGGCGCCGAGGGCGGCGAAACCCTGTCGGGGCTGGCACGCGCCTTTTTTCATGCAGGCGCGCGAGCCATGCTGGTGACGCACTGGGAGATCGACAGCGAGGCGGCCGTCGCGCTGACCACGACGGCATTTGCGGCCATGAAAGATGCGCCGGGGATCGGCCGCGCCGAAGCGATGCGCCGCTCGATGGCGACGCTTGCCACCGGTCAAAGCCGACCTTCGGCCGCCCATCCGTCGATTTGGGCGGCATTTGCGCTGATTGGGGAAGGCGCGGCCGCGGTTCCGTGATCAAGGCGCGGGCCAGTTCGGCGGTTATCCCAATCTTGCGTTATTCTTGGCGACCTCAAGCCTGCGCCGATCCCGCGGCTGGTCGCGGGCGGGCGGTCTTTTGGCTCCCCATCGCCTTGCGCGCCGCGGCCAGCGGGGGTGCGTGACGATCCGGCAGGGTTCCAGCTGCCGTGGTCGGCGGGGCCTTCAGGCAAAGCCGTGGCAGGGGGGACGAATTGCCGTTAGGGTCGCGCGCAGCTTGGCGCCGCGCTGAGGATTTGCTAGGGCGCGCCTGGCGGCATCCCCAAGAAGCTGTCGAGCAGGAGCAATAGCATGACGGCAGTCGAGGCAGCGGCCCGTGAAGCGGGGCAGGATTTCATTCGCGACATTGTCAAGGCCGACCTCGCGGCCGGCCGGCAGCAATCGATCGTGACGCGCTTCCCGCCCGAGCCCAACGGCTATCTGCACATTGGCCATGCCAAATCGATTTGTCTCAACTTTGGCGTTGCCGAAGAGTTCGGCGGCCGCTGCCATCTGCGCTTCGATGACACCAACCCGACCAAGGAGGAGCAGGAATATCTCGACGCGATCGAGCGTGACGTGCGCTGGCTTGGCTTCGACTGGGGCAACCACCTTTACCACGCCTCGGACTACTTTGAGCAGCTTTACGATTGGGCCGAGTACCTGATCAAGGCCGGCAAGGCCTATGTTGACGATCAGAGCCAGGCCGAGGTGCGCGCCAACCGCGGCTCGCTGACGGAACCCGGCAAGGACAGTGCCTATCGTGGTCGCAGCGTCGCGGAAAACCTCGATCTCTTCCGCCGCATGCGCGCAGGCGAATTTGCCAACGGACGGCGTGTGTTGCGCGCCAAAATTGACATGAGCTCCGGCAATATCAATCTGCGCGATCCCGCGCTGTACCGCATCCTGCATGCCCCCCACCCGCGTACCGGGACCAAGTGGTGCATTTATCCAAGCTATGATTTCGCCCACGGCCAGTCGGACGCCATCGAGCACATCACGCATTCGATCTGTACCCTCGAATTCGAGGACCATCGCCCGCTCTACGATTGGTTTCTCGACAATCTGCCAGTGCCGTCGCGGCCGCGGCAGTATGAGTTCGCGCGGCTCAACATGAGCCACACCATCTTGTCGAAGCGCGTCCTCACCGAACTGGTGCGCGGCGGCTATGTCAGGGGTTGGGATGATCCCCGCATGCCCACGCTGGCCGGCCTGCGCCGCAGAGGCGTGCCGCCCGCTGCCATCCGCGATTTCGTCAAGCGCATCGGCGTTGCCAAGGCCAACAGCGTGGTGGATGCGGGCATGTTCGACTTTTCCGTGCGCGAGGTCTTGAACCGCACCGCGCTGCGCCGCATGGCGGTGCTGCGGCCCCTCAAGGTGGTGATCCAGAACTATCCGGAAGGGCGGATCGAGGAACTCGAGGCGGTCAACAATCCGGAAAGCCCGGCGGCGGGGAGTCGGAAGATCAGGTTCGGCCGCGAGCTCTATATCGAGCAGGATGATTTTATGGAGACCCCGCCGAAAAAGTTCTTCCGCCTGGCCCCGGGCAAAGAAGTGCGGCTGCGTTATGCCTACTTTATCATCTGCCGCGAGGTCGTGAAAAACGCCGCTGGCGAGGTGGTCGAGCTGCGCTGCAGCTACGATCCTTTGACCCGCGGCGGCAACACGCCGCCCGACGGTCGCAAGGTGCAGGCGACCCTGCACTGGGTTTCGGCCGTCGACGCCGTGGCGGCGGAGGTGCGCCTCTACAACCCATTGTCCTTAAATCCCACCCCCAGCGCCGCGGCTTTCGCCACCGAAATCAACGCCAACTCGCTGGAGGTGCTGGGCGACTGCAAGCTCGAATCGGCCGCGGTGGCGGACAATGCGCCCGAGGCCGTCCAGTTCGAGCGGCTGGGCTACTTTTGCCGCGACCCGGAGTCCCAGCCCGGCCGCCCGGTGTTCAATCGAACGGTTGGCCTGCGCGACACCTGGGCCAAGGTTCAGGCCGGCGGGCGTTAGGCGGCGCCTTCGGTAAGGGTGGGGCATGTCGCCTACGAGCGCGCAGCCAAGGCATGCGCAGCTCGCAACGCCAACGAACGGGGCCAGGGCGGGCGCTGCCGGCCCGCTGAGCGAAGCATCCCCGGCGGCGAGGCCCAGTTGACGGCCGCCGCCAGGAACGGCGGGCCTGCCGGGGTCAAAAGCGGCGGATTAAGCCCACCAGCCGACCCTGAATGTCGACTTGGTCGGGACCGAAGATTCGCGTCTCGTAATTGGGGTTGGCGGCCTCGAGGGCAATCGAGGCCCCCTTTTTGCGCAGGCGCTTGAGGGTTGCTTCCTCCTTCTCGACCAAGGCCACCACGATGTCGCCGTTGTCAGCAGTGTCGCAGCGCCTGACGATAATGATGTCGCCCTCATTGATCCCGGCCTCGATCATGGAATCGCCCTTCACTTCCAGGGCGAAGTGCTCGCCACCCGCCACCAGATCGGGGGGCACGCCGATGTCCTGCGTATGATCCTGAATGGCACTGATCGGCACGCCGGCAGCAATGCGACCCATCAGGGGAACGGTGGCCGCCGTTTGCGTGTAGGCCATGGGGGGAGGCGCCAGTTGCGGCTGGCGGCGGCCGCTGCCCTCGATGACGCTCGGGCTGAAGCCGCCGCGACGCTGCCCGCTGGGCTCCGTCATCGCTTCCGGCAGCTTGATGATCTCGATGGCGCGGGCGCGGTGCGGCAGGCGGCGAATGAACCCTCGCTCCTCCAGCGCGATGATCAGCCGGTGCACGCCAGACTTGGACTGCAGCTCGAGCGCGTCTTTCATTTCGTCGAAGGAGGGCGGAACACCGGTTTCCTGCAGGCGCGCGTTGATAAAGACGAGCAGTTCTTTTTGCTTTTCCGTGAGCATGGGCTATCCACGATCCTGTCGAATGACCTGTCAGCGACTCGCCGGCACCGTACAAAGCGGGAACACCATAGGTGTTCCTGTGATGTTCTGCAAGTGCAACTTCGCCCGAGCCAAGAACCGCTGGCTTAGGTTTCCGGGTTAGAAATCGAGGGGCAGGATCGGGACCAGGCCGCCCGCCGGCACGGCCGGCGCGCCCACGGGGCGAACGAGCAAGCAGTCGGCCTCTGCCAGGGGTGAGAGCAGGGAGCTGTCCTGGGATCGCACGGGCGTGACCAAGGCTAGCCCATCATTGCCGTGGCGCGCAGTGGCGCGCATATAGTGTTCGCGCGCCCCATTGGCCTCGAGCGCTACGGCGCTGCGGGCCTTGATCTGGGCCGCGTCGCCGTCTAGCGACAGCCCCAAGAGTGCCCGCAGCAATGGCACCAGAAACAGGCGCGCACAGACGAGGGCAGAAACGGGATTGCCGGGCAGGCCCAGAATGCGCGTCTGCCGTAGCCGCCCGAACATCAACGGCTTGCCGGGCCGCATGGCGATCTTCCAGAACGACAGCGCCATACCCTGCGCCGTCAACACCGGTGCGACCAGGTCGTGATCGCCGACCGAGGCCCCGCCGATGGTGACCAGCACGTCGGCATCGCCGGCCTTTTCGAAATGGGCCGCGAGGCTTTCCGGCAGGTCACGGGCAATGCCGAGAAAGGCGACGTCGGCGCCGGCCGCCTCCGCCATCGCCGCAACGCCCAGATGGTTGGAGGAGACGATTTGCGCCCGACCGGGCGTCTGCCCGGGGGCGACCAGTTCGTCTCCGGTTGAGACCAGCGCCAGCCGCGGTCGGCGCCGCACGCTCAGCTGCCCATAGCCCATGGCGGCGGCCAAGGAGACGTCGCGTGGGCCAAGGCGCCGACCGCCGGCGAGCAACGGCGCGCCGGCGCTGAAATCGAGACCACGCGGCCTGATGTGCGTGCGGTCGAGGTCGCCATTGCGGACCCTCACCTTGCCGCCGTCGCGCTCGGCGTCTTCCTGGATGACAATGGCATCGCTGCCGGCGGGCACCGGTGCCCCGGTAAAGATGCGCACGGCCTGCCCCGGTCCCAGCGTGCCGCCGAAGGGGTGCCCCGCCGCCGCCTCGCCGATCAGCTCAAGCGTGGTGGGGAGGGAGCGCAGATCGGCGCTGCGCACGGCATAGCCGTCCATGGCCGAGGCATCGAAGGGGGGCTGCGTCAGCCGGGCGACCAACCCGTCGGCGAGGACGCGCCCGTGCGCGGCTTCGACGGCGATTAGCTCGGCCGGCGTCGGCGCCACCTCCTGGAGAACCTTGCATCGAGCCTCGGCAACGGACAGCGGCGCCATGGTCAACGCTCACTCCTGCGCTCGGCGCGAAAGTTCCCCGAGCGTCCGCCGGTCTTTTCGATGAGACGAATGCCGGACAGCGTCATGGTCTTATCGGCCGCCTTCAGCATGTCATAGATCGTGAGGCAGGCGATGCTGACCGCAGTCAGGGCTTCCATTTCGACCCCCGTTTGGCCCGCAACTTTGACTTCGGCCGTGACGTAGAGCCCACACGGCTCGCGGCTGGCCTGAAAGTCCACGCTGGCGCCGGTGATGGCCAGCGGGTGGCAGAGCGGAATGAGCTCGTGCGTCTTCTTGGCGGCCATGATGCCGGCGAGGCGCGCAGTGGCGAGCACGTCGCCCTTCTTGGCGGTGCCGGTTTCCACCAGCGCCAATGTGGCGGGGGCCATGGCCACGAAGCCTTCTGCTCGGGCCGAGCGCTGCGTGATGGTCTTGGCCGAGACGTCGACCATGCGCGCCTCGCCCTTATCGTTGAGATGCGAGAGCCTCCCCACTACAGCGCCCCCCCGTGGTTCGGCGCGCAGCTGCGGCTCGCCCCCGCCGGACTGCCCGCCTCGCCGTCGCGCCGAGCCAGCGTCGCGCCTTGCGGCCGGCGTGGCCGGGGCCTCGGCGATGGCGCGTGGGGACGCGCCGGCGCTCTCGCGGCCCGGCTCATGGGGCACCCAACAGGCTACGCGTTGCCGCGGCCACATCCGGCGCACGCATCAATGTCTCGCCGACCAGAAAGGCGTGCACGCCGGACTTGGCTAGCCGAACAAGATCGGCGTGACTGGCGATGCCGCTCTCGGCCACGACGATGCGGTCGTCGGGGACGCCGGCAGCCAGTTTCTCGGTGGTTTCGAGCGTCGTGTTGAAGGTCTTTAGGTCGCGATTGTTGATGCCGATCATGCGGCAATCGAGCCGCAGGGCGCGGTCGAGCTCGCCGCGGTCGTGCACCTCGGCAATGGCATCCATATTCCAGGCCTTGGCATAGGCGCAAAGGGTGCCGGCGACCACGTCGTCGACGGCGGCCATGATGATCAGTATACAGTCGGCGCCGAGGGCGCGCGCCTCGGCCACCTGATAGCGGTCGAGCATGAAATCCTTGCGCAGCGCCGGTAGCCCCGAGGCGGCACGCGCCTGGCTCAGATGCTCCGGCGCACCCTGAAAGGACGGCCGGTCGGTCAGAACCGAAAGACAGTTGGCGCCGCCGGCCTCGTAGGCCTTGGCGAGGGTCGAGGGATCGAAGTCGGCGCGAATGAGGCCTTTCGAGGGGCTCGCCTTTTTGATTTCGGCGATCAGGGCAAAGCGGCCGCCGGCGATCTCCTGTTCGAGGGCCTCGGCAAAGCGGCGCACCGGCGGGGCCGCGTGGGCGGCGATCTCGACCTCGTGCAGGGGGCGTAGCGCCTGGGCGGCGGCAATTTCCGCGCGCTTATAGGCAATGATGCTGGTGAGGATATCGCTCATGGCTCAAACATACGCTTGGGGCCTGCGGGCGGCTACTGTCTGGCGTCCTTGGTCAGCAAAACCCAGTGGGTGCCGGGATTGATCCAATCGTCCTTCAACATTTGGCGCCGCCCGGCCTCACGGTAGCCGCAGCGCTCGTAGAGCCGGCGCGCGCCCCCATTGGCGTCGGACACGATGATGCTGAGGCCGGGCCGTCCCAGCTTAAGGGCGACGGCCTGGGCGAGATCGAGCAGCGCCGTGCCCAGGCCCTTGCCGCGATGCTCGGGGTAGGCGGCCAGCACGTTCACATACCAGCTGCCCGCGGCAAGGTTTTCCAGCTCCTGCAAGGGCACAAAGGTGGCCGGCAGTTCCGGCGCAATGGCGACGGGTGCGTTGGGCAAGGGGTAGCCGATCAGTCCGGCGGCGGCGGCGCCACCCACCTCGAGCACGAAGGCATTGCGGTAGCAGAAGCTGCCCGTCTCGCGTCCAGCGCGTTCGCGACCGATCGCCCAGGCGTCACCGCCCGGACCGGCGAGCTTGCTCCACACCCTCAACGCCAGGCCCTCGCTGGCGAAATGCACAAAATCCGCAAGGGCCGCAGCGTCGTCTGGCGTCGCCGCCCGGATAGGTGGGGTGAGGGCATGCATAGCTCTGGGTCCCGCTTTGGTTTCGCTTGACCTACGCCAGCTGAGGCTTTCTTTGCAACCATGGCCGGGCGGGCGGCGCCGGACGCGGCGCCGGCGGGCCCCGCCCCTAGACGCGGCAAGCGCACCGTGACGCGTTGTGGCGAGCCGAGCGGAGGGTTAACGTCGCGCCATCTGGGGCACGAACCGATTGATGGCAGCGACGGCATTGAACGAGTGGCCCATGAGAGCAATGGCGCGGCGCTCCTATCTTGAGCGCCGTGCGGGCGGCGGCCGCCGGCCTGCCGTGCGACGCGGCGGCAACCCGCGGCCAGGTTGCCCGTAGATGCTTGCACCCTACCTGCTGGCTGTGGTCGCCGTCGCGATCGTCGTCACGTCCTTTATTTCCGGCATTTTTGGCATGGCCGGGGGCATGCTCCTGCTCGGGCTGCTGCTGCTCTTCATGGACGTGGCCCCGGCGATGGTCCTGTTTGGCATCATCCAGATGGCGGCCAACGGTTGGCGAGCCATCCTTTGGTGGCGACACGTTGCCTGGAGCATCGTTTGGCGCTTCCTTGTGGGATCGACCGCGATGTTCCTCCTCATGCGCACGATCGCCATTCTGCCCAGCAAGGCCACGATCTACATCGGTCTCGGTCTGATCCCGTTTGCCGCCTACGCGCTGCCCCGGCAGCTGACGCCGGATATTACGCGCCCCGGCGCACCCTACGTTTGCGGCGCCTTTATTATTGTGCTGCAGCTCCTGGCCGGCGCCGCCGGACACGTGCTCGACATTTTCTTCCAAAAAAGCCCGCTGGATCGCCGCACCATCGTCGGCACCAAGGCCGTCACCCAGGTCGCAGGACACGTCTATCGCATCGCCTACTTCGGGTCCTTCGAGATCGCCGTCGACATCCAAGTCCCGGTCTGGGGCTACGCGGGGGCGATTGTGCTCGCCTGCGCCGGCACATCGCTGGCGGGTTTCGTCTTGTTGCGCATGACCGAAGCGGGTTTTCGGGTCTGGAGCCGGCGCATCACGATCGGCGTGGCGCTCAGCTATCTCGTCCGCGGTTTGTGGTTGCTGGCCACCCCTTGAGCCTCGGCAAGGCAAAGGCGCCGGATTTCCCGGACGCCCCGCCGTGCTGCGTTTTAGAGAGCCGGGGCGGCCTATCTGCCGCTGGTGGAGTTGAGCGACACGAAATGGTAGCCGACATCAACATGGATGTGGCTCATGCCGCGGTACGTCATGGTGCCGCCTGACTTATGGTTGGCAATCAGCCAACGGACCACCTCGGCCTTGCGCGCGCCGGCATTGAAGTCGATGGCCTGGCCACTGGCATGCTTGGAGCGCCGTCCCGTGCCCGCAATCACCGCCCCCGGACGACAGGTGGAGATGATCTGCATTTTGCCGAATTGGCCTTCAATGCGATCGAGCAAGGCTCGCGCTGCCCCCGTCAGGCAGCCGCGCGAGGTGCCGCCTTGGCCGTGGCGCGCGGCGGGGTGATCGCGCGTGACGCTGCGGCGATTGAGCGGTTCTGCCTCCTCCCCGTCACTGCGGTAGGCGTAGGCGACGCGATGGCGCCGAGGCGCGGAAGCAGAGGAGCGATCGTCGTCGTCAGCGTGCCAGCTATTGTGCTCGAAATCGTAGGTGCGTGAGCTGGCTGTCGTGGTGATGGGGCCGAGCGAGAGGCCGAGCGCAACGATCAAAAGCCGCTTGTGCATAAGAACTCCTACTTTTGCGATTGTCACTTGAGGTCGCCGAGGCGCGCGCCAAAAAGGCGCTGCCGCGGGCAATTCGGCTTCGACTGGCGCTGGTTGTCCCCGTCTTGCCGGGCGCACCCCTCGTGCGTCGACCGGCCGAATCCCTCACCCGTACTTTGTCTCCCTCCGTTGGG
>Ga0134122_10001131_pt1 | contig 19115 bp, 14 predicted proteins | sample KB302_FD_96461 | JGI IMG/M metagenome (GOLD analysis project Ga0134122, IMG submission 96461) | Terrestrial soil microbial communities without Nitrogen fertilizer from Kellogg Biological Station, Michigan, USA - KB3-0-2 | ecosystem: Environmental > Terrestrial > Soil > Unclassified ... | reverse complement strand
TGAAAGGCGTGACAACTTTCTCGCCCTGATGAGTCCCCGGCTGGTGAGAGGTGACGACACTGCCACGCGGAGTTGGAGGAATGGTGTTTTTCGGCAAGCGGTTTGTTTGAAGCTGTGCTGCATAGCCGGTTACCGGCAACGCAGCGGGAGAAGAGTGTATGCCCGGTCCACCAGTCACAATCGGTTGTTCGGTGATGATCACTCCCGGAGCGTCGGGTCCGCCGGACATGGGAACGATCGTAGGCATCATTCCCCCGGTGATCACCGCAGGCGGAATGCCGCTGGCGATGACGGGCTCGTTGTGTCTGATGATCAACTCGGTGTGGGGCTTTCCTTACCCACTGGTCATTGGGCCGCTAGCCAGCAGCGGAGTAACCGTAGGCGGACGAGGGCTGGTTCGGATGGGCGACAACATCCCGACACCTCCGGGCATTTTGACGATTCTGGGACCGCCGGCAGCTACGTTCGTGATTGATCAATGGCCGCCGTGACACTCGGCGAGGAAGAAAAAGCAGACGGCGTGGAAAAACAAAAATGGAGCGAAGGAACTCATGGCTGTGAATCAGGAGAGATTCGGAATCGATCTTCGGCTGTTGCGAGATCTGGATCGCATCAAGAGCAGTCGCGATCCCGGACACGACCTATCCGTCAGGACGCGCGCCGAGACGGGGCGGGTTGATCTGGACACATACGAGGGCGCCGACAACCTGGTGCAGGCGTTGGTACTTCGTCTGCTCACGCCGCAAGGCGAGTTAGCGGTGCTCGGACATCCCACTTACGGCAGCCGGCTGGCCGAGTTGATCGGCGAGCTGAATACAGAAACGATTCGAAACCGCGCCAAGCTCTACACGCTGGAAGCGCTGACGGCCGACCCGCGGGTGAAAGAGGTGAAGTCGGTAACTGTGAAGCAAAGCAGACGCGATCGCACTCAGGTTGACATCGCCGTCAATCTGCTGGCGATTGACAGCGACACGGCGCTCAACTTCGTCTTCCCGTTCTTTCTCGAAAGGGCCTGACGGAAGCTAGTCACCGGGAGCGACTGAAAGAAACTGAAAGGGACAAAAACATGATTCCCGAAATCGAAAATCTGATCGAGCGCCCGTACCAGGAAATAGTGGACGACATTCTGACTGCGATTGTTGGGGGCGTCGTGAATGAGCCGATCTTCTTCGATGTGAAGGAAGACCGCTACTCGCTGGCTCAGCCAGCCAGCGATGTGCGCGGCATCACCGGCCAAATCGTCCTCAGCGAACCGGGAGGCGAGCCGAAGCTGGTTCACCATACGTTTCAAAAATCGGTGGACTTCATCTTCAGCCTCGACGACAAGGCGGTGATCTGGCAGCAGGGCGCGACGCATCCCGAGGACGAAACGATCTTCTACGTCGACTATTTCCGGCCCATCGGCGAAAGCCGTTCACCGCTCAGTGACATCAACGTCGGCAGCGTCACGCGCACGCTGGGCGAAGCCATCGGGCGCGAGATCGCGACCGTCTACCAGCAGATCAATCAGGCCTATCTGTCCGGCTTCGTAGACTCCGCGCACGGCAAGGCGCTCGATCTGGTCGTTTCAATTCTGGGTATCAACCGACAGCCTAAGGATTTCGCTATCGGTCTGGTGACCTTCTTTCGAGATCCGCAAGCAGGCGACGGCAACATCACGATTCCGGAGACCATCGCCGTTGCAACCGAGGACGGCAAAACTTTTTCAACGACGCAGCTTCGTACGCTGCAACGGGGACAGGTGCGTATTGATCTGCCGGTGCGCGCGACCGCGGCATCGAAAGGCGAGGCCGGTATTGTTGACTCGGGCAAGATCACTACGCTTGCCCAGCCCATCGCCGGCATCGCCAAAATCACCAACTTCGAGCCGACGTTTCTCGGCGCCGAAGGCGAGACCGACGAACAACTTCGCGCGCGCGCCAAAGCCGCGCTACGCGGACTTGGAAAAGCCACTATTGCCGCGCTTGCCAACGCGATCTTCGAAGGGCGCGCAAAATTGAATGAGATCTTCGATCCCAATAGCGCGCCCGGCAAAACGTCTCCGCCCGGCACGGTCACGATGCTCGTCGAGGCGAAACCTGAACGATTCAACAGCCTTCGCGCAGCCGTCGAACAAACGCGCGCTGCCGGTGTGCAAGCGACACTGGTCGCCAAGTTCGTGTTTTTCAAACCTCGCCTGGTCGTCCAGCCGAAACGCCAGTTGACCGGCCCCGGCAAAGTAAAACTCACCGCCGAGGTGATCGAGGCGCTCCAAAAGTACGTCAATAGCTTGAATGCGGGAGAGGCGGCTCTCGGCGGGGAGTCAAAGGACAGCGAGGGCAAGCCTCCACAAGCCTCCTTGCTCAAGGCGCTCAAGGATGTCAAAGACCTGACGCAAGACGGCGCGCAAAAACCTCGCATCGTTGACGTCACAGCGTGGACATCGGACATTGGACAGCCCGGCGCCGCATCGCTCGTTGACGCCTTATTCAACACCGTGACAACTACGGGGACTGACGAAGCGTCGCTGCGCGCGGCATTCACTCGTGTGATTAATGACGCACCGCCGCTGGCGCCGACCAGCCGCCGTATCCCCGATCGCAGCCTCGTTCAAAGTTCGGAACCGGATCGCGCGGGCCAACCCGCAACCGACACCGAGATCGAAGCAGGTAAATTCAAGGTCGTCACGCCCGGCAGCGATTGGACAGTCGTACTCGATATTGAGCCCGCTGACGTCGTGCTGTTGCCTGAGAGTTGAACGCTATGCCGACCAAGACCGATCGAATTCTGAGTTATCTGCCGAGCACCTTTCGCGCGCTGCCGAAGCCCACCGCGCTGCACAGCATCGTGGACGCCTTCGGCGGAGAGTTGCTGCAAGCCGAAAACAGCCTCGCTGCGCTGATGCTGGCGCATTGGGTGGATCACGCCGATCGGGGCGAGGAGCTGATTCAAGACCTCGCCTGCATCGCCTCGCTCTACGGCCTCGGACCGCGAGGCGCTCAGTCGCCGGGCAGAAACGGCGAGAAATGTCTCTCCATTGCCGCCGACGAGAGCGTCGAAGAATTCCGCGAACACCTCAAACGCTACGTCCGGACTTTTCTCGAAGGCACGGTAACGGTGCAAGGAATTCTGCGGGTGACGGCGGAATCGTTAGGGCTCAGAATCAACGACGATTACATCGATCTAGACACCTGGTGGACGCGCGAAAGCGACGCGCTGGTTGATGTGGCACCGCGAGGCGACGATGCTGCGCGGCTCCTGCTGGGTATTGAAACCGTGGACGTTCACGGTCATCCGCCTGAACCGGCGCGAATCGAAGGTCAGGTTGATCTATCCGGTGAAATTGATCTGGGCGAAGGATTAGTTCTACACCTGAAGGTCGATAATGCCGGAGCGGTGAAGATCGAGATGCCGCGCCACGCGAAGCTCGATGCGATCGCACAGGCCATCAATCTCGCGCTTTTGGCGCAGGGTCCGGATTTCGATCATGTTGCTACGCACGAAGCCAATCGTTTGGCGCTTACCTCTCCAACCGCGGGCCCGGCCAGTCGGATAGAGATATTGGACGCACCGGACGACGCTGCCTTGAAGCTGCTCGGAATCCCGCCTCGCGTCTATCACGGCTCAGCGGCGACCAGAGCGCAAGTCTCTTCGCTTCATTTCGACGGCCCGGTTGACCTGAGCGAGTCACGATTCCTGCGACTGTCGGTTGACGGCAGTCTGCTGGCCGAGGTCGATTGCGCAGCGCGCTCTGCTGACAAAAAGCACGCGAAGCCTGAGGACATAGCCAAAGCGATCAACGAAGCCTTCAGCAAAGCGGCTTTGGGCGATGCCGGGCTGGACAAGGACCTCGCCACGGCGGCGAACGGTGTGCTCACTATTACATCGCCGACGGAAGGCTCGGCCAGCAGCATAATTCTTCAATCGGCCGCCGCTCAGGACGCGCGTCAAATACTTTTCGGCGCGATCTCAACTTCCCACAGCGGAAGTGATGCCCGACCGGCAGCGATGAAAGGGCTGCGAGATCTGAGTGGGGGCGTAGATTTGAGCACCCGTTCCTTGATTCGGTTGAAGATTGACGATCTCCCGCCTGTGACGATCGATTGCGTCGGCGCGGTTCCGGCCGCGACGTTTCCAAGCGAGATCACTGATGCGATCAACGATGCGATCGGGGTGCCGTTGGCGACGCACGATGGCCGCTTCATCAGTTTTATCTCGAAGCAAACAGGCCCGGCTGCTCAGCTAAGATTCGAAACCCTTCCCGAAGAACAGGACGCAACCGCGATCATCTTCGGCATCATCCCGCGCAGTATCAGCGGGGCTCTGGCTGCATCAGCCAGGCTGGTCGGGACTCCTGATTTGAGTAGAGGCGTCAACCTCGGCGCGCTCAACAAGCTGCGGCTTGCAATTGACGGCTCGCAGCCGAAAGAGGTTGACCTGCGAAGCCGAGCCGCCAAGCCCACCGTTCCGGTTTCACCCGCTGAAATCGCAAAGGCTATCGATGCCGCTTTCGGCGAGGAGATCGCATCCGACGACGGCAACCATCTGATCATCGGATCGCCTATCGCGGGTAGCGCCAGCAGCATTACCGTCACCCCGATCGAAGTCAAACGCCGCCGTCGTTTCGTCACCCGCGCCTTTGTCAGCGATGAGGCCGGCCCAAAGCTGTTCGGGTTCTCTACGCGGCGCCGGCAAGGCAGCGGCGCGACGCGCATGCGAATAACCGGCGCGAAGGATTTAAGCCGCGGCGTTGACCTGCGAGTCGCGCGTTATCTGCGATTGAAGATTGACGATCAACAAGCGATTGAAATCGACTGCGCGGGCCAGCGACCCCGAGTTACCGAGTTGAAAGAGATCGTTGCAACCATCAACAAGAATATTATCGAGCGATTGGGACTCGAATCCGCGGCCCCGCCGCCAATCGCGAGCAGCCCTGACAACCAAAGGCTAAGGCTCACCTCGCCGCGTTCGGGAGCGGCCGGTGGCATCGTCTTTGAAGAGCCGCGCGGAGTGCTGGCGCTTTTGGGGTTCGAGCCGGGCCTCTATCGCGGCGGCAACACCACTGGAGTCAACTTCGTCGGCACAGTCGATCTAAGCAAGGGCGTCGACCTCAGCGCGGGCAGCACAATCAAACTCGGCGCGAATGATAAACAACCAGTCGAAATTGATTGCGCGAAGAAGGGCGATCCGCAACATACGAGCTTGAACGACATCGTTGACGCGATCAACGCGGCAATGGGCGCACAGGTGGCTCGGTCCGACGACAATCACATCGTCATCACGTCGCCGGCCGGCGCCAACAGCCGCGTCGAATTCGCCTTGCCGGCCGCCGGCGATGCTACAAAAAAGATTTTCGGCATCATCGCGCCGCGCGTATACCTGGGTGCACAAGACGCCCCCGCGCGCGTCACCGGCAGCTTGGATCTGAGCGTTGGCATTGACCTGCGCGGAGCGCGCACGCTGCGCCTGGCCGTCAACGGCGAAGATCCGGTTGAGATTGATTGCAGCACAAGCGCCGCCGCACCCCAGCCCGAGGATGATGGCTCCCCCCCAATAGATCCGCGCGCATCGGTCAAGCTGCCGCAGCTCGTCCTTGCAATCAATAATGGCTTCATCGCCAACAGCGTCGACGCCGAAGTCAAACGCGATGGGAGCCATCTGAGGATCGAATCAAAAACGAAAGGGTCGGCGGCGCGATTGGAGTTGCTGATCGTCCCCCAAGACGATGCGCGGCAGACGTTCTTCGGCGAAATGGAAACGACGCCGGGCAGCGATCCGACACCAGCGCGGATCGTCGGCGAGGCCGATCTGATTAGCCCGGTTAATCTGGCCGCCCGCAGTGTTATCAAGATCGCCGTCAACGGCAACCGCCCGATCGAAATCGACGTCGGCGGCTCCGCTCCTCAAAACACGCTCCTCGGCGAAGCGGTCGCCCGCATCAACTCAATTGTTCCCGGTCTCGCCTCGGCCACCGATGATAACCATCTGGCGCTGACTTCGCCGATAGCCGGCGACGAGAGCAGTTTGGAATTGCTGCCGACCGGATCACTCGAGGTGATTGAATATCCGCCCGCCGCGGCATCGTTTCCCCAGGGGGACGACGCTTTGAAAGTGCGGCACGGCGATTCGTTCGTAGTCAACAACGGCGGCGCGGCAGAGAGCGATTTGCAAATAGAAGTTTTCGCGCCGCACGGCGCGGCCAAACCGGCGTTCGTCAATCGCTCGACAAATCAGATCATCAGACTCAACGAGACGCTGCGCCCGGGTGACCGCGCGGAAGTGTGGAGCGACGGCGACGGAAATCCGCGCGCAAGGATCACAGCCGCGGACGGCGAACGGCGCGATGTTCCGCGAACTCACATCACTTGCGCGCCGCTTGGACTGCAAGCAACGGTCCCATTCACCGGTACGCGCACTCTCGCGCGCAACGGCGATGGGAATCCGTCGATGTTGATTTTGCGCAATCCGCTTGCGCCGTCGTCGCTGTTGCTGCGTGCTCGGGGCGGCGAAGCATCCGGGGTCACCTTGAGCGTCACCGAAGCGAAGTTAGCCGCGACTCAAGAAGCTCTTTCAGCAACCGGGCAGCACATCAAATTGCCCGGGCGAGTGCGCGTTCGGGAAGGTGAGTTTTGGCTAGTCGATGCGAACGACAAAACCATCGCTCGGTTGCGCGTCAGCGTTCAGCTCGAATTGAAGGAGTATCTCGATCGCGTGGTAGCGGCCACGGGCACTTTGCACCAGATCGGTGACGAGCAGAACCCGGAGATGTTGTTGGTAGTCGAAGGGTTGACCGAGCTCTTCGATGTCAAAGTGCAAGGCGCGTCAAGCGACGGTGAGAAGGTAACCGAAGAGTATCCCGGCGTGACAATCGGTCACGGCGCCGAGACTGACGATTCGCTGGCGCGGCAGATCAATTTCGGCGACTCGCGCTCGCGACTCGTGCATGCGGACGAAGCGAGTCACGGCGCCTCCCTTATTCTGCCACGCGGACAATCACACTGGAGTTACCTGGATTGCGGCGGTGCGCGATTCGATCAAGCGTGGTTTAACCACTCCGTGTTCGCCGGCATCGTTTACGAACCGTGCGCTGAATTGCCTGCCGCCGAATGCCGGGTGAGAAGCTTTTGCGAAGAGCGCGGTATATTCGACGTCAGCCGCTTCGTAGTGCCTGCCTCGGCGGACGATCCGCAAAAAGAGCGCGTGATTTTCACCACGCCGCGGCCGTTGAACGATCCGCCGGTAGAGATTCGATTGCGCTGGAATCAACATCAACCGGGCGCGTTCATCGTCAATCTGCCCGCCGATTTGCCCGAACAATTTGGCGCACGGTTCGATCGGTCCCGGTTCGCGAGCGCCGTCGATGCAGACGAGAAGTATCTCGGGGTCGTCACTGAACCCGCTGACGATCCCGACTATATCGTCAATCGCCTGGCCGGATCGCGTCTGGTCAAAGCTTCGATAGCGGGGCGCGTCGAGATTGGATTCCTCGCCGTGCCGTTGCCGATCGGTCAGCCTCGCCGTCGAAAGCTAAGCGGCGGTAACCCAGACGAAGCCGCGCGAATCTACCTGTCGGAAAAAGATGTGTCGGGTTTCATCAAACTGTCCGCCCGTCGCGACGGCGAGCTAAGCCCCGGCGCATGGGGCAACGAAATCGTCGTCAGCGCGCGCAAGAGTGAGGCAGGACCGGCCCGCTTCGACGTAACCATCAGTTATCAAGGCGGGCGCTTCGAGAATGCCCGGCAAGTTGCGCGCGGCGGCGATGTCCTGCCGGCGCGTATCGAAGACTTTCTGCGGCCTGGCGCTGTCGGCGTTCTCCAGGCTAAGGCTGCAGGCATTCACGCCGAGGTTACGCGCGACCGCGCGCACGATCTCGATTGACTAACTCGATTGACTAACGACCAAAAAGGAGAAAGACAAATGGCTACCGAACCAATATACATTCCCCGTAGTCCCGGCGACCTGATCGCCGCCGATGACTGGAACAATCTGCAATCAAGGATCAAAGACGACATCGGCAAACAGATCAAAGAGGCGATAAAAAACCTGACGACCGTGCCGAACTCCGAGAACACTCACAAGATCGACAACCAGACTTCGGACGATCTGACCAAAGCGATTCTCGAAAAGGCCTTCGCGCAGTTGCCGCTGCGTGTGGGTTATTTGCGCAAGTTCAAGATGCTCAGTAACAAGACTGAGACGGTGATTGAGCATAAGCTCGGCGCGTACCCGGAAGTGGACATCTACGAATTAGTCAAGTTCGACGCGATCTGTTCGGAAGACGATATCAAGACGAAAACAAACGTCCTTTTCTACCTCTACCAGGAAGAGGAAACGAAGATCACGACGTTGGTCAGAGACGCGACGTCGGCCGAAAAGAGGGAAAGTGTTGTGATTGAAGCAAAGGACGAAACACCTTTTCGGGTTTCGTTCGAAGAGATGCTGTCATACTACGGTGTGAAGGACTACGATGACTTCACTCTCGACAGCGTGGAGACGGCATTCTGGACTGCGTTCATAACCCAGAATGACAAGTTCGATGATGACCTGCGCTGCCACTCACCCTGGTTCGACCGCTGCTGCGGCGAGAAGCGGACGGTCACCGAATTGAAACGGATCGGGGCTTGGAAAAAGCTGTGGTTCAAAGTGGTGCCCCACAAGATGATCAACGTGCTGTTCTCGGCGGACACTACAGCGCCAAGGCAGGTGGAAGTCAGGCAATTCGATTTCAACACTATCGGGGTCAAACTCCTTGATTCGCCAGTGACGACTCTAGTAGAACGCGGGGCGCTGATAATCATGAAAGTCTGATCCGGCATCGGCAGGAGCACGTGGAGAACCAGCCGGACCGCGGGCGGCGAGTGTGTATGGCGAGAGTCTCCTGATGTCATCGCAATCGCCGGTCGCGCCCAGCCTTTCTTCGCGTTTCGATGAACTTCGACCATTAAACTGTTATGGAAATCAACGACCGTTACGACGGCGCCAATGACCCTTTCCAGGGCGACCGCACTCTGCGTTTGGGGACCATTCCCGCAGGCGCGCGCATCCGGCGCGCGACGGCTACGATCACTCCCAAGAGCGCTCCGGCGCCCGGTGAAGTGTTCACCGAGTTGATTGAGTTCGCGCCTGCCTCGAGCGTATCGAAAAAATGGGGCGCGACCAAATCCAAGGCGGGAGACTTGTGGATCGAGGTGGATCTTCACGCGCGCCGGACTCTGGCGAGTGTCACCGGGACCAAGTTCACCGTCCCTGTCACTGGCGCCCCTCCCCTAAGAGCCACGCTGCAGGTGGATTTCGGCGGAGCCTATGTTGAAATAAACGGGGCGGGTGGTATCAGGACCCCCAGTGATCTGACTTTGTTCCAGTTGAGCACCGACACCAATCAGCCCCTGCCCGGTCTGACCGTCAACAAGTTCAAGTTAACCAATCAGGCGGTCACGCCTGGCGCCGGCTCAGGGCCCGACGTGACCAGCGTCACGATCCGAAGTGTTCCAACCAACATCAGCCTGCGATTCGGTGAAACGCCGTCCTTCTGGACGCGCGTCGGCGAGATGACTCAGGCAGAGACGTCACCGGATTTTACGTTGGCGCTTCAAGCCTTTCTGGCGGACGCCGATCCGGTGAACGGTTTTTATAACGTTCCGCTGATCGTCCATTCCGATTCGATTGCGCGTCTGAGGATTGATCTGGATGTCCAATTCGACATCGAAGAGAATGCGCTCAGCGGACTGAACGCGGTCGTGGTGCCCTTCGAATTCGGCCGCGCGCCGAATGTTGAAACCGAGGCGTTGCAACTGAAGTTACCGAGGAACGCCAGGTTGTCTCCCCGCGCCAGCCGCGCTCGAGTGCAGGGAGCTTTCGATGAAACGCGAATCGTCTATGATCCGATGGAGAAGGTTGCCAGGCAGGCGGGTTCTCCGGTCGGTTTTGTCCAAGCCGTCGCGCCCGTAGACAAGATCCGCATCGCGCCGAACTCGGCTCAAGCACAGCCCGTCTCGTTTGATCGAGAGCTTTCGGCGACGGCCATAGATCTGCTTCTCGAAGTCAAACAGACTGCGCGGCTGCAACTGGATTTCCGCGAGGATCTGGACGGCAAACCCGGCCCGGCTTCGCTGCTGCCGAAAGCAGTTGAGTTTGAAGTTCCAGGGCCGGTTGGTCTGGAGAACACCGCAAGGTCGGCGGTTGTGTCGAAGTGGGCCAGCGTTTTGTTGCCCGCCGACTTCAAGTTCAAGGCTTCGGATAAGCTAACGCCCACGCGGTACTGGATAGTTGTGCAGAGCATCGACGGAGAGGCTCAGTTGAGCGTAGCCGCCGCGAAAGACGCGACGAATCTGATCGAACCCATCGGCATACAACGCTCGACCGAAGACGGGCTGTCGTGGCGCGAAACCGCCGCGCCAAAAGTCACCGGCCCGCTCACGGCGTTCTTTCGTTTGCGTCGCAAACCCGACCGCTTCGAGATGCCGATTGCTTTGCAGATCGGAGAAGGGAACGAGGCGGTGCGAGTCTCGCTCGAGCGTTTCGCGCCGACGGGGGCCGTGAATCTCGAGCTCGATTTCGAGGACTTCAACCAGGGTCTGAATGAGCACCTGAAGAAACGCGGCCCGATCTGTAATGACGCTGACCAACTTCTGAATCGAGATTTCGAGGATTGGATCGTCCCCCTCCCAGAACGCCCAAGCAACGGTGATGGTATCGTGGCGGCCGCAACACCTAAGCCCGACAACTCAACGGATCAGCCTGCTGAGTGGACGCTTACCGCAGGGGGCGTTAAGCGATACCCGCCTCTCATCCCGTCGTCTCAGGTGGAATCCGAAGACCACTTCGCACTGTTGGGAGTCCGGCTCGATCCCTCCTCGAGATTGGGTTTTAGTCTGGTGCAAAGCGCACTTTCGCAGGTAACACCGGTCATCGAATCCTGCACCTATGATTTTAGTTTCGAGGCGATCGCTTCCGGGGAAGACGCAGTTGCCGAAGTTTTCTGGCTTGGTGAAACCTGTACTGCGGTCGCGCCGGAACCGGTGCGCGTTCCGATCAAGACAGTCGATAATGACCACGATGCGTCCTTCGCCGTCCTTTTGGCGGCCACGTTCTCTTTGGCCCGTTTCTCCAGGGGTGGTCTTCCGCTTGCGCTGCATCGCGTACGAGTGACCGCGCCCGCCGGGGCAAAGCAGGCCGAAGTCCGTTTCAGCGTCCCTGATGGTGTGGTCGCGGCGGTTGACAACGTTTCTCTCACGGGCACCACTGAAACAGTCGCTAACAGTGATTTCCGACTGTTCGAGGGAAATAAGCTTGAGAGCTGGGTGTCGACATCAACCGGCGCCCCTCCGGATAGGCTTCCGAGCGGAGCATTGAGCTTCGGGAATCCTGGTCCAAATCCGGTTGACATCACGCAGACCGTCACGGTCAGACCTGATCAGCCTTTCACACTCACCGTGAAGAAGGGTGCTACCTCGCCTCTATCGCCGCGAACTCTCTCGCGAGTGGAAACGCGCTGGCTCAAATCCGACGGCAGCGAAGCCGGACTGCCCGTAGTTCTCGAACTCGATCCCGCGAGCTTTGGCGGTTTGTCGGCAAGCGGGGATTCGCCGCGCGATGCTGTGCAGGCTGAGATTCACTTGCTCCTTCCGCCTGGAGTGTCGCAAGAGATAGAAAGCATCTCGCTTGCTTTCCCCACGCACACGGTCATTCCTGTCACCTTCATCGCCGAAGCCCCCGGCGAATTGATCGTCTCCGATTGGCAAATCGGTTTCGAGGCTGCGCCGGAAACGCGTCTGCCCATTCCGCCGGGTGGATTGTGTACGGCGACGCCTCCCGGCAGCCAACCAGGTGAAACGAGCGGTTGCTTCTGCACGTGCTGCGATTCACACCAACCGATGGCCAACGCAGTTGCGATGCAGACCGACAACGGCACTCCAGCGATGTTGGGACTATGTGCTAGCTGCGGCGATGAGATGATCAGCTTTTCTGGAAAACAGGTGCCCGGCGCGCCAAAACTGTCCGTTCACGGGACGCTTGACATGCAACCGATCTTCATTAGCGTGAGGCCGATCGATACTGTTGCCGCAGTCGAGCCTGCTCCCGCACGAGTAGAACCTCCCGCACCAGTCGAGCCTGCTGCCGCACCGGTAGAACCCGCTCCCGCGCCAATTGAGCCTCCTGCCGCACCGGTAGGGCGTGCTCCTGCCGCAGTCGAGACTGCGCCCGCACCAATAGAACCTCCTCCCGCACCAGTCGAGCCTGCTGCCGCGCCGGTAGGGCGCGCTCCTGCCGCAGTCGAGCCTGCGCCCGCACCAGGAGAACCTCCTCCCGCACCAGTCGAGCCTCCTGCCGCACCGATAGGGCGTGCTCCTGGCGCAGTCGAGCCTGCTCCGGCGACAGCCGAGTTACCGTCGATCACGTCCGTCAAAGGAATTGGCCCGAAACTCGCCGAACAACTGGTCAAACGCGGCATCACCTCGCTGGAAGCTCTGGCGGCGGCACTACCGAAACAGGTCGCTGACGTGAAGGGCATCTCCGAAGCACAAGCTGCCGAATTCATCGCTCAAGCACGGAAACTAATCCGCTAGCTTTGGGACTCGCAAATCGCTGCCACAACGCGCGCAGACTGCGTGATCGGCGAGGAATCTCTTGTCATCTCAACCCGTCGAGGTCCGATGTGACAATTCTGTGACAATCTTCCGCAGAAATAGGCCTAAATCAGCAGTAGTCCTCGCAATGGCTGGTGGCTATAACCTGGAGTAAATGTAATTAGATGCAGGTTTCTGCATCTCCCTTCATATTCAAACCGTTTGACTCATAATCCTTTGGTTGGAGGTTCGAATCCTCCAGGGGCCACCAATGAATCGAGAATCTTAAGGTCTGTGCCAATCAATCACCGGTTTCAGCGCTAAGGCTGAAGGCGACTCTGTATTATCTCCGCGAATTGCCGAAGTTCGGCTTCATTCAAGTCGGATATCACCCAATACTCCATGCCGGATTTGTCCCAGTGAATTAGATTATAGCCCTGCCGCTTCATCGACTCTTCTGCCATCTCACCGGCGTCACTCGAAGGCCAAATGAAAAGATTGATGTAATGCTGGTGGCGCTGATAAACCAGAGCTGCGACCGGCCTGCCTCCCAGGTAATCCAGGCGTCCTCCAACCAAGGGGAACCCTTCATCCGCGGGGTTCTCGACGGCAGGTGAGAAATCCAGTTTCCCATTGAACCATGGCTTCACCGTATGCTGGTCCGACGATGGCACGTCTACCGAGTGGTGCGGGTCCATAAGAGATCGCACGTGGCTGGAAATTACTTCCTGAGCGACGAGGTCCTCTGCCGAAGTGCCTTTCGGGCGTTGAACCAACGTTAAGGTCGCGATAACCGCAAGGGCCACCGAAGCTGCGGCGGCTAGCCAGCGCCACGATGCCACGGGCAGGCGCCTCTCGCTCTTGACCTCAGAGGTTAATGCAGAAGTGATATTTTTCTGCAGCTTTGCCGAAGCCCGATAGTACAAAGACTCGTCGCGCATAAGAGAGCGCAGCGCTTTAAGGTTCTGTTGCGCGCGCAGGCACTCTTCGCAAACTTGCATGTGCCGCTCTACGCTTAAGCTGCTGACCAGGTCCAACTCGCCGTCTGCATAGGCATCAATGAGCGCTCTACTCTCTTCACAACTCACGTTGGTCTCCTTTGCTTCACAATCCTTGCCTGAATCTATGGTTGGTGATGTTTGGCAGCTCAGTCGTCACGAGCATCACGACGACATCAGCTTGATAGTCGCCAAGTGAAGAGCCGGTCGGTGGCAGTTCTGTCCTATGCATTCTCTCGCTGAAGCCTCCACGGCGGATTCAATCTGTTCTCCTTGGCGGAGTAGAGACAGATCACGTTGCCGTCAGGGTCTCGAAGATAAGCCTCTCGCCACAGCCAGCTCTGGTCCAGCGGTCCCGAATCTAACTTCACGCCTCGTTGCTCGAGCTCTGCAACCGTTTGATCGAGATCATCGCATTCGAAGTAAACGACGGGCTTTTCTCCTATGGCGACTTTCTCAACCAGATGAACTGAAAACGTCGAATCGCCGTCAGGACAAACAAAGCGGGCGTAATTCGGCAGGCTCGCGACGATCTGAATCAATCCGAGCCGCTTGTAGAACTCGACTGATCGTTTTACGTCGATCGATGGAATGGTGACCTGGTTAAGACGCATAGGAGTAATCCTCCACCGCACCATACAGGTATGACAAGCACTGCGAACTATCGTTAGTGGTTCTCTTCCCGCTGTTGTTACGGCCCCACCGATAAGACCGAATCGATCAATCTTTTATTCCCACAATCCATGAAAGCAGTCGGGAATATTTGCCGAGCTAACCTGGTATACGCCAACGAGAGCGATTCAACCAAGAACGTAGATTACTTTGAAACTTCACTGTGTCGGGCGAGTCGCTCTCGATTGAACCCAAAGGAGACAGCATGCAGATTGATAGACGTGATTTTATGAAGCTGGCTGGTCTGGGTGGAGTCGTGTTCGCTTCCGGCTTAGGAGGCGGAATTCTCGGCGCTGCACGGCCAAAACAAGAAGACTTCTATTTCGTGCAGCTTTCGGACACACACATTGGCTTTGACGGTCCAATGGTAAACCCGGACGCCAAAGGGACGCTCAAGAAAGCGGTGGCCGCAGTCAATAGCCTGGATCAGAAACCGGACTTCATCGTGTTCACCGGCGATCTTACTCACACTACTGATGATGTCAAAGAGCGCCGCGTCAGGATGACGCAGTTCCAGGACATCGCCGGTCAGCTCAACGTGAAAACGGTGCACTACATGGCCGGCGAGCATGATGCCGCGCTGGATCACGGCGACGCTTACCAGGAATTCTTTGGAAAACTGAATTATACGTTCGATCACAAAGGAGTCCATTTCATAGTACTGGACAATGTCTCGGATCCCGGAGCGATTGTCGGCGAAGCGCAATTGAAATGGCTGCAGTTGGATTTGAAAAGGCTCAAGCCTGATGCGCCGATAATAGTGCTTACACACAGACCTCTGTTCGATTTGTATCCTCAGTGGGACTGGGCGACGGCAGACGCCAGGAGTGTGATCGATTCGCTTATGCCCTATAGGAATGTGACGGTGTTTTACGGGCACATTCACCAGGAACATCATCACATGACCGGCCACATCGCTCACCACGCGGCCAGGTCGTTGATGTTTCCGTTGCCTGCACCCGGCTCGGCTCCAAAACGGGTTCCAATTCCGTGGGACGCCGCCGCGCCGTACAAGGGCCTCGGCTCCCGCGAAATAGGAGCCGACGTAAAAAACGCCCGCTACGAGATCAGCGAACTCGCCATACAAGGCGCCTGAAAACGGTCGCCGAGGAGAATGATGTTATGAAGAGGACAATCATACTTGTGTTAATCATGACCACTGGATTCGGTGCGCTGGCATACGCGACACACCCTCGGCCGCGGGCCGGCGATGTGAAGGTCATCAAAATCACCGCGAAGAAATTCGATTTCACACCCAACGACTTAACTGTGAAGAAGGGCGAGCCTGTGGCATTGGAACTGACTTCGACAGACCGGGTCCACGGATTCAGCCTCCCGGATTTCAAGCTCACCGCCAGGATCGAGCCAGGAAAAGTCACTCGCATTACGTTCACGCCAGACAGGACGGGAGAATTCACTTTCTCTTGCAACGTCTTCTGCGGGAGCGGCCACGAGGACATGGCTGGGAGGCTGATCGTCACGGATTAGCCCGGAACCAGATTCCAAAACGAACCACTTCACGTCATTCGTGAGGTCCGCTTTACCTCCTCCAAAGCGGACCTGTGCGAGAAGCGCGGAAAGCTGTTGTCGAAAAAATGCTTTGCCGTGTGTAAGGCCGGATGAGCGGAATGCGTGCTCGTCCGGTCTGGGAAGGGCTTTATCAAAACCGCTCATCGAGAGTTGAGTTCGGCATGATGACGCCACGTTTCATAACAATTTAGGAATAGACGAAAAGGAGCTTACAACAATGAAGAAACCTCTAGTTTGGACCGCGGTAGCCGTTTTTGGCGTGCTGTCGGTTATGACGTCAGTCGCAGTTCGCCAGGCAGACGCGCGTGGCAACACAAGGAAGGACTTTGTCCCGCCGATTGTATTCCAGGCAGCCGGGCCGACAATAACCTCGATTCAGAGCTCGGTTGATGGGTTCCGCGCTGCGCTGGGAGCGCCCAACAACGGCAACACGGCTGGACCGCTCGCCGGTGGCCGCCGAGAGATCAACTGGGATGGCGGGGGCTCCGCGGCGACTGCCGTCGTGCCAACGCCGTTCACCGGTTTCCTTAACCGCGGAGCGCTCTTCACCACACCCGGAACGGGCTTCGTGCAAGCCCCGCTCTCCGGTCTGGCTACCACTTTCGGCAACCCGGCCTACGACACCATCTTTCAGGCGTTCAGCCCCGTCCGGCTGTTCAGCGCCATCGAAAGCAACATTACTGAAGTGGACTTCCTGGTACCCGGCAGCCCTAACATGTTAGCGACCACCACCGGGTTCGGCGCCGTATTCAGCGATGTCGATCAGCCGGGCGGCTCTAAGAAGGGGAAGCGTGGCCCCAGCTCACTGATCGAGTACTTCGGCGTCGACGGCGAGCTGTTGTTCACCAGCTTCGTCCCGGCCTCGCCGGGCGATGGGAGCCTTTCCTTCGTCGGAGTCGTGTTTGCAGACGCGCGCATCGCCCGAGTGCGGATCACGAGCGGCGATGCCGCCCCAGGCCCGGACGATGATGCCAAACTAGACATCGTCATGATGGATGACTTTCTCTACGGCGAGCCACGGCCGCTTCCTTAGGTAGAGGAATGAGCGCACTCGATCGCAAACTCATCAGGCAGCCGGTGCGAATCGGCTGCCTGGCAGACCAACTCCGAATCAAGGAAAGTTTGAGATGAAAAAACTAGTGTTAGGAATTACAGTGTTGCTGGTGATCGCGCTCACGATCGGAATCAGCGCGTTCAAATTCGGTCTGCTGCCAGTAAACGCCGATGTTCCGCCCTCCGGTTTGGAGATGCGATTCATCCCAATCGCAGTTCATGCCTCCGTCGCCCGACACGCCGAGGAGCAGCCCAACCCGGTGGATCCGACTGACGAGAATCTGATTGCCGGCGGCGAAATCTACACCGAACTGTGCGCCAGATGCCACGGGATACCGGGCAGAGGCCCGAGCGTCCTTGGTGCCTCCTTCTATCCGCCCGCCCCGCAATTCACCGTACAACCAACGACGTACACCGAGGGACAGCTCTTCTGGATCGTCAAACACGGGATCCGTAACACAGGGATGCCTGCGTGGGGCAGATTGCTCACTGACCAGGATATCTGGCGAGTGGTAGCTGTGTTACGCAGACTCAATTCGCTTCCGCCGGCGGTCGAAACTTCATTGAGAGAGAGTCACACTGAAGGAAACCAATAGCCATCAAGGATCAACGGCAGAGGCCGATCACTAGCTCAGTGCGATCCGGCCGTTTGCAGACGCTCGCGCATCATTCATTACTATCGCCTTCCTTCAATTTTATTCCATCGATGGCTTCCCGGATCGTCCGGGAATTTTTGATTGAGTGGATTGGTATTGGTTACCGAAGACCAACTTCAGAATGATCGAGACAAGGAGAAAGTGAATCATATGAAAAAGCAACTTCTAAAGGCGGCGACGATATTAAGCGTTGTTGCGTTAACTATCACGTCCATGGTGGCGCCCGCTGCCGCGGATTCATCCAGCTCGATAAGAGTCAACGTGCCGTTCGATTTTACTGCTGATCACAGCATACTCCCGGCCGGGAAGTACACGATTCAGTCCGCGGGAGTGAATTTCAATCGCGTAATACGGCTAACAAGCGACGATGGCAAGGAAACCGTATTTCTGTTGACTCACACTGCTCAATCTATCCAGTCCAGGGATGAAACCGTCGTGATCTTCCATCGCTATGGAGACCAGTATTTTCTTTTTCAGGTCTGGGCGATCGGTGACACTATCGGTTCGGAAATTCCAAAGTCGTCATTGGAACGGGAGGCCGAGCGTGGGATCGACAACGAGAAAGGCCAGTCGGCGAGCGGCGAGCCCGTCGAGGTCGTCATCGCCGCAAGATAACCGTCGAGATCAGAGCAACCACACAATGAGCGAAGTGCCCCCGCGGCACTTCGCTCGTGGTTGAAGCGCTCGGGCGATTACATCTCATGGTTAAGCCCGATGCGATGCATAAGATCCTGAAACCGCTTGTCGGATCGCAATGGGTCGAAGGTCGGGCGCGCCAGAATTGACGGGTTGAATTGCTCCTCATAAGCCCGCTCCAGCCAGGTCATTGCCTGATCGTTCTTGCCTAAGCCAACATAGATCAGGGCAATCTGAGCCGAGTTTGAAACTCCGTGTTCTCGATTCAACTGGTCGTTGAGAATCTTCACTGCCTCGCCTTTCCTGCCTGCCAGGGCGTAGACGTAAGCCAGATTGGAAGAGAAGGTCGTGTTGGCTCCGGACAGCGAAATTGCTTTTTGAAATTCCACCATTGCATCGCTGTACATCTGGTTTTGCACGTACGCCTGGCCCAATTGATAGTGGGCAACCGCAAAGGCAGGATCCAGAGCGATCGTGCTTAAGCTTTGTTGGATAGACTGCTCATTTTGCCGGCCAACGAGAAGGACTTCCGCCAAATCGGCGCTGATGATCAGCGATAGTGGATCCAGGTTTGCCGCTCTTCGCATCTCCGCGATTGCTTCATCTTTTCTTCCGAGTACGGCCAGATGCCAGCTATACCAATGATGAGCAGTTGCGTAACCGGGATTGAGCTCAATCGCTCGCTTGAATTCCGCCTCCGCCGAATTCCAATTCCAATCGTAAAGATCGAGGCAAAACGCGAGCGAGGTGTGGGCTTCGCTGAGCGTGTCGTCAAGCTGGAGCGCTTTCTTCGCCGCCGCCTCGGCTTTTGGGAACGCCTCTTTGGGAGCCATGCCGCCGTACTCCCAGTCTCCGAGCAACGCATAAGAATCCGCCAGCCCCGTGTAAGCCCGCCCGTACGTTGAATCCTTTTCAATGGCCTGGTTGAAGTAATCAATGCCCTTTCGCAGCCCATCAGCCGTCCGCTTGTTCCAGAAGTATCGTCCCTTCAGATAGGCCTCGTATGCTTCCGGGTTCACAGCCTT
>Ga0134122_10001130_pt1 | contig 19117 bp, 11 predicted proteins | sample KB302_FD_96461 | JGI IMG/M metagenome (GOLD analysis project Ga0134122, IMG submission 96461) | Terrestrial soil microbial communities without Nitrogen fertilizer from Kellogg Biological Station, Michigan, USA - KB3-0-2 | ecosystem: Environmental > Terrestrial > Soil > Unclassified ... | reverse complement strand
GGCAAGCGACCGTGCTTGCCAGCGCGCTGCGAGACCCCAGAGGTCGAGCGCTCCGGCAGTACATGCAGGAGGAACTCGTCCTCGGCGAGGCCACAGCCACGATTGGGGAGAGCCCGTGTGACGTCACCCGGATCGCCCATGCGGTCAATCAGGCGAATTTGCGGCTTCTGCTGGCGGCTTCGTTGGCCACCAACGCTGTGGCGGCGCCGTTGAGCGGACCTCCCGGGAGCATTGCGCCCGAGCTTTGGCAGACGCTGCACGGACTCACCGTACTTCCGAAGGCTCATGAAATCCTGACGGGCGGCCCCGCCGATGGTGACGCCACCGCGGACACGCAGGCCCATTGGAGCGGCGGACTGCAGCGTTGGGTGCGCATCCTCTCACATCCCTGGTTCCGCTCCTATCTCGAGACTTGCATCGCCGACCTCGGCGACGACTTTGTCTCCGCGGACGATGCCGAAACCGTGGAAGCAAGCCTTCACACTCACCTCGCAGACCTCTCTGCGCAAGAAACAAGGGTTCTCCTGCTCGAGGGGCGGTATTACTTGGCGGCATCAATGATTGCAGCTATTGCAGGCTCAGGTCTGGACGTTCAGATCCTTGGACCGGCGATGCGGCCACTGCGGTACGTCATGCAGTCAGAACTCTCGGAGCTACGACCTCTCCTCGACGCGCCCGAGAACGACGACCTCGGAGTCGTCGACGCCTACCTCAAAAGACTCGGAGCCATCCGGCAGCGCTGGCAAGGGATCGACCCGTCCGGCATCATTGGGTTGCTCGACGTCATTGATGAAGCCGTCGGGCAGGTTTACCTGCAACTCCTCGACCGCTACAAACCAGCCGAGAAGCTGGATTCGCTGCTCGGAAAGGTCGGTGAGATAGCCACGTCGCGGTCGTTGCGCGCACGCGTGAGCGCGAGAAGGGCGGAACTTGGGGAGATTCGCTCGCAGCTCTGCCATTTTTGCGGGTCGGAGCCACCAGATTGGGAGAAGTCGGTAGTGATCAAGGGAAAAAAGGAGACACGCCGCGAATATCACTATAGAAGCACAACGATTTACTACGCGGTCCTGGCCAAGATCCTACGGCGCTGCGCACGCTGTGCGCGCTTCCATGACTCTTTGAGAAAGACAGAGAATGTCGTAACGATTGGAGCAGTCTCCTCATGTGCGGGAGTGGCATTCATCATTCTTTCGGCAATAGGAGGCTGGGAAGAATGGGGATGCGCCCTGGTCCTACCGATCCTGGGTATCATCCTTGCCGCCTATACCATAGGTTCCATCTGCCTGAGCCATCTCTCGCGAAGGTGGACGCCGACGAACCATAGAAAGTACGGGGATTACAAAGATTCTGAAGAGGCTAGGGCTTTGCTCCGCGAAGGATACACTCTCGAAGTCGATTGGAGCAGCAATGCGGTGGCATCCTTCAAGTCCAGCAAGGGCAGCTGATTCAAGGACCGAGAACGGGCATGCCGACAGCACCGACAGCCGCGTCCGGGGCCTCCCGGCATCAGATCTTCATCAGCTATTCCCGGCAGCCGAGCGAGAACGCCGAGTTCGTGCGCGACCTCGCGGGCCGTCTCCGGGTGGCGGGATTCACGGTCTGGCTGGACGTAGAGCAAATTCCGCCGGGTGCGGATGTTCAGGCTGCGGCGACCAGAGCGATCGAAGAGTCCGAGATCGGCCTTTTCGTCATTACATCCCGGTGGTTCGAAAGGGAATGGACCCAGCACGAAGTCAGGCTCTTCGGCGAGGGCAACCAGAGTGCCCGTCGCTTGGTCGTGCTGCGCGAAACCATCGATAGCCGCCGGCTCGGCCGGCTCGGCCCCTACCTTTCCGGTCTCCATCGTGTGATCTGGCTCGCGGATGAACCGCAACCCGACGCCCGTTTCTGGGAGATCTACTGCGGGATCACGGGTAGAGAGCCGGGGCCGACAGACCTCCGGGACCAGAGGGGTCGGGAAGTCGGCTGCAGTCCGGCTCTGTCCGATCCGCTCACCACGGAAAGCCCCGTGAAGAAAAGCCTTTGCATACCTTTGAGCTGCGCAGGAAGGCCTATCGCTTGTGTCACCGGGGAAAGCTGGACCTTTCTCGTTACGGATCTCGACGAGTGGGTGGGAGTGGCCCCGGACGGCAAGCTATACCCTCCCCTGGCTCGTCTTGCCAGTTACTCCACGGCGGCTCTCAACGCGGCCGGCGAGCTCCTCGTGGGCATGTACGAATCGATGATCGCGCGTCTTCGCGGCACACACTGGGAGTATCTGCCGCAGGAGGCTCCTGTGCTGTGCTTCGGCGCGTGCGTGGCCGGTGATCTCGTGGGGACCGCGGCGGGAGGCGTGGTGCTTCTCGATGCAACCACCACCACGGCGGCGGCTCTCCGCATCCGTGATCCCGTCATGGCCCTCGCCCGTTGCGAAGACAACCTGCTGGTGCTCGGCTCACGCGGGATGTTCGGGCGCGCTTCTTGGCCTGTATCGCACGAGACACCGCTGCAGTGGATCGAAACCGGAGACCTCGGCAGACCTGTCGGCCTCTTCAGAGCCGTCGAATACGGTGAAGCGGGGGTCTATAGCGCCACCAGGGTCGGCGTTCTTGATCCCGGGACGGGACGGATGGCGGTCTGCCCACGGAGCTTCTATGAAGGTATTCGCAATGTTGTTTTCCTGGGTGCTGGGAGCCAACCGTACGCGATCGTCACGGACGGAGGAGGCCTCTTCCTGGTGGAGGCAAGCCTGAGGACGGTGCGCGCCGTGCGCATGCCGCGGAGCACCTTCGTGTGCGGCTGCGCTAGCTCCGGAGCGCACGGAGCGGCCATGGTGTGGACGAACGAAGGGGATTTATATGCCATTTCCTCCGAGGGCGCGGTCGACAAGATCGCGGGAGAGGGTGTGGCTTTGGCCTACGCACCGCATCTGACCTCCCCCGCCGTTCACGTCGTGAGGTGGAACGCGACCCAAGGGGCCAGCCTCGAGTTGGTGAGTGTGCCATGACCGCCCTCCGGCTGAGAGAGGTCGATTGGACCGCCGCCTTGGAATCGGCGCAGCGGGAGGGATCTCCACTTCTCGCCAACCTGCTCAGCCTCTCAGCCCTCTATGCGTCGGAATTTGACATTGCCCGCTCACGGCTCTCCGCGGCCCGCCGCGCAGACCCATTCAACCCGCTCCACGAGGTGAGGAGAGCTCTATTTTTCGCGCGCTTTGGCGAGCTCGCCACCGCCGTGGCGATTCTCGATCGTCTGAAGGATCTCATCCCCACGTCTCCGCTCATCGAATATCTGCGCGGCCTGCTCGCGTTGCGCGCCGGTAGGGCCGAGCAGGCCCGCCGTATCGCGACGGAGCTGGAGGCCTCTCACCCAGAGTTCCTGTACGCCGGATTCCTACGTGCCGAGGCGCAGACCGTGCTCGCAACTAAGCCGAGCGCGCTCAAGAAGCACCTGGGGACCTTGCCCAGCGGACCGGCCTGGGATTCGCTGTGGGCCGATCTGCTGGCGAAGGTCGCTCTTCTCCATCCCCTGGACGGTCCTGCGTTGGCGCGCGAGTATCTGGGAAAAAAGATATCGCCCGATGCTGCCATGCACGGACTCGTGCTGAGTGCCATCGCATGGGCGCTGGCCAGCGCCGAGGAGCTGGCAGGCCACCTCGCAAAGGAAGCCCCGGGCTCGCGTGGCGAATCGCTGGTGTTGGCGTGTCTCGTCGAGCGGTTCGAACGCCCGGAGGACACCGAGGTGGCGGTGAAAACGATCGTGACGCTCCGGCGCCTCCATCCGGACCGCCCGGCGCTCCGGCGTCTGCACAACGCTTTTCTCACACGCCGGGCGGTCGTGCTGGCGAGCCAGGGGAGCCATGAACAAGCACTGCGGCTGGTGGAAAGGTGTCTGAGCGAGCAGCCCCAGGACTTCATCCATCACCAGAACCGGGCGGCACTGTTCACTTTACTGCGTGACCAAGGATGCTACCACGCTGCCTGGGCCGAGCTAAACCGGCATCAATACCGGCTGGTGCTGCTGGGCGCCTGTGATCCGCTCACGTTCGGACAGATCGTGAAAACTCATCGCCTATTCGCGCGTCAGGCGAGGGGTATCACGAGCGCCGCAGAACGCTCGGGAAGGGGAGTCTTCCGTTATGTTGAGGGCAACGAGCCGGGAGAGCCAGGTTGGGTGGCCGTCAACCACGACGAGATCACCGCGGATCCCGATCTGCTCCGCCAGTGGATCCATCACGGCCGCGCCGAGCTGGTGTTCCGCCACTACCTGCTTGGGGACAAGCCTTACCGTCTCTTGCTGGGTCCTGGTGACCGGGATGATGCGCACGAGCGCGCCGAAGCGCTTGCCGCCTCCGCGGAGTCTCTCGCCAGCCTTATTCCCGAAGAGGGCACGGAGCTCGCGAGGCTCTTGGCGGGCCGTTGGAGGAGCGCGGCGGCGAGAGTGCGGACGAGTTATGCGCCTGCGGAGCCGGCGGACGACCTTGATGTCGAGCAACTCAAAAGGGCGCATCTCGAAGTTTTCGCCGACCTCTGTCTGATCTGTTTGCAGTGGAGGCCCGAACCGGGCGAACTCTATGTGGCCGAGGAGCTGCTGGAGTTCGTCCGCACGGAGACACCCTTTTTCGATAAGGGCGTCCTCGATCGCGTGGAGCGGCAAGCGGGCTATGAGATGCCCATCCCGCTCCGGGTTCTCGCTGGCCACATCAAGCGGGTAACCGCCACCGAGCAGGGACGCCCCTTGACTCCCGAGCTGCGCGCCGCTGCGATCAACGCCCTGGCTGCCAGCTTGTTGATCCACATGGCGAGCAGCGCCTATGAGGATTCCAGGCTAGGATCGAGAGACTCGGTGAACCGCGCGATGGCCTATGTCGATCGCGCCCGCGAATGCAATCCCGCCGATCCAGAAGTGGAGCTCGCCGCCGCTAGGTTCCTGGTAGTCGGAGAGTTTTTCGAGGAGGCGCACATTGCACTGGAGCGCTTCCATCGCCTCGTCAAACGGGACGATCAGGACTCTCTCCTCGCGGCTGGCAAGATCGAGGAAATCCTAAGAGAGCGGCGCAAGGAGGGGGAGACGGGTACACGACGACGGCGCGATGTCGACCTCGAGGCCCCTGACGCGATCCACGGCGCTGGGATTTCCGAACTCGAAAGAGACCTGGATCGCTCGCCCGGTTCCTTGTGCCTCTACGAGAAGATGGTTCTCGAACTCGCCATGGCGGCCAGATTCGACGAAGCGGTGCAGTGGAGTGATCGCGCCGTGGCGCATTGCCTGAGCCGGGCGGAGCAGATGAGCGCGCGAGCGCTCGCCATCGAGGCGCTCGGAATCAAGACACTCGCGCAGGGAAACCCGCAGGCGGCAAGGCTCTATGCAGTCGGTGCGCACCAGCCAGCCCGCAAGGCTATCGAGGGCCTGTCCGAGGAGCGCCCGCCGGAGTACTCGTTGCTGTATCTGCTCGGCCGTTGTCAGCTTGCGGCCGGCGCGCCAGATCAGGCGCACAAGAGCTTCGGCAGAGCCGCGGAGCTCTGCACGCGCCAGTCGCATCGCACAGTGCTGCGAATCCTGACCGAGGACATCGACAACGCCTACCTAGCCGTGGCGCGGAGCGCCGTTAACACGGCGCTCCAGGAGCGCTCCGTCGACGAAGCGGTGCAGGAGGCTGCAGCGGTCTTTGCACGCTTGAAGGAGCCGACCGCCTGGCTGGTGGACTTCGCACGTGTCTTCTATGGCGCGGCGCTCGCAAGCGTCGACGGAGCCCGTCCAACGGCAATCGTGCCACCCGTCCCGATCGATGCCCCCTGGCAAGAGCATCTCGCCTCTGCTCTCGCAAGCAGGAGCGATGTAGAACGCGCGTTCGCGATCGCGACGCTCGCCGCCGAGGCTCACCCACCGTCGGCCCGGCAAGCGCGAGCGCTCGCCGACCGGGCGAAGACACTGAAGCGCCAGCTCGCGGCGGGCGAAGCGCTGAGTAGCGCTGCCCGCCTGCTCAGAGAACGCCGGTTCGACGAGATGCTGGCGCTGCTCGACGGCCTCGAGAGCGCGATTGCCGCTGAGCCACGGCTGCTGCGTCTTCGGGTCCTGGCGCTCCTAGGAGCGGATCGTTTCGACGCAGCCGACACGCTGGTCGCCCAGGCCGCCTACGGCGGCAGCGGTAGCAGCGAGATGAGCGAGGTCAACGAGTTCCTCCGCGACTACCCCACGCTTGCATTCCGGCAACGGCTCGCAGTCGCGCATCGACTCCTACGTGAGGCCAAGCCGGAAGAAGCTACCTCGGTCTTGCGGGGAGCGTCTCCACTCGATCCGAGGAACGCAGCCGAGCTTGCTTATTGCCGGGCCTTCGCCGCGGCTCTCGAAGGCTACCGGCTCCGCCGGCAGGGACGGGACGCCGCCGCGCGAGCGAGCTTGCTCGCGGCTCTGGAGCAGATTGAGCCGCATCTTGGTCAGGCCGAAAAAAACGACCAGAAGCACATCACCGAGCTGTACAACCGGATCGAAAGCGAGGTGGAGTCGCATGGTGGATTCTAGCGCTGGAATATCGCGAACGAGGAACCGCCCTCGCGCGAAGGTTTTCCTTCGCATCGATCTCGAAAACGCATATGCGCGGCTCGGCGTTTCCCCGCTCGCCTCGGCGGAAGAAATCGCCGCGCGCATTACCGAGCTCCGTGGAAAGGCGATGAAAGTAGCCCGGGCTAAGGCGCAGCGAACGTTCGGCGACGTGGAGGAAGAGATCCACCGCCTCGATCAGATCCATGATGACATTGGTGATGAAAACAAGCGAAGGATCTATGACGAGCAGCATCCGCAAAACATCCTCCTGACTGTGCAGCCGAGCCTTGCCGAGCAGGTTTGGCAGCGGCATCGTAAAGCAGCGTCGATTTCCGAATGGCTGTGCGAAAATCTCTCCGAAGATGCCTTCCTCCCGTCGTTACGCTGTCTGCGGCTGTGGAATCCCAACGGCCTCGCGGGAGAGTTGCTGAGCGTTCTTTCCTCGTTCACGGATGGCGAACCGATTGCGGCGGTCGAGGACAACGCACATCCCATGGACGAACCGGCCATCCCGGTTTCGCCCGACGATCTGGAACGACTGAGCGAGGAGAGCTGCCAATGTCCGACTACCACAAGGTCATAGGGATCGATCTCGGGACGACTTTCTCGGTCGTAACCGTCTACGTTCTAGGGAAAGACGAGGTGACGGTAATACCGAACCCGACCAACCAACGCACTACGGCCTCCGTGGTCTACGTCGGCAAAAATGGCCAGATCAGCGTAGGCGACGCGGCTCGCCAGAAGTTGGAGCGCGACCCCGACGGCGTCGTCATCGAAGCCAAACGCTTCATGGGCGAGCGCGTCGAGGGCGGTGGCAAGCGCATGATCCAGGCGGCTGGCCGGGAATTCGAGCCGGAGTTCGTTTCAGCATGCATTCTCAAGGAACTCAAGGGGTATGCCGAGAAGTACATCGGGGAGCCGATCCATGACGCCGTCATCACAGTGCCGGCCTACTTCATGGAGCCACAGAAGAACGCCACGCGCGAAGCGGCAAGGCTCGCCCGCTTGAACCCCCGGCTCATCGTCAACGAACCGACCGCTGCGGCCGTAGCCTATGGTCTCGGCGAGGAGGAAAATGCCACGTTCATCGTTTATGACTTCGGTGGCGGCACCTTCGACGTGTCTATTGTGAGAGTGAAGAATGGGCGCGAGTTCGACATACTAGGCACGGGCGGAGACGCGCATCTCGGCGGCGGCGACATCGACCAATTGATCATCGAGTGGGTGCTTGCCAATGTGCGCAGGGATCACGGGCGCGATTTTCGCGACGACTCCCGGGTGATAGGCCGTCTGCGCCTCGAAGCGGAGCGGGTGAAGATCAATCTTTGCACCGAGGACTCCGAGCAGGAGTTCTTCCTCGCCAATCTGGCGCCGGATATCGACCAGATCTCGTACTTCCTCGGCCCTGGGGAGTTCAAGAAGATGATCCGTCCCATCCTAGACCGTACCAAGGCTGAGGTCGAGGTCGCGATGAACAGTGCCGCGAAACGTCACGGCCTAACCTTTGACGATGTCGATGCGTTTGTGCTGGTCGGCGGATCGAGCAAGGTCCCTAATGTCCGACAGATGCTCGCGGAGACGTTCAAGAAGCCGATCAAGGCGGATTTAAATCCGGACGAGATCGTTGCCATCGGTGCTGCGCGCCTGGCTGTCGACTTCACACCGAGCCAGAGCGCGGAGCTGAACGAGGAGGTAGGGCTGAAACTCGATACAGAGGCCCCGGTGCCGCAACCGCTCAACGATGCCCAGATCAAGGATGTCGTCAGCCATACGCTGGGCATCGGCCTAAAGGATGACGTTTACGATCCCTTGATCGAGAAGGACAAGTACATCCCGCACAAGGTCACGCGCAAGGGGTACACGACTGCCACGGATAACCAAACAAGCATCTACATTCCCGTCTTTCAGGGTGACAATCCAAGGGCAAGCTTGAATTACCAGCTCGGCGAGGCGGTGATCGACGGCCTCGCGCCGGCGCCAGTCGGCACTCATCGTTTTGAGGTTACGTTCGCGCTCGACGCCGACGGCATCTTTTTCGGCGAAGTCCTGCACGCACAGACCAACGAGAGAAAGACGATCAAGCTGCAGCGCGGCCAGGATGCACTCATAGAGAAGCGCCGCGTGGAGTTGGCGGATGCCGTGGCGCGGGGTTATGTGACCCTCGAAGCCGGAGTCGAAGGCGGAGGTGCTCCCAGATCCGCACCTACGAGCCCGCCAGTAACCGACCGAACCGGTGAGCTCCTTGCGGAAGCTCAACGCGCGCTCGACGATCTGCCTCCTACGGGGCAAGAGGAACTCTCAGAGGCGATCACCCAGCTCGCCCTGGCCAGGACAGGAAACAATATTAAGGAGCAGGGTCAGGCAGTCCTCCGCATCACGACGATTCTCAACCGGTATAGAGCGAACTGATGGGCGGCGCTCCTATCGTTGAAGGTAGCAACGATGGCTGAAACGACTCTCGCACTACCCCTGGGGCATCTGACGCTGGCGGAGGACGGGAGCGCCCACGCCGTGCTCCCCGCGAGCCTTCGCAACCGCGACGCTATCATCGCCTCAGTCGAAGCCATGGCGCGGTTGCGCGGCGGTAGGTCCTGGATCTACGACCGCCAGAGCGAGAACTCGGAAGGGTTGCACCTGCACTGGGGAGAGCCTGGAGGAGCGTTATGCCCGCTCAGCCGCATCATTCTTGAGTGGCGCCAGGAGCCGGCAACCTTCCTGCCGCGCGCGCTCGAATTGACGCGCCAGGTGCTGCGAGTTGCGAGCGAGTTGGAGCTGTTGCGTCCGCTCCGGTTCTTGTTGTCCCCCGCACAGGTCTTCTCGGTCGGGGACAGCGCCGGAAACGAACATTGGGTTGTAATGCCGCTGCCCGTCGAAGGCGCGGGACTCGCCGATTTTATGCGTGCCGATGAAGTTTTCTTGACCTGGCTCTCGGCGGAGTCGCTCCTCCATGCCGCGCCCACCGATCGAGGGTACATGCTGGGAGCCTCCCTCTACGGCTCTCTCGTTGCCGATCTGCTGCCTCCCGCGATGGGTCGTAGCGAGCGCGCCAGGCGGCGACTGCTCTCCCAGGTCAGTAACCCCGCTCGCGCGCAGAGCGCGCTGGCAGCCGCGCTTCCTAAGCCGCTCGCTCCCCTGGCGAGTCGCCTCACCGACCTCGTTATCGGCCAGCTACGCCCCGCGCTCGGTCGTTCGCTCACCTCCACACAGGCCGTCTCTGAGCTGGACCGAATTACAGAGGAGCTCACAGCGCAAAACCTCGCCGATCACTGGGAGCGCGAGGGTAAACCCGGCAACGCACTGAAGATCCTCAATGCGCTGGCGCGTACGGCACCCGCGCCGGATGTCCCTTGGGAGGCTGTAGAGCGCTTGCGCGCCTGGGCTGGAGACGTCAGCGGCGCGGCCGAAGCGACGATGAAGCGTGCCCGATCTCCCCAGGAGCAGACATCCATCTTTATCGCCCGGGTTCGTGAGCTTGTGGGCGGAGGCGAACCGCAGAGGCGCGAGTTGGAGCGCTTGGTGGCCGCTTTGCGCGGGGCCATCATGGCCGGCTCGACGAAACGTTTCGACTGGCCGGCAGATCAGGCCGGGAGTCCCATCACTGACGAGCAGTATTTGTACCTGGCCTATGTCAACGGTCGGTGGCTAGCCAATACCGACGAGGCGCTGCAATGGCTCCGGCGCGATTTCTCCCTCTCTTGGCACAAGGTCTTGCAGTCTCTCCTCGCTGCACGTCTCTCCGCGGAGCGGGCGACTTGGATCGAGGTCCTACATTACTGCCGCGACAGTCGTCAGTCGATTACCAGAATGCCGAACGCTGGCGGGAAGGCCGGCCGGTATGCCGAGGTCTATGTCAACCTGCTCGATGGAATCGCACAAATCTGCGCCGTCGAATCGCAGAACTATCCGCGGGAGTACCTGACCGACGCCTTTGCCCGGCTCGCGGAGGCATGGTCGCAGCTCCATGAGGCCGAAGGAGAGGATCTTGAACCGGCGATTCTCTGCTGGCTCTCGTGGCTGGCGGAGCTGGCCGGAAGCAGCGCAAACCTCAATCGCCTGCGGCTCGGTGTCGAGGCTTTCTACCAATCGCTCGGCTTCGAGCCGCGCCGCGGGGACAGCGTCGCGCCGGCCATACCGTGGTTCGACGAGAAACGGCTGTTCTCAGGTTAGAACTGAACGGGAGATGTGACGTGAAGTCGACTGACATCTGGCCGCTGGTGATGTTGTGGATGCTATGGCTTATGGCCGCGTTACAATGCGCCCTGGCCGTTAACGGCTGGCGGGTCGAGCGACGGGAAGGGCTGCGCATTTCGCGCTTGCGATTGGGAGCAGCGATCGTGATTTTTCTAACCGCGACAGTGCTGGCGGTCCCCCTGGCATTTTTTTCGTCTCCGCCATCCCTGCAACCGCCCCAAACCGAACCGTCTCCCCGCTCCACCCGGATTGCGCCACAGCCGAATGAAGCTGCGCTCCGGCAGAGGCTCGATCAAAACCGTCGCAAACTCGAGCAGATCGAGAGGGTCCGGCAGCACCTCATCGCCGAGAGCACCGACCTGCAGAAAAGGTTGGGCGGAGAGTCTGAAAAGCCGGAACCGAGAGTGCCGGCCTCCCGCCAGACACCCATCGGGCGCACGGCGGCCACGATGATGCTCCTCCTTCTGATCGGATCGATCTTGCTCACCGTCGGAGGACCAGTGCAGACGTTGTTCCCGACCCGAGGCCGACGGGAGGACAAAGCACTTCTCGATCGCGACCTGATACGTCTCACCACCGCAGTCTGGCAAAAATACTATAAAAATGGGCTGGAGATAGCGGAGGAGATTCCGGAACAGAAGCTCACCCCCTTCGACCGGCTCGATTTCCTCTTCCTCAGGGCCTACTGTCGGGTTCAGATCTTCGCGAGCTCCTCAAAGGAGAATGTCGCAGGACACCTACGGAGCCTCGTCGATGGAGCAATCCGTGATCTCGAGGCCGTGGTCGACGAAGCTCCGCGGCGAGGCGAGGCTGTCTATCTGCTCGCCCTCGCCCAGGGCTATGCGGGAAAGGCCGCCGAATCACTTCAGCTCTTCGAGCGTGCCGCGCCGCTGCTCGCGAACGTCGAGAAGTCCATATTGCAGAATCAGAGCGTTTGTCTGCTGCAACTCGCGGAGCGCAGCCTCAGTGAGGGGAATACGGAGCAGGCCGAGATCTATTTCGCACGGGTTACGAGCCTGGGAAGTCTGGCCGATTCGGTGGTCCACTCGCGATTGAGGATCGGCCTGATCGATCTGCGGAAGGCGATCAACCAAGAGAATTTCACAGCTGCCACGGCCCTGCTCGAAAAGCTTACGGCGCTCGCCGACCCGACCGGTGAACAGAAGGCCCAGCTCGAGGTGGTCGGTTCCGCGCTGAATGCGCGCGTCGCCCTACGCAGCGACGATACGGAGCGTGCCCTGGCCGAGGCGGAGGCGTTCCTCTCCCGGTACTGGCCGACGGATCTCTTGCCGCCTGACGACGATACGGCCGATGAAACATTTTCTCCTCTGCTCGACGGGGATCTTCCGTTTCCCCGCGAGGTCTTTCGCGGCTTCCTATTCATCCAGGCGGTGGCCTTGTGCCGTTCCCGCACGCGAGGAAAGGCGATTCTCAGCGAGGTGGAGGTCGCCGCCCTGAGTGAGCCGCTGCTCCGGGCGTTGCAGATCGATCCACGCCAGCGCGATCTGCTCGCAGCACTCGGCGGACTGTACTACTGGTTTCGAAAGGACAAGCGGCGCCAAGCGCTCGATTGGTTGGAGGCGGCGTCTTTGATGGGCGTTTCCGGCCGCATCGTACGAAAGATCCTGGAGGAGGACCGGCTTCTCGAAATGGAGCGCCGCGAGGTACTCGATTGGTTCCGTTCGGCCTCTTCCCGCTTTCTCCGCGATCCCAGCCTCGCCAGTGAGGTGCGCCGTGCCCTGGTCGAGGAATTGGGCCGCTTCCAGGAGTTCGAGCCTATGCTTATCGAACTGGAGACAAAGCCCGACTTCGAACCCGAGGAGCCGACTCTGGAAGTCATTCGGGAACGCGCAGGCTATCTGTCACGACTGGTCGCGGAGGTGTCGCAGCAGGCGCCCCAGGAGCGCGGTGTGCGGCTAGCTCAAATCCAGTCGGAGTACGCAGGTTGTCTCGCCACCCTCGAACGGACTACCGCTTGCATCTCCCTGCTGGAGCGGCGCGTCTTCAGCGAGTTGGCAAATACTATCGCCATCTAAAGGAGATTCCATGAAAGAACAAGACGATCAGGAATCCGCGGCACCGGAGAGCGAGAGGGATGGCGGACCGCCCGACCGGAGGAGCCCCGCATTCCTGAATGAGATTATTTCGCAATTGCCCGAGCTTAGCGTTGCGCGGTGGGAGCCGGCCCAAACGTTGAACGTCCACCAGGACTTAGGGGGAATGGTAACTCTGGACGTGGACGCTTTCCTGCAGCCACTCGAGTCGATTGCGGAGAAGCGACATGAGTGAGACTGGGCCAGACATTCCGCACGCCCCCCGAAAAAGCGAGGCAGAGGAAAAGAAGCCTGGGCTGGCCCGCGACGCTCGCATTCTCGCCGATCTCGATCGGGCCTGGTCGGATCAGCTACTCGCCAGGGTGGACGCGGGGGCAGCGCTGGCACGAGATCTCGAAGCGAGTTCCCTTTTGTCTCTACCCCTGCCGTCCGAGATCAACCAGACGCTCAGCCGGGTGGAGGCCAGAATCGCGTTTTCAGCGCAGGAGATCGATCAACTCCTGTCCATCGACAGAATCGGCGAGATAGCGGTCGAGGGGATGCGCCTGAACGAATTGCTCGATCGTGGCGCCAGCGGTATCGAGCAGCGAGCCATGCTCAAGCGGGGCCTTCTTTTCCTCCAACGCAAGATGTACACGGAAGCGGCGGAATGGTGGACGCTGCACCGTCCGGCCGCCGATCTGGAGAGCGACCGCGCGCATCTGCTACTTACTCTGCTTCTTGCTCTCACTCACCGCCTGTCTGGCAACGAGGTCGCGGCCCGGTCCGCCCTCCAAGATGCCAGGCAGAGTCGGGCCTTCCCAGGCCGGGCTGCGAGCAGGGCAGGATGAGGCCCGAAGGTTCTTGCTTGTTGGGGGCAGCGAAGCCTGTTTTCGCGCGGACTCCTTCCGGCTCTTCTCCGGGTTGACGACGGCCGGGATGCCAGACTTCTTGGGCGGCACAGGGGAGTGACAAGACAGACCAGAGTTTCTTGTTCTGTTCTCGCCCGGCTTGACATCCTCCGCGCCGTTCGAGGTCGGACCTTGGACTCCGGCGGTCACCAGCGCCGGTTCCGTTGAGCGCCGAGCCGCTCAGGGCGCCGTCTCGACAGGTGCCGCCAGCCGCACGGCCGGGTCGCCGAAGACGGCGTAGTAGCGGGCGTCGTGGCAGGCGGCTTCCACTTCCCAGAGGGTGTCGGCCGCCACTTCCACCTTGTCGTGCGCGCGCTGCACCAACTCGGCGCGCTCGACCAGACGGGCTTGGTAGCAGGCGCGAAAGGGGCTCATCGCCTCCCCGACCGGGCGGCCGCGGAGGAGATCTTTCAAGCAGCGGTCGTAGAGCAGGGGCGGATCGGTGCACGCGTCCTCTTCGTCTCGGCCTTCGCGGAAGCTGTAGGCGAAGACGAGGTCGAGGTGGCCGATCGCGGCGAGCGCTCCCTGGGTGAGCATCCGCTGCGGCAGCCGGGCGACCAGGTCCAGCGGCGCGAGCCACTCGGGGATCGGCAGGCCGGCGAGGTGCAGCTCGTTCTGCGCCGGCACGCCGAGGCTGCAACAGGCGAAGTGAAACGCGATCATTTCCCGAAGGCGTGTCTCGGCGGGAAGATCGTCGGCCGAAAAGTAATCGGACTCCGAAATGGCCGCGGCCTCGGGACCCTGCCAGTCGGCGCACACCAGCGCGCCCTGGTGGGCCGCCTGCCGCTCGTCGCCGCTTTCGAAGACCGCGCCGTGACCGGCGGTGAACAGAATCGCGGGCGGCGACGCCCGGGCGAGCAGCTCGGCGAAGCGGTGCTTGGTCGCCCGCTCGCCCAAGATCCGCTCGACAGTCCAACCGTCGCCGGGCAGGGCGCAGGCGTCGGCGAGCGGCGCGGCCAGCCTTTGGGAGCTCTCCTCGGACAGCGGATCGTCCGGATGCCGGGGAGCGAAGAAGGCGATGCGGCGCGTTGTTTCCACCGGGGCCACGGCGCGCTCGGCGCGGACGACGCTCTCGGCGTAGCGGGCGTAGCCTTCGATCGACTCGAAATCGATCCGGCCCACCGCGTACTCCTGGGCCGCCAGCTCGGTTTGAAAGTCGAACGGGATCGCCTGCGGGCCGCCGACCAGCAGCAGATAGCCGGGGATCTTCTTCGGATCCGCGATGCCCGGGGTCGCCCGGTTGCGCCGACGAAATTCGAACAGCAGCTCGCCCGGGCGATACTCCAACTCGCGAAAATGGCGTTCGGAGACCGCTCCGACCTGGCTCCTGCGCAGGGCGAAAAGAGGGCTCAAGGCTTCGCGAATCGCCGGGGTTTGACCGTCGCCGGCCGGAAACACCACCCCCCAGCCGCGCTGCGCGATTTCCCATTCGGGCAGATCCGCGCCGGGCGACCGCTTGCGGCCATCCCGGACACATGCATCCGACGCGGGACCGAGGACCCCTTCGAAGCTCGCCACCTCTCGATCGAGCAGAGAGCGGCGGGCATCCGCCACCAGTTGGGGCGGCGCAATGGCATGCCGGGCCGCAACCTCCAGATCGTCGCTGGACAGGGACGGCAACGCATAGCGCCCGGTGCGGCCGTTCACACCGAAGAGTTGGATCCTGCGCGGGAGGGCGGTCATCCGAAGTTTCCGAGGCCGCGGCGGGCGTGCCGCCGCGGATTCGGCTTTAGGCGGACTTCGGCTTGGCCGGGCTGACCTTGAGGAAAAACGCCCCGGAATCGGCCACGATCTTCTTCGGCGACGGTTTCGGTTCGCCGTCTCCACCTTCGCCCGCGGTCGCGGTCGTGGTCGGCCGAGACTTCGAAGGCGATTTCGACCGTTTGGTCTCTGGCGCACGGGCGGAAAGTTCCAATGATTGATTGGGCATATCCAGATCCTTTCATCGTAAACGCCGAGGCTCAGCTGCCCGGCTCATCACATTCTCGGAAGACACCCTTCGGTTTGTTTCGTTGGCTCTTTTTTCCGCTTCACGATCATCATCCCGCCAGTCGCCCTGAAGCACAAAGGCGCCCCAGTAGTACGGATCGCTCCATTCGGCTCGGGACCGAACGGCGAGCTGGCTCTGGCGCAAGGCCGCCGCGGCGGGAAGCCCGCGCTCCAAGAGCTGGCGGTAGAAGCCGACCATCAGCTCTTCGGTCGAAGAGTCATCGACCCGCCAAAGACTCACCAGGGCGTTGCCCGCCCCGGCCGCGAGGAACGCCCGGCCGAGGCTCTGCGGCCCTTCGCCGCGGGTCTGTCGTCCCAGCGCCGTGTCGCAGGCGCTCAAGACCACCAGGTCGGCGCGCAGCCTCCGCCCGGCGAGATCGCCCAGGCGGAAGAACGGATCGCCCGCGAGCCGGGCGCCTTTCGGATCGCGCCGGGCGAGCGCCAAGCCTGAGCGCGCCGGCCGCGCCGGATCGACCAGCCCGTGAGTCGCAAAATGGAGGATGCGGAAAGATTCCAAAGGCGAGCCGAGCACGGCGCTTCGGCTCGCCGCGAAATCAAGCCGCTCCGTGACCTCTCCGGCGCCGGCCAGCCGGGCAATCGCCTCCACCTCGGAGCGGGTGCGGGAGATCCGCGGCAGTTCGCCCGCGGTGGCATCGCGCTCGCGGGGAACCGGCGGTCGAAAGCGGGCTTGGGCCCAGCCGCGGAGGCGTTCGAGGAGAGAGGGCCGCACGACGGCCGGAGCCTTGCAGGCGAGCCGGTCGTCCGGGCAGCCGAACACCGGATCGCCGACCGCGAACAGTCCGTCGGCCGCCGGACGTCGGGCCACGGCATCGCGAATTTCGAGGGCGAGGGAGGCCGAGGGAAGGGTGACCACCGCCCCCCGATCGATCAGCCGTTCGGGGGTTCGCTCTGGGGCGGCATCGGCCGGGCCGGGGATCGGCAGCGCGGCGAACGGCACGTTGAACAGCTCGCCGTCCGGGACGATCACGAAGCGCTCGCCGGAAAGCCGGCCGGCGATGCCGCCAAACAGCGTCCGGGCGAGGACCGAGATCGATCGATCGCGCGTCGTCAGCCGGCCCGGCGGGACTCCGAGCGCGCGGGCCGCCTGGCGGCTCTGCCCTTCGATCACCTCTTGGGTCGGCAGGGTCGCGAGCGACAATCCCTCTCGGCGCACCGCCCAGACGAAGCTCCGCGTCTCGCCGAGCCAATAGTCGAGCAGCACGTAGCCGGGGGAAAGCGCCGCTTGAATCTCCGCCAAGCTCCGCGGCGGAGTCACCGGCCGACCGCTCACCTCGTCCAACAGGGTCCGTGCCCGCGACCTCTCGCTCGCCTCGAAAGCGGCCGAGAATTTTTTCTGTTCGACGAGCAGATCGACCAAGCGCTCGAAGAATCGATGCCGGTTGGCGAGCAGGTTGGCGCGCGCTTGGGGCTCCAACCCGGGCCGCAGCGATTCCAGGATCGAGATCGCCTGCTCGAGATCGGCGCGCGCCTCCTCGAACCGGCCGGCCTGCCGCAAGGCGTCGGATCGGCGGGAGATCACGAAGGCCCACGCGCTGCGATCGCCGAGGCGGCGATACCCCTCCAGCGATCGAGCGAAACGTTTGAAGGCTTGGCCCAGATCGCCATTGTGAGTATCGGCGGCGCCGAGCATGACCTCGACATTCGCAAGATAGGCGGGGTGGTCAACCTCGTGAAGAAGAATCTCTTCCGCGGGCTTGAGGTAGACGAGAGCTTCCCGGATTCGCCACCGGTCCAATTCAATCGCTCCCGCCGTGAGCAGGCAGGAGGCTTCTTTATCGCGGTCGCCCAGCCGACGGGCAGCGGCGATCGCCTGGGTCGAAATCGCTCGCGCCCGATCCCAATCCTTCATGTTGCGATAAGCCAGGGCGAGGAGATCGAGCAGATCGACCCGCTGAGCAGGAGGAGGACCGAGAGCCAGGCCCTCTTTGGCGTCCGCCGCCGCCTGCTCGTGATCGCCGAGATCCGCGGACACTCCACTCAAGATTTGCCGGGTTTGTGCCTGGTGCATCCGATCGCCCAGTTGCCGCCAGATCGCCAGCGCCTGTCGTTCGCGGGCGAGCGCCTCGCCGAACCCGCCTCGGAGTTTCGCGAGCGCCGCCAGGCCCTCGAGAGCCAACGCCTCGCGGAACCGGTCGCGCGAGCGCTGGGCGAGACGGTGCTCCGCTTGGTAGGCCACCGCGGCCTCATCGAACCGTTGCAGGCCGGCGAAGACGAGGCCCAGCTTGTGCAGCTGCATGCCGGCCAATTGCGGCTCTTGGGCCAATGCCGCGGCCGCGCGGAAATGCCGGAGCCCCTCGGGATCGTCGGCCGGAAGAAGGCGGCCGAACCGATCGTGGATGCGGGCGGAGAGGTCGCCCTCCCTCGCCTGCGCGGCCCATCGAAGCGCCCGTTCGAGCCGGGGGATCGCCTGCTCGGCCGGCAAGGCCCTCGACTCCTCGAAATCGGCGAACGCCGCGGCGCTCGCGCTTTCCCGGGCCGTCGGCCGATGCGGGGCCGAGATCGTCAGGCGATATCCCGGCGCGTCGCCGATCGCCTCGCCGAGCACGACCCGCACGCGCGCCTCGCCGGAGATTTTCGCGATCAGCTCGAAGGCGTCGGCTCCCGTCGCGTAGGTACGGCCGTCGATCTCGGTCGGCTCGGCGCTTCCCGGCGCGAGCACTTCGAGGAAGACGTCGCTCGACCGCTGCTCGGCGGCGATCCGCACGAACTGCCCGGCCAGCAGAGGAAAGCGATAGAGGTGGGAGACCTCGCCCTCGCGCCAGGTGGGAACGGCCGTCAAGCCGCCGAACGCTCCGCCGTCGATCCGCGCGGCCACGGCCGCGCCGAGGGCGAGCCCGGCGGCCAGTGCCAACAGGGGCGAAACGCGGGACGGCTTCAAAGTGGATCAGAGAATATCAGGGAGCGTCAGTCGCCTTGGAGGACGAACGCGCCCCAGAAATACGGATCGCGCCACTCCCGCCGCGCCCGCACCGCCAGCTGCGCCCCGCGCAGCGCCGTCGCCGGGGCCTCCCCGCGCGCCAGGAGCCGACGATAGAACTCGACCATCAGCGCTTCGGTCGAGGAATCGTCAACCCGCCAGAGGCTCACCAGCGTATTCGCGGCCCCGGCGGCGAGAAACGCCCGGCCGAGGCTCTGCGGCCCTTCGCCGCGCTGCGGCTTGCCGAGCGCCGAGGCGCAGGCGCTCAACGAGACCAGGTCGGCGTTCAGCTTGCGGCCGGCCAGATCGCCCAGGCGGAGAAACGAATCTCCCGCGATCTCGCCGCCGCCCACGTCGCGCCGGGCGAGCGCGAGCCCCGAGCGTTCCGGGAACACCGGATCGACCAGTCCGTGGGTCGCGAAATGAAGGATGCGATACCTCTCCAGGGGGGCGCCGAGCACGGCGCTCCGGTTCGCGTCGAAACCGACTCGCGACGAGACGTTCCAACCGTGGGCCAGCCGCGTGATCGCCGC
>Ga0134122_10001129_pt1 | contig 19120 bp, 16 predicted proteins | sample KB302_FD_96461 | JGI IMG/M metagenome (GOLD analysis project Ga0134122, IMG submission 96461) | Terrestrial soil microbial communities without Nitrogen fertilizer from Kellogg Biological Station, Michigan, USA - KB3-0-2 | ecosystem: Environmental > Terrestrial > Soil > Unclassified ... | reverse complement strand
TCAAGGACGCCCCGGTGGCCGGCCACCTGGCGCTGGACGCGCTCCGCCAGCTCAACGACTTCAAGGGCATCGACGAGACCGGCAACAAGTTCCTGGCCTCCGCGCTGCCCGCCAACTTCAAGGACGAGGTCCGGAAGATCCTCACCGCCGCCAAGTCCGAGGCCCTGGGCGAGCTGGCCATCCAGAGCGCCCAGCAGACCGGCGACGTGGTGGAGGGCCTGATCCAGGTCGCGGAGCAGAACAAGGGCACCGACATCGGCGAGAAGGCGCTCTACGCGGCCTTCACCGCCGCGCGCGACAAGCGCGACCTGCAGCACGAGCGCGACCTGGGGGCCAAGTTCATCGCCTCCTACGCCAAGTCCCAGTACCTGGCGGACGTGCTGCTCACCCTCGGCCGGCAGGCGGCGGAGGCGGCGCGCTTCGAGGAGGCGGCCCAGTGGTACGAGCAGGTCGGCGAGCGGCTGGGCACGGACTCGGCGGCGCTGGACGGCTGGCTGGCGGCGGCCCGCCTCCGCCAGGCGCTGAACCAGCAGCGGGAGGCGATCAAGGACCTGGAGGCGGCGGCGCCGGTGGGCGGCTCGCGCAAGTCGGAGGTGCTGACCCAGCTGGCGGAGACGGCGCTCAAGGGGCACGACACCGCCCGCGCGCGGTCCGCGGCGGAGCAGGCGCTCAAGGTGGACAAGCAGAACGCGGGCGCGGCGGCGGTGGTCGCGGAGCTGATGGCCAACGCGGGCGAGCGCCCGGAGCCGCTGGTGGCCATCCTGGGCCCGGTGACCAAGGGCCCCAACGCCCAGAGCGAGGACACCGCCAAGGCGCTCTGGTACCTGGGCGAGATCGTCTTCCGCTCCTTCAAGGCCATCCCGTCCGACCAGCTGGACCAGAAGGTGGCCACGCTGCAGCAGATGGAGGGGGTCTACACCCAGGCCATCTCCATGGGCTCGCCGGAGTGGGGCGTGGCCAGCCTGTGGAAGGCCGCGCTGGCGTACCAGCACGTCGCCGACACGCTGGGCACCGTCGCCTCGGGCCTGTCGGGCAAGGACGCCGAGCAGGTCCGCGCCGTGGAGAAGACGTACCAGGACAGGGCGGCCTCGGCCTTCAAGACCTGCATCGAGCGCGCGACCCGGCCGGAGGTGGAGGTGTTCTCCCCGGCGGTGCTGGGCTGCCGCGGCAAGACGGACTCGCCCAGAAACCCGCTGCCCACCGCGACGCTGGCGTCGGCCGGGGCGGCGGCGTCGGTGGACGACCTGCTCAAGAAGGTGGAGTCCAACACGGACGCCGCGTCGCTGGAGGCGCTGGGGATGGCGTACCTGGACCAGGGCAAGCTCTACCAGGCGCAGCTGGCCCTGGGCCGCGCCACCGAATTGCAGGACACCCGGGCCTCGGCGCACAACGCGCTCGGCCTGGCGCTGCTGCTCTCCGGGGACGCCATGGGCGCCCGCGCCTCCTACGGCAAGGCGCTGGACGCGGACCCCACCTACGCCAAGGCCCGCGCCAACCTGGCCGCGCTGCGCTGCCGGTACGGCGACGCGGACGGCGCCAAGCGGGAGCTGTCCGTGCTCAAGGACGTGAGCGGGCTGGCGGGCAGCGACGTGGACCCGGAGTGGAGGTCCTGCAAGTGAAGCGCGCCGCCGCCGGGGCATGCCTGTCGCTGCTGGTGCTGCTGGCGTGCGGCCCGCCCAGCATCAAGGGCAGCCTGTCGGTGCTGATGGACATGCGGTACCAGTCGATGGAGGTGGTGATGGGGTCGTCCGACGTGACGGTCCGCTACACCAAGCCCTCCACGGACACCGGCCAGGGCGAGGACCTGGTGCTGGCGGTCTCCGCCCGCGGCCTCAAGCTCCCCTTCGCTTCGGACGCGGGGACGCCCATCGTGATCGACCTGGCGGAGGACATCGGCGGGGTGCAGCGGGGGGCGCTGGCGCGCAACGTGCTCAACGACCCGCGGCAGACGTTCCCCGCCATGGAGCGCGGGCAGCTCACGTTCGACGGCATCCCGGTGGTGGACCGGCAGTCGGGGGGGAGCTTCTCGGTGACGTTCGTGCTCGGCGAGGAGTTCGGCGACGGGCGGACGCTGTTCGACAATTTCCAGGGGAAGGTGCGATGAGGCCAAGGTCCCTGTGGCTGGCCGCGGCGTGCGGGCTTCTGTCCGCCTGCGGCCCGCGGTACTCCAAGAAGGTGCCCTCGGAGCTGGTGACCAAGCTGCCGTACGAGGTGCGGATCGAGCTGCTCGAGGCGGAGAACGACCTGGGAGTGGCGGTGGACCAGCGCGACGAGGCGGAGAGCGAGGTGCTGCGCACCCGCAACGCCATCCGCCGCGCGCGCGACCGCAAGACGGCCGCCGAGCGCGAGGTGGGCGAGGCCAACGACGCCGTCTCCAAGGAGGTGGCGAAGCTGGCGGTGGACGAGGCGGGCGCGCGCATCGACTACCTGCGCGCGCGGCAGGAGGTGAACGTCGCCACCCAGGACCGCGACGAGCTGTCGCTGCAGTGCGCCTGGGCCAAGTACGAGCTGGCCAAGCTGAACGCCGCCCGCAAGGCGAAGGTGGAGGGGGCGGAGAAGCTGCCCTTGAAGGAGTTCGAGGAGCAGCCCAAGCAGTGCCAGGCGGACGTGGTGAACAAGCAGCTGCGCGTCACCCAGGAGAACAAGCGCGCGGAGACCGCCCGCGCCCAGTGGGACGCCAAGAAGACCGCGCTGGCGCGCAAGACGTTCGACGCCCGCGCCAGCCCCTACGTGGAGTGACATGCACGCCCTCCTCATCGCGCTGTCGACGCTGCTGTCCGCCGGCCCCGCCGCCCCCACCGCCTCGGAGAAGGAGGCGCTCAAGCGCACCGCGGCGGTGGAGGAGGCGCACGTCCAGGAGGCGCCGGACGACGCCGACGCGCTCTACCGCCTGGGCCTGACCTACCTGGCGCTGAACGAGCCGAAGAAGGCGGTGCCCCCCCTGCGGGCGCTGGTGAAGCTGGACGAGAGCTCGCCGGACGCGATGGTGCTGCTGGCGCGGGCGCTGCGGCTGGGCGGCGAGGCGCAGGAGGCCAAGGCGCTGCTGGACGGCGGCATCTCCGCCCTGCCCGAGGACGTCTCCCTGCGGGCGGAGCGCGCGCTGCTGGCGCGGACGCTGAACGACTACGACGCCGCCATCGAGCACTACGGCAAGGCGGTGGAGCTGTCGCCCAGGGACGCCGAGGTGCGCTTCAACCTGGGCGAGGCGCTCCACGCCGCCGGGAAGACGGACGAGGCGATCGCCCGGTACCGCGAGGCCCTGGCCATCGACCCCAACCTGATCTCCGCCAAGGTGAACCTGGGCAAGGCGCTGGCGGAGAAGCTCCAGTACGCGGAGGCCAAGGAGCTGCTGTCGCAGGCCGGGAAGAGCAGCGCCGGCCTGGGCGACGCCGAGGCCCACTACAACCTGGGCGTCATCCTGATGCGCGAGGGCAACGTGCCCGGGGCGATGACCGAGTACGACCGGGCGATCGCGGCCGACCCCTCGCACGCGCGCGCCCACAACAACCTGGGCGTGGCGCTGGACAGCCAGGGGAACCACAAGAAGGCCGCGGACGAGTTCCGCAAGGCGCTCAAGAGCGACCCCGCCTTCGCCGAGGCGACGTTCAACCTGGGGCTGGCGCTGTTCAACCTGGGCGACAACCGCGGCGCCACCAAGGCGTTCGAGAAGGCGCTGGAGCTCAAGCCGCGCGCCTCCGCCCCCTACACCCAGCTGGGCAACCTGTACCTGCAGGCCGGCAAGCGCGACAAGGCGGTGGAGGCGTTCAAGAAGGCCATCGAGCTGTCGCAGGACGACGGCCGCGGCAAGAGCGCGGACGCGTACAAGGGGCTGGCGCTGGCCTACCTGGGCCAGAACAAGGCCAACGGCGCGGTGGACGTGCTCAAGTCGGCGGTGAAGGCGCTCCCGGACGACCCCGGCGCCCACGCCTCCCTGGCCGCCGCGCTGTGGGCCAACGGCGACCTGGACGGGGCGGTGGGCGAGTACGAGCGGCGGGCGGAGCTGGACCCCACCCCGGAGGCCCGGCTGGAGCTGGCGCGGGCGTACGCCAAGAAGCGGGTGGCGGAGAAGGCGGAGCCGGCGTTCCAGCAGCTGCTCAAGGACGACCCGCAGAACCGCGCCGCCTGGACGGGCCTGGCGGACCTCTACCTGTCGATGGGCGACTACCCGAAGGCGGAGAGCCTGCTCAAGGAGGCCCAGAAGTCGACGCCCGGGGACTCGGCGGTGCTGGCGAGGCTGGGCATCCTCCTCTCCCGGACCGAGAAGGCCGACCAGGCGGTGGAGCCCCTGGAGGAGGCGACCCGGAAGGACCCCACGCTGCTGGAGGCGCGGGCCGAGCTGGGGTTCCTGTACGCGCGCGGCTTCACTACCAGGAAGGAGGCCGGGCAGTTCAGCGAGGCGGAGCTGCTGGACCGGTCGCTCAAGCTGCTCGGCAACGTCCTCACCACCGAGGGGCGCAACCCGGTGGCGCTCTACTACCTGGGGTTCGCGCTGGGGAAGAAGGGCCAGATGGCCAAGGCGGAGGAGGCGCTCAAGCAGTCCGTCCGCTTCGACCCCTCCCTCCCCGGGCCGCACAGCGTCCTGGGCGACATCTACAAGGGCCAGAAGAAGACCGCGGAGGCGATCCAGGAGTACCAGCGCTGCGCCGAGCTGCAGCCCAAGGAGAAGCAGTGCTCGCAGGCGGCCCAGGAGCTGGCGGGCGCCGCGCCCAAGTAGCCGCGGAAATCTCCGGATTTCAGGGTGCGGGTTTCCGCCCCCGGACCAGCCCCAGCCGCCCCGCGATCAGCCGGTCCACCATCCGCTTCGGCAGCGTGGTGGGCAGGATCCAGTTGGCGAACGCGCCGGGCACCACCGCGTAGCGCACCTTCGGCGAGCGGCCGGTGAGCGCGGTCCAGATCACCTCGCCGATCCGTTCGGGCGGCAGGCCGGTGGGCCCGTTCTTGACCATGAAGTCCTTGAACTTGTGCAGCGCCTCCCGGTAATCGCTCCGGTCGTAGCGGGCGAGGTCCTCCTTGTCCGCCTTGTCCCAGATGGGCGTGGCCACCGTGCCCGGCCCCACGACGATCACGTCGATCCCGTAGAGCATCAGCTCCCGGCGCAGGCTCTCCGACCACCCCTCCAGCGCGTGCTTGGAGGCCACGTACGCGCCCAGGAAGGGCGCCCCCATCTTCCCGCCCACCGAGCTGACGTTGACGATCCGGCCCGGCGGCCCCTGGAGCGCGCGGTCCTTGCCCAGCAGCGGCGCGAACGCCTGGGTGACCATGAACGGGCCCACGACGTTGACCTCCAGCTGCTTGCGGAAGTCGTCCGGGGACAGCTCCAGGGCCGGCCCGCTCACCGCCACCCCGGCGTTGTTCACCAGGCCGGAGAGGGTGCTCCCCTGGAGGTGTTCGCGGACCTCGGCGGCCGCGCGCTGGACCGCCGCCTGGTCGGTGACGTCGAACAGCAACGGCGTGAAGGACGCGCCCAGCTCCTGCCGCAGCCGCTCCGCGTCCGCGCTCTTGCGCACGCTGCCGAAGACGCGGGCGCCGTTCCTGAGCGCCACCTTCGCGGTCCCCAGGCCGATCCCGGTGGACGCCCCGGTGACGACGACGCTCCTGCCTGCGCTCATGCCCCAACCTCCCGGAAACGGAAGGGCGGGAGACTACCCGAGCGCGACCAGCGGGCGGCGGGCGGCGCGCTCGAACACGTCGTCCTGGAAGAGGCGCCGCATCTGGGCCTGCTTCGCCGGGCTGTTGGCGCCCTCCGGGCTCGACGGATCCGTCCCGCGCGCCGCGGACTTCCGGGCGGTCTCCTTGCCGGAGATCTCCGCCCTGGCGACCTCGCCGGAGTCCTGGCCGGAGGACAGCGGGGACAGCTCGGCCTTCATCTCCATCCCACCAGCGCCGCCGGCGCCGGAGGTGTCGCTTCAACCGGGGTTCCTGGGCGCCGGGCGGAAGGAGATGTTCATGCCACCAGGTACGAAACCCCCGCCCCGTTGGTTACACGCAGCCAACCCCCTGATTTCAGGACAGAGTCTCGAACATCCGGTCCCAGGCCTCCTGGTAGGAGTCCACGGGGAGGAGGGTGATGTTCACCAGGTCGGCGGCGGTGGCCAGGGCCTCGGCCTCCTTGCGGATGAGGATGGCGAAGGTGGGGATCTCCCAGGACAGGTTCCGCCGGGCGTGGTTCCGGGCGCGCTGGTTGAGGAACCACCACAGCGGCCACTCCTCGCGGCCCAGGCTCAGGCCGGCGAAGACGAGCGGCGCGTTCATGGCCGAGGCGACCCAGCTGGCGGCGCGCGCGCGCTGCTTGCCCCAGACGCGCCACTGGTCGGCCATGGGGCGCGGCGGGAGCGACTTCCTGGGGGTGGAGGCGCGCTCCCCGAAGAGCTCCTTCTCGCTCGCCTTGTACTCCTGCCGCGCCAGCTCCAGGTCGTTGATCAGCGTCGAGTAGGCCCGCAGCCCGAGCTGGATGCTGGGCGGATCGCACACCGTGCCGTGGGGATACCAGACGCGGGTCGCGCCGGTGACGCGGCAGTGGTTGGTCACCGGGTGCAGGGGCTTGGGCTGGTGCCAGGCCGACTCCTCCGCGTGGAGCCCCTGGTCGAAGTTGAAGCTGAGGACGTCCTCGAACCCCAGCGCGAGGAACCTCCGGGCGAAGGCGTCCGTCACCCCGCCCACCGGGTAGAACTTCCGCAGCGTCCTGGCCACCACGGTCTGCAGCTTCGACTCCACCTGGTGCGGGGGTTGCCCGGTCTGCCAGGCCAGGTCGAACAGCATCCGCTCCCAGATCAGCGTGGTGTTGCCGGTGGTCAGCTCCGGCGGCGGCAGGTGGAAGGTGAGCCTGGTGGCCTTGCGGATCTCCTCCAGCAGGTCCCGCCAGCCGAACACCGTGCCCACCGCCTGGGCGTTCCAGCCGGAGCCGATGGCCGGGATGATCCCGCCGGCGCCGCGCTCCTGGCGGATCTGCCGCAGCCACTTCCACGGCTTGCGGTGGGGGACCGCGTCCCGGTCGCGAGGCTTGTCCGCCATCACTTGCCGTCCGCGAGGAACGAGCCCATGGGGAACCCCCGGCACGCGCCGCCCGCGAAGCGCGCGTAGTCCTCGTCGCCGGGCTTGCCGCTGATCAGCTCCAGCGCCTTCACCATCCGGGCGTAGGCGCGGCAGCGCTCGCGCGGGGCGCCGTCGAAGGCGGGCTCGCGCTCCAGCTTCGCGGTGAGCCCCTCCACGGTGACCGCCTCGGACGACATCCGGAGCCCGCCGCCGCCGGGCGAGTCGAGCACCATGAAGCGGTCCGCCTGCGGCCCGTCGTCGCTCCACGGCTTCCACTCCGGCAGCGTCCCGTCCGCCCCGCGCCCGGGCGCGCCCGTCTTCGCGAACTGCACCCAGTACCCGGACATGGCGCTCGCCAGGGTCCGGTAGCCCTCCCAGGCGGGGCCCCCGTCCGGCACGCCGAAGGCCTCCTGGCTGGTGTTGTCGAACACGAAGGAGATCTCCATCGCGTGGCAGGCGCCCAGCAGCGCCGACACGTCCACGCCCAGCTTCGACGGCTCCTCGTCCCAGTCGAACCGGTAGGCGTAGACGGTGGGGCCCTGCGCGCGGCGCATCACCGAGGCCGGCCAGTCCGCGCCCACCGCCTTCCACAGCCCGGAGACGTACCCGGCGGTCCGGTCGTACCGGGTGCGGTCCTTGATGTGCGGCCACAGGCCCAGCCACCTGCTGACGAACGCCGGGTCGGCCGCCATGAACAGCTTCATCTCGTCCCGGTTGGTGCCCAACAGGAGCGGCACCGCGTTGTAGCGGCCGGCGTCGGCGACCAGCTCCAGGAACGGTTGCTCCGGGAGGACCGCGCCGTCGCGGAACAGGTTCGGCGAGTCGTACATGCCGAACACCCCCGGGTCGAGCGGCTCGATCAGCTCGTCCGCGGTCTTTCCCCGGAGGTACGCCGCCACCTCCCCGGCGCTCATCCCCTGCGCCACCGCCTTCGCCTGGTCGCGGTCCCTGGCCCGGCCGTCGCGGGCGAGCAGGGTGGGCAACAGGCCGGAGGTGAAGTCCTCGGCGGCCTTCACGGTGGTGGAGGCCGGCAGCCCGCTCTCGGAGATGGCGCGGTGGAACAGGCCCTTCGCCGCCGGCGAGGTGACCAGCGAGAGCACGTCGATGCCGCCGGCGGACTCGCCGAAGATGGTGACGTTCCCCGGGTCGCCGCCGAACGCCGCGGCGTTGTCGCGGACCCACTTCAACGCCAGCACCTGGTCCAGCGTGCCGTAGTTGCCGGAGCGATCCTCCGCCGCGTCGCCCGGCGCGACCAGCGACGGGTGCCGGAACCAGCCCATCACCCCCAGCCGGTAGTTGGTGGACACCACCACCACGCCGTGCCGCGCCGCCAGGTTCCCCGCCATCGAGTAGGAGGACGAGGCGCCGATCTTGTTGCCGCCCCCGTGGATCCACACCATCACCGGCAGCTTGTCCTTGCCGGGGACCGCGGCGCGCGGGGCGAAGACGTTGAGGGTGAGGCAGTCCTCGCTCCCCAGGAACCGGCCGCGCTTGTCGTCGTCGCGCCCGCCGATGGGCGTGACCAGCTGCGCGCAGGAGCGCCCGAAGCGCACCGCCTGGAACGTCCCCTCCCACGGCTTCTTCGGCACCGGCGCGCGCCAGCGCAGCGGCCCCACCGGCGGCTCGGCGAAGGGGAGGCCCAACCACGCCAGCGCGCCGTCCTGCTCGGCGAAGCCCACCACCTTGCCCTGGGTGATGGTGCGCTCGGACGACGGGTCCGGCTGGTGCGCGAGGAATTCCGGCCGCGCGCGGTGGCACCCGGCCGACAGGGACAGCGACAGCGAGAGGACGGCGGCTCTGGAGATTCGGGACATCATGGCGAGCCGCGAAGATAACGCGGCGCCGCACCCACATTCACCTTACCGAGCGAGCGCGGCCGGGGTCCGGCGCCCCTTGAACGGCGCTCGCTCCTCCGTCGAATAGACTCACGGGCTCCCGCGTCTGGAAGGCCTCTCCACGCATCAGGTCGGAGGTGCACCCGCAATGAGGTACCGCCTCGCCGCTGCCGCGGCGTCATTGTCGTTGTTCGTCGGCTGTATTGCCCATGAGAAGGAAGGCGACAGCGCCGCCGCCACCGGCGACTGGAAGTCCGCCTACGTCCACTACCGGGACGCGTTGCAGGAGAAGGCGGAGACGCCGGGGCTCAAGCCCAAGTTCGACAACGCGCGAACCCAGGCGCTGGCGCAGTCCCGGCAGCAGGCCAACACCTGCCTCCAGCAGCGGGACTGGGCGTGCGTCGGCTCCGAGGCGCAGTTCATCCTCTCGGTGGAGCCGGGCGCGCCGGACGCCGCGCAGATGAAGGCGCAGGCGTCGCTCTACCAGGCCATGGACGTCCTCCAGCAGGCGCGGGGCTTCGCCGCCCAGCGCAACTTCGGCCAGGCGGCCGACGCCGTGAAGCGGGCGCGCGAGATGTCCAACGCGCCCGAGGTGCAGGCGGAGGCCGGCCGGGTGCAGATGGAGATCGTCGCCGCCGCGGTGGCCGAGTCGGACCGGCTGCGGCAGGAGCGCCAGTACGACCAGGCGGTGCAGGCGATGCAGGTCGCCGTGCAGTACGACCCGTCCCAGGCGCAGCGGCTGCGCGACGTGCAGGACGAGCGCGAGAAGTGGATCGCCTACCAGTACGAGAAGACCGCCTACGACGGCGACGTCGCCCTCTCCCAGCGCGACTGGCGCACCGCCTCCGAGCGCTACCGCGCCGCGACGGCCATGCGGCCCGGTGGGCGCGCGGACGGGCTGGCCCGCTACTGCGACGCGATGGCGAACGCGGACGCCGCCCTCCAGAACCGGAGCTACGACGCCGCCGCCCAGGCCTACCAGGAGGCGGTGAACAGCGGCGCGGACAAGGGCGAGGCGCGCGCGGCGCTCGAGAAGCTGCGCATCCGCCCGTACGACGTGGCCATCCGCTCCGTGCTGCTGGTGCCGACCAAGCCGGACGGCAACCCGTGGACCGGCCCCATCACCCCGCTCTTCTTCAAGGTCGCCCAGTTCGTGCAGCAGCACCTCCAGTCCCGCCACGCCGAGCGGGCCGTCGAGATGGCGATGACCATCCCCAACGAGAACCGGCCGGAGCTGCACGTGGAGGTGATGATGCCCAACGGCTCGGTGCTGGCGACCAGGCCGGTGAAGGGCATCTACGCGACCTTCGACGGCGACCTGGTCATCAACAGCAACGGCTACGACGACCGGCACCTCCTCTTCCGGGTGGTGCAGCACGGGAACGGCCCGGAGGTCATCGAGCTGGGCCGGCTGGACGTGGCGATGCGCGACCTGTGCGACGCGGGCGACATCGCGATGACCAGCGACAACGTCAGCCAGCTGCGCGTCACCGCCAAGCCCGCGGACGGGCGCCAGGAGGGCGCGTTCGGGCTCACCCAGGTGACGGCCGCCACCACCGCGGTGGCCGCCGCGCCGCCGCCGCCGAACCCGGGTGGACCGCCGGGAGGCCCGCCCGCGGGTGCGGCGCCACCGCCACCGCCTCCCCCTCCAGGCCCCGGCACCTCCGGCTCCGTGGTGGTGACCGGCGGCGCGCCCGGCGCCGGCCACCCGGTGAATGCCGGCGGGGCGGTGACCTACGTGCCGCCGCCGAAGCCGCCGCCTCCCACCACGCCGGCGCCGGTGGCCGCGCCCCCGCCTCCGAAGCCGCCGCCGGTGGCCCCGCCCATGGCGCCCGCCGTCCCGGCTCCGCCGCCTGGCCAGGGCACGCACGGCCCCACGCCGGTGGGCGCGCCGCCTCCAGCCCCGCCGGCCACGCACGGTCCGGGCGCGCCCGGCACCCCGCCACCTCCGCCCGCCTCCGGCGGCACCGCGGTGAGCGCGCCTCCGGCCGGCGGTGGCCAGGCCGCGCCCGCTCCGGGCAACGAGGACGACGACGACCAGGGCAAGGGTCACGGCAAGGGCAAGGGGAAGGGCAAGAAGGTCCACCGCGGCCGGGCGATCGGCCACGAGAAGGACGACTAGCGCATCGCTGAGCTGGGCCGTTCCACGAGGGCGCGGGCGCGGATTGAATCCGGCTCGCGCCCTCGGTACGTTGCGCCCCCGTCCAATGCCATCGCTCGAGGAGCTGCTGTCCTGGTCCGTGGGTGAGCTGCGCGAGCGGTTCGTCGACAAGGGCCGGGCGGTGCCGGACGGATTGCTGGAGGCGCTGGAGCGCGACGAGCGGCACGGCGCGCGCGCGCTGGCCAAGAAGATCCGCGAGCGCCGGCACGGCAACCGCGCCGAGGGCCAAAGGCTGCGGACCATGCTCCGCTTCGAGACGGAGCTGTACGGGCAGGGCCTGGAGCTGATCTGCGGCGTGGACGAGGCGGGGATGGCGCCGCTGGCCGGGCCGGTGGTGGCGGGCGCGGTGATCCTGAAGAAGGGCTACCGCCTGCGCGGGCTGGACGACTCCAAGAAGATCCTCGATGAGCGCAAGCGCGAGGAGCTGGCGAAGGCGATCAAGGAGGAGGCGGTCGCCTGGGCCTCCGGCCGCGCCGAGGTCGAGGAGATCGACACCATCAACATCTACCACGCGGGCCTGCTGGCCATGCGGCGCGCGGTGGAGGGGCTGGGGAAGAAGCCGCAGTACCTCCTGGTGGACGCGCGCAAGGTGCCGCAGTGCACCATCCCGCAGCGGGGGATCATCAAGGGCGACGCGCTCTCGCTCTCCATCGCCGCGGCGTCGATCATCGCCAAGACCACGCGCGACCGGCTGATGGACGAGATGGACGCGGTCTACCCCGGCTACGGGTTCGCGTCGCACAAGGGGTACCCCACCCCGCTCCACTGCGAGACGCTGCAGAAGCTGGGCGCCACGCCCATCCACCGGCGCAGCTTCGCGCGGGTGCGGATCGCGCTCGGGCTGGAGCCGATGCAGGGCGACCTGTTCGCGGCTCCCGAGATGGCCGCGGGAGAAGACGGCCTGGAGGCGTGAGCCAGGACCGCGAGATCGGCGCCTGGCTGAACGAGCTGGGGTTCGGGTTGCCGCAGGCGCTGAGCGCCGCGCGGGGGGCGCTGGAGGAGGCCGGCCTCACCCGACCCGGCAAGCAGCGGATGAGCGACGAGAAGCTCCCGCGGGCGGCCGCGCTGCTCAAGGGGCGCTTCTTCCTCCACTGCGGGTCGAAGGAGTGCGCCGCCTTCGCCGCCGCCAGCGGCCGTGAGCCCATGCTGGCCTCTTTGAAGGGCGCTTGCGAGCGGTGCGGCGGCTCCGACAACTCCCGCGCGGAGACGGAGTTCCTGGAGGCGTGCCGGCGGAGGGGCGTCCGCCGGGTGGTGGTGGTGGGCGGGTCGCCCGCGGTGCGGGAGGAGCTGGAGGCGGCGCTGGGCGGGGCGCTGGAGCTGAGGCTGATCGACGGCACCGAGCGCCGGACCGGCGACAAGGCGAAGGCGGACCTCGACTGGGCGGACCTGGTGCTGGTGTGGGGCGGGAGCGAGCTGCACCACAAGGTGAGCATGCTCTACACGACCGCGCCGCCGCCGCTGCGGAAGAAGGTGGTGCACTCCGCCAAGCGCGGGGTCGCCGCGCTCCTGGGTGCGGGCGTGGAGCACCTCGCGCGCTGAGCCGTCAGGGTCGCTGCTCGTCCCGCCGGGCGCGGGCGCGGAGCGCCGGTCGAGGCGGACCTCTCTATTCCTCGTCCTGCCGGAGCGCGGCGAGGACGCCGAGGTCCTCCAGGGTGGTGGTGTCCCCGGTGGTCTTGCGGCCCGCGGCCACGTCGCGCAGCAGCCGGCGCATGATCTTCCCCGACCGCGTCTTGGGCAGCGCCTCGGCGAAGCGGATGTCGTCCGGCCGGGCGATGGCGCCGATCTCCTTGCCCACGTGGGCGGTGAGCTGGCCCTTGAGCGCGTCGTCCACCGGCACGCCCTTCTTCACGGTGACGAACGCCACCAGCGCGGTGCCCTTCAGGTCGTCCGGGCGGCCCACCACCGCCGCCTCGGAGACGCGCGGGTCGGACACCAGCGCGCTCTCCACCTCCGCGGTGCCCAGCCGGTGCCCGGCCACGTTCACCACGTCGTCCACCCGGCCCATCAGCCATAAGTAGCCGTCCTCGTCCTGCCGCGCGCCGTCGCCGGTGAAGTACTTGTCCGGGATCTCCCCGAAGTAGGTGTTCCGGAAGCGCTCCGGGTCACCGTAGACGGTGCGCAGCATGGAGGGCCACGGCCGGCCGATGAAGAGGAGGCCGCCCTTGCCGCGCGGCACCGGCTTGCCGTCCTTGTCCAGGATCTCCGCCTCGATGCCGGGGAGCGGAAGGGTGGCGCTGCCGGGCTTGGTGGGCGTGGCGCCGGGGAGCGGGCTGATCATGATCCCCCCCGTCTCCGTCTGCCACCAGGTGTCCACCACCGGGCAGCGCTCGCCGCCGATGACCCGGTGGTACCAGATCCACGCCTCCGGGTTGATCGGCTCGCCGACGGAGCCGAGGACGCGCAGCGACGAGAGGTCGTGCTTCCTGGGGAGGTCGTCGCCCAGGCGCATGAAGGCGCGGATGGCGGTGGGCGCGGTGTAGAAGACGGTGACCTTGTAGCGCTCGATGATCTCCCAGAAGCGTTCGGCGGTGGGGGTGGTGGGCGCGCCCTCGTAGATGAGCGAGGTGGCGCCGTTCATCAAGGGCCCGTAGACCACGTACGAGTGGCCGGTCACCCAGCCCACGTCGGCGGTGCACCAGTAGATGTCCTCGTCCTTGAGGTCGAACACCCAGCGGGTGGTGAGCGACGCGTTCACCGAGTAGCCGGCGGTGGTGTGGAGCACGCCCTTGGGCTTCCCGGTGCTCCCGGAGGTGTAGAGGATGAACAGCGGGTGCTCGCTCTCCACCCACTCCGGCTCGCACTCCGGCTTCTGGGCGTCCACCAGCGCGCGGTAGTCCACCTCCTTCGGACCCAGCTGGAGCGGCTCCTTCGAGGTGCGGCGGAGCATCACCACCTTCTCGATGCTGGGGACGTCCTTCACCGCGTCGTCCACGTTCCTCTTCAGCGGCACCACCGCGCCCTTGCGCCAGCCGCCGTCCGCGGTGATCAGCACCTTGGCGCCGGCGTCGTTCATCCGCTCGCGCAGCGCCTCCGCGGAGAAGCCGCCGAACACCACCGAGTGCACCGCGCCGATGCGCGCGCACGCCAGCATCGCCGCCGCCGCCTCCGGCACCATGGGCAGGTAGATGCCGACGCGGTCGCCCTTCTTCACCCCCAGGGACTTGAGCCCGTTCGCCAGCCGGCACACCTCCGCGTGCAGCTCCCCGTAGGTGACGGCGCGGCGGTCGCCCGGCTCGCCCTCCCACAGCAGCGCCGGCCGGTCCGAGCGCTGCGCGAGGTGCCGGTCGAGGCAGTTGAAGGAGAGGTTGGTCTTGCCCTCGATGAACCAGCGCGCCAAGGGCGGCTTCCACTCCAGGACCGTCCGGAACGGCTCCTTCCAGTACAGCTCGTCGCGGGCGCGCGCGGCCCAGTACGCCTCCGGGTCGCGGCGGGCGTCGTCGGCGAGCTTGCGGTACTCGTCCAGGCTCCGGATGTACGCGCGGGCGGAGAGCGCCGGGGGCGGCGGGAAGACCCGGCGCTCGGAGAGCATGGAGTCGATCTCGGTCTCGGTGGGCTTGCCGGCGGTCTGGGCGTTGGACACGGGCACCTCCTGAAGGAGCGGGGCGTCAGATCTAGGAGGCGGGCGTCACTGGTGCAATGCCTGGAAGGAGACCCATGTCTCGCAGAGACACCCGGGCGGTTGGCGCGCCTCGTAGCGGAAGCGGAGCGTCCCGTGGAACTGGGTGGCGGTGTCGGTGGTGGCGTCGAGGTGGACGGTGGCCTGGTCCAGGTCGCAGTGGAGGCCCCCCACGTCCGCGGTGACGTGCTGCGCGCTGCCGTCGGCGAAGAACCGATCGGCGCTGGAGTCGAAGAGGCCCGCGTCGAGGTAGCGGCCGGTGAGCGTCATCCCGTACCAGTCGGTCGCCATGTTCATCCAGTTGCCGGTGGTGGCCAGGTCGCCGGAGAGGACGGGCCCGGCGGCCGGGACGCGGAGGCACTCGTCCTTCTCCACGGAGGTGGGGGTGAAGTCGTACGGGCCTTCCGCCTGGTCGCGCACGCGGCAGCCCGGGCCCGCCAGCGCGAGCGCCAGCAGCAGCGGAACGGTATAGGGTGCGGCGCCTCTCACGAGCGCGAATGTAGCCCTGCGATGCGATACCTGCTGGCGATCTTCCTCCTCGGGCTGCTGGTGGCGCTCCACGAGCTGGGGCATCTGTTCGCCGCCCGGCTGTGCCGGATGAAGGTGGAGCGCTTCGCGGTGGGGTTCGGCCCGCCGCTGCTGGCGACGCGGCGGAGGGGCACCCAGTACGCGCTGAGGGCGATCCCGTTCGGCGGCTACGTGCGGGTGGCGGGGATGGAGGCCGCGGCGGAGGGGCCGCCCGGGCCGGGGAGCTTCAGCTCGCGGCCGCGGTGGCAGCGCGCGCTGGTGCTGGTGGCCGGGTCGGCGCTCAACTACCTGTGCGCGGTGGCGCTGCTGTTCACGCTCTACGCGGGCGGGCGGCGGGTGCCGGTGCCGGGCACGGTGGGCGAGGTGACGCCGGGGTCGGAGGCGGCGCGGGTGCAGCTGCGGCCGGGCGACGTGGTGGAGCAGGTGGACGGGAGGCCGGTGCGGGAGTGGTCCGACCTCACCGGCGCGGTGGCGGAGCACGCGGGACCGCAGCCGATGGTGCTGGTGGTTCGGCGGGGCGGCCAGGCGCTGGAGGTGCGCGCGACGCCGCGCCCGGACGAGGACGGGGCGTTGAGGCTGGGCGTGTCGCAGCTGTACGCGTACCGGCAGCTCACCCGGTGGGAGGCGGCGAGGTACGCGGTCCGTCACGCGAGCGCGCTGGTGGTGGAGGAGCTGAGGGTGACCTGGGACCTGGCGCGGGGGCGGCGGAGCGCCACGCTGGAGGGGCCGGTGGGGATCGCGCAGCGGACCGCCGCGTCGGCGACGGCGGGGGTGGACGCGCTGGTGGCGTTGCTGGCGGCGATCTCGGTGGCGCTGGCGGTGTTCAACCTGCTGCCGGTGCCGGGGCTGGATGGGGGGCGGCTGTTGCTGCTCGCCATCGGCGGGGTGCGGGGGAAGGCGGTGGACCCGCGGGTGGAGGCGGTGGCGAGCGCGGCGGGGTTCCTGGCGCTCATCGCGCTGGCGGTCTGGGTGACGGTGCGGGACGCGCGGGGCGTCCGCGCGGTGGCGCCGGTGGTGGAGTTGGAGGACGCCGGCGCTCTGCTGGATGCGGGGGCGGCGCCGGATGCGGGCTCGCCGTTGGACGCCGGCAGCGACGCCGGGACGTAGCCGCCCGGGCCCTACGGCCCCAGGCCGACCCAGATCTCGCCGTCGGCGAAGATCTCCTTCTTCCAGATGGGCGCGTCCTGCTTCAGCCGTTCGATGGCGTGGCGGCAGGCGTCGAAGGCCTCGGCGCGGTGGGGGGCGGAGGCGGCGATGACCACGGCGAGCTCGCCGGGGCGGAGCAGGCCGATGCGGTGGATGATGGCCATGCGGGAGCGCTCCCATTTCGCGGCGGCCTCGGCGGCGATCTGGGCGAAGACGCGCTCGGCCATCGGGGCGTAGGCCTCGTATTCGAGCTGGATGACGGCGCGGCCGCGGGTCTGGTCGCGGACCTGGCCGGAGAAGGTGACCACGCCGCCCAGGCCGGGGCCCTCCACCGCGCGCACCACCTCGTCGAGCTTCAGCGGGTCTTTGGACACGCGGAAGCACCCGGCGCCGCCGGCGACCGGCGGAATCAGCGCCACCTCCGCGCCGTCCGGTACAGGGTCGTCGGGGGAGGAGAAGGTCTGGTTCACCGCCACCCGGAGGTGCGGCAGGAGGCGCTCCAGGGGTGGGTGCCTGCGGGCCAGCTCCGCCAGCAGGTCGCGCACCGTGGGCGGCGAGAGCAGCTCCAGCGTCTCCTCGGCGCAGCCGGCGCGTTCCCGAGCAGCGGCGAAGTAGAGGATCTTGGTGCGCACGCGCCGATGCTAGCCGGTGGCGGTGGATGCGCCGAGGAAGTCGTCTCTCCGTTTCTCCCTGGACACGGAACAGGAATGATTCGTCGTCCATCAACGGAACTGCCCCCCGTGTGATCGGTATCGACGCAGGAGGGCTGTGGGAGCCTTCGGACTTCCGGCTCTGGCAAGAGGTCTGCGATGCTGAAGTTGCATTACGTCCCGGAGAGCCGAGCCATGCGGCCTCGCTGGCTCCTCGAGGAGATGGGTGTCCCGTACGAACTGGCTTGGATGGTCCCCAAGCCTCGGCGTCCTGAGCCGGATCCCCGCGTGCTCGTCATCCGCTCGCTGAGCCCCGTCGAGGCGCACCGCGGCCCGCAGGGCTACGTCCTCTCGGACCAGCTCCGCTTGCGCCACCGGCAAATGTTCCTCGAAGCCGAAGGCAAGACCGAGCTGCCCGAGGGGTGCAGTGAGCTGCTGGAGCAGAAGGCGAGGGAGCGGTTCTGCCAAGCCATCGCGGTGCTGGAAGAGCACCTCGCCGGCCGGAAGTTCCTGGTAGGCGACCGGTTCAGCGCCGCAGACGTGGTGATGGGCGCGGTGCTGGGGTGGGGAAGGCAGCTCGTCCGGTTTCTGCCTGACTTCCCCAACTGCCACGAGTACACCCGAGCGATGCTCGGCCGACCGGCGGCCAAGAAGGCGCTCGAAGATTGAGGAATGAGGCGGAGGACGTCAGAGGGTGTCAGAAGCACCGCATAGGGGTTCCGGCGATGACCGCACGCAGGCGCGCCCTCCCACAGTCGCAACGAGAGTGCGATCCGCAAGCACCTGACGTCTTCCCCGTTCGCCAGCGTCCCTGTCCAAGCCGTCACCTCCGGCAAGCTGGAGGCCCTCCTGCAAGCCAAGGCGGGCGAGGTGGCACGCTAGGGATGCTGTGGAGGACCCTCCAGCCGGACGCAGGCTCGGCGCTCGTGCTGTGCGCAAGCTTGCCGGTAGAGCTCGATCGCGCGCGCCGGGTCCTGACTGACGCCGCGCCCTGCTTCATGGATCCGGCCAAGGCTGTAACATGCGTACGGCGAACCCAGGCCACACGCTTTCTGGAATAGCTGGGCCGCCATCGCCTCATCTCTTCTGACACCAGGCCCGTCCGAATACAGGAGAGCGAGTCTCAAGCACCCCCGGCGCACTCCCTCGCGGCACGCCTTCTCATAGAAGGAAGCCGCCTGGCGCCCATCCGGAGAAACCCCGTAACCCCGTTCGTGGCAGAAGCCGATCGCGACACAGCGGTTCGCCTCGGCGCCCCTGCAGTCGTGCTCGATATTCATGAATACACCGCAACCTTCGCCCTTCGGGCCTCGGCCGACCTGCCACCGCTCCCAGTCCACCTCCGGGAATTTCTCTTCGAGCCGGGCGCTGTCTTCCTCTCTTCGAGTCTTGGTGTAGGTGATGTTGACTGGCCCCATGGCGCTGGTCATGTCCAGTTGGCCCAGGTATGAAATGCCTCCGGCGGTGACCCGGAACTCGGAGGTTTCCTTCATGAAGGCGTGACCGGTCTCGTCCTGATAGTCGAACGTCCCGGCAAACGTCGCGCCAGACTGACTCGCCCGACCACTTACCGCGCCGAGGATGTAGTCCCCCTCCGGAAGCTCGCGGGCGAAGAATTGCCCTTCCTGTCCACGCTCGACGAAGTCGTATTGCCCATGGCCCGACCCGAATTCAAGCTCCACGGTCATGGCGGGAACGGACTTCATCGAGGTGGAAGCCGGCCGCCGCAGGATCTGGACTCGAATCAGCACTGGCTCCCCCGTGGGCACCAGGAGCGACCCGACCACCAGGCCCGTGCCGCTTGAAGCCGGGGGCACATGGAGTTCCTCGGGCAACGGCTCGCGGTTGGTCCGGCTGTCTCCCGGTGGGGCCGGCCCAGGGCTCACGGTATGGTCATTCTCAGGCAACGGCTCGCGGCTGGTCCGGCTGTTCGAGGATCGCGCGAAGCAGCGCGGTTGCCGCACGTTCTACCTCACCACGTTCAGCTTCCAGGCGCCGTCGTTCTACAAGGCGCTCGGCTATCACGCGGAAGCCGAGATTCGCGGTTTCCCGGCCGGGATCGTAAATTTCCTGATGACGCGAACGGTAGCGTCCGACGAAGCATGATGGATCCGGGGCGGCCCTTCCCGAGTGAAACATCCCGCCACGCTCG
>Ga0134122_10001127_pt1 | contig 19140 bp, 21 predicted proteins | sample KB302_FD_96461 | JGI IMG/M metagenome (GOLD analysis project Ga0134122, IMG submission 96461) | Terrestrial soil microbial communities without Nitrogen fertilizer from Kellogg Biological Station, Michigan, USA - KB3-0-2 | ecosystem: Environmental > Terrestrial > Soil > Unclassified ... | reverse complement strand
CGAAGCCGAGGGACTCCGCGTACTCGAGCTGGTCCATGTACTGGTGGTAGACGAAGTGGCCCTTCTTCGGGTCGTAGAGCTTGCTCGGGATGTCCACCCAGACCGAGCGGTTCTTCTCGCGGAAGTCATCGGGCAGGTACGGCCACGGCATCAGGTTGAACCAGGTGAATTTCATGATTCCCTCCCCCCCGCTGGGTTACCGGTGCGCCGCAGTGTAACCCAGTTCAGGCCGTGACCGCGCGGCGCCCCCACATGGCGGCCCGCCACTTCATCGCGATGAACGCGGTGAAGGCCAGCCCCACCGTGGCCTGGACGGTGAGGGTGAGCGGATACCCGATGCGCTCGATCAGCGCCCCGGCCACGATCAGCCCGATCGGCAGGCCGTAGACGCAGAGCGAGCGCACCCCCATGACCCGCGCGCGGAACCCTGGGCCCGAGGCGGTGAGCAGCGTCCCGGTCATCGAGATCATCGCGACGCTCTGGACGAAGCCGGTGACCAGCAGGACGAGCAGGCCGCCGCCCAGGGTTGGCACGTGCGCGAAGCCGAGCAGGAGCGCGTACCACAGCACGGTGTGCACGAGCGTGTAGCGCTCAGGATGAGCGGGCCCGCCGGTGACCACCATCGCGATCGAGGCGAGCAGCGCCCCGAACGAGAAGGACGCGGCCAGCCAGCCCAGCCCCGTCGCGTCCACCTGGTACACGCGCTGGGCGATGTAGGGCAGCAGGCCGCCCGAGGCCGGATACGCGGTGAGATTGATCAGGAACGCGAGCCACATCGGGGCCAGGAGCTGCGGTCGGCTCAGGATGTGCGCGAGCCCGTCCTTCAGCTCCCGCCATCCGGAGGCGTCCCGCTGCCCGCCGAGCGGGAGCGGGTAGGGAGAGGGGGCCGCGAAGTCCGGTACCGGCCGCGCCCGCGCCACCCCGAACGTCAGCGCCAGGCTCGCCAGGTAGAAGCACGTCACGAACACGTAGGTGAGCCCGATGCCCAGCATCGTGGACAGCCCGGCCCCCGCGAGCGCCCCGCCCACCCGCGCCGAATCCATGGTGGCGCGGGACATGCCGAGCGCGCCCATCAGGTGGTCGGGCGGGATCGTCTCGCCGATCAGGGCATTCCGCATCACCAGATCGTTCGGGCGCACGACGCCGTTGAGCGCGGCCAGCGCGATGGCCCAGGCGGGGGTCAGCCCGCCGGTGAAGGCCAGGAGCATCACGGCCAGCGCGAGCGCGGCGTAGATCGCGCGCATCGCGCAGAGCATGAGGCGGCCGCCCACCCGGTCGCCCAGCACGCCGAACATGGGCGCGGCGAGGGTGCCGAGGAACTGGGCGGAGCCGAAGAGGGTGAGCAGCAGCACCGAGCCGGTCTGCACCATCACGTACCAGCCCAGGATGAGCGTCTCCATCTCGAACGCCCAGGAGGTGAGGAGGTCGGCGGGCCACTGGAAGCGGAAGCTGCGGACGCGGAAGGCGGCGAGGATCAAAGAGCGCCGGCGACCTCCTTCATCCACCGGCGCACGAAGGCGCGCGGATCCGGTACGAAGCCGGTGATCATGAACTGACGCGCCCCCGCCCCCATCGCGCGCCGGAGCTGGGCCGCGCAGTCGGCGGGGGTGCCCGCGACCGCGAAGCGATCCGCCAGGAACTCGGTGAGGTCCCAGCGGTCGGGCAGGCTCGCGTTGGCCGCGCCCGGGATCTCGTGGTGGTGCGCGTTGTACTCGCGCTGGAGCGCGCGGATCTTCTCGTGCAGGTCGGGCGGTACCCCCTTGCCCTCGAGAGTGAACCGGAAGGCGTGGTTGGCGCTCGCGGCCAGCGCCATCTTGATCGGCTCGATCGCGGCGGCCCGCGTGTCGCCCAGGCTGGTCTTGGCGAACCACCAGACGTCGATGTCGTCGAGGGTGCGCCCGGCCGCGCGCGCGCCGCGCTCGATCGCGGCGAGCGAGAGCGTGATCACCTCCGGGGTGAGGCCGAGGCCGCAGATCACCCCGTCGGCCACGCGTCCGGCCAGCTCGAGCGTGCGCGGGCCTTCGGCGGCCAGGTAGATCGGGACGCGACGTGTCGCGCGGTGCACGCGCCAGGGCCGCCCGCCGCGATCCACCGTCTCGCCGGTGGTCAGCCGGCCGAGCATCGCGATCGAGTCCTCGAGGCCGGCGAGGGTGGCGGGCGGCGCGCCGATCGTGTAGATCGCGCTGTCGCCCGAGCCCAGACCGAGGACCGCGCGCCCGCCCGCCAGCTCGTCCACGCTGGCGATCGCGCTCGCGGTGACCACCAGGTGCCGGGTCAGCGGATTGGTGACGAGCGGTCCCAGCTTCACGCGCCGGGTGTTGAGGGCGGCGAGGGTGAGCGCGACGTAGAGCTCGCGGAAGACCGACTGGGAGTCGGCCACCCCGAGCCAGTCGAAGCCGCTGGCCTCGGTCTCGCGGCACAGCTCGCCGAAATCGGTGAGCGATTCCGGGAGCAACACGATGCCGAACCGCGCCGTTGCGGAGGTCATGACCGGCACACCCTAGCACCGACCGTGGCTTGACGTCTCCGGATTTGGGGCGCAGACTTCGCGGGTGCCGCCGTGGTGGCGGTGATTCGGGCGCGCAACCAGCACAGCCAGAAGCACGAGGAGATCGGCGATGATCTACGAGTTCCGGACCTACACGCTCAAGCCCCGCAGCCTGGCCGAGGTGGAGAAGCGCTACGCCGAGGCCTACGAGTACCGGAAGAAGTACTCGCCGCTGACCGCCTTCTGGCACACCGAGATCGGCCCGCTCAACGAGATCATCCACGTGTGGGGCTACAAGGACCTCGCGGAGCGCGCGCGCATCCGCGCGGAAGCCTCCAAGGACGCCAACTGGCCGCCAAAGATCCGCGACTTCGTCGTCGACCAGGACGTGGAGATCCTGACCCCGTTGTCCTTCGTCCCCGACATCACGCCGGGCACGCTGGGCCCGATCTTCGAGATCCGGCGCTACAGCCTCATGGCCGGCTCGCTGCCCGGCGTCGCGAAGCGCTGGGAGGGCGCCATCGGCGAGCGGATCAAGCTCTCGCCGCTGGTACTGGCCGCCGGGGTGGAGTTCGGCGCCGCGAACCGGTTCGTCCACATCTGGGGGTACAAGAGCATGGACCAGCGGCTGGCCGTCCGGGAGCAGGCGCGCAAGGCCGGGATCTGGCCGCCGGCGGGCGGCGGCGACGAGTTGATCGCGCAGTCGAGCAAGATCGTCATGCCGTCGGCGTTCTCGCCGCTGCAGTAAGGAGGCGACGATGCCGCCGACCAAGCTCGCGCACCTGGTCTTCCAGACCAATCGCCTGCCCGCGATGCGGGACTGGTACTGCACGGTCCTGGACGGGCGGGTGATCTACGAGAACCCGAACCTCTCGTTCGTGACCTACGACGACGAGCATCATCGCGTGGCCTTCATCGATTTCGGCCCGCTCGCCGCCCGGGACCTGTCGGGGGGCGACCTCCGGTACCGGCCCACCGATCAGCCGGGCCTTCATCACGTCGCGTTCACGTTCGGCTCCATGGGCGAGCTGCTCGGCAACTACGAGCGGCTCGCCGCGCAGGGCATTCGCCCCTTCCGCTCGATCAACCACGGGCCGACGACCTCCATGTACTACGTCGATCCGGACGGCAACCGCGTCGAGTTGCAGATCGACAACTTCGCCACCGCGGAGGAAGGGCAGGCCTGGATGCTCTCGCCCGCCTTCGACCGCAACCCGATCGGCGTCGAGTTCGAGCCCGACGACCTGGTCCGCCGCTTCCGCGCGGGCGTCCCGGTGGCCGAGCTGGTGATCCGCGACTAGCCCGGGGTCAGGTCTTGAATTACGACATTTCGGTCCGTGCGCGATGACGCCCGGAGCCCTGACGCCGCCCGCCGTCGCAGCCCTCCTGCAATCCGCCGCCGTGACGATCCACGCGGAGTTGTCCGCGCTCCCCGCGCCGCTGCTCGAGTTCCACCCGGCCCAGGGCGAGTGGTGCGCGAAGGAGGTGCTCGGCCACCTCATCGAGTGCGAGAAGCGCGGCTTCTCGGGCCGGATCCACATCATCCTGAAGAGCGACGAGAGCCAACGGTTCGAAGGCTGGGACCAGGACGCGGTCGCGCGGGCCAGAAAAGACTGCGACCGAGACTGGCCGGCGCTCTATCACGAGTTCCTGCAGCTCCGGAACGCCAGTGTCGCGCAGGTGGCCGGCCTCGCGGCGGCCGACCTGACGCGCGGCGGGCAACACCCGAAGGTCGGATTTCTCACGGTGGCCGATCTGCTCCACGAGTGGGTGTTCCACGACCGCAACCACATCCGTCAGATGCTGGCCAACGTGCAGGCCTTCGCCTGGCCGCACATGGGCAACGCGCGGCGCTTCTCCGAGCCCTAGCCGCGCCCCCCGCCGATCGCGCGATTCGCCTGCGCGACCGCCGCCTCGTCGATCGCGCCCGCGCCGGGAATCACCGGGACCGGCCCGTCCATCAGGTGCGGGTAGCGCAGGCCGGTGGCGGTGTTGAAGACCACCACTCGCGACGCCGGACCCAGCTGCCCCTCGCGCGCCATGCGGCGCACCGCCGCCACGGTCGCCGCGCCTTCCGGCGAGAGGAAGAGCCCTTCGTGCCGGTTCACCCAGCGCATCATCTCGAGGCTCTCCGCGTCGGGCACGCCCACCGCCCAGCCCTTGGTGGCGCGCAGCGCGCGCAGGGCCACGTGATCGGAGAAGGGCTTCACGACCATGATGCCGGGCGCGATGGTGTCCACGTGCCGGGCGCCCTGGCATTCCTCCGCGCCCTCGTGGAAGGCCTCGACCAGCGCTCCGCCCTCGACCTGCACCGTGACCAGGCGTGGCCGCTCGCTGCCGATCCAGCCGAGCTCCTGCAGCTCGTCGAAGACCTTCCACATCCCGATGATCCCGACCCCGCCGCCGGTCGGGTACAGGATCGCGTCCGGAGTCTGCCAGCCGAGCTGCTCGACGATCTCGATGCCCATCGTCTTCTTGCCCTCGAAGCGGTACGGCTCCCGGCCCGCGCCGGCCAGCAGCCAGCCGTGGCGCGCGGCCGCCTCGCCCATCATCCGGAAGACGTCGCCGATCGTGCCATCCACGCGGTAGACGTGCGCGCCGTTCTGCAGGCTGCCCTTCCAGCCGAGGTCCGGGCACGACACCGGGAGCGCGGTGTGGATCTCCACCCCCGCGCGCGCGCCGTACGCGGCCCACGCGTGGCCGCCGCTGCCGACCGTCGGCTGGGCGAAGCGGGTGACCCCGAGCTCCTTCCACCGGGAGATGGACGCGGAGGCGCCGCGGGCCTTGAAGGTGCCGGTCGGGTTGACGCCCTCGTCCTTCACCCACAGCTCGCCGACCCCGGTCTCGCGCGCCGCCTTCGGCACCGGGATCATCGGGGTGAAGCCCTCGCCCATGGTCACGATCGAGGTCTCGTCGCGCACCGGGAGCAGCTCGCGATAGCGCCACATGGTGGGCGGCCGGCGCGCGATGTCGTCCGGGGTCACCGCCTTGCGGATGCCGGCCAGGTCGTAGCGGGCCAGCAGCGTGCTCCCGCAGTCGCAGAGCGCCCGCGCGGTATCGCCGGGATAGTAGGCGGAGCAGCGGGTGCATTCGAGGCCGGCCAGGAACCCAGTCATCGTCTCTCTCCCTCCGAAGGTTCTCTCCCCGGGGCCGCGGCTCAGCCCCGGCGATCCCGGCCACGCAGCCGCGGCTCGAGGAGGTCGCGGGCGCCGTCGCCCAGGACGTTCATGCATAGCACGACCACCATGATGGCGAGCCCGGGAAACGTGGCCAGCCACCAGCCCCGGATCAGGTACTCCTTGCCGTCGGCCAGGGCCAGGCCCCAGCTCGGGGTCGGGGGCGGCACGCCCAGTCCCAGGAAGCTCAGCGTGCATTCCAGCACGATCAGGCGCCCGATCTCGGTGGTCATGATCACCAGCGCGTAGGACACCACGTTCGGCAGCACATGGCGCAGCAGGATCCACCAGGCCGGGCACCCGAGGCCGCGGGCGGCCTGGATGAAGTCGGTCTCCCGCAGGCTCAGGGTCTGGCCCCGCACCACCCGCGCGTAGGTCACCCAGCCGCTCAGCGCGAGGATCACCAGGAGGTTCGGCAGGCTCGGGCCGAGGACCGCGATCACCGTGATGGCGAAGAGCAGGAACGGAAAGGCGAGCTGGATGTCGATCAGCTTGGCGATCACCGAGTCGGCGCGGCCGCGAAAGTAGCCGCCGAGCATGCCCAGCGCGAGGCCGACCGTCCCGCCGATCAGCGAGGAGACCACGCCGACCAGCAGCGACACGCGGGCGCCGTAGATGATGCGGCTCAGGATGTCGCGGCCGAGCTGATCGGTACCGAGCAGGTGGCGGGCTCGCCCCGCCTCGGTCCAGGCCGGCGGGATGAGCCGCGCGGAGAGATCGCCCCGGGTCGGATCGTGGGGGGCGAGCTGGGGCGCCAGCGCCGCGCACACGAGCGCGGCGATCACCGGCAGCGCGGCCAGGATCAGAGGCATGCGGAGGCGCCGCATCAGGCCTCGAGCTTCACGCGCGGGTCGAGCCACGCGTAGCAGAGGTCCACCAGGACGTTGCCCAGGATGAAGATCATCGCCATCACGAAGACCGCGGCCTCCACGAGCGGGAAGTCGCGGTTGTAGATCGCGAAGATCATGAGCCGGCCCACCCCCGGCCACGAGAAGATCATCTCGCACACGATCGCGCCGCCCAGCAGCAGCCCGAACTGGAGCCCGATCACGGTGACGATGGGCAGGGCCGCGTTCCGGAGCGTGTGCTTCCACACGATCTGGCGCTCGGGCAGGCCCTTGGCCCGCGCGGTCCGCACGTAGTCGGCGTCGAGGACCTCCAGCATGCCCGATCGGACGAGCCGCGCGATGGCCGCCATCGGGTAGCTGGCCAGGGTCAAGGCGGGCAGGACCAGGTGCCGCCAGGTGCCGTAGCCCGACGTGGGGAAGAGCTGGAGGATCACCGCGCCGACCAGCATCAACATCAGCCCGGTCCAGAAGATCGGCGCGGACTGGCCGAGCGCCGCGAGGGCCACCGCGAGATGGTCGAGGGCGCTGCCGCGGCGCGACGCCGCGAAGATGCCGAGGGGCACCGCCACCACCAGGGCGAGGGCGAGCGAGCTGACCGCCAGGAGCATCGAGGCGGGCAGGCGCTCGGCCACCAGGGCCATCGCGGGCTGCTGGTGCTGGAGCGAATCGCCGAAGTCGCCCCGCGCCACCCGGCCGAGGAACCGGCCGTACTGGACGATGACGGGCTGGTCGAGCCCGAGCGTCCTGGTGAGCGCCTCGATCTCGTCGCGGCCCGCGTTCGGGGGCAGGAGCATCATCACCGGGTCGCCGGTGAGGTGCAGCACCACGAACACGAGCGAGAGGACGCAGAACACCACGATCACGGTGTGCCACAGCTTCTGGATCAGGAAGTCGCGCACGAGGTGATCGGGACCGGCGCCGGGCGCGGGGGCGCGGGCCCCCGGCGTCCGGCGCCCGCCGGCTCAACGGTAGGAGATGTCGTACAGGATGATGCGCTGATCGCCGCGGGCCTGGTACTTCACCTCGTTCCGGACCCCGTCGATCATCTCGCCCTGGAAGAGGAACAGCTCGGGGGCCTCGTCGTGCCAGATCTGCGCCGCCTCCTGGTAGTTCCGCAGGCGCTTCGGAACGTCCAGCGTCACGCGGGCCTCCTCCATCAGCTTGTAGAACGGCGTGCCCTCGTAGTTGCCGGGCCAGCTCTGGTGGAGAATGCCGCCGGGGCCGCGCAGCCGCCAGAGCACGCCGTCCGCGTCGTAGGTGGTGCTGGCCGGATCGGCGAGCAGCAGGCCGGGGAACGTGTTGGTCCGCAGGAGCTGGCTCCGCTGCGAGGGCTCGAGCACGCCGACCTTGGCGCGGATCCCCGCGTCCTGGAGCATGAGGGCCACCGCCTCGCTGAGCTGGCGATCGTTCAGATGGATGCCGTTGCCGCTCTGGATCTCGACGTCCACTCCGTTGGGGAAGCCGGCCTCGGCGAGGAGCTGCTTGGCCCGGGCCGGATCGTAGGGATACGGCTTGATCTTGGCGTTGTACCCGAAGTCGGTGTTGGGGATGCCGCTCCCGATCGGGATCGCGTAGCCGCGGTAGAGCTCCTTGATGATCTTGTCCTTGTCCACCGCGTAGTTCAGCGCCTGACGGACCTTGGTGATGGCGAGCGGCCCCTTCTGCGCGTTGACGAGGTACACCGTGACCAGGTTGGTGAGGGTGTGCTCGACCCGGCAGCACCCCTTCTCGATCTGCGGGACCTGGTCCGGGACGACCTTGGTGATGATCTGGGCCTCGCCCCGCGTGAGGGCGGCCACCCGCGCGAAGTTGTCCGGGATGGGCCGCCAGACCACCTTCTTGATCTTGGGGGCGCCGCGCCAGTAGGCGGCATTGGCCTCCAGCACCACCCGGTCATCCTTGACCCATTCCACGAACTTGTAGGGGCCGGTGCCGACCGGCTTGGTGCCGAAGGTCTTCCAGTCCACCTGCTTGAGGTACTGGGGCGGCAACATCTGCCCGCCGTAGCCCGCGAAGCGCTTGACCAGGATCGGGTCCGGCTTGCTGGTCACGATGTTGATCGTGTTGGCGTCGACCACGTCGGCCCGCTCGATGGTGCTGAAGCCGCCGTAGACCTGGTGCACGCCCTTGGTGATCAGCCGGTCCACCGTGAACTTCACCGCCTCCGCGTTGAACGGCTCGCCGTTGTGGAACTTCACGCCCTGGCGGAGCTTGAACTGCCAGGTGAGCGGGTCGACGCTGCGCCAGGAGACGGCCAGCTCGGGCACGAGCTTGCCGATATCCTTCGGGTCCCACGTCACCAGCGCGTCGTAGATGTTGTAGAAGAGGTTCAGGTTGTGGATCTGGGTGGCCTGGGTCGGATCGAGCGTCGTGATGTCGGCGCCCTGGGCGATCACCAGGTCCTGGGCGACGGCGGGAGCGGCGGGGAGCGTGACCGCGAGCAGGGTCAGAGCGAGACCGAGCGTGACGGCGAGAACGGTGCGTTGCATCAGGGTGACCTCCTTGGAATGAGCACGGCGGTGACGATCAGAACGGCCAGCTCCCATAGCGGCCCTGGAGCATCGGCGGGCGCCCGAAGCGCTCTGACGAGAACGGGGCGGCGTCGACCACCGACACGCGGCCGTCCACCACCAGCTCCGCGACCATCTCACCGATCACCGGTGAGTGCTTGAACCCGTGCCCGCTGAAGCCGAGGGCGTGGACGAGCCCGGGGACCTTCGGGCTCCGCTCGATGACGAAGTGCAGATCGGGAGTCAGGTCGTAGACCGCGGCGTAGCCGCCGACCGCCTCCGCGTCGGCGAATCCCGGGAAGCGGCGCGCCGCCGCCTCCGCGGTCCACGCCACCCGGTCCGCGTCCACCCGCTCGGAGAAGGCGTCGGGATCGACGGGCGCGCTGACCCCGGCGCGATTGCGGGTACCGACCAGCACGAGGCCGCCCGTCTCCGGCCGGTAGTAGGCGCGGTCCACCATGTCCACGAGGACGGGGCGCGGGGCCGCCGCGTCGGCCCGGGGCCGCAGGATCACGAGCTGCTGCCGGCTCGCCACGATCGGCAGGTCCACGCCGACCGCGCGCGAGAGCGCCGCGCCCCAGGGCCCGGCCGCGTTCACCACGGTGGCCGTCTCCACCGGGCCGGCGGACGTGCGAACGCCCGAGATCCGCCCGCCCGTCACCGTGAACCCGTCCGCGTGGCAGTCCTGGCGGATCTCCACGCCCAGCTCGCGGGCGCGCGCCGCGTAGGCCTGGCTGACGCCGGCCGGATCGCCGTAGCCGGTGTCGGTCTCCCAGGCCGCGCCGCCCAGGCCCTCGACCGAGAGCCCGGGCACCACGCGCTCGAGATCGCGCGGGCCCAGCTCCTCCACCTTGACCCCGAGGCGCTGCATCATGGCGATCGTGTCGCGCATGGCCGGCACGTCCTCCGGCGCGAGCGCCATCACGAGCCCGCAGCGGGTGATCTCGGCCGGGCGGCCGGTCAGCTCCTCGAAGTTGTCGTAGGCCTCGAACGAGCGCGCGGCCATCCGGGCGTAGAGCTCGATCGAGTAGTGGCGGCGCAGCAGCGCGCTCGATCGCCCGGTGGGGCCGGAGGCCACGTGGCGCCTCTCGAGCAGCACGATCCGGCCGGCGCGCCGGCGGGCCAGCTGCAGCGCGATGGAGGTGCCCATCACGCCGCCGCCCACGATGACGACGTCAGCGGTCGCGACGGCCATGCGCGATCACCCGTAGACCGGGATGCGCCACTCCGGGTGCGGCGCCGAGCCGTCGCGGACTGAACGGAAATAGGCGTCGCGTACCTTGGCGGTGAGCGGTCCGATCACGCCCTCGCCGACCGGGCGGCGGTCGATGGACAGGATCGGCGTCACTTCGGCGGCGGTGCCCGCGAAGAAGGCCTCGTCGGCGACGTAGAGCTCGGTGCGGTCGATCTCGCGCTGCTCCACCGTCACCCCGAGCGACTCCGGGAACAGGGTGAGCAGGGTGGCGCGGGTGACCCCTTCCAGGATATTGCTCGTCACCGACGGGGTCATCGGCCGGTCCTCGGTGACCAGGAAGAGCGTGTAGCCGGGCCCCTCGGCCACGCTGCCGTCCTGATTGAGCATGATCGCGTCGTCGTAGCCGTCGGTCTTGGCCTGGAGCAGGGCGAGCCGGCTGTTCTGGTAGTTGGCGGCCGCCTTCACCCGGGCCGGGATCGCGTTGTCGGCGGTGCGGTGCCACGAGCTCACTCCCACGTGGAGGCCGGGGGTGTCGAAGTAGCGCGTGGTCGGGATGGGGGCGATGACGTAGCCCACCGGCTCCCGCGAGGCGAGCCCGCCGTCGTCGGTGTCCACGAAGACGATCAGGCGGACGTGCAGGTCCTCGCGGAGGTCGTTGGCCCGGATGATCTCGAGCGTCTCGCGCTCGAGCCGGGCCGCGTCGGCGGGCAGGGGGATGCGGGCGATCTTGGCCGAGCGCTCGAGGCGTCGCAGGTGCTCGCGCGGGCGGAACACGTAGAGCTGCTGATCCGCGTCGCTCCAGTAGGCGCGCATCGCCTCGTAGACGCTCGCCGCGTACTTCATCGCGGTGGAGAGCACGTGGACGCGCGCGTCCTCGTAGGGGACGATCTTCCCGCACATGTTCAGGAGGCGCGGCTTGGCCATGATCGGACTCGCGATGGAGATGATGGTCGTGGGTGGCCCATGTATACCAGCAATGGGTAGCGTTGCCAATTGCGCGGTCCGCCTTCGCCTTGACAGGCGCCGGTCCCGAGCCTAGTCTTTGCTCGTTCACGACGCGACTTCGCGACTCTCACCGAGACGAGGTATTGCCATGGCCGACCCGATCACGACCCGCTCCGCCGAAGAGACCAAGCTGCTCGAGCGCGCCCGCCGGCGGCTGCCCGGCGGGGTGCTGGGCACCTCCCGGTACGCCGACGACGTGGGCTTCGTGGTCAAGCACGGCAAGGGCTCGAAGATCTACGACGTGAGCGGGCGCGAGTACATCGACTACGTGATGGCCTCGGGCCCGATGGTGCTGGGCCACGCGCATCCCGCGGTGGTGGCCGCGGTGCGCGAGCAGCTCGAGGGCGGGACGACCTACTTCATGGTGACCGAGCCGATCATCGAGCTGGCCGAGGAGATCTGTCGCGCGGTGCCGTGCGCCGAGCAGGTGCGCTTCACCTCGACCGGCTCGGAGGCCACCTTCTTCGCGCTGCGCGTGGCCCGCACCGCGCGGCAGCGCGACAAGATCCTCAAGTTCGAGGGCGGCTACCACGGCGCCCACGACTACTCGATGATGAGCTCGACCCCGCGCTCGCCCAAGGCCTTCCCCGCGCCGGTCCCGGATTCCTCCGGCATCCCGCGCGCCCTGGAGGACGAGGTGCTGATCGCACCCTACAACGACCTGGCCACCGTGGAAGGTATCGTGGCCACCCACGCCGACGAGCTGGCCGCGGTGATCATCGAGCCCTTCCAGCGGCTGATCCCGCCGCAGCCCGGGTTCCTGCAGGGCCTCCGCGACATCACGCGGCGGTACGGTATCCTGCTGGTCTTCGACGAGGTCGTCACCGGCTTCCGCCTGGCCTACGGCGGCGCCCAGGAATACTACGGGGTCGTCCCGGACATCGCCTGTGTCGGCAAGATTGTGGGCGGCGGCTTCCCGCTCGCCGCGGTCTGCGCCTCCGCCGAGCTGATGCAGCCCTTCGATCCGGGGCAGGACGGCAAGGGCGACTTCATCTCGCAGTCCGGCACGCTCAACGGCAACCCCATCGCGGCGGTCGCGGGTCTGGCCACCCTGGCCGAGCTGCGCAAGCCCGGGGCCTACGAGCGCCTGCACGGCACCGGCCGGCGCCTGATGGCCGGCCTCGCCGACCTCGCGCAGAAGTCGGGTCTGCCCGCCCAGGTGGTGGGCGAGCCCGTGCTCTTCGACATCCTCTTCACCGGCGAGCCGGTGACCGACTACCGGTCGCTCCAGAAGGCCGACGGCGCCCTGGCCCGCACCTTCACCACCGAGCTGATCAAGCGCGGCGTGGTCAAGAATACCCAGAAGATGTACATGTCCACGGCCCACACCGACGCAGACGTGGCCAGGACGCTGCAGGCCTGCGAAGACGCCCTCAAGGTGCTCCCGAGGAAGAAGCCGCGCTCCTGACCGGGGTCAGGTCTTGAATTACGACATTCCGGCGTGATCCGCCTGGCCGAGTGTACCTATCCCGAGGCCGCGCGCCTGGCCCGGGGCAAGCGGGCCGTCGTCATCCTCCCGCTCGGCGCGATCGAGCAGCACGGCCCGCACCTGCCGCTGCTGGTGGACTGGCTCGGCGCGGAGGAGCTGGCCCGTCACGTGACCCCGCATCTCGCGCGCGCGGGCTACCGGGTGATCCTGGCCCCGTCGCTCCCGTACGGCGCGAGTCCGCTCGCCGAGACGTGGGCGGGCACCGTCTCGCTCTCCCGCGCGACGCTCCGGCGCGTGATCGTGGAGGTGATCGGCAGCCTGGCCCGCCACGGCTTCCGCCGCTTCGTGCTCGCGAACTACCAGGCCGATCCGGCCCACGTGCGGGCGATGGCCGACGCGAAGCGGGCGCTCACGCGCCCCGGCGCCCGCCGGCCCGGGAGGCGACGGCTGCGGATCGCGTTCGCGGGCTTCAGCCCGGAGGCGCGGAGCATGGCGGTCATGTTCGACCCGCGCGTGCTCAGGCTGTCGCGCAGCCCGAACCCGAAGGGGGAGTGGCACTCGGGTGAGCTCGAGACCGCGCTGGTCCTGGCCCGCCGGCCGGACCTCGTGCGTCGCGCGGTGGTACGGCGGCTGCCGCCGGTGTGGGTGGACTTCCGCGCGGCGCTGCGGAGGGGCGCGAAGCGGTTCGAGGAGATCGCCCCGGGAGGGCTCGGCTACTTCGGCTGGCCCGCGGCGGCGCGGGCGGTGACGGCCAGGCGCGCGCTCGCCTTGCGCGGGCGGTTGATGGCCGCCGAGATCATTCGCGTGCTCGGCTCCGCCGACCGCGCTCGGGGCCGATCCCGGCCTCGATCAGGGCGCGAGTGACGCCGACTGGAACTCGCAGTAGCCCGCGATCAGCTCACCGCGCCACCAGCCGCCCCGGCGCTCGCAGATCGCCTTGAGCTCGGCGTCGGTATAGGTCGGACCCTGGGGCATGGTGCTGCAGGCGGAGAAGAGCCCGCAGGTCGCCGCCACGAGCAACACGCCGAGTAGAATCTTCCGGATCGTCATTCCGCCCTCCATCCGTTCCATCAACTAGGATGCGGGCGGATGGGTTCCGGATGCCTGGTCCAGCGGTTTTTACCCAGCGAGCGCGTAGGCCTGGTCGATGAGCCGCACCGCGCGCAGACAGTCGTGCACGCTGATCGGGGGTGCCGCGCCCCGTTGCCAGGACTCCAGGATGTCGCGGATCGCCATGAAATAGCGCGCGTCGCTGTCCGGGGCGGGCGTGGTCTCGTCGCCCTGGGCGGTGGCCAGCTTGAGCACGCCGTCCTTCAGCGTGAGGATGGCGTCACGCCCGGCGATCTTCCACTCCCCGTCGGTGCCCACCCGCGGGAAGCCGTTGCCGACCTCGACGGTGCCCAGGATCCCGGTGGCGGAGCGCAACAGCACCGAGGCGTAGTCCTCCACCCGCTGTCCGTGGGCCCGGGTGCTGATCTGGGCGCCGGTCACCCGCGCGTCCTCGCCGGTCAGGTGGAGGAACATGTCGAGGCCGTGCGAGCCCAGGTTGCGGAGGCAGCCGCCGCCCGCCTCGGCCGGGTCGAGCATCCACGCCGAGTCCCAGGCCGGGTAGCGCGCGGGGGCGGGCCGATTGAGGCGGACATAGATGTGGGAGACGGGACCGAAGCGCCCCTCGGCCAGGAGCTGGCGGGCGCGGACCGCGAAGGGCTGGTAGCGCTGGAAAAGCGGCACCGCCGCGTAGCCCCTCACGCGCGTGGCCTTCTCCGCGATGGACTCCACCTCCGCGGCGCTGATCCCCATCGGCTTCTCCATCATGAACGGCAGGCCGCGGTCGAGCAGGTCGTGGGCGATCTTCGCCATCTGCCGGTGCCGTCCCAGGCCCAGCACGAAGTCGGGCTTCGTCTCGGCCAGCATCTGCGGGTAGTCGGTGAAGGTGGGCGGGTTGCCCGCCTCGCCCGCCCGCTTCTTCGCCAGGGCGGCGTCGCTGTCCTGCACGCCGACCAGGGCCACGTCGGGCATCGCGGTGAGATGCCGGAGATAAGCGGCGTCGTGCACGGCGTGCCAGTGCCCGACCTCGATGGCGGCGATGCGGATCGTCATGGAATCCTCCGGCGGGGACGCAAGATGTGGGACCGCTGCGGGTGATCGCATAGATGTATGGGGCCGGAGGGCATCGCGGACGCCATACATGGTACGCGGTCGCGCTCCCGACCAGATGTATGGGGAATTGACGCGGCGGCGGCGCCCGCGCGATGCTCGCGCTCATGATGACCACAAACGATCTGCACGCGTTCTTCGAGCGAGGCTGGAACCGTCACGACGTCGACCTGCTGATGACCTTCATGGCGGAGGACTGTGTCTACGAATCCACCGCGGGCCCCGAGGCGTGTGGCGCGCGCCACGCCGGGCGCGAGCACGTGCGCCGGGCGTTCGCACGGGTGTTCGAGGTGTTCCCGGACGCGCGGTTCGCGGAGGCGCGGCACCTCGTCGCGGGCGCCCGCGGGCTCTCGGAGTGGCGCTTCACCGGCACGACCGCGGAGGGGAAGTCGGTCGAGGTCGACGGCTGCGATCTCTTCACCTTCGCGGGCGACAAGATCGCGCGCAAGAGCGCGTATTTCAAGACCCGCACCTCCTGACCGACCGTGTAAACGCCCCCGGACGTAAATCCGTCTGACGGACAATAGTTGATAGGGCCGGTCCCGGCCCCACCCCGTCACGAGGAGGAACCGTCCAATGCACGTGGTCAAAGTCGCGGTCATCGGGATCGTCGCGCTCGCCGTCGCCACCCCGGCCTTCGCCCAGGAAACGCGGGTGGATCGCCGGCAGGAGCGCCAGGAACAGCGGATCGACCAGGGCGTCAAGTCCGGCGCGCTGACTCCCCGCGAGACCCGCAAGATCGAGCGGGGCCAGCAGCACGTCGAGAAGCTCGAGACGAAGGCTCAGGCCGACGGAGTCGTCACGGCCAAGGAGAAGGCCCGGCTCGAGCACGCGCAGGACGTACAGAGCAAGCGCATCTACAAGCAGAAGCACGACGCCCAGACCCGGTAGTTCCGGCTAGCGCGGCAGGGCGCGGGCGGCGGCGAGAATCTCCTCTTCCGTGGGGAACTTGCCGACGCCCGCGGCGCCCTCGGTGAGGCACTCCACGTTGGCCCAGCGGACGATGCCGTCGCGGTCGATCAGGAACTGGCCCTTGAGCTGGGGCCACTGGTGGTCCATGTCGGCCTTGTCGGTCGCGTTCTCCGCATAGCCGTCCTGCTTCGCGACGGTCATCGCGGCTTCCCCGACCGGGAGCGGGGCGGGAAAGTCCCCGAAGGGATTGATCCGCGCGGAGTCCAGCTCCTTCAGGAACTCCGGGGTCGGGGCCGGCTTCGGCAGGCGGTACGCGCGGTGCGTGGACATCTCCGGGTCGGAGGCCAGGCGCAGGCGGGTCGGCCGGAACTTGAAGTAGAGCCGGGCGTTGTCGAGCGGAGTGGCCACGATCCCGAGCGATTCCACGCCGAGCGCCTTGAGCTTGCTCTCGACCTTGCCCAGCTGCGCGATCGATCGCCGGCAGAACGGGCACCAGAGGCCGACGAACAGGGCGAGGAAGACGGGGCTATGGCCCCGGAAATCGGCGAGCGAGACGGTCTCGGGCCGCTCGATGGCCGGGAGCTTGAAGTCGGGGGCGGGCTCACCCGCAGCGACGGGTGGGCGAGACTCTATCGTCGTCATGTCGCACTCCTTGGGTCAGCGGTCATGTATAGGCGGCCAGCACCGCCTGCGCGACCTCGCGCGTCCTCGCGGTGCCGCCCTGGTCGGGAGTGAGCACCTTGCCGTCCCGGTAAATGTGCCCCACCGCGGCCTCCAGGCGCTGCGCCTCCGCGCTCATCCCCATGTGCTCCAGCATCAGGGCCGCCGACAGGATCGTCGCGGTGGGATTCGCGATGCCCTTGCCCGCGATGTCGGGGGCCGAGCCGTGGACGGATTCGAAGTAGGCCCAGCCGTCGCCGAAGTTGCCGGACGGGGCGAGCCCGAGGCCGCCCGCGGTCTCCGCGCCCAGGTCGGAGAGGATGTCGCCGTAGAGGTTCATGCACAGGACCACGTCCATCGCCTTCGGGAAGCGCACGAGACGCCGGGCCGCGTCGTCCACGTGGAAGTGCTCGAACGGGAGCCCGGCCTCGCGGACGACCTGGCCGACGATCTCGTCGTAGAGCCCGTCGGTGCGCGGCAGCACGTTCGACTTGGTCACCAGCGTGATCTTGCCCGGCTTGCCGCGCTGCTGCCGCCGGCGCGCGAGATCGCAGGCGAAGCGGGCGATGCGCTGGGCTCCGCGCGGGGTGACGACCTTCACCGCGAAGCGCCCCTCGGTGCCGAAGTCCTTCAGCGTCTTCCCGGTCCGGTCCGAGAGGTTCGGCAGGAGCCGCACGATCTCGGCCAGCTCGCCCTCGCGCCCGGGGTAGAGGCCCTCGCTGTTCTCGCGCAGCAGCACGTAGTCGATGCCGTCGGGATCGGCCAGGGGCGAGCGCATCCCCGGGAAGAAGCGGATCGGCCGCACCCCGGCCCACGCGGCCATCTCCCAGCGGAGCCAGGAGACCACGAGGGAGGTGGACGGCCCCGCCGCGCCGAAGAGCACGCCGTCGGCCTCGCGGGCCGCGCGCTTGGTCGCCTCGGGCAGGGGCGAGCCCTGCGGCGGCGTGAGGATCTTGAGCGGCAGCCCGGTGCCCATCAGCAGCTCGCACGTGGCGTCCACCACCTCGGGGCCGATCCCTTCACCGGGCAGCGCGACTATCGTCCTCATGGACGTCTTCATGTCCCACCCCCCTCCCGGGGTCAGGTCTTACATTACGACATTCCGGCGCGCTCGGCCTTCCGCGGAGCGCAGGGCAACGGTTTGTGCGAATCTAGCACCGCTCGCGAATGTCGGAATGTAAGACCTGACCCTTATCCGGAGGTGGCCATGGCCGATGCGATGTCCGTGGTTCTCGAGACGACCCAGGCCGAGCGCCTGGCGACCGGCTTCGTCTTCACCGAGGGGCCGCTCTGGCATCCCGACGGCTTCTACTACTTCGTGGACGTGCGCGCGAGCATGCTGTACCGGGTGACCCCCGGCCGCCCGCACGAGGTGGTGCGGGAGAAGACCGGCGGGGGCAACGGCACCACGTTCGACCTCCAGGGCCGGCTTGTCCTCTGCGAGGGCGACAACCGGCGGGTCGTGCGCCAGGCCGCCGACGGCCGCTTCGAGGTGCTCATGGACCGGTTCGAGGGCAAGCGCCTGAACCGGCCCAACGACGTGGTGTGCCGGTCCGACGGGAGCATCTACTTCACCGATCCCGGCCTTCGGGTGCCGCTCGCGGAGCGGGAGGTGCCGCACGCCGGCGTCTACCGGGTCGCCCCCGACGGCGCGGTCAGCCTGGTGGCGGACTTCGAGTACCCGAACGGGCTCGCCTTCTCCCCCGACGAGCGGCGGCTCTACGTGGCCAACACGCGCTGGGCGCAGTACATCCACGTGCTCGACCTGGACGCCGCCGGCCGCGTGCAGCGGCGGGGCATCTTCGCCGACATGTCCTCCGACGAGACCGACGGCGTGCCCGACGGCATGAAGGTGGACGTGGAGGGGCGCGTCTACTGCACGGGCCCGGGCGGCACCTGGGTCTTCGGGCCCGACGGCGCGCGGCTCGGGATCATCCGCACGCCGGAGGTGCCCGCCAACCTGGCCTTCGGCGGCCCCGACCTGCGCACCCTGTTCTTCACCGCGCGCACGTCCGTCTACACCCTGCGCGCGAAGGTCCCGGGGCAGCCGCACCCGTGGTACCGGCTGCGGGCGCGGTGACGGGATGCCGGCCCGGGGCCAGACGATCCTGGTGGTGGACGACGAGGAAGACATCCGCACGATCGTGCGGCAGATCCTGGCCGCCGAGGGCTACACCGTGCTGGACGCCGAGGATCCCCACAAGGCGCTGCGCCTCGCCGGCCAGCAGCACGTGGACCTGCTGCTGACCGACGTGGTGATGCCGCTGATGCGGGGCACCGAGCTGGCCCAGCGGCTGCTGGCGGTCGCCCCGACGGCCAAGGTGCTCCTCATGTCGGCGTACAAGGTGGCGGAGATCACCGCCTCCGGTCTTCCCTTCCTCACCAAGCCCTTCACGCCCGACGCGCTGCTGGGCCGGGTCCGCGATCTCCTGCGGGACGAGCCCTCGCCCTTCTCGCGGCGGCCCCCGCGCCCGCACTGATCCCGCGCGCCGGTCAGCCCTTCACCCCGCCCGCGCCCCAGCCCTGCACGAGGTAGCGCTGCACCGCGACGAAGAAGCCGACGGTGGGCACCGTGATCATCACCCCCGCGGCCATGATCATCCCCCAGTCCACGATCGTCGCGTTGAAGAGGTCGTTGACGCCCACCGGCAGCGTCTTCAGCTCCTCGGAGGTGATCAGCACCAGCGCGAAGAGGAAGTCGTTCCAGGCCAGGATGAACGTGAAGATCGCCGCCGCGATCAGCCCGGGCAGGGCCAGCGG
>Ga0134122_10001126_pt1 | contig 19151 bp, 24 predicted proteins | sample KB302_FD_96461 | JGI IMG/M metagenome (GOLD analysis project Ga0134122, IMG submission 96461) | Terrestrial soil microbial communities without Nitrogen fertilizer from Kellogg Biological Station, Michigan, USA - KB3-0-2 | ecosystem: Environmental > Terrestrial > Soil > Unclassified ... | reverse complement strand
GACGTGGTACTTCGCTGCGTAGCGCGGCGCTAAATGAAATCCAAACCGAGGTCGAGCGCGCGGGCGCTATGGGTTAGAGCGCCGGACGAGATGAAGGCGACGCCGGATTCGGCTATTGCCCGCACGCGTTCGAGCGTGATGCCGCCTGAGGCTTCGAGCGTGGCGCGGCCCGCTGTGATGGCGACAGCGCGCTTCATCATTTCGGGCGGCATGTTGTCCAGAAGGATGGCTTCGGCGCCGGCGGCGAGCGCTTCTTCGAGCTGATCCAGCGTGTCGACTTCGATCTCGATCTTCACCATCGGGCCTAACCGGCCGCGGAGCGCTTTGATCAAGGCGCCGACACCGCCGGCCGCGGCAATGTGGTTGTCCTTGATCAGCACCGCGTCATCGAGACCGAAGCGATGATTGAGCCCGCCGCCGCAGCGCACCGCATATTTCTGCAAGATGCGGATGCCGGGAATGGTTTTGCGCGTGCAGATGATGCGCGCTTTCGTGCCGGCAACGGCTTTGACCAGTGTCTGCGTTGCGGTCGCTACGCCCGAGAGGTGGACCATGAAATTCAGCGCCACGCGCTCGGCTGTGAGCAACGCGCGTGCGGGGCCTTCGAGCTCGGCGATGACGCTGCCCTTGGTCACTGCGCTGCCGTCGGGCGCACGGACGGTGAGCTTCACTGACGGATCGATCAGTTTGAAGGCGAGGTCGGCGGCGATGAGGCCGGAGACGGCACCCGGTTCACGCGCGGCGATAACGGCGTGGGCTTTTGCATCGGGTGCAATGACGGCGTCAGTGGTGATGTCCCCGGCGCGGCCGAGATCTTCCGCGAGGGCGGTGCGGACTATCGGCTCGATCAGAATGGGCGACGGCGGATTGGTGAAGGGCAGGGCGAGGGCCCCCTCCGCCTCGCGCGTTGCGCTCGGCACCTCCCCCGCTCGCGGGGGAGAAAAGGGGACGGTTGAGCGCACAGTGGTCATGCCGCGTGGCGGTGGAGGCGGCGCGTGTTAGGTTTCACTTTCAGCATCGCTTCGACGGCGGAGCGGGCGCGCGCGGCGATGAAGGGATCGACGGTGACTTCGGTCGTCATCGTCTCCAGCGAATGCAGGATCTTCGCCAGCGTGATGCGCTTCATGTGCGGACAGAGATTGCACGGGCGCACGAACTCGACGTCAGGATAATCGACGGCGACATTGTCGCTCATGGAACACTCGGTCAGCAGCACGACGCGCTTCGGCCGCTTGGCTCCTACATAGGAAATCATGCCAGAGGTCGAGCCGGCGAAATCGGCTTCGGCGATGACCTCGGGCGGACATTCGGGATGCGCGAGCACGACGACGCCGGGATTCGCTTCGCGATAGGCCCTGATGTCGGCCGCGGTGAAGCGCTCATGCACTTCGCAATGGCCCTTCCAGGTGATGATCTTGATCTGCGTCTGCTTGGCCACGTTCTGCGCGAGGAACTCATCGGGGATCATGATCACGGTATCGACGCCACGCTCGGCGGCGATCGTTTCGACCACGTCGACGGCGTTCGAGGACGTGCAGCAGATGTCGGACTCGGCTTTCACCTCGGCCGACGTGTTGACGTAAGTGATCACCGGCAGGCCGGGATATTTCTGACGCAGGAGCCGCACATCGGCGCCGGTGATGGACGCCGCGAGCGAGCAGCCGGCGTTCACATCGGGGATCAGCACGGTCTTGTCGGGCGAGAGGATCTTCGCCGTCTCAGCCATGAAGTGCACACCTGCCTGGACGATGATCTTCGCGTCGGTCTTAGCGGCTTCGCGCGCGAGCTGGAGTGAGTCGCCAACGAAGTCGGCGACGCAGTGGAAAATCTCCGGCGTCATGTAATTGTGGGCGAGGATGACGGCGTGCTTCTCGCGCTTGAGCGCGTTGATGGCCGCGATCGTGGGCGCAAAGACCGGCCACTCGATCTCCGGCACCACATGTTTGACCTTGGCGTAGAGGGGCGCTGTGGCCGCCGCTACTTCAGGGGTGTAAGCGAAGTCCGTCATTATCCCACCCTCATTATGCTCTTTATGAGCATATATATGGTATCAAAAAAGGCCGGGAAAAGACCCCGCGCCATGTCAGGTGCTTATGCTACTCCTGAGTATTACTCCGTCAAGGGTCTTGACGGTAACTTCTGCGCCCTTAAAATCTAGCCAGAATTTCTAGCCAGATTGGATCAGCGGTGCGCCGCTCGAAGTGGTCGGTTCAGGACGCCAAAAACCAGTTCAGCGCCGTCGTGGAGGCCGCCCGCAGCCAGCCGCAGACCGTGACCAAGCACGGTAAGCCCGCAGTGGTGGTGGTGGCCGCGGAGGAATATGAGCGGCTGAAGCAGCTGGAGAAGCTTAAACGTCCAAGCTTTGTGGATCACCTTCTGGCGATCCCGAAGGACGACGGAGAATTCGAGCGACTGGAAATTGTGCCCCGGGATGTAGATCTCTAAATGTATCTGATCGACACGGTGGCTCTGTCGGAGCTGCGCAAACCGGTTCCGAACCATAACGTAGCCGGTTGGTTCGTTTCAGTCGCGCTCCAAGATATATATATCAGTGTACTGACGGTTTTCGAGATTGAGTTCGGCATCGAACAAAAGCGGAGAACCGACCCGGTTTATGCCGATGCATTGACGGGCTGGCTCAACACGACGCTTACGAGCTATAGCGACCGCGTCTTGCCATTCACGGCGACCGCCGCCAGGCGATGGGGCCGACTCTCCGCACAAATCGGCTATAAAGGTTTGGATCTCGCGATCGCTGCGATCGCGCTGGAAAATGGATTGACGGTGGTAACGCGAAACATCTCACATTTCGTGCCGACCGGTGTTGCCACGGTCGATCCGTTTCAACCGGTTCCGAGCCGACCGTAACGCTTTCAGCGCGGCGTGCGGCGGGCCAGGCGGACGCCGGGCGCGGGGCGCTCACGCAGGACTTCGCGGCGGAAACGGAACTGCTCGGCGGGCCTGCCGCCGGATTTGCGTGACATGCGGCCCGTGCCTTCCACTAGGCCCTGGCCTTCGACCAGGCGGCGGAAGTTCTGCTTGTGCAGGCGAATGCCGGAAAGCGCCTCCACGGTCCGCTGAAGCTCCAGGAGCGTGAATTCGGGCGGCATCAGCTCGAAGACCACGGGACGGTATTTCATCTTGCCGCGCAGCCGCCCCATCGCTGTGGCAAGGATGCGGCGATGATCGAACACCATGTCGGCGCCGAGCGCGGGAACTGTTCCGCCGGGAGGCGGCGTGCGGCGGTCGCGCTGCGCTTCGGCAACGAGGCCCGCTTCGTAGAGCAGCTCGTAGCGCTCGAGCACCTTCTCCTCGTCCCAGCCGGTAGCATCGGAACCGAAACATGAGCGCACGCGATCGCGGCGCCGGTCGCGCGTCTCGGCATCGGGCGCGCCGGTGGAAAAGAGTCCGAGGCGCGGCAAGATCAGCTCATCAATGATCGGCGGTTTCGTTTTGCGCCAATCCTCCCAGGGAAAATAATCGTACCAATCGCGCCACGCGGTCTCGGCGCCGTCTTGCGCCGTCTGCGCCTTTGTAAGAGCGAGATAACCGACCGAGAGCACGCGGGGGCCTTCGCCCGGACGCGTCATGTGGCGGCCGCGATCGCCGAAGGTGTAGAGCTGCTCGACATAGCCGAGCTGCAAACGGGTTTGCTCTTCGACCCAATCGCGCAGGCCCGATTCAAGCGTGCGGTGATGAATGGGATCGAAGGTACCGAAGGGCAGGGCGTCGCCGTCGCTGGAGCGCCGCACCACGAGCACGCGCGGCCGGTCTTCGACGATGCAGACGATGGCCGCGGACAACCCGATGAGCACCGCGTGAGCTTCGCCCGTGCCGACGATGTCGGCGCCAGGCTTGACGAGCTGGAGCTTCTTGCCGTCAGGCATCGGTACTTTCCGGCCGCAACATGAGCTCCACGATGTCGGCTTCCCAGACGATCCGAGCTTCGCCCATGGCTTCGACGGCGGCAATCATCCGGCCATTGCGCTCGAGCAGCTCGTCGGCGTGACGGATCATCAGCCGGTTCGGCTGAGCGTGCGGGGCGAGCTCGCGCAGTTCGCGGGCTACGGCTGCCTCGTGGCCGGGACCGCGGACGTCGCACATCATGATGTAGGCCGCCGCGGTCGAGCGGCTTATGCCGGCCCAGCAATGCACGAGGAGCGGATCGCGCCGGTCCCAGGATCTGGCGAAGGCGAGCAGGTTGGCGATGTGGTCGCTTGCCGGCGCGACGGCGCCTTCGGCGGGCTCGCTGACGTCATGAACGCAGAGCCGGAGATGGCGCTCGGGCAGGATCGATTCCGGCGTCTCCACGAACGGCTCGACCATCAAACTGACGACGTGCGACGGCCGATGCTGTCGGACAGTTTCGGCGAGCTGGGCGTAGGACGAGATGATGAGGCGGGACATCGGGGGCCGGAATTGAGCGCGGGGCAGAATAGCAAATTTGCGCAGGCCGGCGACTCTTGCCATACCCCCTCTCATCCGATACTATACCGGGGTATGGTATCTCAACCAACTGACCAGAAAGTGCTTTCTCGCCTGTCCAAGATCGAGGGGCAGGTGCGTGGGCTGTCTGCCATGCTCAAGGATGGGCGCTACTGCCTGGACGTGGTGGCGCAGATTCGCGCTGCGCGTGCCGGGCTTGCCCGAGTCGAGCAGATCATCCTTGCGGACCACATGAAGCATTGCGTCGAGAACGCGATTGTCAGCGGCAATCCGGACGATCAGCGCAAGAAAATGGCGGAATTGATCGAGATCATCGGCCAGTCGGAGCCATAAGCGTAATCAGGCCAGCTATGAATCAGGCAATTGCAGGATCGGTCGCGGCGCTCTGCTTCGTTGGAGCGCTGACGTCCGAGACGCTTGCCGGTGAGGATCCCCATGCCATGCACGGGGCACCGCCAGCCGCTGGAGCAGCCGCAGATCCGCATGCTGCGCATACCGGTGCAACCGCTGCGCAGCCGGAAGTGGATCATTCCGCCCACATGGCGCCCGGCGCCGACCCGCACGCCGCGCATATGGCGGCGGGGGCCGATCCGCACGCAGGCCACGGAGCAGCCGGACACATGCATGCCGGCGCGCTCGGTAGCTACGCGATGACGCGCGACGCCTCGGGGACCTCCTGGCAGCCGGAGTCGACACCGACGCCCGCGATCATGGGTCAGCTCGGCGAATGGTCGACCATGCTGCACGGCTTCGCGACTCTCGTGTTCGATCATCAGGGTCGGCCGCGCGGCGACGACATGACCTTCAGCGAAAGCATGCTGATGGGCATGGCGCAGCGGCATTTTTCCGCAAGCACGCTGACGTTGAAGGCCATGGTTTCGCTCGACCCGACGATGGGCAAGCAGGGCTATCCGTTATTGCTGCAAACCGGCGAGACCGCCGACGGCGTAACCCCGCTGATCGACCGTCAGCATCCGCACGACCTCTTCATGGAGCTGTCGGCGACCTACAGCACGCAGGTCGGCGCGGGACAGTCGGTGTTCCTCTATGTCGGTTATCCCGGCGAGCCCGCGCTCGGGCCGCCGGCGTTCATGCATCGCTTCTCCGGCATGGACAGTCCTGAAGCGCCCCTTTCACATCATTGGCTCGACTCCACGCACATCACCTACGGCGTCGTCACCGCAGGATTCGTGTGGGACACATGGAAGCTCGAAGCATCCGCGTTCAACGGCCGTGAGCCGGACGAGCATCGTTGGGACTTCGATCCGCCGCGGCTTGATTCAGGTTCGGTCCGCTTGAGCTGGAACCCGAGCGCGAATTGGGCCGTGCAGGCGAGCTGGGGCTACATCCATGTACCAGAGAGCCTTGAGCCCGGTATCGATCAGCGGCGGACCACGGCGTCGGTTTCCTACAATCATCCCTTCGAGGGCGGCAATTGGCAGACCATTCTCGCCTGGGGGCAGAACGACAAGTCGCCGGGCGATGCGCCGGGTGCCTGGCTGCTGGAATCGGCGGTCGAGCTCGGCCGTCATACGGTGTTCGCGCGAGCCGAGGACGTAGACAAGGACGAGCTGTTTCAGTCGGGACCGCTGGCCGGGGAAAGCTTCTCGGTGGGCAAGTTCAGCCTGGGCTATGTGTACGACATCCCGGTGGCCGAGCACTTGAAGCTTGGCTTCGGCGCCCTTGGCAGCCTATATGCGCTCCCGAGTGCGTTGCAGCCCACCTATGGGAGCAGTCCAAAATCGTACATGCTGTTCACGCGGCTGGCTCTGCGCTAGCTGGAGCTAAGGGCGAGGAATTGCGGCGCGGCGTGCGTATAACAGGGAGGAGACACAAATGGGGTCCACGATGAAAAAATTGCTCGGTGTTCTGGCCATCTCCGTTGTTGCAGCGGCGCCTGCGGTTGCGCACCCCGCGGTCGTCAAGGCCACGCCCGCGGCCAAATCCGCAGTTGCGCCGCCTGCAGTGATTTCGGTGCAGTTCAGCGAAGCCCTCGAGGCGAGGTTCTCCGGGTTCGACCTGATTGCGGCGGATGGAAAGAAGATCGCCACCGCACCGGTGTCGCTCGACAACAGCAAGAAGACGATGAGCGCCGCGCCGTCGTCTCCGCTCTCGGCGGGGTCCTACAAGGTCGCGTGGCACGCGGTCGCATCGGACGGACACAAGGTTGAAGGCGCTTACGACTTCACCGTGAAATAAACCTAAGGATGATCGACGCCGCGATCATCGGAGCGCGGTTTCTCCAATTCGTCGCGGCGATGGTCCTGTTCGGATCTGCGCTGTTTTATTTCTACGGCCTGCCTCCAAAGCAGCGCGAAATCACGCGACTGAAGCGCTGCATTTCCGCCGCGTATGTCGTCGCGCTGATTGCAGCGCCAGCGTGGATACTGCTGCAAGCGGCCATGCTGGCTGAACCATCGGATGCGCTCGACCCGGCGTTTCTTGGCGTCGTGCTTCTCGACACCAGCTTCGGCCGGGCATTCGTCATTCGCTTTGCGGTGCTGATCGCGGGCTTGATCTGTTTTCAGCGCATGGACGCTCAGCATGAGCGTTTTTGGCGTATACAAGCGGTGCTCTGCGGTGTGCTGCTCGGCAGTCTCGCGTGGTTCGGGCATGGGGCCGAAGGCCAGCCATATGGCGTCGTTCACAGAGTCGGTGACATCGTTCATCTGCTTGCCGCCGGCGTTTGGATCGGGGCGCTGATCGTGTTTGCGCTGCTCATCGCAGCAGTGCGTTCACCCCGCGAAGCGATCCCGCTGCATTTTGCGCTGCGCCGATTTTCCGCCATCGGCAGCATAGTCGTTGCGCTGCTGGTGCTGAGCGGAGTGGTCAATAGCTGGTTCCTGGTCGGCCCCGATCATGTCGCGGATATTCTGTCGACGCCGTACGGATTCCTCCTCGTGGTCAAACTGCTTCTGTTCGCGGCGATGCTCGGTTTGGCCGCGGCGAACCGGCTATGGCTGACGCCCTGGCTCGGCAAGACCATCGACAGCGGAGCGCACGCCGTGCAGACGCTGAAATTCACGCTCACGGTGGAAGCTTTGCTGTCGCTGCTTGTGCTGCTCGCCGTCGCCTGGATGGGCACATTGGCGCCGCCGGCATCTGGTCCCTAAACCGAGAGGCGGCGGAAGCGTTCGAGATAGAGCGCCTGGGCTTCGGGTGCAGGCACCGGATGCAGCCGGGGCGGCGTGATACCGCGCGGAGTGCCGAAGAATTTGCGCGCTTCCTCAATTCCAAAACCCGCTAGCTGGATCGCTTCGAAATAGGCGGAGTTGCGGTCGGCGCGCTTGATCAGCGCCTGGTCCTCGGCGGGCATGTCGGCGGGCAGACCGAAGCGGATGTTGATCGCTCGCGTGAGCTTGTGCTCGAAGGCTTTGTAGTCGAGTCCGACGGCGGCTTTGAACGGGCTGATCAGATCGCCGATAACATATTCGGCGGCATCGTGCAGCAGCGCGGCGAGCCGGAGGGATTTCTGCGCCTTGGGCTTCAATTCCGCGACGAAGCGTTCGACAAGAAGCGAATGCTGCGCCACCGAGAACGCGCTCGCACCCTTGGTCTGGCCGTTCCAGCGTGCGACGCGCGCCAGCCCATGGGCGATATCCTCGATCTCGATGTCGAGCGGCGAAGGATCGAGCAGATCGAGACGACGGCCGCTCAGCATGCGCTGCCAGGCGCGTGAGTGAGCGTCGCGTTTCGATGGCGCCATAGGTAATATCCGCGAGCAGCCGAAGATGGAGCGGCCGGTGATAAAGTCGCGCGGACTGAACCACATCAACATCAATGTCAGCAATCTCGAACGCTCGATTGCCTTCTACCAGCGCGCCTTCGGCCTAAAAGTGAGATTCAAGTCCGGCCGCAGCATGGCGTTCTTGGGCTCGCCCGGAGCGGATGACGTCATCTCGCTGTGCAAGGCGGCCAAAGGCGCACCGGTGGGTAATGGCGGCGTCTCGCATTTCGGCTTCGCCATGAGCGGCGCCTTCGACAAGGCCATCGCGCAAGTCGAGAAGGCCGGGGGCAAGCTCATGGAACGCGGCGAACACGCGCCTGGCGTGCCGTTTGCGTTTTTCTCTGATCCCGACGGCTACGTGATTGAGATCAGCAACTAGTGAACCCTTACCCCTCACCCGAGAAAGCGCTCGCCATAGCTCGCGCTTTCTCGACCTCTCCCTCAAGGGGAGAGGTGATCTATAATGGGGTTGGCTCGATGAAAGCGAGGACACCATGAGTGTCGCCAAGATCCTTGCCCCCGTGACGGGCACCGCGCGCGATGTTGCGGTGCTGGCCAATGCCGTTGCCGTGGCGAAGCCGTTCAACGCGCATGTGATGGCGTTTTTCGTGAGGCCAGATCTCGGCGAGACGCTCGCTTTTTTCACCGACGGCGTGTCGGGCGTGGTCGTCGAAGAAGTCGTCAAGGCAACGCAGGATGCGGGCGACGAAGCCGCGCGCCGCATCGACGCGACAATCAAGTCGCTGTGCGACAGCACCGGCATCGAGCGCGTGCGCACGCCGCAAAGGTCTAACCGCGTGACCATGTCGTTCCGCGAGGTGCAGGGCAATTTCGGCGACCAGCTGACCGCGGCCGCGCGGCTGTCCGATCTCATCGTGTTCGCTCCCTTGCGCGAAGGCGATCAGCAGGGTCTGGCGGAAGCGTTTGTGCAGGTCCTGGTCGAGACCGATCGTCCGGTGCTGCGTGCAACCGATGGAGCTCCGGCGAATTTCGGACGGCGCATCGCCATCGGTTGGGACGGCAAGACCGCGGCCGCCCAGGCGGTCAGCGCCGCGCTTCCGTATCTCAAGAAAGCCGACAGCGTGGAAATCTTGAGCGTGCAGCGGCCACCGCTCAGAGGCGACACTACCGAGGGCGTGAGGGAGTTTCTCGCCCTGCACGGCGTCAGCTCGACGGAACGGCTGATAGACCCAGGCACCAAGCGGATCGGCGAGGCGCTCCTAGGGGCGGCCATGGAGGCCAAGGCAGACCTGCTTGTTGTCGGTGGCTACGGCCGCGGGCGCCTCAGGGAAAGCCTGATTGGCGGCGTCACGCGACATCTTATTGCGCATGCCGGTTTGGCCGTCTTCATGGTTCATTGACGCTATTTTTGGCCGTACGGGACGTAGCCGTTAACGCCTCGGAAACGCAGTGTTTAGGCTTTGACTGCTATGACTTGGGCTCGCTTTTCAACAACGACGCGATGTCCACGCCCGATAGCGAAGCACAGCCCTCGACGGCACTAGCGACATTCGGACAAAGGACGTTCGTCGCTTCCATTGCACTTGGATTGGGCACGGGTCTCGCACTCGTTCCTTTGAGCTTCACGCAATACGCCTCGGTGTTGGCGATTGGCCTGGCGATATGCTGCGGCGCTTTCGCCGCCCGCCGCGTGAGGCAGGCGGAAGCGCGCACGGCGGAGCTGGAACAGAAGCTGTGGCAGCAGCTGTGGCAGCAAAAGCTGGCGGACAAGGCCAGTCATCAAGCGCTGATCGAACGCGCGATCACCGGCTTTTATCGCAGCACGCGTGAGGGACAGTTGCTGATTGCCAATCGCGGGCTGGCCAACATTTTCGGCTACGATACCGGCGAGCAGCTCAAAGCGGCGACGAACAACGCCGCGCGACTCTATGTCGATCCCCAGCGGCGCGAAGAGTTTCATGTGCTGATGCGCGCGGATCAGGCGGTGCGCGATTTTGTCTCACAGGCGCGGCGCCGCGATGGCTCCACGATCTGGATCACCGAAAACGCGCTCGCGGTTCCCGATCACGACGGCGAAGTGCTGTACTACGAGGGTACTGTCGAGGACGTCACGGCGCGCCGCAGCTCCGAAGACGCCACGCTGCGAATTTTGCGCGAAGCGCGAGACGCCGCGCGCTCCAAGGCCGCGTTCCTTGCCGCGGTCAGTCACGAGCTCAAGACGCCGCTGAACGCCGTGATCGGCTTTGCCGAGGTGATAAAGAAGGAAATGTTCGGGCCGGTCGGCAACGAACGCTATCGCGAGTATATCGACGACATCCATGAAAACGGCCGGCGGCTGTTGACCAAGATCAACGACATTCTTGATCTCACGCGGCTGGAAGGCCATCTCATGGAGCTCGAGGACGAGACCATTCGTGTGCCCGACGCGTTCGACAACGCGAGGAACGCGGTCACGGACGGCAAGACCTTGTCGGTCGAGTTTGCCATGCAGATTCAAGCAGACTTGCCGGGCCTGCGCGCGGACGCAAAGCGGCTGCACCAGATACTGTTCCACGTCATCTCGAACGCTGTGAAGTTCACCGCCGCGGGCGGACGCATCGATCTCGAGGCCAAGCTCGAGGCCGACGGCGGCATCTGCATCAGCGTGCGCGATTCCGGCATCGGCATGCGCCCCGAACTCGTAAAGCAGGCGATGCAGCCCTTCCGCCAACTCGACGCCCGATTGGAGCGAAATTTCGAGGGCCTGGGACTCGGTTTGCCTTTGGCGAATGCGCTGTTGCGGCTGCATGGCGGCCAGTTCTCGATACAGAGCGCGATCGGTGTCGGCTCCACGGTGAGCCTGCATTTGCCACCGGATCGCACGGTGCGGCCGCTGAAGCTCACTGCCGCTTGACGCCCGGGTAGGCAAGCTTTGACAAGCATCTCGCGCCGCTGATGGCCTTGCGCTAATTCTCATTCATGACGATGGCGCACACGGCATTGGTGCTGTTCTCCGGCGGCCAAGACTCGACGACTTGTCTTGCCTGGGCGCTGGAAAAATTCGCCCGCGTCGAGACGGTCGGCTTTGCCTATGGCCAGCGCCATAGCGCCGAAATGGAGGCGCGCCCGCATATCTTGAAGCGGCTGGGTGGGTTTCCCGCATGGCGCGGCAAGATCGGCGAGGATCATGTCCTTCATCTCGATGTGCTGGCGGATATCGGCGGCTCGGCCCTGACCGACGATATCGCGATCACCATGCGCGAGGACGGCCTGCCGACCACGTTCGTGCCGGGACGGAATTTGCTGTTCATCACGGCGGCGGCGGCGCTCGGCTATCGGCGCGGCGTCCGCGATCTCGTCGGCGGCATGTGCGAAACGGATTATTCCGGCTATCCCGACTGCCGCGACGCGACGATCAAGGCGCTGGAGACAACGCTCGAGCTCGGCTTTGCGCAAGGCTTCGTCATCCATACGCCGCTGATGTTCATCGACAAGGCCGAGACGTGGCGTCTTGCGGAACGGCTCGGCGGACGCGCGCTGATCGACTTGATCATCGAGGACACGGTGACCTGCTACCACGGCGAGCGCACGCGCAAGCATGATTGGGGCCATGGCTGCGGCGAATGTCCGTCGTGCCGTTTGAGGCTTCTGGGATATCAGCGCTACCGCGAGAAGGCGGCATGACCTATTCGGTCAAGGAGATCTACTACACGCTGCAGGGCGAGGGCGCGCGCACGGGACGCGCAGCGGTGTTCCTGCGCTTTGCCGGGTGCAATTTGTGGAGCGGCCGCGAAGAGGACCGCGCGACGGCGACCTGCAATTTCTGCGATACGGATTTCTTCGGCACGGACGGACCGGGCGGCGGTAAATTCTTGACGGCGGATGAGCTCGCCGATGCGATCGGTGCGGAGTGGCCACAGTGCGGTAAAGCGAAGCCCTATGTCGTGTGCACCGGCGGCGAGCCGCTGCTGCAGCTCGATGCAGCGTTGATCGACGCTCTGCGCCGGCGCGGCTTTGAGATTGCGATCGAGACGAACGGCACGCTGATGCCGCCCGATGGAATCGACTGGATCTGCGTCAGTCCGAAAGCCGGCGCGGAGTTTGTCCTGAAGCGCGGCAATGAGCTGAAGCTGATCTTTCCGCAGAAGGGCGCCGAGCCGGAGCGTTTTTCGGCTCTCGCCTTCGCGAATTTTTTCCTCCAGCCGATGGACGGGCCGAAGCGCAAAGAGAACACGCGCGCGGCGGCGGCCTATTGCATGGCCCACCCGCAATGGCGACTTTCGCTGCAAACTCATAAACTTATCGGCATTCCCTGAGTTTGGAGTATAAGGCTTCCAGCAGCAGGGTGCGGATGAAGAGACTCCTCATTGCGGCATTGTTGATGACGGCATTGACGGGCGCCGCCCCGCCGACGGTGAAGGAGCGCGCCGAGCAGGCCTGCTTTTCCGATCTGCAGCGGTTTTGCCCGGGACGCGATGGCTTCACGACGAACGCATGTTTACAGGCGAATTATCCCGCGCTGTCGGACAGGTGCAAAACGGAGCTTGGCCCGCCGGGATTGCGACCCGGGGGCGACCCCTTCGGCGAAGAGCGGCTGCCATTCGGTGGCGCCTTGACCAACGGCGGTGGAATCATTCGGCCAGACACGCGAGCCGGCGACCGCGGTGTTGGCGGCGGTATCGGCGGGGGCGAACCGCACAATGCGCCCGGGCCTTTTGGGCGTTGAAGGTGCCGTTAGGGATGCAGTTCAGCCTTGCTTGACGGAACGCGCGAGCCCTGCCAAAGCCCCGCTATGATCGAAATCACGCAGCAATTCGGCTTCGACGCCGCCCACTATCTCGAAGACGCGCCCTTGGGCTCGAACCGGCGCATGCATGGCCACAGCTTCTATGCCGAAGTGACGCTGAAGGGCGAGGCGGACGCGCGCACCGGCTGGGTCCGCGATTTTTCCGAAGTGAACGCAGCGCTCTCCGATATCCGCAGCGGGCTCGATCATTCGCTGCTCAACGACATCGGCGGGCTCGGCGCGCCCACCTTGGAGAATCTCGCGCGCTACATCTATCGCGAGGCGAAGAAACGGCTGCCGGAAGTCTGCCGGGTGAAGCTGTCGCGGCCCTCGGTGGGCCAATCCTGCGTCTATGAGGAAGTCTGACCATGAAGCGGGAGCTGACGCAGCTCGGCAAGAAGGTGCCTATTCCTGAGTCGCCTGAGCGGGCGGTCATCGAGGCCGTATCGAATCTCCACAACTCGGACGACTACATCGTCCGCTTCACCGCGCCCGAGTTCACGACGCTCTGTCCGATCACCGGACAGCCCGACTTCGCGCATTTCGTGATCGACTACGCGCCTGCGAAAGCGCTGGTCGAATCCAAATCGCTGAAGCTGTTCTTGGCCAGCTTCCGCAATTACTCGGCGTTCCACGAGGACTGCACGGTGATGATCGGCAAGCGCGTCGTCGCCGCGATCAAGCCGAAATATCTCCGCATCGCCGGCTTCTGGTATCCGCGCGGCGGAATGCCGATCGACGTGTTCTGGCACACGGGAAAGCTGCCGAAGGACGTGTGGCTGCCGGACATCGAAGTGGAGCCGTATCGGGGGCGGGGATAAACCCTAGTGTCCATGAGCCAGCAACTGAATACCACTGCTCACTTCTTTGAGGACCGCATTGCCTTTCTCGAGTGGGGTGAGGACGCAGCTGCTTTTATCGCCCGGGTCGAGCGAGCCATGGGACTGACGTCGAAAAATCGGAAGACACTAATTTGGGTTATTAGGACCGAGTTCGAGATCGAAAACGAAGTCGTGCCTCTGTTCGTGGATGAAGATGGTTCGGCGAAGCTTGAATTGCAGAGCATCTCGTCCTCGATCAGGCAACTTGTTGCTGCGCGGATTCGAGAGAGCGGTGAATTTGAAAACATCGACATGAGGTGATCACGCCCCCTTCGCCTTCGCCAACTGGGCGCAAGCTCCGTGGCGGTGGCAGGTGACGATGTGGTCGTTGACCATGCCGACGGCCTGCGCGAAGGCGTAGACGATCACCGGTCCGCAGAATTTGAAGCCGCGCTGTTTCAGGTCCTTCGCGAGCTTCTCGCTCATTTCGGTTTTCGCCGGAATCTCCTTCATGCCCTTAAAGCGGTTGATCTTCATCTTGCCGTCGACATGTTTCCAGATGAACTCTGAGAAGCCGCCGGGCTCTTTCTCCATGATATCGAGCCAGAGCTGCGCGCCCTTGATCGCTGCATCGATCTTCAACGGACTACGGATGATACCGGCGTCCTTCAGCAGCCGCGCGCGTTCGCGCTTGCCGTAGCGGGCGATGCGCTCGGGCTTGAAGCCGTCGAAGGCGTGGCGGAAGTTTTCCCGTTTGCGCAGGATGGTGATCCAGGAAAGGCCGGCCTGGAAGCCATCGAGCACGAGCTTTTCGTAGAGCGCGCGATCGTCGTATTCGGGCACGCCCCATTCCTCGTCGTGGTAGGACCGATAGAGCGGGTCTTCGCCCGGCCAGGAGCAGCGGACGATATCCAAAGTTGCTTTGGTCATAAGTGCAGCCACGCGGGCTTGTGCAGCGTCACGGCTTCGCCGGCGGCGGTGATGGCCGCGTCGGCTTCACGGGCTTCGTCGACGCGATCGAGCCGCACCAGGGCAAGCGCGCGCCCAGCGGTTCCGGTCGCGAGCGTGCCAACCTCGCGGCCCATGGCTTCGAGTTTGGTGCCGGCGGCCGGTGGATTGCCGGCAAGTTCGGCGATCATGAAGCGCCGGCGGGCGGTCGCGCGATGCTTCATGCGCGCGGTGACCTCCTGACCGACGAAGCAGCCCTTCCTGAAATCGACGCCGTGCAGTTCCTCGAAGCCGGCATCAAGCGCGAACACGGTGTCGGGCGGCAGATCGGCGCTGTCGGGGACGCCGAGGCGGAGCTGGTGCACGCGGTAGGAGGCGGGTTCGATGCCATGGAGTGCGCGTTCAAGATCGGCGCGCTTGCCGATCCCCCGTATGCCGAGCGCTGGCGAGCGCGGATCGGGGAAAGTCACGAGATCGTTTTTCGTGGGCAGATCGCCGCCCCAAGACGCGGCCACTGCGAGGTCGGGCGCGAGCGCGAGGTCGATCTTGGCCCGCAGACGATAGAAGGTGAGGCGCTTGAGAAGATCGGATGCTCGCGCGGTCGCGCAATCGATGAGAAAGCGCTCGCCGCCTTCGGTGATGAAAAATTCGAACAGGATCTTGCCCTGCGGGGTAAGCAGCGCGGCATAGATGCCCTGGCCAGGCCGGCAATTCTCCATATCGTTGCTGACGAGACCCTGGAGAAAGGCGCGGGGCTCGGTGCCGCCGACCGCAATCACAGAGCGGTCATCGAGGATGGACGCGTGAACCATGGGCTGTCTTCTTAGACCTTTGGCTTCTTAGAGTTTTGGCTTGTGGTACGCATCATGCCATAATTTGTACCGCGCTTCGAACGAGGCCCTATGCGCTCAGCTCTCAAACGCCGCGAGTTTCTGAAAGCGGGATGCGCTGCCTTGGCGGGCTCGTCTCTATGTTGGGTGGGCGCCGCGCGCGCGCAAGAGCGCAGGACGATCGTCGAAGACATGGCGCGCTGGATTGTCGAGCTGCGCTACGAGCAATTGCCTGTGAATGTCGTGGCTGCAGCCAAGCGGGTGCTGTTCGACACGCTGGGCTGCGCGCTGGGCGGGATCGACGCAGAGCCGGTGCGCATGGCCGAGCGCGTGGTTGCTTTGCAGGGCGGCAATGCGCAAGCGACGGCGATCGGGCTGGGGCGCAAAGTTTCGTGCGACCAGGCAGCATTCCTGAACGCGATGGCGCTGCGCTATCTCGACTACAACGATTACGCGGCGCTGGGGCGGCCGCATCATCCGAGCCTGAATGTTTCGGCCGCGCTCGCCGCCGCCGAGATGGAAGGGCGGAACGGCAAGGATCTCCTGCTCGGTATCGTCACCGGTTACGAGGTCCAAGTGCGTCTGCGCGATGCGATCGGCTCCAGAGGGCGCGAGGGTTGGGACGGGACCTCCACCACCGCGCAATATTCCGCTGCTGCCGCCGCGGGGAAAATGCTGGGACTGGACGCGGGCAAGCTGGCCAATGCGCTGGCGATCGCCGGAAGCAATGCGAGCACGCTCGCCGAAGTCAGAAGCGGCGCCGAGCTGACGCCGGCGAAGGGCTCGGCGGAGCCGATGGCGTCGCGGAATGGAACATTTGCTGCTCTGCTGGCGCGGGCAGGACTGTCATATCCGCTGACGATCATCGAAGGCGAGAGCGGCTTCAAGAAGATGGTCGCCGGTTCGCTCGACGAAGAGACTCTGCGGAAGCGCAGCGGCGATTTCGCGATCCTGAAGAGCTCGATCAAATTGTGGCCGTGCGTCGGCACGGCGCAGGCGCCGATTGCGGCCGCGGCTGCGGTGTATCGCCAGAAGGCGGCGGCGAACGACATCGCGGCAATAACGGTGTCGCTGAGCAATTTCGCCTATGAGCAGCAGCAGGCGCTGCCCAAAGAGATCAACACGCGCGAGCATGCCGATCACAGCGTGCGTTACCTCGTAGCACGCACGCTGCTGGACGGCACGGTCACGGTGGACGACTTCGCGGAAAACCGGTTTCGCGATCCCAAGGCACTCGCACTGATCCAGAAGATGACGTTCCGGCCCGATCCTTCGCTTCCTGATATCGAGCTTGGCGCCAAGGTGGACGCGAGACTGGCCAGCGGATCGACTCTCACGGGGAGCGCGCCGATTGCCCCGGGCGACATGCGCAATCCGGCCAACGACGAAGATTTGACGCGGAAATTCATGGCGCTGTCCGAGAAGCCTCTCGGCCGGGAGCGGGCGCAGAAGGCAGTCGCCGTCATCCGCAGCGTCGAAACAATGACGAATCTCGGGCCACTCCTCGCCGCGGTGATCGTTCCCCGCCGGTGACACCAGGCGCAATTGCCAAGCTCATTGGCGCGCGCTTAGGTTTGGGTCCTAAGCGGGGGGAATGGTCCTGAAAGTCCTGACAGTGCTAGCGGGCGCAGCCGTGGGCGGCGCGGAGACGTTCTTCGTTTCGTTGAGTTGCGCGCTTGAGCGTGCGGGGCTCGACGTCCGCTCGCTGGTCAAGCCGAACTTGGCGCGCGAGGCCTCGCTGAGCGAGGCGGGCATCATCTATCGAACGGCGCCGTTCGGCTCGGCGTTCGACTTCGCCACCACGCCGAAGTTTCGCCAGATGACGGGCGAGTTCAAGCCCGATGTGGTGTTGGCATTCGCGGGACGAGCCGCGTCGTTCATGCGACGCGGCGACTATGTTCTGATCGGCCGGCTCGGCGGCTACTACAATGTGAACAATTTCAAGCAGTGCGATTATCTCGTGTGCAACGCGCCCGATCTCGTGCGCCATGTCACCGACGGGGGCTGGCCGCCATCGCATGCGATTCTGATTCCGAACTTTCCATCGGTGCCCGATGCGCCCAAGGTGGAGCGCTCGGATCTCGGCACGCCGGAAGAAGCGCCGCTCGCGCTCGCGTTGGGCCGGCTGCACAAGGCCAAGGGACTGGACGTTCTCATTCGCGCGGCGGCGAAGCTGCCGGAGCTGTATGTGTGGATTGCCGGCGAAGGACCCGAGCGCGCGCTGTTGGAGAAACTGACGGCCGAGTTGAAACTTGGTGAGCGGGTGAAATTCCTCGGCTGGCGCGACGATAGGGCAGGGCTGTTCAAGACGGCGGACGTCTGCGTGTATCCCTCGCGCGAGGAGCCGTTCGGCAACATCGTCGTCGAGGCGTGGTCGTGCGGCGTACCGTTGGTGGCGACGGCGAGCATAGGCCCGAAATGGCTGATCAAGGACGGCGAAGACGCGATTCTCACTCCGATCGACGATGTGGATGCGCTGGCTGCTGCCATCGGGCGAGTGGTGTCGACGCCGGCGCTTGAGGTAAGACTGGCCGCGGCGGGCTTGAAGCGCGTGGCGCAGGAATTCTCCGAGAGCGCGATCGTCGCGCGCTACATTCATCTGTTCCGGCAGGTGACAGGGAAATTGCATTAATGTGCGGCATTGCGGGCGTGATGACGGCCGATGGATCGGCGCCGCCGGAGCGCCTGCTCGACACGCTTGAAGCAGCGCTCGCGCACCGCGGACCGGACGGCAAGGGGCGCCGTGTCGGGCCCGGCGTGGGGCTGCTGCAAACGCGGTTGGCGATCATCGATCTGAAGACCGGGGATCAGCCGCTGTTCGGGCCCGAGCAAAGCGTGCTGGTCGCCAACGGCGAGATCTACAATTACGTCGAGCTGAAGCAGGAATTCAAAGATTTCAGTTTCGCAACGCAATCCGATTGCGAATTGCCGCTCGCGACGTTTGGGCGAGAGCGAGGCGATTTCGCCAAACCGCTGCGCGGTATGTATGCGATCGCGCTGACAGACGAAAAGACGCGCACGGTGTATCTCGCGCGCGATCCGTTCGGGATAAAGCCGCTGTACTACGCGGAATTTGGCGGCGGCGTGGTGTTTGCATCCGAACCGCAGGCGATCCTGAAAACCGGACTGATCGCACGAAACGTGCGCCGCGACGCAGCCATCGAGCTGGCGCAATTGCAATTCACAACGGGTGGCGAGAGCATCTTTGCCGGCGTCAAGCGGGTACTGCCGGGCGAGACCCTGACGTTGCGCGGAGGCAAAACCGGCGAGAGCAGAATGAAGGCGGTGTTGCCGTCGGGGCCCCCGACCGATATTCGCGAAGAGCAGGGGCTGAATTTGCTGGAAGACGCGCTGATGAACAGCGTGATGGTGCATCAGCGCTCGGATGTGCCTTACGGGATGTTCCTATCCGGCGGCATCGATTCCTCGGCGCTGCTCGCCTGCATGGCGAAGCTGAACGACAAACCGGTGCGCGCCTTTACGGCGGGGTTTCCCCGCACCGAGGCGCGCGACGAACGCGAACAGGCGAAGCGCGTGGCCAAGGCATGCGGCGCGGAGCACATCGAGGTCGAAGTCAGAGAGCAGGATTTCTGGAACCATCTGCCCGCGATTGCCGCAGCGATGGACGATCCTGCCGCCGATTACGCGATCGT
>Ga0134122_10001125_pt1 | contig 19159 bp, 17 predicted proteins | sample KB302_FD_96461 | JGI IMG/M metagenome (GOLD analysis project Ga0134122, IMG submission 96461) | Terrestrial soil microbial communities without Nitrogen fertilizer from Kellogg Biological Station, Michigan, USA - KB3-0-2 | ecosystem: Environmental > Terrestrial > Soil > Unclassified ... | reverse complement strand
GGCCACCTGCGAAATGGTCAGACCCGAGGCGGAGGAGATCTCCCCGACGATGCAGGCGACCTTGTCGCGTTCCACCATCCGCTCGGCCTTAGTCGAGGCGGTTTGCGGGTTGACCGAGTCCTCCTTGATGACATCGATCTTACGGCCCATGACACCGCCGCCTGCATTGATCTCCGCGACGGCGAGATCCACCGCCTGCACGGCGAACTCCCCGAGCGTGCCGAGAAAACCGGTGCGTGGCGTCAGGTGGCCGATCTTGATGACTTCGGCCTGGGCATAGGAAATCGCGGGAAATGCGCTGATCGTCGCCGCGCCTGCACCCTGCAGCAGGCGACGGCGTGACAGTGAGTTTTTCTTGGTCATGAGCGTTCCTCTTTGCACCGATTGCTCTGTTATTTTGCCGATCTTAGGGGACGGTACGGCAAATCGGGTCGGCTGGTCCAGGATTGCGCGCCGGAATTGCCGTCGCGGCGCGACATGGCAGAGGTGCGCCCTGGCACGTGGCACCCGCAGCCCGGTTTAGCGTCTTGCCCGTAAAACGTCTGTTGACGCCCGACTGTCGGAACCATGCCACGCCAGCCTCGAGCCCCCCACACCGAACGACCCGCCCAGCCTTTGGCCATAGCTCCGTCTGGCCACGGCACGGTTTGGCCATCGCACCCCTTGGCTGCAGGAGACACGCGGCCCCCAACGCTTGCTGCCACGATCTGGCCCGCAGCGGACGTGGGCCGATCGCTCGAGTGCGGCCGGCTGCGGGGTGAGGACGAGCGCTCGCATCGCGGTGAGACCGCCGCGGGAACAAGTTTCCGTGAAGAGCGCACCCGCGGTGTCGTCGCACCGGCATGCCGGACCGCGGCAAGCGCTCGGCGGACCGGGAGCGCGCCGTCACGCGCCGCGTCTCCACGGCGCGCAGACAGGCCTCGGATTTGCCGCGACCGGGAGCTTTTTGCGCAGCGCCAGGGCTAGCCGCCCCCACGGACTTCCCCGGGGGTGCAGCGCGCGTAAAGGCGCCAAGACCGATCGCACCGGCAATGGTGGGGAACCTTTTCGGTTGCGGGACATCAAATGGTCAACAACCAACCAGGGAAGACGCCATGGCCAGGCTTGAGGTTCGGCGCGATGGCAATTTGCAGGCGCTGAGCGATGCGGAACTCGTGCGCTTGGCCCTACTGAGGGACGGCGAGGCCTTCCGGGCGATCATGCAGCGTCACAACCGGCGGCTCTACCGTGTGGCCCGCAGCGTCGTGCACGATGACAGCGAAGCGGAAGATGTGGTGCAGGAGGCTTATGTCCTCGCCTTCGGAAACCTTGCCAAATTTAGGGCCGAGTCCAGCCTGGCCACTTGGCTTACGCGCATCACCCTCAACGAGGCCCTTGGTCGCCTGCGGCGCCGGCGCCCGACGGTCGATTTGTCAATTCTCGATGCGCCGCAAGGCGGCGGCGCCCAAGTGATCCCGTTTCCGACCATGACCGCCAACGAAGACCCCGAGCGCATGGCTGCCCAACACGAGATCCGCCGCCTCATCGAACAGGCAATCGACGAGTTGCCGGAGATATTCCGCGTCGTGTTCGTCATGCGTGATGTCGAGGATATGACTATTGAAGAGACCTCGGATTTCCTGGGCCTTCGCCCCGAGACCGTGAAGACGAGATTGCACCGGGCACGCAAATTGTTGCGGCAGGCCCTCGATGAAAAGCTGGCCCCTGCCTTGACGGACGTCTTCCCCTTCGCCGGGGCCCGCTGTCTGCGCATAACGGACGAGGTGCTGACCCGGCTTGGCCTATTGCCCCCGGCCGTCGGCTGAGCGGTCGCGGGCGGACGACTTTAACGACCGGCAACACTGGCGGGCGGCCCTTGGTGCGCGCCGGGAATGGGAGGAACGTTCGATGCGGCTCGACAGAATTGGTTTTGGCGTCGTGGCGGCAGCCGGTTTGTTTGCGGCACTGATGGCGTCCGCCGCCCCTGCCGCGCGTAAGGGCTTTGACGCCGAGATCGATCGCTACGCCGAGACGATGCTCAGCAAGGGCCGCAAGATCTTTCGCTCTGATACCTTCGGCAGCGAGGCGTTCTGGGGTGATCAGCTGCAGCTTCATAAGGCGATCGCCGGCGCGAAAAACGGCGGCGTCGGCCCCGGCGTTTCTCCAAAGACGGCGCTTGCCGTTGGTCTCAAGGTGGACGCCGACGCGCTGCCGGCAGCTTTGAAAAAGCAGCTGGCCGCGGGCAAGGTGAACCTCGACGATCCCGCAACGACCATCGCCCTCCTCAAGCTCAATGCCGTCGTTGGGGTGACGGCCTTTCTCAACCGTGACGGCAGCGTCAAGGGCATGGGCATCCAGTGCGCCTTGTGTCATTCCACCGTCGACGACTCCTTTGCCCCGGGGATTGGCAAACGCCTCGACGGCTGGGCGAACCGCGACCTTAACGTTGGTGGCATCGTCGCACTGTCGCCGAACCTCAAACCCTTTACGGACTTGCTCGGCGTTGACGTCGACACCGTAAAGAAGGTGTTGGCAAGTTGGGGGCCGGGCCGCTTCGACGCCGAACTCGACAAGGACGGCAAGGCTTTGCGTCCCGATGGCAAGCAGGCCGGCACGTTGATTCCGCCCGCCTTCGGCCTTGCTGGGGTCAATCTTCACACCTGGACCGGTTTCGGATCGGTCCCCTACTGGAACGCCTACGTGGCGGCGACCGAAATGCACGGGGCCGGTACGTTCTTCGATGCAAGACTTGGCGACAAAGACCAATTCCCGGTTGCCGCGAAAAGTGGATCGTTCAATACCCGCGGCTCACCGGATCAAACGACCTCCAAGCTGGCAGCCCTGCACATCTACCAGCTGTCGATACCGGCCCCAAAGCCGCGGCCCGGATCGTTTGACCAAGTGGCCTTCGAGCGCGGAAAGACGTTGTTCAATGGCAAAGCCAGGTGTGCGACCTGTCACGTGCCGCCACTCTATACCGAGCCCGGCAACAATCTGCATGCCCCAAGCGAGATCGGTGTCGATGCCTTCCAAGCCGACCGTTCGCCCACACACATGTATCGTACCGCACCCCTCGCCGGCCTGTGGACCCACCAAAAAGGCGGCTTTTATCACGACGGCCGGTTTGCGACGCTCCTCGACGTCGTCAACCACTATGACGGCCACCTCAATTTGAACCTCAGCGCCACGGACAAAAAGGACTTGATCGAATTCTTGAAGGGCATCTGACGGCGTTGGCGAGACGAATGGCCTCGATGCGACGAGCAACGCGGCCCTCACGTCCGCCGCTCGCAACCGTTCGCTCGCCGCACCGCGCGATCATGGGTTGCACGCAACAATCCCGCACTCTCGCCTGCACTTGAGAAATTACGATCCTTTTCTGCTTTTGTCCGCCAGCAAACCTGACAAGACTGAAGAGTTGAGCCTATCGCTGCGTAGATCCCGGATGCCGACGAAAGGACCCGTGCGGAGCAACGGCCCATGCAGCAACCACGGTTGCGGCGGGCGCGATGGCGCGCACATGTGTTGGCCGGCGTGTGTCGGGATCGACGGATTGCCCAGCACCATCATGCGCTCCGAAGGCACAATGCCTCCCCTACGCCCCGAAGAGGACAAATTTCCTCCCCGCCCGCTGCGAGCCATTGCGGCCAGCCGCTCCCGCGCATCGATCGAAGCTTGCCTTTCGCGGCGCGGCCACAGGTTTGCCCGCTCGCGCGTCCGCATACGCCCTGGCGATCATCTCGAGCCGCCGCCAGCCTTCAGCGTTTTCAAAACGTCGACCAGAATGCTGAGGAGGTCGAGTTCGGTCGCCATCCATTTTTCATCGACGCTTGCGTCAAGGCCACTTCCCTTGCGCGCGTCGATGCGAGCCTGCGTCACCCTGATCCGGGCGGTGCAAGCTTCGATCTTTTCCAGCATCTCGGCTCGGCGCCTAACGGTGTCATGTGACACAGTCGCCCCCAGCCCGCACCCCCGACTCAGCACGACGTCGTAGGCTTAGTTGAGATCTCCTAATCTTTCGACACCGTTGTAGGTCATCTTCCTTACGGTGAAGTGGGATTGCTCAACGTTGCGCCCACCTTGGGCCATTGCGTCGGCTGCCGCCCTCGAGTTGCCGGAGCAATGGTGGCCGAGGCCACCGGCCCACGACATTGCTACATCGGCCTTGCCGCGCCGGGGCTCGCGGCCGCGCCGAAACGCACGCCCTGAGGCTACTTTTCGTTTTGGAACTGGGACTTGCCCCTGCCGTTTAGCCAATTATCTCCGCGAGCAAAAGCGCAATGCTCTCGCCGCCATCAACCCCACACAGGACACCAGCATGGGACTCTTTAGCAAAGACATCGAAACCATGGACGACCTCTTCCTGCATACGCTGCAGGACATCTACTACGCCGAAAATAAGATCGTGAAATCGCTGCCAGAGATGATCGAGACGGCGAGCGACGCCCAGCTCAAGCAAGGCCTTGAAGCGCACCTCGGAGAGACCAAAGGCCACGTCAAGCGTTTGGAGCAGGTCTTCCAAATGCTCGGTCAGAAGCCAAAATCGGTGAACTGCCCGGCCATCGACGGCATCATCGAGGAAGCCGAAGAGGTGACCGGCGAAGTCGACGACAAAGATGTGTTGGATGCGGCCATTATCGCTGCAGGCCAGGCCGTCGAACACTATGAGATCACCCGCTATGGATCCTTGATCGCCTGGGCCAAGCAGCTTGGCCGCAACGACGCGGCGCGCTTGCTGGAACAAACCTTGGGCGAGGAAAAGGCTGCCGATAAGAAGTTGACCGGCATCGCCGAGGGCAAGGTCAATATGAAGGCGGCCGGCTAAGCCGCACAACGGTGGTCAGAACCGCCACCCAGGGGCCCCGCGGCGATTGCCGTCATCGCCGCGAACCCTTGACCCAAAAACCTTTGGCCCAAACCCTTGGCCATTGCACACGGTCCCGACTCACCCTCCCCGCATCCGTTCCGCCGCCGGGCAAACCACCGACAACCGGACCTGGCGTCGGCCTTTTGATCGCGTGCGTGCACCGGGCGCAAGTTTAGACGGTGCCGATCGTCCGCATGGCGCACCTTTGCCTTTGCACGCACAGCCCTGTGGGGCGTCGATACCGGCACGTCTGCCGCCAACGTCAAACCGATGCCTACGTCCTCCCCGGGCGCTCTGTGGCGCGCCACTCTCAATCTTTTTTCTTTTTTCGCAGTTCCGCGGAACTTTCTCGGGGCCTGCGCGGGCACCCGCCTTGCCATGGCTGCAGGCGTTCGTCTGCTCACGCGCTAACGTGCCGATGGCGCGGGCGAACGGTGGAACAACTTAGGTGCCTATTCGTTGCTCCAGCTAGTCAGCAATACTGCTACGGAATGGAGTTTCGATGATGCAACGCCACACCCTGTTAGCCGGCACGGCGATCGCGCTCGTCATGTGCGCCGTGCCCGCTATCGCTCAGCAAAAGGCGGAAGACAAAGCAGGCACCGCGCAAACACAGGGCGAAAGCAAGGAGCAAGGTTCGCCACAAAAGGGCAGCAGCCAACGGAAGGCCGAACCGAAGAATGAGCAAGGCGCGGCCCCGAGCACCGGCAAGGAGAAGGGCGCGCAGAACAAGGAGCAGAACAAGGAGCAGAGCAAGGAGAAAGGCGCACAAACCCAGGAGAAGGGCGGCAAGGGAACCGCGCAAGCCCCGACGAAGGAGCAAGACAAGAAGGGCAGTGCACAGACCGCACCGCAAGAAAAGGACGGCAAGGGCACCGCTCAAACTCCCTCGAAGGACAAAGGTACGGCCCAGGCTCCCGGCAAGGAGCAGGAAAAGATGGGCTCCGGGCAGGCCCAGTCGAAGGATCGCACCGGCAAGGAGAACGCCCGCAAAGAACCCAAGGACGGCGGGGCGCAGAAGTCGTCCGAGCGTTCGAGTTCAGGCGAGCGGGTCCAGCTTTCCGAGCAGCAACGCACCAATGTGCACCAGACGCTGCTTAAGGAGAGCAATCTCAATCGTGCCACGAACGTCAATATCTCAATCTCGGTTGGGACACGCATCCCGCGTTCGGTCAGATTGGTCGCGCTCCCCGCTTCCATTATCTCGGTCGTTCCCGCCTACCGGAGCTATCAATACGTCGTCGTCAATGACGAGATTTGCATCGTCGATCCAAACTCCTATGAGATCGTCGAGATCATTGCGGCGCCCGGACAGACAGCCCGCGTCGATAGCCGCGGCGGCCAAAGCGCACTGGTGCTGACGGAGGAAGAAAAGGCAATCGTGCTACGCTCAATTGACATGGATCGTAGCTCGACGCTCGGGTTGGGGACATTGACCGAGGGGTCGTCCGTTCCGCGCGGAGCCAAGGTTCAGGTCTTCTCCGACGCGGTAGTCCAACAAGTTCCAAAGCTTAAGGATCGCAAGTTCTTTGCCGCGGAAGATCGCGTCGGCATCGTTGATACGCAAGGCGACAAGGTGCAACTCGTGCTGGAAGGCAAGCACTAATCGGCAGGCACATGCGGTAGGCGCCGGACACTCTGTCCGGCGCCTTTTCTTGCCGGCGGCGCTCCGGGTTGGCGTCGGGTTAGTGCGGACATCAGCCAAGACACGTTGACGTTAACCTTGACAGCTCAGCGCGACCGGTAAGCCATGCGGTATAGGCTTGCAAAAATGCTCTCCCCACGCCTCGGCCAATCGGCGCGCTGGCTCTTGGTCCTAGTGCTGACGACGACTGGCGCCGGGGCGAGCGATTGGCACACTTATAGCAACGCGCGCTACGGTTTCAGTCTCCAATATCCAAGCGATGTCTTTGCCGTGGAGCGTGCGGCCGAAGCTGGCGATGGACAGCTGTTCGTTGCCAAAAATGGCGAGGCGCGCCTGCTCGTCGGTACGCTCAGCAACGAGGCAAACTTTACGCCGGCGAGCTACCAGAACTATATCGCGCGCAATTCCTACGCTGACTATCGGATTGACTACCACCGCCTCGGCGGCAGTTGGTTTGCCCTGTCGGGCGAAGGAAACGGTAAGATCTTCTATGAAAAAGCGATGTTCAGTTGCGGGGGCCGCCGCATTAACAGTTTCGCGATGATCTATCGATCGGATCAGCGCCACATCTTTGACCGCATTGTCGAGCGGATCGAGGACAGCTTTCGTCCCGGTCCGAACTGCTGATCGGTCGGGCTACCCAGGCCACTTGAACTGCCTAGCCCAGAAGGCGCTATCGCCGATGCCGCGGGTGCCTTGTCTGTCGCTCTGGCGCAAGCAGCAGCGGAACCTTGTGGATCATTCATGGCGCCCCATCGCCGAGTGATGTTTGGTGTCGCGCATTGTCAGATAGACCACCAGCGAGGTGGCGATAACGGCCGTCAGGTAGTAAAAAAACCAGGTTTCATGGCCAATCGACTTGAACCACAAGGCGATGGACTCGGCGGTGCCGCCGAAGATCGAAACGGTGAGCGCGTAGGGCACCCCCACACCCGTTGCCCGCACCTTGGTCGGAAACAGCTCGGCTTTTACCACCGCATTGATCGAGGTATAGCCCGCGACGATCAGCCATGCGGCCGCAATCAGCAAGAACGCAACGAGGGCGCTCCTGGTCGCCTGCAGCGCGTAGAGGAGCGGAACCGTAAACAGGGTACCGGTCACGCCAAACCAAATCAGCAGGGTTTTGCGGCCAATCCTGTCCGATAGCGCTCCATAGATAGGCTGCAAAAACAGCGCGAACACCAGCGAGGCTCCGGTCACCAGGGTGGTTTGGCCATCGCTGAGCCCGACCGAGAGCTTCAAAAACTTCTGCATATAGGTGGTATAGGTATAAAAAGCGGTCGTGCCACCCATGGTTAGGCCGACAACCAACATCACCTCGCGCGGATAGTTGAGTAGAGCCTTCAGGGAGCTCTCGCGTCGCACCACCTTTTTGGCCGCGATGAAATCCTCCGTTTCATGCAGATTGCGGCGCATGATCAAGGCTATGATGGCGAGCAGCGCGCCGATGACGAAGGGGATGCGCCAACCCCAGGCCCGCAACTGATCGGCGCTGAGAAAGACCTGCTGCAGCAGCAGCAATACGACAATGGCCGCGAGCTGACCGCCGATCAACGTCACGTACTGGAAGCTCGAGTAAAAACCGCGATGCTTCTCGTCGGCTACCTCGGTCAGATACGTTGCACTGGTGCCGTATTCGCCGCCAAGGCTCAATCCCTGGACGACACGCGCCAAGCCCAACAGTGCCGGCGCCGCGACGCCGATGCTGGCATAGGTGGGGGTCACGGCAATCATCAGGGAGCCGAAGCACATCAAGAGTACCGACAGCATCAGGGCATTGCGGCGACCGTAGTGGTCGGCGAGATGGCCAAAGAGCCAGCCCCCGATCGGTCGCACTATAAAGCCGATGGCAAATAGGATGGCAGCGTTCAGCTGCTGCACCACCGGGTCTTCCCCGGGGAAGAACGAGCTCGCGAAATAAAGCGCAAAGGCGGCATAGGCATAAAAGTCATACCATTCCACCAAGTTGCCAACCGAGCCGATGAAGATTGCCTTCAGGCGACGCTGCACGTCGTGAACCTGGTCGAGGTGATCGTCGCCGAGCGTGGTCGATGTCGTGGCCATCTGTTAGACTTCCCAGCCGGTGCAAAGCGGATGTGGCAAGCGGACAACGCCGGCGAAGCGTGAGCGTTTCAGGCTTGCGAGCCGGCGCGCGGCGCAGGCGCCCGGCCCCCTAGTCGAGAACCACACGCAGGGCTCGCGCAATGAGACGCGACGTCGTCTCGCGCTTGCGGGGCGCGCCGGGGTCGCACCGCGATAAACCCCCATCCCCTGCCGCCCGGAACCGGGCTTCCCGGTCGACGTTGCCTTTGCGGTAGGTATAGATCCTTGGCCCGCCGGCCCTGCCAAATCCCCTTGCGCCTGGCGGGGCCGATCGTTTTGCGGGCGCCAGCCGAAGCCGTCAGGTCACGGTCGCCTTTGGTCGTGTCGACGAGCGACGGCAAGCCGCCGGCCGAGCCCCGCGCTGGGCGGGGCGGGGGGGCCAGAACCCGCGGAGTTTGCGCATGGCTGGTATTCGACCCGTGCTGGGGCTTCTTCTTCTTGCGCTCACGGCGACCCTGCGCCCGGCAGCCGCCGATCCCCTGCTCGCCGACTTCGACTACCCGCAGCCGGTTCACCACTACGACTTCCAATCCCAGGGGCAGTTGCTGACGATGGCATTCATGGATGTGCGGCCGCAGCAGCCAAACGGTCGGACCATTGTCCTGTTGCATGGCAAGAATTTCTGCGCCGCCACCTGGGAGGCCAACATTGGGCCGCTCCGCGATGAGGGTTTTCGCGTCGTCGTTCCCGATCAAATCGGCTTCTGCAAATCCAGCAAGCCGCCAGCCTATCAGTTCAGCTTGCATCAGCTGGCCGCCAACACACACGCCCTCCTCGTCAGCATTGGCGTCGAGCGGCCAATCGTGTTGGGGCATTCGATGGGGGGCATGCTGGCTTTCAGATATGCCTTGATGTACCCGCAGGACATGACGGGCTTGATCGTCGTCAATCCGATCGGGCTCGAAGATTGGAAAGCCAAGGGCGTACCACTCGTCGGCGTGGATCAGCTCTACGAGCGGGAGCGCAAGACTTCTTTTGAGAGCATCAAACGCTACCAGGAAGCCACCTACTACGCCGGCACCTGGAAGCCGGCCTACGACCGCTGGGTGCAGATGCTGGCCGGCATGTATGCCGGCGACGCCGGCAAGCTCGTTGCTTGGAACCAAGCCCTGACGTCGGACATGATTATGAGCCAACCCGTCGTCTATGAATTCGACCGCATTGCGGTGCCGACCACGCTGCTGATCGGCCAGCAGGACACCACGGCGATCGGCAAGGATCGGGCGCCGGCGGAGGCGGCAAGCGCACTTGGCAACTATCCCGCGCTGGGGCAGCTGGCCCATCAGCGGATCAAGGGGTCCGTGCTCCTCACTTTTCCAGAGCTTGGCCACTCACCGCAGGTGCAAGACCCGGTACAGTTCAACAAGGCCTTGCTGCAACAGCTCGCTCGCTTGCGCTAAGGCCGGCGGCCGCCCGTTCGGGCCGACCCAGCGCGGTTGGGAACAAGCGGGCACCTTGATCGTTGTGATGGCGTTGATGGTGGCAGCCCCCTTGGCGGGGCCCTTGCGTGCGAGTCGAGGATGCGGCTGAGGCGCGCGCTATTGGGGGTTCTCACCCTCGTCCTGCTCGGGGCCGTCGGCTTTATCTTTTTCAGCCGACAACCGGCCTTACCAGCTGTGCAACCGCCGTCGACCGCCGGCTTCGACCGAGCCCTTATCGCCAAAGGGGCCGAGCTTGCCCTGATCGGCAACTGCAACGTCTGCCATACCAAACAGGATGGAGCCCCCTATGCGGGGGGGCGGCCGCTCAAGACGCCATTCGGCACGATTTATGCCACCAACATCACACCGGATGCCGATACGGGCATTGGGTCTTGGTCGGAGACGGCCTTCTTGCGGGCCATGCACGAGGGCGTGCGGCGCGACGGCGCGCACCTCTATCCGGCCTTTCCCTACGATCATTTCACAAAGGCATCGGTCGACGACCTGCGCGCGCTCTATGCCTTCCTGATGACACGCGAACCGGTGCGGGCCGAAACACCTAACAACGCGCTGGCCTTCCCCTGGTCTCAGCGGGCCTTGATCGCGGGCTGGAAGCTACTCTATTTCAAAGCCGGCGAGCTCAAGCCCGATCCGACCCTCAGCGCCGAACTCAACCGTGGCGCCTACTTAGTGGAAGGCCTCGCCCATTGCGGGGCCTGTCACACCCCGCGCAATCGGTTGGGCGCGGAAACGAACGCTCGTTACCTCGGCGGCGGGGAAATCGATGGCTGGCATGCTCCGGCCTTGAACGCGGCCTCGCCAGCGCCGGTGCCGTGGACCAGTGAGCAGCTCTTTGGCTACCTGCGCAACGGCTTTGTGCCGCCACACGGCGTCGCCGCCGGCCCCATGCAGCCTGTGGCCAACAACTTAGGCGCGGTCAGCGAGCAAGACGTGAAGGCCATCGCCGCTTACATTGGCGCCATGCTTGGTCCGGCCACGGCCAGCCGGCGGCAAGCCGCGGGCGCGTCCACGGCGCACGCCACGCCCCGACCGGCATCGCCCGATGCAGGTGCTCCAGACAGCGCCGATGGCGCGGTCATCTATGCGGGAGCTTGCGCGCTCTGTCACGAGCCGACCGGGCAGGCGTTCTCCGCCCATGGTATTCCTCTGACGTCCAGCAAGGTGGTGGCGATGGCGGACGCACGCAATCTCACCCACGTCATACTCGAGGGCATCGACCCGCCCAAGGCCTCTCCCGCCGCCCTGATGCCAGGGTTTGGCGCGGCGCTTACCGACCGTCAAATCGCCGTGCTCATGGGTTACCTGCGCAGTACCTTCAGCGACCAACCGGCGTGGAGCGGGCTCGAGGACACGGTGCGTGGGGCGCGGCAGTCGGCTCGGGAGCCTTGATCGCGATCGCGACCCTGCTTTTTTTGCGAATACCCAGGAGGTTCAATGCTCACGCTCAACGTCAACGGTCGACCGCATCCGGTCGAGGCCGAGGCGGCAACACCGCTGCTCTATGTGTTGCGTGACGAGATCGGCCTCAATGGCGCCAAGTTCGGTTGTGGCCTCGGCCAGTGTGGCGCCTGCACCGTGCTATTGGACGACCGGCCGGTACTATCCTGTATCACGCCGATCGCCGTGACCCAGGGCCGCCAGATCACCACCTTGGAGGGACTTGGCAGCATCGACAATCCGGGTCCTGTGCAGCGCGCCTTCATCGCCGAGCAGGCGGCGCAGTGCGGCTTCTGTATTGCCGGCATGATCATGCGCGCCGAGGGCCTGCTTCGCCGCAATTCGCAACCTTCCGAGAAGGAGATCCGCACGCATATGAGTGCGAATTTGTGCCGCTGCGGCACGCACATGCGCATTCTGGCGGCGGTGCGTCGCGCCGCGCAGGCCGAGCGATCCGCCAGAGTTGATGCTCCACCCTCACAGGATGCACGGCGATGAGTAGGCTTGCCATGCTGTCACGACGTTCGCTGCTCGGGGCAGGCTCAGCCCTGGTGGTGAGTTTCACGCTGGCGCGCCCGCCGTTTCCCAGCGCAACGGCCCAGACGGCACCGCCCCGATTGCCGGGTAGTCTTCGCACCACGCCCATGCTCGATGCCTGGATTCGCATCGACGCCAATGGCATCAGCGTCTTCACCGGTAAGGCCGAGCTCGGCCAGGGTATCAAGACCGCACTGTTGCAGGTCGCAGCCGAGGAGCTCAGCGTCGAACCGAAAGACATCACATTCATCACAGCGGACACGGCCAGAACCCCCAACGAGGGCTACACCTCCGGCAGCCAGTCGATGCAGGACAGCGCCACGGCCATCCGCCACGCCGCGGCACAAGTGCGCGAGTTGCTGATCGCCGCCGCCGCTACACGCTTGAGCATCCCGGCCGAGCAGCTGACGGCAAAAGACGGCGTCATCAGCGGCCCCGACGGCCGCAGCGCCGACTATCGCGAGCTTGCCACAGCCGAGGTCCTGCACCTGGAAGCACGCCCGCAATCCAAGCTCAAACAGCCCGGCAGCTACCGCTGGATCGGCAAGCCGATGGCGCGCGTCGACATCCCCGCCAAGGTGACGGGCGGGACCGCCTATGTGCAGGATTTGCGCCTACCCGGCATGGTGCACGCGCGGGTCGTGCGTCCGCCGAGCTATGGTGCCCGCCTACGCTCCGTCGAGATTTCTGCCGTCGAGCGTATGCCTGGGGTGCTTAAGGTCGTGCGCGACGGCCACTTTCTCGCCGTCGCCGCCCAACGCGAATTCCAGGCTGTGCAGGCGATGGACGCGCTGGCACTGGCCAGCCAGTGGGACGAAGACAAGGTGTTCCCAAACCCGAATGGGCTCTACGATTGGGTGCGCAACGCTGCCTCTAAGGAGTACGTGATCGCCTCGGTCGGCAATGTTGCCGAGCCTGATGGGCGCTCGCTGGAGGCGGTCTACCACCGACCCTATCAGTTACACGGTTCCATTGGGCCCTCCTGCGCCGTGGCGCAGGCCGAGGCCGGCGCTCTAACAGTATGGACGCATACGCAAGGCGTCTACCCGCTCCGCGCGGCGCTCGCCGAGATGCTGGGCCTGGCGCAAGACAAAATCCGCTGCATCCATATGGAGGGCTCGGGCTGCTATGGCCACAATGGGGCCGACGACGTCGCCGCCGATGCCGCCCTGGTGGCAATGGCACTCCCCGGCCGTCCCGTCCGCCTGCAATGGATGCGCGACCAGGAGCACGCCTGGGAGCCTTTCGGCGCAGCGATGGTGACGCGCGCGCGTGCCACCCTCGATAACCGCGGCAGCGTCGCGAGCTGGCAATACGAGGTATGGAGCAACGCCCACTCGACCCGTCCGGGTGGCGCCGGCAACCTGATGCCGGCTTGGCATTTGCAGCGTCCCTTCACCCAGCCTGTGCCGGAGCCCATCCCACAGCCCACGGGCGGCGGTGACCGCAATGCCATCCCGCTCTACCAGTTCGCCAATATGCGCATCGTGCACCGCTTTATCCCCGAGATGCCGCTGCGGGTCTCCGCCCTGCGCGGCCTCGGTGCCTACATGAACGTGTTTTCGCTCGAGAGTTTCATGGATGAACTGGCGCTTGCCGCCGGCGCCGATCCGGTCGAATTCCGTTTGCGCCACTTGGCTGACGCCCGCGCCCGCGCGGTCGTTGAGCTCGCGGCCGAGAAATTCGGTTGGCGGGACGCTCAGAAACCACGCAGGGGATACGGGCGTGGCTTCGCCTTTGCCAAATATAAGAACCTGGCGGCCTATACCGCGGTGGCCGCCGAGCTTGAGGTCGAGCACGAAAGCGGACAGATACGGCTGCTGCGATTCGTGGCCGCCGACGACAGTGGCGAGATCGTCAATCCGGATGGCGTGCGCAACCAGATCGAAGGTGGAATTGTGCAGTCGACGAGCTGGACGTTGCGCGAGGCGGTGGCCTTTGATGAAACCCGCATCAGGAGCCGAGATTGGAGCACTTACCCGATTTTGCGCTTCGCCGATCTGCCCGACCATGTCGAGGTGCACCTTATCGACCGACCAGGTCAACCGTTCCTCGGCACCGGCGAATCGGCGCAAGGCCCGACCGCGGCCGCAATTGCCAACGCCGTTGCCAATGCGACGGGGGTTCGCATCCGCGAGCTGCCGCTCACACCCGCACGCGTGAAAGCCGCCATTGGCGCATGACTTGGGCGCTGGCCGGCGGCGCGGCCCGAGGGGATTGAGCCCCCGCTGGCACTGGATGCTCCTCCCCGAGGAGAGACCTATCCCCGGCGTGGATTGATGGGTCTCGTCACCAAGCGCGACCTGAGCCGCGAGAGCCAGGCGATTCGCCGAGGCGTCCGGGACCCCGTGGGTGTTGACGCAAGGGTCTGCGCCATTTGCGTTGCAGCCACGCCGCGATCAGGGCGCTTGGATGCGGACCATAACCAGAAAGCACCGCCGGAAGCGAAAATGGTCGCTAAGCTCTTACTATGCCGTACCGGTTGGCGCTAGCGCAGCTGTTAAGAGCTGGCGAGGCTCCCGCGGGCGATCACCATGATCGCGGAGCCTCTAGCATCCTAGCTTGTGAACGACCAAATGACGTGCAACGGAGAGTAGAGGCTGGCGTTTTACCAGCGAACGAACGCCGTTCTCGCCAAGATTGCAAAGAAGTCGTCGCGCCATGCAAGCCATTCGCAATAACGCCGCGCTCCATCGCTACGAGCTTGAGACCGAAGCTGGCTTTGCCGTTGCCAACTACCGCCCGTTGCCCGGCGCCATCGCCATTTTCCACACCGAAGTCCCCCTCCCTTTGCGCGGGCGCAACATCGGCGTGCGGCTACTGCGCGGCGTTCTCGAGGATGTCCGACGACAGGGGATTAAAGTGGTGCCGCAATGCTCGTTCGTGCGCGCGTTTATGGCTCGCCATCCCGAGCACCAGGATTTGCTTGCCGTCGAAGCCGTCGCGGCACGCTAGCCGGTTGCCGCGCGGCGACGATGGCGTGTGGCAATTGGCGCGGCTCGGGTGGAAAGTGCAAGCCATTTACCTAATGGTGCGTGAAGCCTTGAACTGAGCGCGCCCTTGCGAAGAGGCTTGCACAATCCGCGTTCCGCAAAGGAGGGGTTGTGATGCGCCGCCACTTGCCGACGGTCCTGCTCCTGCTCGTGCTCTTGGGGCTGCTTGCCCTGGCGCTCACTTTTATGGTCAGTGCTTGGCGGGGCAGCACGGCACATATGAGCGTCCATGGCTGGATCGCGCTCAGTTTGGGCGTCTTCTTTTCGGTCCTGATCGGGTGTGGCCTAATGGCGCTGATGTTTTACAGCAGCCGGCGCGGCTACGACGACCGTGCGAGCGGCAGCGAGCCACCTCCGGGCGACAGCTAAACGGTGCGATGTCTCAAGTCACCTTTACGCCTGGGGTTGCTAGGATGCTTGCGAATCGGGACCCGATCGCCGCGTCCCCTTGCCGCCGCTGCCGCCGTAGCCTGTATTTCGACCTTCCCCATCATGGCCCTTTCACCGGGCGTCCAGCTCCCGTCCTTTTTCCGAAGCGCGATCGTCTGTCGCCTCGCGCTCGGCTTCGCGGAAGGCGGGCAAGACTTTGACCCGATCGGCGATCGGCTCGGGCTGGTCCTGCGTGCGGACGCGGCGTCGTGGCCGATCTTCCAGGCCACCGCCTTCCCGCCAACCGCCCTTGCCGATCAGGGGCACGAACTTCACCAGCCCGTGGTTTGGCCTTCTCTGTGCGCGTGACGCTCAACAGATTCTGTCTGCGTCCGGAGGCGCCGACAGGGATCACCAGGCTGCCGCCGATCGCCAACTGCTGCTTTAGTGCCAGGGGCACTTTCGGGCCACCGGCCGATACGATAATGGCGTCGAAGGGCGCGACTTGCCCCCAACCCAAGGTCCCGTCCCGACACGGATCTCAACGTTATCGTAGCCAAGCCGAGCGAACCGCGCGCGGGCGGCTTGGACCAGCGAGCGATGGCGCTCGATTGCGTAGACCGCGTGCGCAATCTGGCTGAGAACGGCCGCGGCATAGCCCGACCCGGCACCGACCTCGAGCACGCGGTCGCCCGGCCTAACCGCCGCTGCCTCGATTATCAAGGCGACGACGTAGGGTTGGGAGATGGTCTGTTCTTCGCCGATGGGTAGCGGTACGTCGGCATAAGCGAATTCCTCGAGGGCGGCAGCGACAAAGGCCTCGCCCGGGATCTTGCCCATCGCCGCAATGACGTAGCGATCTTGGATGCCGCGGTGAGCGAGTTGGGCAACGACCATGCACTGCCTCAAGGGGGAGAGGTCAGGCATAACCCCTGCTCCAAATCGGCCCGCGTCACGGCCTGCCGCGCCTAATTGAGCGCGTTCTCAAGCTGCCGTTTGCTCATTCGGGACCGCCCGGGAATGGCGCGGGCCCTGGCCCGGCGGTAGAGCTGCGCCTTGGTTGCGCTGCCGCTGCGGCGGGCTCTTGAACGCGCAGCCTTCGTGCCCCGGCGCGTCAGTTTCTTGGCATTGCGACCGCCCATGGCGCGCGAGCTCTCGCGCCGACCGCGCGCACCGACATGTGACCTGCCTTCCCGCTCCTGCTGCCCCGTCGCACCGCGCGCCTCTTTGCGCTTGGACCGGCTGTAATGCCTCCTATTCTCGGAGGCACTCTCGTATTTCGAAGCGCCGGCTTCACTGAGCGCGATGGCGATGGCCTGTCGCCGGCTCTTGACCCTTCCGCCTTTACCACCGGGGCCAGTTTTCAATTCGCCATGCTTGAATTCGTGCATGACGCGTCCCGTGGTCTTGCGCTGGCGTGGTGATGTTCGAGCCATGTGTGTTCTCCTCAAATCGCGCTACCGCGTGCAGCTTGGCGTGTGTCAGCCCTACCTCGCATCTGACCCGTTCGCCTAGGCATCACCTAGACGGCCGAGGCGGCAAGGAGCCATGCCTGCGACCGACGCCACTTGTCTCGACGATGCCCTCGAACGTAGCCAATTCGGCATCGCCCGGGGCGAGGGTCCGCGGCGGTTGCCGCTGACGTGGGTTCGACGAAAGCACGAGCTTGGCCGGACCGTTGGGGTGGTGGGGCTACATTGGCTGTAGGCATTCCTAGACTGTAGGCATTCCTACCATGCGCGGACGCGGCAGTGGCCCGCGTCTCGTGAGCAGAACATCGCAAGGGCCAATCTGGTTCAAACTAATGACGCGTCGACCGCGGCACGAGGCGTCGAGACGGCAACAACCGCCACTTGGTCTGGCGGCCCGTTTCCTAACGACGGCCTTGATGGGCAACGCCAATCGGAATCTTGCCCGCCGCCTTTGTTCGTCGGGCGCCGGGTTGATGATGAGAGCCCGTGGCGCGGCGCAATTTTTTCGAACGCATTGGCGTTTTCCTGACCCGGAAAGGTCAGGCGAAATCCTGCCAATTCCGAAGCTGGGCGCGGAAAGCGCTGATCGCTACCTTTCTCTTCCATGAGCTCGCAGGCAATGACCTAACTAACCAAGGAGACGCAGTCATGAAGACCATCACATCCGCCCTTGTTGCCCTGGTATTGCTCACGGGGATCACGGCTTCGGCCCAGGCCCTCGATGCCAGGAGCTTCTACGAGCAGGTTGATCGCAATCACAACTAGCAGGCGATCGTGAGCCGCCGCGCGGGAGAAGGGCGGGTCGCGGACTGCGCGCAGAGGAGTGAGACATCTTCGTCTCACTCCTTAAGTCTTCAGGAAGCCCCGCGACATCTGCAGCGCCTGGACGCGGTTGTGCACCTTTAGCTTCTTAAAGATGTGCGCCAAATAGTACCTGATCGTACTCGGTTTGATTTGGAGCTTGTCGGCAATTTCCTTGTCTGTCAGTCCCTTGCAGACGCCGGCAAGGACCTGCTGCTCTCGATGCGACAGTTCCGCATGATTGCTGACCTGCGGCTGGGTATCGAGGCTCGACGATACCAGAAGTTGGGCGCTCAGCGCCGGGGCGATATACGGCTCGCCGGCCTGCACACCCCTGATTACTTCGACCAATTCGCTGCCGCTTATACCCTTCAAAACGTAGCCCCGTACACCGGCGCGGAGCGCGTGTGTCAGGTGCACCTCGTCATCCGACGCGGTCAGAACCAGCACTTTGGTTTTGCGGTGCGCGGAAATGATCGCGCGCGCTGCCGCGATGCCTCCGCCGCGAATTAGGATTTCCAGAATAAGAATATCGGGCTGCTGCAAAGCCGCAATGCGACGCGCATCCGCGGCCGTTTCCCCTTCGGCAACGCAGATCAGGCCATCTGCGCGCTGCAAGGATTGAATTAGCCCTTGGCGAAAGAGGGGGTGTTCGTCAACCGCCGCGAAGGTAATCGTTTCAACCATGCGCGGCACCCAGTTCGGTAAAAGCAAAACGGGCAATGATTGAGGCACCTCTGGCAGGGTCGGTTTTTACTTCGAATGTTCCGCCCGACGATTCCACGCGATCGCGCAGACTGGTGACACTGCGCAAAAAGGCCTCTTGCTGCCCGCTCTGGTTTGGTTGCCCCGTAATCACTTCGATGCCGATGGCTTCGCCATCGCGGCTGGCGCGCACCACATGCTCACCGCCCGTCGCATAATGCGACGCCCTATCGAGCCCCTCTTGGGCAAAACGGTAAAGGCAGGTCTTCAACTGCCCCTGCACGTCGGCCGTGGCGATACCGCCTGCGTCACAGTAAACGGGCCGACCGGTTTTACGCGCATGGCGGCGGGCGGCCATGCACACCGAATCGGCTAGCGAAAGGTTTTCGATTTCGAACAGGATCAGCTCGGAGGAAACGTTGCGCATCTCGTCCAAGGTTTTGCCCAGCGCTTGGCGAATGATTTCGATGTCCTCAGCTTGCGCGGGGGGTACCTGCTGCCCCCCGGTGAACGCCGATGCACAAACGGCCTCAATCTTTAGGAGCGCGAGACTGATCAGTTGCATTGGCCCCGCGTAGAGCTCGGTGCCGATGCGGCGAAGATTGTGCTCATTGTTTTCATTGACGCCACGCGCGGCGCGCCGAAGACGCCGTTGCTCCCCCTCGACGTCCGCCTTCATGCGTAGCAACTCGCCGATTTGGCTAGCGAGTGAATTTTGCTTGAGCCGCGCACTGCGCATTACCCCTAGGAGCAGCAGACCGATGCCCAGTGTCGAGGCGCCCACCAGAAGCCAGGCGAAGGCCTGCGCG
>Ga0134122_10001124_pt1 | contig 19200 bp, 21 predicted proteins | sample KB302_FD_96461 | JGI IMG/M metagenome (GOLD analysis project Ga0134122, IMG submission 96461) | Terrestrial soil microbial communities without Nitrogen fertilizer from Kellogg Biological Station, Michigan, USA - KB3-0-2 | ecosystem: Environmental > Terrestrial > Soil > Unclassified ... | reverse complement strand
GTTTCCGCTGCGCGGAAGACGTCAACAACTTTGATCTCGATGCCTGTAACGGTCTGCCCCATGTTGAAAAACTTTTGCGCCTCCGCGAGATCGATATAGGCCAGTGAGGAATCGTATTCATACATGCCGGATGAAAACAGGGCGACCAATGCAAAGGTCCTGATCTTCGGCACCATGCCGATTGCGCTGATCGGGCCGGCTGGAGGAGACACCACATTTACCGTGTCGCCGACGAACACACCGAGCCGTAAGGCCAATTCCTTGCCTAGAATGATGCCGGGTTTTTCTGTTTCGATCGGCCGGCCGCTCGGGTCGTCCGCCGGCGGCTGCTTGACCTTGACAGGCCTGCTGAGGTCTTCTAGCTGTCCCGTCGAGAGATTCTTAGCCAGCTCCGTCACTGTGCCTTCGCGTTGCGGATCGATGCCTCGGATCACGATGCCCTGCACAGCGGTCGGGGTCGTGAGCAAGACCTGCTTGAGCACAAAGGGAGTTGCTGCAATGACCCCCGGCACGGTTGCGACCTGTGTGGTGACGGGATCATACTCGCTCATGCTCTCCTTCATTCGATCCTGCACGATGATGTGGGCCGTCGTTCCAAGAATTTTTGCCTGAATATCTTCCTTAAATCCGGTCATGATGCCGACGGTCCCGATCAGGGCTGCTACACCGAGAGTGATTCCGGCAATGGAGACCACTGTGTTCAAGGAAATCGTCCGATTCCGACGCTTCGCGCGCAGATAGCGCAATCCGACGAAGATTTCGTAGGGGAGGGCCACCGTTATTTCTCGGGTCTCAGTTGAGGGAAAAGAACGACATCGCGGATCGAAGCTTGGTTGGTAAAGAGCATGATGAGCCGGTCGATGCCAATGCCTTCGCCTGCGGTTGGCGGCATGCCATACTCCAGGGCGCGCAGGAAGTCTTCGTCTACCAGATGGGCCTCTTCGTCGCCAGCCGCCCGCTGCGCCGCTTGCCCTTCGAACCGCTCCCGTTGGTCAAGAGGATCATTCAATTCAGAAAAAGCGTTGGCGATCTCCCGTCCGGCAATGTAAAGTTCGAAACGATCAGTCAAGGCCGGGTTGGAGTCCTTGCGTCGTGCGAGGGGGGATATTTCAATCGGGTAGTCGGTAATGAATGTCGGCTGCAGCAGATGGGGCTCCACAGTCTCCTCGAATATTTCGTTCACGATATTGGAGAGCGGCCATTTTGGATCGACCGCGATCCCAAGCTTCTTAGCCGCCGCAACAGCGGCGTCCTGATTGTTGAACACGGAAGGATCGAGGCTGTTCACCTCCAGAATCGCCTGGTGATAGGACCAACGGCGCCAGGGAGGTGTCAGTATGATCTCCTTCCCCTGATAGTCGATGACCGTTTTCCCGAGGACCTGCTGTGCCAACGAGGAGATGAGGTGCTCGGTCAGGATGATCAGGTCTTGATAGTCGGCATAGGAGACGTAGAACTCCAGCATCGTGAATTCCGGGTTATGGATCGTCGAGATGCCTTCGTTCCGGAAATTACGGTTGATTTCAAATACGCGAGGAAAGCCCCCGACGATCAACCGTTTCAAGTAGAGTTCCGGTGCAATACGGAGGTAAAGATCGACCCCGAGCGCATTGTGATGGGTGACGAAGGGTTTGGCCGCCGCCCCTCCAGGAATCGGATGCATCATCGGCGTCTCGACTTCCAGAAAACCTCGTTCGATCAAGAAGGAACGGATCCCGGCGATGATTTTGCTGCGGGTGGCAAAAATGCCATGGACCTCGGGGTTGGCGATCAAGTCAACATAGCGCTGCCGATAACGGGTTTCCACATCTGTCAACCCGTGCCACTTCTCTGGGAGCGGTCTGAGGGCTTTACTTAAGAAGGTCAGCTGGGTGACATCGACCGTGAACTCATTTGTCTTTGTGCGAAATAGAGTGCCGGTCACACCGATCCAATCACCCAAGTCGAGCAGTTCGGCGACGCGATAGCCCTGCTCCGATAGATGATCTTTTTTGAGGTAGACCTGAAGCCGGTCTGATCCGTCTTGCAGAACCGCGAAGCCTGCCTTCCCGAATCGCCGTAGAGCGACAATGCGTCCCGCGAGGGAACAGGAAATTGTTTCTGCCTCCAACACCTCTTTGGACTTCTCGCCATGGAGTTCGATCAGTCGGCCCGCACGGTCTTTTACCTCGAACCGCGTCCCATAGGGCGCGACTCCCGCTTCACGCAGTGAGTCGAGTTTCTTAATCCGTTGTTGCTGTTGTTCGTTCAGTTCGTCCATTCCGCGCGATCTTCTTTCCTTGGTTAGGTGTCGAACTCGTCCTTCCCCGACTCTTGATAGCTGAGAGCTGTTATCCCACGCTGCTTCATCTTCAGATAGGCCTCGATGAACCCGTCCAGGTCACCATCCATGACAGCTGCGACTTGGCCCACTTCATAGCCGGTCCGGTGGTCTTTGACCATTTGATAGGGCTGGAACACATAGGATCGGATTTGGCTGCCCCAGGCGATATCCTTTTTCTCGCCGACAATCGCCGTGAACTCCGCTTCTTTCTTTTTCAATTCGAGTTCATAGAGACGCGCTTTCAAAACTTTCATTGCGCCGTTGCGATTCTGAAGCTGTGACCGTTCGTTCTGACATTGCACCACGATTCCGGTTGGGAGGTGAGTCATACGAATGGCCGTTTCAACCTTGTTCACGTTTTGGCCACCGGCCCCCCCAGCCCGAAAGGTGTCGATCTTGAGATCTTTGTCTTCGATCACGAGGTCGATTTCCTCGTCCACCTCGGGATAGACAAAGACAGATGCAAAGGAGGTGTGGCGCCTCTTGTTCGCATCAAAGGGTGAAATGCGCACGAGCCGGTGTACGCCTGCTTCGGCCTTGAGATACCCATAGGCATAGGCGCCTGTCACTGAGAGAGTGACGCTCTTCACGCCCGCTTCTTCCCCCGCAAGTAGGTCCAGCGTTTCAACCTTGAACTTTTTACTCTCGCCCCAGCGGACGTACATCCGAAGCAGCATCTGGGCCCAATCTTGCGATTCCGTCCCGCCGGCTCCCGGGTGGATCGCCAGGATTGCATTGTTGATGTCCAGTTCGCCAGAGAGCAGCAGCTCAAGCCGAAGGGCGGTAAGCTTCTGCTCGAATCGATCGAGCTCGAACGTCAACTCCTTTAGTAGACCTGCATCACCGCTTTCTTCCGCCAATTCAAGCAAGGCGCCGATATCCTCCTGTTTCCCATCGATATCGCGCCATTGCTGGAGGTCACGTTCAAGTGCGGATTTGTTCCGGCTGATTTTGGCGGCCTTCTGAGCCTGGCTCCAAAATTCAGGTTGCGAAGCCTGCTCTTCCAGATGAGACAGCTCGGCCGTCATGCGAGCGAAGTCAAAGATGCCCCCGTAGTTCTAATACCAGTTGTTCGATGGACCTGACGCGATTCTTTAACTCGTCCAACATGGAGGGATCCTTTCTCAACAGCCTGCGGTGATATCCGAATGAATCTGTGAGCATCCAGGCCCTGCGCTGCTGTAATGTTCAAGTAGTTTGTCCATGCCTCGCTGGTTATATGTTATATCGGCACTGCGTCTGGCTCAGATTCCTTGGTGCGGAAGAGGCCAAAGAGGAACAAAAGCGCGCAGATTATAGCACAGCCGTAAGCAAACACATCGCCGTGGCGGCTGTAAAACGTATCCGGACGCCAGACCTGCATCGTAGCCTTGACGGCCTGTTCCGTAAAGACCGGTGTCGCTTCGACGATCCGTCCGAACGGGTCGATGAATCCAGAGATACCGGTGTTGGCGGAGCGAGCGAAAGCCAGGTGATTCTCGACGGAGCGAAACACGACCATTGAAAAATGTTGGGAGGCCGCCGCTGACTGACCAAACCAGGCATCGTTCGTGACAGTCACCAGGAACTCCGCCCCGTTCGCCGCGAATTGCCGTACGAGATTTGGAAAGATTACTTCGTAGCAGATTGCCACTCCGAATTTCACCGCTCGTGGCGGCGTTCCCGTCGCCCCGGAGGTTGTGGGCTCAGCTTTAGGCGCCAAGGTCAAGACTGTCGAACCAGGCCCTGCTTCAAAATCACCGATCCCTTCGACCAATTTATCGAGGAAAGATAGGAACGATGATTTGAACGGAATATATTCGCCGAATGGCACCAGATGCTGCTTGTCGTAGCGTCCCAGCACTTGGCCATCGGGGGAGAGGAGGTAGGCACTGTTCATCAGGTAGGGTCGCCGATCCGGATAGTAGCGTAAAGCGGGGCTTCCAAATAAGATCGGTGTTTTAGTTCGATTGGCCAACCCGATGAGCTGCAGCTGATAGACCGGCTCACGCTCAAACACAAAAGGTGTTGCGGCCTCCGGCCATACCGCCAAGTCAGTGGCAGGGCCAAGCTGCTCCGTCAGCCGGTCAAAGCGTGCAAGGGTTTCCTCTCGATAGGCTGTATCCCACTTCACTGCCTGATCGACGTTCGGCTGCACAACTCCTATGCTGATTGACGATCGAGGAATCCCGGCAAAGGGAGCCTCGGATAATATCCCCAGGCTATATTGCCATGAGAGCGTCATCAACAACGCCGTCATGGCCATCAATTCCCAGGGGAGCCTTGCAGGGCGGAAATTCCTGCGCAGAGGCATCAGCCATGCCAGCAATTCAGCGAGCGTGACATTCATCAATACAATAAGAAACGAGACCCCATAGATACCCATATGGTCTGCGATCTGAATCACTTCAAGCTGACGGTATTGAGAATAGCCAAGGAGGCCCCAGGGTAATCCACTCAAGGCATAGGTTCGGGTGAGCTCAAGAGTGACCCACAGGCAAGGAAGGGCAAAGAGACCGTAGCGTGGTATGAGGATCTGAAACCACACGGCTCCGGCAGAATAGAGGCCGACATAGAGGCCGAGGTAGGCCGCGAGCAGTAGCATAAGACCATAGCTGATCACGAGCGGCACCTTCCCGTAGGTATGCATCGCCGTCACCACCCAGGCCATTATCCCGGTAAAGGCAATCGTGCCGGAGAGCCAGCCGATCCAAAACGCCTGAAGTTTGCTCTTGCCGTCCAATGCCCAATGCAACGGTACGAGGGCAACCCAGGCCAACAGTCCGAGATCAGATTTCGGGAAACTCAGCGGGAGGAAAAGCCCGCTCGCGCCAGCAAGGGCGAGCGAACGCGCGAGGGAATGGGTCATGAGCCGCACCTTATCGAAAGCCGGAGATGGATGCAACTTCCTGCCTTAAAATGGGTCCGCCCTCGAGCAGTGTGTGAATAAGCTATTTGAGCGGAACAGCCATGCGGGGCCAACGAAGGCCTGCTGAGGCGGCCTGTTGCGGAGCAAGGGGACTCACCGGGCCATCCCTCCCCCTGCTGGCGGGCTTTCTCAACAGCCTGCCTGTGTCAGTTGCGTTGGCATGGGAGGGGGGAGAGATCCCGGGTTGACGGTCACCCGCTGATCACCTATAAGTAAGAGCAGCGGCTGGGTATATCTATCACACTATTTCTGCCCCTGACGAGCAGCCGGCCAATGACCGCAACAATGAGGAGGCTATGCCATGGACCGAAGAGTCGTCACCCTGTGCCTATGCCTGAGCGTCATGCTTCTATTTGCAGGCTGTTCCGGTAAGCGAATCTCCTCCTCGGAGGGAGATCAAGCTTCAAAGACGGGTCAGAGCAAGAGTGAGCAAATCTTGCCGGATGCGATCAAACCCATACCACCGGAACGCTCGTTCGACCGGCCATCCAGTCTCCCTCTCCAGTCCAGCACTCCTTCCACCGCCAACAATATACTGGGCGACATATTTTTCGATTTCGACCAGTTTCAAATCCGCCCGGATGCGATGCCGGTATTGGATGCCAATGCCGGTTGGCTTCGCTCCAATGGTAGTAAGGCCGTGCTGATCGAAGGCCATTGTGATGAACGAGGCACTTTGGCATACAATCTCGTTCTGGGTGAGAAGCGGGCGCGCATTGCCAAGAAGTATCTACAAGATCTGGGTGTTCCCGCCTCGCAGCTCCAGATTACCAGCTATGGAGAAGCGAGACCCTTTTGCAAGCAGCAGAACGAAAACTGCTATCAACAGAATCGACGGGCACATTTCGTGACGCAATAAGAAGTGCCTTACTGGAAAGCTATTGTTATGGGTAAGACGATCGCATCACGAAGGAGGTACACATGAGGAGCTATCCTACTGCAGCAATCGGATTCATCGGGATCATCTTGCTCGCGACCGGCTGTGGCGGTAAGGGCGAGCGCATCGACCTGAAGGTGCCCATCGCCTATGGGGTCAATCAGAAGGTCGGCGCAATGAATTCAGGGACCGTCGCGGTTCTGCCGTTTGAAGACAATCGTACGAACCGGTCGCATCTCGGCACGAGATATCATTTATGGGGAGGAGAGAGTCACTTCGATCTGTCCAGTGGCACCCTCGGCGAAACCACGGCCCAGGCCTTCGCTGACTACCTCAAAGAGCGGGGCTGGAATGCATCAGTTGCCAAAGGGAACGGGGCAACGGGGGTAGACGTGACCATCACAGGCCAGCTTGTCGATATCGCGGTGGATGCCAAGAGCGGAGTGGGACAGACAGACCTAAATGGCAAAAATCGATTGATCATTTTTGCGAAGAATCACGCTGACGGGAGCCAGGTCCGCGAAACCCTCACCAGTACTGGAACCAGCCAGGTCTTTTGGTTCGATCCGGAGGATGCCCAGGATCTTCTCAACGAATTGTACAATAAGAATTTTGAGAAGTTTATGGCTGATACCACTCTTGACGGTAAGCTTCTCAAGGTTCGGCGGTGAGCATCCTGTCTATATTCGTCTGGTAAGATCGGCTACAAACTCGCCATGAAAGGAGCATCAGATGCCCATTAGAGTTGGTGACACTGTGCCGCATGCTATGTTCAAGCAACTCGGCGCCAATGGTATTACGAATATCGATACTGCGACGTTGCTCAAGGGAAAAAAGGTTGTGCTCTTCGGTCTACCTGGCGCCTTTACGCCGGTCTGTTCAGCCAACCATCTTCCCGGATTCGTCGCCAAGGCGGACGACCTCAAGGCCAAGGGCATAGATGAAATCGCCTGTATCTCGGTCAACGATCCTTTTGTCATGCAGGCATGGGGTAGACAGCATGGGGCCGACGGGAAGGTCACGATGTTGGCAGATGCAGATGGCCTGTTCACCCATGCCGTCGGTTTGAGTCTTGACTTGCCTGAGTATGGTTTGAGCGGGCGTTCAGAGCGCTATTCAATGGTGGTGGAAAACGGGATTGTGAAAACCATCAACGTCGAAAAGACCGTGTTCGATCATGGTATCAGTAGCGCGGCTAATTGCATGCTACATACGTGAAGAATAGAAGGCTGGCGCGTCGGCCAGTTCGGTGCGTACCCATTCGATGAGCCTGCGAACCAAGGAGTAGCGTGGATCGACGAACACACCGCCGGGTGCCGGTCCAGGTGCAGGGGTTTCTGTCGGGAAACTCGCATGAGATCGAAGGGATCACGCTGGATCTCTCCGTCGGTGGTGCCAGGTTTGATTGTGACCTTGAAGTCTATCCCGGCAAGGTAGTCCGTGTACGACTCCTCCTTCCTGGGGCAGTGGAACCGCTCTCAATCGAAGCAGCGCTGGTGCAGTGGGTCGGAGAGGACACATTCGGAGTCTCATTTCAGAATGTCCGACCAAACGAACTCGATGAACTGGAACAGTTGATCGAGGAATACGAAGAGGCCGAAGGCACAGGCCATGCCTAGGAGCCTGTCCGACAAGGACCATTCTGTCTGCTGCGGAGAATGATCCGCAACCATCTGCAGCTCTCGGCCGGTAAAACTCCTCAACGTATTCCAGCGAATAGGCCTCCGGTTTTTCCTGGCTTTGCGCCGCTCATCTGGCCGCAGTTACTTTTCCTTGTCACCAATGCAATGTCGGACAGGCTCCTGGTAGGTATAAAAAGCAGCGGACTGTTGATCATTCTGTTGTGTTTCATTGCTTGACTGATCGGCATCGGAAGAATATCGTATCCCTGTGGGAGGAGCTTAACGCCCCGAGGGAATATGGTTCATGAGGGGATCGAGCGTCGGGATGGTGTGCAGGCCCAGCTTGACTGGGAAGCCTGAAGTCCCGCCAAGATCTCCGCCGTACCTATGCTGTCCTCGGTAGGTGCGCGCTCCTCCCACCCTAATTTCGGGAATTGAAAAACAAAGGGGGAACCGGCCTTGGCCGGTTCCCCCTTTTTACATCACAGCGCGGCGTGAATAGTCTAGTTATCTGGCAACAGAAAATAGAACGCGACGATAATAATCGGCGCAAACACATACATGGCCTTCTTGCCGAAGGCGTCGTTGACACCGTAGATTAAAATTGCGGCCATGAAAATATAGTACAGCATCCCGATTCCCCGATAGCCTGCACTATGTTCTTCCGCCAGGGCGAGCGCAGGTGATCCCAGGATCGATATAGCCGATAAGGCTGCCAATCGTTTCATCTCAGTCTCCCTCCCGGTATGGATGATATGAGGTCACGATCTGTCTATGTCATTCATAGTTTCGGGGACTATGTTGCACCATTTTATTGCCAGAAGTCAAACCGCGCTTTAATAAAGCGCGGCCCTAAGATCGATAGCTGGCGTTAATACGGACATAATCGAAGGAGAGGTCAGTTGTCCAAATATGGGACCGGTGACGTCCCTGTCCAAGCCCCACAGTGATGGTAAACTCTTTTTGACGAAAGACCTTTGCAATTCGGTGTTCAGCAACGAGTCCTAAGCCCATTCCATTTCTCACCATCGGAATCCCGCCAAATAACAGGTTTAGTTTCGACGGGTTAATCGGGACCCCGGCTCGGCCGATCGCCGCCATGACACGGCCCCAATTAGCATCCTCGCCGAATAGGGCGGTCTTGACTAAATTCGAGGTGGCAATGGTTTGGGCCACTTGCCGTGCCTCTTTCGCGGTACCTGCTCCGGTCACCTCGACCTTCACAAGTTTGGTGACACCTTCTCCGTCCCGACAAATAGCCATGGCCAATGCCTGACAGGCTTCTGTCAGAAGTAACAGGAATCGACGGAAAGCGCTTGTGCCGACTGTGACCGTCCGATTCCCTGCGATTCCGTTTGCCAGGCAAAGAACCGTGTCGTTGGTGCTTGTGTCTCCATCGACAGAGATGCAGTTAAATGATTCGTTGACCGCGAGTCTCAGGGCCTGTTGGAGAGCGCTCTTCGTGATTGAGGCGTCTGTGGTGAAATAGGCCAGCATCGTAGCCATGTTGGGGTGGATCATTCCAGAGCCCTTCGCCATCCCGCCGATGGTAATCAGACGACCGCCGATCGTGTCTTGAAGCGCGATGGATTTCGGCCGCAGGTCGGTCGTCATGATTGCTCGGGCAGCATCCAGCCCTCCACGGTCGCTGAGTTGAGTGAGCAGCCGGGGTATCCCTTTGATAACTCGATGGGCCGGCAGCGCACGGCCGATCACACCGGTTGATCCGACGAACACGTGTTCGAGCGGAATACCCATGTGCTGTGCGACCGCCGCGGCAGTCATTCTGGCGGCCGCCAATCCGTGAGAGCCCGTACAGGCGTTTGCGTTGCCGCTGTTGATGAGAATGGCTCGTCCCATTCCCCGACGCAGGTGCAAACGATCGACAATGACTGGTGCCGCAACCACTTGGTTGCGGGTGAAGACACCGGCGATGGGGCCGCTCTGGTCTGAGGCAACGAGAGCGAGATCGAGCAAGCCGGGCTTTTTAATGCCGCAATGTATACCGGAGGCCCGGAAGCCTTGTGGCGCAGTGATCCCGCGGCGTGAAGATGCGGTTGTTAGTTTGCTCATGATCGAGAGGATATATCCTATTTACATTGTGCAGGATGCTCAAAAAGGCTGTTCAGCAAGGCCGGAGCGAGCGAAGCAGACTGAGGTTGAGATTGAGGTTGAGCAAAAGATCAGACTTTCCTCTCTCAACCTTAGCCTCAGCCGTAACCTTCCCGTAAGCTGGCAGACTTTTTCAGCATCCTACTAGGGATACGCAGCGGGAGCGGTCAAGCCTGTGTCCTCAGGGAAACCGGCCATGAGGTTCATGGCTTGAATCGCTTGGCCTGCGGCGCCTTTTACAAGATTATCCAGAGCGGCCACAGTAATGACCGACTGTGATCGAGGGTCCAGGTAGACTCCGATGTCGCAATAGTTGGACCCTTTGATATAGCGGGGATTCGGCATAATGTCGTCCTGAACTCTCACGAAGCGTTCACCTTTGTAAAACGTTCGATAGAGATCTCGCAATTCTGACAGCGCGGTTGGACGCTTCAATCGGCAGTAGGCGGTGCTCAAGATGCCGCGGTTCATCGGGACAAGATGCGGAGTGAATGTCACGATCGGTTGTGCGGCATCTGTCTCGGAGGGTTGAGACACGCGTCGGAGCAACCCGGCAAGTTCTTGTTCGATTTCAGGGGTATGGCGATGTTGCCCCACCTTGTAGGCCTCTAAGGATTCATGGGCTTCCGGGAAATGGTAGGGAAGAGCCGGGCTGCGTCCGGCGCCGGAGACACCTGATTTTGCGTCGATAACGATGTGGCCCTGCGAATCTACCAAGCTCTGGGCGAACAGAGGCGCTAATTGCAGGACAGCTGCGGTGGGATAGCACCCAGGTGACGCGACTAATCTGGCCTTTGCGATGGCGGTGCGATGCAATTCGGGGAGCCCGTAGACAGCATCTTTCAACAAGCCTGCATGGGTATGCGGCGTCTTGTACCACTGCTCGTACAAGGCTGGATCCTTGAGCCGATAATCGGCGCTCAGGTCCACGACCAGTTTGCCGGTTTGGATGCAAGCTGCGACCGGCGTCAAGGATTTGGTGTGGGGGAGGGCCAGGAAGACGGCGTCTGCCATCTCCGCCAAGGATTCCGGTGAGAGGGCTTGAAATGAGAGAGGCACGAGGCCTGCCAGACTAGGGAATACCGATGCGACAGGAACTCCTGCCGACTTTTCCGATGTAACGGCGCAGAGGTCAAAATGAGGGTGGAGTGCCGCCAGGCGAACGAGTTCCGCTCCTGCATATCCGCTGGCCCCTGCGATTGCGACTCGTATTTTCTTCATCGATGTTACCCTGTAATGCGCAAAAAAAAGGGAGGCCTGGAGCCTTCCCTTTTTTCCGATTGTGGCTCCGATGTCTAACGCTTTGAGTACTGGAAGCGCTTTCTAGCCCCCTTCTGTCCGTATTTTTTCCGCTCCTTGGCTCGCGAGTCGCGTGTCAGCAAGCCTTCTTTTTTCAGGGGTGTGCGGAGCGGCTGGTTGAGCTCCACCAACGCGCGTGCAATGGCATGACGCAGGGCACCGGCTTGTCCGGTCGGTCCGCCTCCGTGTACTGTGGCCTTGATCGAGTATTGCCCGACGACGCCGCCGATTTCGAGGGGGAACTGGATGATCTGCCGCAAGGTCAGCCGTGGGAATGCTTTCTCGATCGGCTGATCGTTGATGGTAATCTCGCCCCCCCTCCCAGTGACCCAGGCTCTGGCAATCGCGCACTTTCGTCGTCCGGTTGCATATTGAGTCGCTACGGCCATACTCCAATGTCTCCTTCTCTTTCTTGCGGTGATAATTAGAGGGTAATCGGTTCCGGTCCTTGAGCCTGGTGCGGATGAACAGGCCCGACGTAGACGCGGAGTTTCTTTGCCATATGGTTTCCGAGTGGGTTTTTGGGAAGCATGCCTTCGATCGCTTTGGTCAAGAGTGCTGTCGGATCTTTTCGGAAAACATGCTGCGCGGTTGCGGTCTTCAGCCCGCCGGGATATCCGCTGTGATGGCGATACAGCTTTGTGGCCATTTTGTTGCCGGTCAAACGGATCTTCTCCGCATTCACGATGACGACATGATCCCCCATATCCACGTGGGGGGTAAAGGTCGGCCGGTGTTTGCCGCGCAATATTCCGGCGACGCGAGCCGCTAATCGTCCTAGTGTTTTTCCCTCTGCGTCGACAAGGTACCACTTCTCTTGCACATCCAGAGGCTTTTGCATATAGGTCAACATCGCTCTTTCCGCTCCTTCACTCTCGCGCGAATTTAGGTTTCCTGTACTTCCGGTGTGCCAATAGGTTTCGAGTCGAGTTTGGCCAGCCAGGCGTCGAGATTCGTTGTGCTCCGTCGCTTCAACACATCCTGGGTAATATAGATCGGGCAAGGTGCCCGAAGGGCCAACGAAATGGCGTCGCTGGGCCTGGCATCGATCGTTCGTTCGATGCCTTTGTTCGCGACATAGACCGTGGCGTAGTAGGTACTGCTCTTGACGTCCGTGATCACGACGCGTTGAAGCGTAATGTTCAAATGCTCCGCGAAGCTCTTGATCAAGTCATGGCTCATTGGCCGTGGCGTAATCATGGTATCGAGCGCTAATTTGATAGCGTGCCCCTCTGCTGCGCCGACCCATATCGGAAACGTATCAAGGGCGTCATTCTGTCGTGCGAGGACGACAATTCTCGTATCGGTGTTCACCTCCTCAAGAATGCGGTCCACCCTGTATTCAACCAGGTCCTGCTCTTTGGGTATATCGATGATGCTCATAGGGCCTGCGTCTGGCCGAGTCAGGAGTCCAGCTTGCCAAAATCTTCCGGTTTGAGATTCTCCAGCCACTGTTGGAGTTCATCGGTGCTCTGTTTGGTGATGACCGAATCGTTCGCAAAAATTGGGGCATTGCTTCGAAGCGCAATCGCAAGCGCATCGCTGGGCCTGGCATCGACCGTGTATTCTGAATCTTCGTACATCAAATGGATTTTGGCATAAAATGTGTGCTCAGACAGATCTGTAATGACGACGCTGATCACTTTGGCGTCATAGACATCGAGAAGCGACTTCATGAAGTCGTGCGTCATCGGCCGAGGCGGCGTGACGTTTTCCAATGCCATACTGATCGCGCCTGCTTCTGACTTTCCAACCCAGATGGGAAGCATCTCGGAATGTTCATCGTCACGTAACACGACGATATATGCGTTATTGGAAGGGTCGAACATCAGTCCTTTGACCTGCATCTGTGTAATCACAACAAACTTACTCCCATTCCTCAGCTCAATAGCGAGGAGAAAATTGAGCACCTTGGCAGATGGATCACGAGTCGATCAATGTAACACTTCAGAAATGTGCCTGTCAACGAAGCCTGCGAGATCGCTGGAGAAATTCATGGAAGGTTCTTGCGATCAAGGGGGCGCCATTCTGGCGGCACTTAGGCGGGTGGGCGATAATTTTGATCGAGTTTTCCGGTATCTGTTTGTTCCCCGATTTTGAGGAAGGCCTTCATCTGCTTCTTGACGAGTTCTCTGCCGCTCTCTTCACCCAAATTGATTTGATACTCGTTGATAACCATGACTCGCATGCCTTCCCATTTTTTCCAACAGGGCTTGCAGACCTTGGCTTTGATTTCAGTCTCAAGCTTTCCCATGAAGAGAGGGTCTGTAATGGTTTCTCCGGTTTGTCCGCATGTGACGCACTGGACTTCTGCCATGGTGCGAGTCCTTCCTCTAGGTGTGAGGTGAGTGTAGGGTGCAAATTGTAACACTGTAATTCAGGTAAGGAAAGAGGGTGTGGATTGACCGGGACATGGCTTCGTGCTATGAAGATTCGCCCATATGGTCGATTGAACGGATATGCCCGGATGGCGGAACTGGCAGACGCGCCGGACTCAAAATCCGGTTCTCGCAAGAGAGTGGGAGTTCGACCCTCCCTCTGGGCACCATCGGTCAGCGGCTATCGGCATGGATGACTCGGATATTCTCCGACTGCTAGACGGCGATTCTAATGTACGCGACGCTGTACATCCTCACACTACACTCTGCATGCCTCAGTTCTCTCCAGAACTCGGTTGACTTGTCCAAATTCGTGGTCTATAGTTTGCGGCTGAACAGAGATCAGGATATACAGCCATGGAGTTGATCCCATCTTACTTTTCGTATTTGCCACGACAATTGATTCTCTCAATCTCACCAAGGAGGCAGCACATGCGTACCGCGTTGGCACTGGGAGCAGCAATTATTTTTGTCGGTGCTGCGAGTATGTCAATCGCTCAGGAGCGCTTACAGTCTAACCAATCAGGAATGGGTGTCGGTGAGGGAGTTGGCGATGTGTCTGGATCAAGTACTCGTGTGACCACCTTTGATCGAACTCAGTTCCTCGACCGATTGTCTCAGGCAGAGACGATTTATGGCCGAGTGATTGGCCTGGATCTCCCGGGCAAGAAGATGTACCTTGAGGGAGGTGGAAGTTCTCACGACGAAGGACGGGCAGGCGGTGGGGCAATGAATTACCGCACGGTATATTTTGATGACAAGACCAACTACGATCAGATTCGTATGCTTGAGGCCGGGGACGATGTGACCATTCAGGCGTTCGAGGAAACAAGTGCGAGCCAGCCGTTCGGCACCGGCCGTAAGATTGTCCGTGAGATTACCGTTGTGCGTGGCAACGAGAAGATGGCTGGTTTTGGTGGATTAGGGCAGCGCCCTAACCCGGCGACCGAACGTGGGATAAACACGAACAGTGGTTCCACTACCGGGGGTGTCGGCGGTACTGTCCTTCCAGGCAAAATTGATTCCGGCATTACCAGTCCTGTCGGTGAATATACCGGCGCCGCTCCTTGCTGGCAGTGTGAGCCGCAGCCGGGATGGGGCAATGCAGCTCCAGGAGCGAAGTCGGACTATGGAACAGACTATAACAAGCCAAATTTGGTTAAAGGTCTGAACTAAGTTAAGATACATTAAGTCAACCTTCCGTCGTGGGGGCAGCGTTTGCTGCCCCTTTTTTTTTCATCAAGAGGCCACACGTGGAGCGCCGTGCTTGGAGAGTCCTGCAATTTTGTCAAAAGGAAGTTAGCTTTCCCATCCGATACCCTTCAATGATGACAGTGATGGAAGCGTCCATCGCCACTGACCCGATCTGGCTGAGCAGTTCATCCGGCTTCCCGCGAAAGAGCGTCTCCTGACCAGTTGTGAGATTCATCGCAACGACGGTTCGCCTTCTTGGGAGTACCTGCGCGACACGTTTCAGTAACCCTGTGAGCGCTCTTGGTCTGACATAGAACACGAGAGTTTTTGGTTCTTTACGAAATTGAGAGAGATACTGCAGCAGGCGATGGTTGGTTGAGGGAAGACGGCCTTCAAAGATGATCGCGTCACCGGAAAAGCCTGAAATTGCTGTTGCTGCCGTCAATGCGGAGGGACCGGGGATAGTGATCACGGGGATCCTGGCTTGAGTGGCGGCAGACACAAACAGAAAACCGGGGTCGTAGATGATAGGGGTGCCGTTATCCGAGACAAGGGCGACATCTTGCCCCTCCATCATTCGATGCAGAAGCAGCAGCATTTTCTCATGGCGATCGTGCGGCCCGTAGCTGGTGACCGTTGCAGTGATTCCATGATGAGCCAGCAGCGACTGAGTTGCGCGAGGGTCTTCTGACGCGACAATCATGACAAGGCGTAGTATGGTTAGGGCTCGAAGGGTGATGTCATCAGGATGCCCAATCGGTGTGCTGACGACATAGAGGGTGCCACGAAGGCCAGGTGTAGCTGATCGGACGACTCCCTCCCGTTCATTTGGTTGACTCCCATCTCGTGCCATCGATATAATTCCTTGTTTAATCCCAGCCTGTTTGTCCTGAAAAGTCGAGGGGATGGACCTCTATGGCCGCAGCGCTTTTTATGGTGACGATGGTCCTGTATTTTGGGGCCGCTGTCTCCTTTCTCGCCTACGTCCTCCGGCCTTCTGAAACCCTGTCAAATGTCTCACTGGGCATGACCGCGACCGGGTTTGCCTCACACACCATTGCCTTGGGTGCCCGCATGAGCGGGGCGACCGAAGTTTCATTACCGGGGTTCCAGGAAGCCCTGTCGTTTTTTTCTTGGGTCCTGGTTTTGGTCTTTCTCGTCGTGGAGTTTCGCCACCGGCTGCACGTACTTGGTTCATTCATTCTTCCACTGGCACTGGTCTCACTGGTCTCTGCCGCAGCATTGCCGGAAACCGCTCCGGCGCTTACCCCGGTATTCCGAACCTTGTGGGTCCATGTGACCCTGAGTATGCTCGGCACGGTGGGGTTTGCCATCGCCTTTGTAGCCGGTCTCATGTATCTGATTCAGGATGGACTTCTCAAGTCCAAACGGTTCAACGTCCTCTATTCAAAGTTGCCGGCTTTGGACTTTCTCGACCATCTCAACCAGCAGTCGATCGTGACAGGCTTTCCACTGCTCACGCTCGGCATCATTACAGGTGCCCTTTCAGCCGAGTTCTCCCGTGGGTCGTATCTAAACTGGAATCCCGAGCAAACAGGAGCCTTGGTGACGTGGGTGTTTTACTTTGGGGTATTGATGGGAAGGCTCACGGTGGGCTGGAGAGCTAAACGTGCAGCATACCTCACAATTATAGGATTTGCCGGTGTGATTTTGACCCTGATCGGCGTGGTTCTTAAGAGCCACGGACCGGTGTCGTAATATGCATATTGTCGTAGTTGGATTAAGCCACAAGACCGCCCCGGTCGAAATCCGCGAGAAACTTGCGGTCCCTGAGAGCCGGATGGGCGAAGCCCTGACCAGGCTCTGCTCATACCAAGGGGTGCGGGAAGGAATATTACTGTCGACGTGCAATCGCGTCGAGGTCTATGCCGTCGTCGATGAGATCGAATCAGGGTATGGAGGAATCCAGGATTTCTTAGCGGATGCCCACCTTTCGTTGTCCTCCGAGCAATTGACCCCTCATATTTACTGGCATGAAGGGGACCGAGCAATCAGCCACTTATTCCGTGTTGCCTCCAGTCTCGATTCCATGATTGTCGGCGAGTCGCAGATCCTGGGTCAGATCAAAGATGCCTTCGAGGTTGCGCTTACACACAAGACGACCGGCATTATTCTGAACAAGGTCATGAAGAAAGCAATCTCTGTCGCCAAACGAGTGCGGACGGAAACCAAGATTGCCGAGATGGCTGTCTCAGTCAGCTATGCTGCGGTTGAATTAGCCAAAAAGATCTTCTCGGACTTAAGCGAGAAGACGGTGTTGTTGGTCGGGGCGGGAGAGATGGCCAAGCTGGCGGCCAGGCATTTCATTGCCAGCGGTGTCCGACATGTGCGGGTGACGACCAGGAATCCGCAGCATGCAGTGGAATTGGCAAACCGCTTTGGAGGCACTCCGGTCGCTTTTGAAGAGTTCCGGGAGGACATGGCCTCTGCCGATATCGTCTTAGTATCGACCGGCGCCGCTCATTACCTCGTAGGCGAAGATGACGTCCAGCGTTCGATCAGGCAACGGATGAATCGTCCGATGTTCTTAATCGATATTTCTGTCCCGCGCAATATCGATCCAGCGGTACGGCATGTCGATAATGCCTTCCTCTTTGACATTGACGATTTGAAAACCAGGGTTGAGCACAACCGTGGGGAGCGTCTCAACGAAGCTGAGAAAGCCGAGCGGATGGTGCTGGATGAAGTCGGGATTGTGCGGCAATGGCTCCAGTCTTTGGAGGTCACTCCCACTATCGTAGCGCTCCGTTCACGGGCTGACGATATCAAGCGGGTCGAACTCGACAAAGCCTTGTCTCGTTTGGCGAACCTGTCTGTCCAAGAACGTGAAATGGTGGAAGCGTTGGCGTCGTCGATCGTGAACAAGCTCATTCATAATACGATGGTGACTCTCAAAGCTGAGGTGAATTCCTCCGAGGGGGCTGCCTTCGTCGAGGCCGCGAGACGTTTTTTCAGTCTCAGCGATCCGGCGCTCCCTGATGTGAATGAGCGTGCGTCATCTGAGTCTGAAACTTGTCATACATCTCAGGCGGACCTACAGGATATCGAAGAGGCAACTCCCAGAACTGCTTCGAAAATGCCTGATCAATGAAGGTGCCATGACAGTTTGGGGAAGCTCATAAACCAGCGAATGGTTCCCGACGTGTCATCTCCCGTGTCATCGCGTGAATCCGCAAAAGGAAACTATGTCAACCCTCGGTGGTGAACGATCAACCGTCGTGCTCGGAACTCGCGGAAGCAAACTGGCGGTGCAGCAAAGCGAGTGGGTGCAGGGGCAATTACAGGCACTGGCTCCGCATGTGACAGTGACATTGCGGAAGATCCAAACTTCGGGGGACAAAATTCTCGATGTCCCGCTGGCTCAGATTGGGGGGAAGGGGCTGTTCGTCAAGGAGATCGAGGAAGCTCTCTTAAGCGGCGAGATCGATCTGGCGGTGCACAGCATGAAGGATGTGCCGACGGAATTGCCGGAGGGATTAGCCATTCTCTGTGTGCCGCCACGAGAGGATCCCCGCGATGCTCTGATCAGTCGTGACGGGAAGTCGTTCAAGGATCTCCCCCACGCTGCCCGGATCGGGACCAGCAGCCTGCGTCGCCAAGCACAGCTTCTGCACGCCAGGACCGACTTCACGATTGCAATGTTGCGCGGAAACTTGGATACCCGTCTCAAAAAATTACGGGCAGGGCAGTTCGATGCCATCGTGCTCGCGGCGGCTGGTTTGCGCCGGTTGGCTTGGGCGCATGAAATTACGGAGTATCTTGCTCCGGAGATCAGTCTGCCAGCCATTGGCCAGGGGGCCTTGGGGATTGAGGGACGGCGAGACGATCTTTTTATCCGTTCGCTATTGAGTGGCCTGGACCATGCGCCGAGTAAGACCGCCGTTCTTGCCGAACGTGCGTTGCTCCATCGGCTCGAGGGAGGCTGTCAGGTTCCAATCGCCGCCCATGCGACTGTGGTGGGAATCGGGGTAACACTCGAAGGATTAGTAGCCAGCGTGGATGGAAAAGAGCTCATTCGCGATACCGCTGAAGGAACCATTGAGGATCCGGAGTCCATCGGCATTCAACTTGCTGAACGATTGCTCGCACGTGGTGGCGATAGGATTCTGCAAGCGATCTACGGGGCTCCATGAATACGCAGAAGAAGGGGAAGGTCTTCTTAGTTGGAGCGGGACCAGGGGATCCTGGACTGCTCACGCTCAGAGGGAAGGAATGTTTGGAACAGGCCGATGTCGTCCTCTATGATTATCTCGCCAATTCTACGTTACTGCAGCATGCTCCGGCTACGGCACAGCGTGTCTATGTCGGTCGGCGGGGACGTGGACGGTATCAAGACCAGGAGGATATCAATCGGCTGCTCATTGCACAGGCCAAGGATGGGAACATCGTAGTCAGGCTCAAAGGAGGTGACCCCTTTGTCTTTGGGCGCGGCGGGGAAGAGGCAGAGGCGGTGGCTGCTGCGGGGG
>Ga0134122_10001123_pt1 | contig 19218 bp, 11 predicted proteins | sample KB302_FD_96461 | JGI IMG/M metagenome (GOLD analysis project Ga0134122, IMG submission 96461) | Terrestrial soil microbial communities without Nitrogen fertilizer from Kellogg Biological Station, Michigan, USA - KB3-0-2 | ecosystem: Environmental > Terrestrial > Soil > Unclassified ... | reverse complement strand
GGCGGCCAAAACGGCCTGATGAACCTACCGCAGCCCGCGCTCGGCGGCGGCCTGGTGGGAGAGCGCAGCCTTGCCGTGATCGCCACGCTCCTGGCCGCCCTGTCGCTTTATTTCTTTCATCGACTGGCACGCAGTGGCTGGGGCATGGCGATGATCGCCGTGCGCGACTCGGAGATTGCCGCCCGCGCCGTCGGCTTCCAGCCGCTCATCATCAAGACCCTCGCCTTTGCGCTCTCCGCCGCGCTCACCGGTGTTGCCGGCGGCGTGTTCGCAGCGTTGTTTGCTTTTGTCGCGCCCGATAGCTTCCCGTTCTCGCAGTCGATCTTGTTTCTGCTGGCCGTCATCGTCGGCGGCGCCGGCTGGACCCTGGCCCCCCTCGTCGGCGCCGCCGTAATCGTCGTGCTTCCCGAGCTGATCGCCTCGCTCGCCGAGTACCGCTTGCTGGCATTCGGCGCGCTGTTGCTGTTGGTGCTCTGGTTGGCGCCCGAAGGCGTCATTGGTCTGTTGAGCCGCGCTTTCTCCCGCATCGATAGGGCGATGGCGCAAATGGGCAATTTTTCGCTGCAAACTTTTTTGGCGGTTCCGCGTCAGCGCCATGCCCTCACCGTCGATGGCCTCAGCATCGCCTTTGGCGGCGTGCGCGCGGCCAGCGACGTGGCACTGACCGCCGAACCCGGCCACATCACCGCCCTGATCGGCCCCAACGGGGCGGGTAAGACCACTGTGCTCAACATGATCGGCGGCTTCTATGCACCCGACGCCGGCAGCATTCGTTTGGGCGAGGTCGAACTTGCAGGCGCCAGCGCCCAACGCGTGGCGCGCGCCGGCATCGCGCGTACCTATCAGACGACGCAGCTGTTCGGTTCGCTGAGCGTGCTTGACAATGTCTTGCTGGGTCTGCGCCGAGGCCGCTTGGGCAACCCGTTCGCGGCAGCCGCCGGCAGCGCTGAGCGTCGCGACGCGGAGGGGTTGCTCGCTTTCGTCGGCTACCGGGGGCCGCTCGGCGTGGCCGCCCGCGACCTCCCCCACGTCGACCGTCGCCTGGTGGAGATCGCCCGCGCGCTTGCCACCCGCCCCAGCGTGCTGCTGCTCGATGAGCCCGCCGCCGGACTGATGCGTGCCGACAAGGTGTTGCTCGTTGGCGTCCTGCGTCAGCTCGCCGCCGCCGGCCTCGCCGTGATTTTGGTGGAGCACGACATGGCCTTGGTCATGGGGCTCTCCGACCATGTGGTGGTGCTCGACGCCGGACGCCCAATCGCCGCCGGCACTCCCGAGACGGTACGCGGCGAGCCCCAGGTGCGCGACGCCTACCTTGGCGCCGGCGAAATCGCGGCGCGGCCGCGCTCAGCGCCGCTGGCGGCCGCGCCGCAACTGCTGGCGGCCAAGGCCCTGGGCGCGGGTTACGGCTCGGTGCCCGTGCTCGACGGGGTGGCCTTCGAGGTCGGGCAAGGCGAACTCGTGACCATGCTCGGGGCCAACGGTGCCGGCAAGTCGACCACCCTGCGCGCCTTGAGCGGCCTTCTGCGTCCCGTGTCAGGTTCGATCATGCTCGCCGGCGGAGCCATCGAGACGCAGAGGCCCCACCGCATCGTCCGCGAGGGCCTGATTTTGGTTCCCGAGGGTCGCCAGGTCTTCCCCGAACTCAGCGTGCGCGACAACCTCATACTCGGGGCGCATACCCGCAAAGGGGCCGATCTCGAGCGCGAGATCGCGGCTCTGTTGCAGCGCTTTCCGCGCTTGGCCCAACGCATCGACGGTCGGGCGGGCTTGTTGTCCGGCGGTGAGCAGCAGATGCTGGCGATTGCCCGCGGGCTGATGGGAAGGCCGCGCCTGTTGCTGCTGGATGAGCCCTCGCTCGGGCTCGCGCCGGCCATCATCGATGAGCTGTTTGGCACGCTGGCGGAGCTGCGCGACCAAGGCATTACCATCTTGTTGGTCGACCAGATGGCGGCGTTGGCCTTGGCGGTGGCCGACCGTGGCTACGTCCTCGAACTGGGGCGCGTCGTGCGTGCCGATACGGCCCAGGTTCTAGCCAAAGATCCGGCGCTGGAAGCCGCCTATCTCGGCGGACAAGAGGCTGCAGAGTAAGGGCCATGAGCTTCGACCTTGTGCTCAAAGGCGCGCGCCTTGCCACCAACCCGGAGGCGCTGGTCGACATCGGTATCGCCAACGGCAAAATCGCCGCCATCGCCCCGGACCTGGTCGACGCCGTTGCAATCGAAGCAATCGGCGGCGGACTGGTCGCCCCTGGCCTGGTCGAGACCCATATTCATCTCGACAAGTCCTGCATCATCGACCGCTGCTGCATTCGTGAAGGCAGCCTCAAGGAAGCGATCGCGCAAACGGCACGCGCCAAGCGCGCCTTTACCGAGGACGATATCTTCGAGCGCGCGCGCGGGACCTTGGAACGCGCCATTCTCGGCGGCACCATGCAGATGCGCACCCACGTCGAGGTCGACCCGCGCGTGGGCCTGAAGGGTTTCCGTGCCGTGCGCGAACTGGCGCGCCGCTATCAGTGGGCCGTCGACCTTTCCATCTGCGTATTCCCTCAGGAAGGCCTTCTCAACGATGCGGGGTCGGAAGCGTTACTGGTGGAGGCGTGTCAGGCCGGTGCCGACCTGATCGGCGGCTGCCCGTACGCCGACACCCAGCCGATCGAGCATATCGCGCGCATCTTCGCCATCGCTCGCCGCTTTGACTTGGCCGTCGACTTCCATCTCGACTTCGATCTCGACGGCAGCTGGATGCACCTCGACGAAGTGCTGCGCCAAACCGAGCACACCGGCTACGGCGGCCGGGTCACCGTCGGCCATGTCAGCAAACTCTCGGCGGTTCCCCCCGCGCGCCAGATCGAGATCGCTCGCCGGCTGGCCGCGGCGGGTGTCGCCGTCACCGTGCTGCCAGCCACCGACCTTTTTTTGATGGGGCGCGACAGTGACTACAACGTGCCACGCGGGGTCACGCGCGCCGATCGCCTCGCCCAGCACGGCGTGACCTGCTCGCTCGCCAGCAACAACGTGTTGAACGCCTTCACGCCCTTCGGCGATGCCTCCCTGATCCGCATGGCCAACCTTTATGCCAACGTTGCCCAACTCGGCCGGCGGCAGGACTTTGAGCTCTGCTTCGACATGATCACGGGGGCCGCGGCCCGGTTAATGAACCTCGATGGCTACGGCCTGGCCGTCGGCGACCGCGCCGATCTCTTGGTCCTACCCTGCCAAAACGCGGCGGCCGCCGTGACCGAGCTCAGCCAGCCCCTCATGGGCTTCAAGCGAGGCCGCAGGAGCTTCACCCGCCCGCCAACGCGGCTGCATCAGCCCAACTCGGCATGAGCCCGACGACGGCTCGCCAATCCGGTCCAGCCTTGGCACTGACGAGCCCGTTGCGCGCGGCGGTGACGAGAAAGACTTTCAAAAAAATGGCTCCCAAGGGGACTTGAGAGCCAGAGGGGGAAACGGCCAACCATCCGGCAATTGGCGTTGGGAGCAATTGCCCGATCTTGGCAGCCTCGCGAGTATCTTGCCGGCCCGCCTCAGCCGCAAGCGACCCTGAGGGCCCGTCGATGTTGGGCTTTGGTGGGAGCCAACATCGTCCGGCGGCGGACCAAAGCCCGGTCGGCTCGGCTGCGCGAGCCGTTGGCGGGACGCCGCAGGGGCCCCGCGCCGTGCTGCTGCCTTCTTCTGCGGCCGGCTCCCGGCGCCGACAAGGGCGCGCAGCGTTGGCGCTGTGTTTTGGCGTGGCGCCTTGACCTGAAAGCGACCTAACAAATGGGCTCGCGAAGAGGTCTTGGCGGCGACCGGCCAAGCCAGGCTGGTTTGCCAAAGCCTTAAATGGCCGCGCGCAATTTGCTTAAAGGCCATGGGTCGGCGCTAGACCTTGCCTAACCAGGGCGCAATTTCCCCGGCAAACTTTACGCCTGCGAAACGAGCATTGGCTTCAAATGGCGTGCGGACTTCTAGTTTTCGGGGGTGAACATGTTGGCACGCGTCCACCGGCAAAAATGGCTCCGACGCGCCCGGGCCAGATTGCAACGGCTTGCAAAGGATGGCTCCGGCGCCGTCGGTATGATGTTCGGGCTGCTGGTGATCCCGGTGGCGGCGAGCATCGGCCTCGCCGTCGATTTCGGCCGCGTCTATGCGGTCAATAATCACACGCAAGCGGCGCTGGACGCCGCGGCGCTGGCGGCGGGACGCGTATCCCAACTCGAGAAGGTCGACACCGTGGTCAAGGCCTCGGCCGCCGCGGACGCCTATTTCGCCACGGCCAAGCCGAGCAACGTGGTGAAGAGCTCGCTCGAATTTTCTCCAAATTCGCTCAACACCGAGTTCAAGGTCACGGCCACCTCCTGGGTCAGGACACCGTTTCTCGGCATTTTGAATGCACTCAAACCCAGGGATTCGGAAGCGGGCGCCCCGGCCGTTTGCCAGGGCAACTTTTACGCCTGCGTCAGGGTCGTAACCACCGCCACGGCCGCCCTTTGCCCCAGTTCGGCGTGTGCCGTGGGCGGCGGTGGCAACAACAGCAAGGGCGAAAGCCTCGAGATCTCCCTGATGCTCGACCTGACGGGCTCGATGTGCGATCCGTGCACGAAAATCGATGACCTGAAGTCAGCGGCAAAGGATCTGGTCGATATCGTCATCTGGGACGATCAGAGCGCCTACAGCTCGAGGGTGGCGCTTTCGCCCTTTGCCCCGGCCGTCAACGTCGGGAGCTACTTCACGCAGTTGACCAATAAATCCGATCGCACCGATAACGACGGCAGCAGCAGCAAGAACATTCACTATCCCTCCAGCTGCATCAAGGACGATGGCAGCGTCAAGCGCAGCTGCCGCGATGATTCCGACTACAACGCGCCACCCTATATCGCCGCCTACGCCAAGTGTGTGGTGGAGCGCGGCGGCTCGGAACAGTACAGCGACGCGGCACCGGCGGCCGGCGCCTGGTTGCCGACCTGGAACGATAAGGCCGACAGCATGTCCAAGTCATGCTCGCCCACGGCCAAGATCGTGCCCTTGAGCAAAAACCGCACGGCGTTGAAAGAGGCCATCGACGCCTTCGGCACTGGCGGCACCACCGCGGGACAGCTCGGCACCGCCTTTGCCTGGTACATGCTCTCGCCCAATTGGGCCAACATCTGGCCGGCCGACAGCAAACCCGCCGCCTACGGCACCGCCAAATTGCGCAAGATCGCCGTGCTGATGACGGACGGTGTCTACAATACGCTGCAGGCCCACTCCTACGGCGACAATAGCAGCCAGGCCGATACCGCGCAGAGCCAGGCCGTTGAGCTGTGCAGCAAGATGAAGGATAAGAGCATCGAGATCTATACGGTCGGTTTTAAGCTCGACAACGACAAGGCCAGAACCATGCTTTCCAAGTGCGCAACCTCGAGCGATCACAATTACTCGGCCGACAATGGCGATCAGCTCAAACAGGCCTTCCGCGACATCGCCCTGAAAATCGCCTTTCTGCGCCTGACAAACTAGCCGTGCTGGTCGGCCGGGGCCGATGGCCACGCCATCGCTCCCGGCTCCGATCTGCTTGCAACGGTAGCGAGCGACCGCGGTCTATTTTGGCGGGGTCTCAACCTTGCGCTGCGGCCCCGTATAGGCGACCCGCCAAATGGTGCCGGCGACGTCGTCGGCGACGAGGAGGGCGCCATCCTTGGCCAGCGCGATGGCGGCGGGGCGCCCCCACACCTCGGCGCGTTCGCGCCCGGAGACCCAAAAACCCGTCATGAAATTCTCGTAACTGCCGGCCGGGCGGCCATCCTTAAACGGCACGCGCACGACCTTGTAGCCGGTCGGTGCCGAGCGGTTCCACGAGCCTTTGAGAACGATGAAGGCGTCGCCGCGATAGTCGGCGGGAAATTGGTCACCCGCATTGAAGACCAAGTCCATCGCCGAGGAATGCGATTCAAACAGCAAATCTGGAAGCTTGGAGGCTTTCACCTTCTCGGGCGCCTTACTGGCAAAGCCGGGCTGCGGGTGTTGACCGGTGTAGGCATAGGGCCAACCGTAAAATGCCCGCGGTTCGGGTTGCACCATGTAGTCGGGAACGAGCCTGTCGCCCAGCCCATCGCGCTCCTGCACCACCGCCCAAAGCTTTCCGGTGTCGGGATTGATGGCAAGGCCACAGGGATTGCGCAGGCCCGAGGCAAACGTGGTCTGGCCGGAGCCGTCAGGCTCGAAGCGTTGGATGGTCGCCTTGACCTGAGGCTCGACGCCAATGTTGCCGGCGGAGCCGACGCCGACGAACAGCGCCCCGGTTTTTGGCTCGATCGCCAACGGGCGATTGGCGTGCCCGCGCACGCTGCCAAACACGCCTTTGCCGGTCAGCAGCGCTTGCCCGTTGAGGTGGGGCGACGGCTTACGCCGATCGGCTGGAACGTCGGCAGCCTTGTTGTCATCGCCGTGCCCGGTGCGCACGTTGCCCAGCGTGTGCGGGACCTTCCAGATCCCGTCCTGGTCGGCCACCAGGATCTCGCCGTCGCGCCAGGCCAGCCCATAGGGCTGGTTGAAGCCCTCGGCGTGCCGCTCGATGAACGCGGCCTTGCCGTCGGCATCGCCGCGAAGAAGCGTCAGGTAACCAGGCTTTTGCTCGGCAACAATGACATCGCCGTTCGGCAACACCAGCAACCGGCGCGGATGCTGCAGTTTGGCAAATAAGGTGGCGGTAAAGCCGTCAGGTACCTTGGGCGTCTGCCCGTCGAATGGCAAGGTCAGGGGAGCGTTGGATACGGGCTGCGTTGCGCGCGGGGCGGGCAAGTCCTCGGCGCGAACGGTATGGGATTTGCCGAGGTCTTGATCGCGCGAAACGAGGTCGGTTGTTGGGGCGAGCCGCTGGCGGTTGGCCTTTTCGGCGAAGGCCGCTGGCGTCGCAAGCGCGGCGAGGAGAAACGCCACGATCAGGCCGATCTTCATTGCACACCTCCTCGCCAGGCTTGACGGCCTGCACTCAAGGCAAGTTAGCGACGCTTCTGGTCCGACGTTTTGGCCAAACGCCGGCTCGCGGCGCGGGGTTCCTCTCTCCCGCAGCAGCCAAGCCCTCCGTGCGCGACCCCAAATGGGCGGCGCACGTCGCCCGGCGCAAGCCGTGCGGCGAGCCGTGGTTGGCAAGAAGGGGCATAGGCCTTAAGAGAAATCCTTGGGCGAGCGGGCGATCCGGGCGGATGCCGTCAGAAATTGCCAGGGCCCAGCCATGCTGCGCTGGCCTTCCTCGCTTAGGGGATGGCCGGGGCTCAACCATTCGGCGGGAATCTCCAGGCGGCAACGCACGCCGTCCCAGGCAAAGGCCAGCTCGACCGCCCCTCCCAGTTCGAAGGGAATAAGCTCACGAATAACGCTGCTACCGTAGCCCGATGCTGGCGGCGCTACGATCTGAGGCCCGCCGATCTCCTCCCAATCGACGACCAGGTGCTCGCGCCTACCATTCCGCGGCCAGTCCCAGTTGAGGCGCACGCGGCCAGCCTTACTCGAGAACGCCCCATACTTGGCCGAGTTCGTGGTCAGTTCATGCAGAACCATGGCCACCGCCTGCGCCGCCTCGGCTTTCAAAGTGACGTTCGGTCCACCGATCTCGGCGTTGTCGCCGGCGTAGGGGGCAAATTCGCGTTCAATCACTTCTGTCAGCGCCACGCCGCGCCAGTTGCTGTGGCTCAGGAGCTCGTGCGTACCCGCCAAGGATTCGATGCGCTGCTCGAGCGCCGTCACGAAGTCTCCCATCGAGGGCGTCGAATGCTGCGTGTGGCGAATGATGGCACCCACCGTCGCCAGCACATTCTTCACGCGGTGGTCCAGCTCGGCGTTGAGAATATTGCGGTGCTCTTCGGCCTGCTTGCGCTCGGTGACGTCGATGTTGACACCAACCACGCGCTGCGGATTGCCGTCCCCGCCGTAGCAGATGAAGCTGCGCGATTCGATCCAGCGCACCTCGCCGTCGCGGCGAACGATGCGATACTCCGTCTCGTATTCGCCGCGGCGTTCACGCAAGGCCCGCCGCCGCACCTCCTCGACCCGCCCGAGATCCTCCAGATGCATGCCGGCCTGCCAGTCCGCGCGCCTAATCTCGGTCGTCCCGTCGGGCAAGTCGTGTAGGGCCGCATAGCCTTCCGACACCTGTAGGGTGTCCGTATTGACGTCATAAGAGAAGCTGCCGACCAGTGCCGCTTTTGCGGCCAAAGCCAGCTGCAAGGTGCGCTCGGCCAGGGCCAGCTCGACGCGCTTGCGCTCGCTGATGTCACGCGTCAGTCCTTTGACGCGCAGCAGCCTACCAGCACTGTCGAACTCGCCCCTCGCCGTCTCCTCCAACCACACCTCGCGACCATCGCGGCAACAAAAGCGAAAGCATACGCCATAGCCTGGACGGTCCCGGCGCAGCCGACGTATCTGCGCCTTAACGCCAGCGCGATCATCGGGATGCACGCGGGCAAAAAAGTCGTTGTAGCCGTCCGAGGCCTCCGGCTCGGGCCCGAGGATAGAGGCGGCATTGGTGCTGCGCTGGGATTTGCCCGTCACGGCATTCCATTCGAAGGCGATCACCTGACCGGCCGCCAAGGCGTCGGCCAACCGCGCTTCGCTTTCCGCCAGCGCCGCTTCGGCCTGCTTGCGCGCGGTGACGTCGATGTTGGTGCCAATGATGCGCTGGGCGGTACCCTCACGGTCGTAGGTGATCAGGCTACGCGACTCGATCCAGCGAATCTCGCCGCTCTCGCGCGCAAGGCGATATTCACAGCGGTGATCGCGCCGCTGTGCCGCCACGGCCTCAACAAGGTGGCGGTCGAGCGTGGGCAAGTCGTCTGGATGCACGCGGCGGCGCCAATCGCTCCGGCTTGTCTCCACGCACGCCTCGGGCAGGCCGTGGATCGCCGCATAGCCTTGCGAGACCTGCATCATCCCCGTCACGAGGTCGAAGGTAAAGCCCCCAGCCAGGGCCACCTTGCCGGCCAGCGCCAGCTGGGCGTCGCGTTCGGCCAGGGCTTGCTCGGCGCGCTTGCGATGGGTGATGTCCCGGGTGACCCCGAGCCAGCGGATCGGCTCGCCCGTCCCATCGCACACCACGGTGCCCTCGACCGCCACCCAGCGGTCTTGGCCAGGCTCCGTGCCGGACAGCGCCGGCGCCAGCCGGTACTCCAACTTACAGCTGCCGCCGCCACGCTTGGACGCGGCAAAAGCCTCATCCAGCCGCGGCAGATCCTCTGGATGCACGAAGGGCCTCACCTCGGCCAGGTTGATGGGTGGGGACGCCAGGGAATGGCCATGAATGCGCTTGTCGCGGTCATCGCTGTCGAAGCGCCCGGATTTGGCGTCGATACTCCAGACGCCGAGCTCGCAGGCGTCGAGGGCGAGTTGCAGCCGCTCATTGGCATCCTTGAGGGCGGCCTCGTTCCCTCGCCGTTCGGCGAATAGGGCCGCAAGGATCAAGGTGCAAATGGAAATGGCCAGCAGCGTCGCGCGGGCTGCATAGACCTGATCGTGGGAGTACGTCGGCTCGCCGATGGGGAAGGTCGCCACCCAGATCACGCCGAAACCAAGAATGATGGCAGCGGCGGCGGCAAATACCGGCCGGCATTGGGCCGCCACCAGCACGGGCAAAAGCAAGGCCAGAGGCAAGATGTTGTACCAACCCTCTGCCCCCGCGGTGAAGGCCGTGGCGCTGACAATGACGAGGGCCGCAAGCGTCAAGGTGGCTTTCGCGACCTCCCACCGGTCCGGCAGATCGAGCAACAGACCGCCAAGCCCGATCAGCAGTGGTGCCACGAGGATGGAGCCGAGGGCATCCGAGGCCACCCAGTTGGCCCAGACCGTCAGCAACGGCGCCCCGGGGCTGTGGAACAGGGCAAAGCCGGCAGTGCCGCCGATGCCGGAGAGCATGGTGGCAACTCCCACCACGCCGAAAAACGCCAACACCCGCTGCACGCTATCGAGGCTGAAGCGGGCGCCGAACTGCTGGCTGATGAGATGGCCGATCAGGATGGCCTCGCCGGCATTACTGGCAGCGAAGATGACAGCGCCCGCAAGATTGCGGTCCCCCAACAGATTGGCGGCGAGGGTGGCCGCCGCCACCCCGATGGCCGTCGGCAGGCGCGCCCAGGATCCGAGCGCAATCAGGGTGCCCGAGGCGATGCCGGCGGCGGGCCAAAAGGCGGCGACGCCGTCGGGTTTGGTCAAGAGCTCCAAACTTAGGTCGGCGGCGAGGAGGTAGGCGCCGCCGACAAGAAACGAGAGCACCGTTGCGGCGCCGAGGCTCGGTGACCAGGCCTTGCGCGGCCAAGCGGCAGGAGAGGAAGGTGGCGGCTGCAGGGTTTGCATCTCTTGCGATTCCCCTCAACCACCAATCAGGTGGCAATCACATGCGAACGACCGGTTTCGCTGCCAACCGGACGAACACTTGGTCGAGAAATCCCGCATGGTCAGTAGGCGTTCGAACGCTGCCATTGACATCAGGAATTGTACTGGGATTGCAAGGAGGAGAGCATTGAGTGGTGAATCGACCAAGCAACCGGGCGAAAGTTGCAGCACCCGCCCGCCGGCGAGGGGGGGGTGGGCGCCAAGCCCGAGCAGGCCCAGAAAATGGGTTTTGCAAGCTTGCGCCCGAACGGCAACGCTTGCGATTTGCTTTGTTGTTGATGTTGCCAAAGCAGCGCTACACCGGGCGCAACCTAGTATAGGATAAGGAATGGCCACGGTTCAGACCGCAGGCGAGCTCAAACGGCTCGTGCAACTCACGGAGATCACCCGCGCCCTGCGCGCCCGGTTCCCCGATGCCCCGCACCAGCACATTGGGCTAGGCGAGATTGCAAAGCTTTGCAAAGCCGTGGTGTCGTCAAGGGCCTGCCGGGATTGCCACGACGTGCGCGACGACATCCTGTCGATCGCCTGCCTGTGGGATTTGACAAACGACACGCTCGAGCAGCAGTCCGACGAGCTCCTCGCCTGCCTCAGTCTGTTCATTGCCGAAAAGCCACCGGGAGCGCGGCTTTAGCGCGGGCTCGGTGCGTAATCCGCGGACGCGCGCCAACAAGCGCATCATCGTCCCGGCACGGTGACAGCGTTCGCCAACCCAGCGCCTCGACCCGACCCATGCGGGCGGCGGCGACCTGATCCCGATACCTCTGCGGCAAAGGCCAGGTTTTGCAAGGATATCTTGCGACCCTGGCTCAGTAGATCGGCGCCCCATCGTTGGAATCCAACCGCGGCGTCGGGCCATCCGGCCCCGCCAGGACGGCCGCGGTGACATCCTCGCCGCTGTTGGCATCCTGCACGATAAAAGGCACCGCCATCAGCTGCCACGCATAAAGCTCATCAAGCACGATGTACCGGCGCAAATCGACGTCATAGAGCCTTTCCGCAGCGTAGCGCTTGATCAGAACCGACGCGGGTGGGGGACTGCGCATTGATACCTCATGGGTGCCTTCGGCACCGCCCAGGACGGCGCACGTTACAAGCTCGCCACGGCCGACACAATTGCTTCAACCTGGGGGCCGAAGGAGCCCATGCCAGGGTTCAAGAACCAGGCTGTAATCCTTTGAAAGCTAAACTGGATTGGCGTTTGCAGCGACCCGGTGGCAAGCCCCGCATAGGCAACCAGGCGGCGGCGGCCTATGCTTTTGCAGCTGGTGACGCGCCGGCCATTCGATGCTGGGCGGCGGGGGACTTGATGCGGCTGGAGCGAGCGAGGCGCGCGATTGGCAAACATCTCCTCACCGCACGCGCACTCGTCGGAACGCAGGTGACGCGCGGCAAGGTTTGGCCGCTGCCGTTGCGCGAGCGATTAGGGCAAGGCTCGCAGGGCCGATCCGTGCGCGCGCTTGCTTTGGCGGTGCCGGGCGTTGCCGCCGCCTATTACGCTTTGGCCGTCATTGGCACGGTCCTCAGCGTTCCTCCCGCCGGCTTTGCGATTCTGTGGCCCGCCACCGCGCTCGTTATCGGCGTCCTCTTGCTGGCGCCAACGCGGCACTGGTGGCTCTTTCTGTCGGCGGTCGTGCTTGCGCACGTGCACATGGTCTACCGCTTGCAGCAGCCCGACCTTGCCTTGGTGGTCGTCCTTACTCAGGTGCTCGGCAACCTGGCCCTCGCGGTGACGACGGCCGGGGTGATTCGCGCGGTCTACCCGAGCCCGCTGCGGCTCAACAACTTCCCCAGCGTGCTTGGCTTCGTTTTGCTGGCGGGGTTTGCCGTGCCCGCCGTTGTGAACGCGCTGGTGCTTTGCGGACACCTGTGGAGCGGTTGGGCCACGGACTTTTGGCTGGCCTGGCGGCAATGGATGCTGGCGAGCGTCTTTCCCACCATCACCATCCCGCCGCTGCTGCTCGCCGCGCGGAGCCACAATTTGATCGGTCAACGGCCTGCCTCTCCCCGTGCCTATGCGGAGCTCGCGGCGCTGGCGCTAGGTTTGCTCCTCGTCAGCCTCGTGGTGTTCAGCTTGGAGCCTCGCAGCCCCGGGTACGAAGTGACCCTGCGCCTGGCGCCCTTGCCATTCCTGCTGTGGGCGGCCATCCGGCTCGGCGTCGGGGGCACCTCGCTGTCGCTGTTGCTCTTTGCCGGGGCCATCTTGGCAGGTGCCCTGGCGGGACGAGGGCCCTTCGCCATCCATTCCCCCAACGCGGAGGTGGTTTCGCTGCAAATCTTTTTGATCACCGCCTCGGTTCCCCTGCTGTTGTTGGCGGCGCTGGTCGAGGAACGCCGAGGTACCGCGGAGGCCTTGCAGCAGTCCGAGGCCCGCATGCGGATTGCGGCGGCGTCGACGGATACGGGGCTGTGGCAGTATGACTTTGCCAATAAAGATCTATGGGCGACCGAGCATTGCCGTTCCATGTTCGGCTGCCCGCCGGGGGTAACGCTGACGCCGGAGCTATTGCTGGCCGCCGTCCTTGCCGAGGATCGGCCGATTGCCACCGCGGCGATGCGTGCCGCCCAGCTCCCCGGCGAGGCACCGCGGCGCAGCGAATTTCGGGTGCTCAATCCCAACGGCGAGATCCGCTGGTATTTGGCGACGGGGCATACCGACTTTGACGCACGCGGCAGGCCGCTGCGCTTGAGCGGAGTGTTCCGGGACGTCACGCCGCGCAAGACGGCGGAAACGGAGGCGGAATTACTTGCCGAGCGCCTGCTCACGCTGCAGGACGAAGAACGCCAGCGCATTGCCCTTGAGTTGCACGACTCCACCGCGCAACACCTGTTGGCGATGAGCCTCAATCTGGCGAACCTGAAAACGCATATTGCGGCAAAGCCCGCGACCCAGCAGCTGTTCGGCGATATTACCGGCTCCCTGCAGGAAACCACCAAGGAGGTGCGCACATTCACCTATCTTTTGAACCCGCCCCAGCTCGAGAGCGACGGTTTGCGCGCAACCCTGCAGCGCTACGCCGACGGCTTCAGCCAGCGTACCGGCCTGAAAACGAGCCTGCGCGCCAGCCTCAGCACGGATGCCCTGCCCCTGCCGTTGCAACGCTCGCTCTTGCGCATCGTGCAGGAGGCGCTCACCAATGTGCATCGCCACGCAGCAGCAACGCGCGTCTCGATCGATCTGAGAAGCATCGGCAAGCAAACGCATTTGGTCATCCGTGACGATGGCCATGGCTTCGACAACGGCGTCGAGGACGGGATCGACAGGGCGAACAGCCGCCAGCCCAGCGGGCCGATCCGCCTGGGTGTCGGCATCCCCGGAATGAGCGCAAGAATGCAACAGCTTGGTGGCAAACTGGACATCCGCTCGAGCCGCAGGGGCACGACCGTGCATGCCGCCATGCCGGTCCGAGCAGGGGTTTTGCGGCCCCAGTGAGGGCCTGATCATTGCGCGCACGCCGGCTTGCGCCCCCACAGGGGTGGGGCTGTCGTCTTGCTCAGGGGGTGGATGATAGCGCACAATCTTGCGCAATCGCATCCTAATGGATTTTCCAGATGTATATCGCCGACAGCAAGCGTCTCACCCATCAGGGCGCCAAAAGCATTATGACGACGGCCGTTGACCTGGCACGCGAGGCCGGCCTCGCCATTTCCTGTGCGATCGTCGACGCCGGCGGACACCTGATCGTGCTGGAACGCATGGATGGTGGCCGCTTCCACACCGTGCATTCGGCCACCACCAAGGCCGTGTGTGCCGCCTCCAACCGACGCGCGACCACGGCCAAGGGCGCGGTTGGTCAAGACCTCGACGTGAGCCACGCGATCGGTCTGGCGTTGGCGGCGGGAGCCGAACGCTGGACGGCGATGGAAGGCGGTGTGCCCGTCCTCATCGACGGCCACTGCCTTGGTGGGGTCGGAGTGAGCGGCGGCGATTGGGAAACCGATGTGCGCATCGCCAAGGCCAGCGTGGAAGCCATTGGAGCCAGCTGGAAATAGCAAACCAGGGGACCGAGCGCACGGCCAGGCCTGACTGCGGCCGGCTGGCGACGGAGACGTCATGGATCAGAGCCCGTTACGGGTCGCCTCGATCGGCATCGGTTGGTGGTCCGACGTTTTGGCCGACGCCGTGCAACGCTCGGGCCGGCTCAAGATTGTCGGCTGTTACACGCGATCGGCGGAAAAGCGCCAGGCGTTCGCCAGCAAATACGCGTGCCGGGCGGCGCCAAGCTACGAGGCATTGTTGGCCGATCCGGAGATCGAGGCCATCATCAACACCACGCCAAACGACGCCCATCGGCCAACATGTTTGGCCGCCGCGGCGGCGGGCAAGCACATATTCCTCGACAAACCCATCGCCAACAGCATCGCCGACGGCCGCGCGATCACCGCGGCCTGTCGGCAGGCCGGCGTCGTCTTGGCGCTTGGCTACCAGCGGCGGCGCGAAAGCCATTTTCGTTGGATCAAGCAACAGATTGATGCCGGCCTGTTCGGCCGGCTCGTCAACGCCGAGGCAAACATCAGCCGTGACCGGCTCGGCAAGATCGATCTGGCGTCCTGGCGCTACCGCGCCGACGGCATGCCCGGCGGCGTGATGCTGCAAATCGGCATCCACTACACCGACGTGCTGGAATACCTGCTCGGGCCGATAAAGGTGGTTCGCGGACAGCTGGCGCGACTGGTGCTGCCGGGCGACAATCCAGATGTTGCCAGTTTGCTGCTGCAGCATGAAAGCGGTGCGCTCTCGACGCTCAATGCCAGCTATGCCTCGGCATCGGAATATTACTTGATGCATATCTACGGCAAGGACGCCACCGCATACTACGACCTGCACAATGGACTGCGTCTCGTCAAGCGCGGCGAACGCGAGCCCGCGCCCGTGCTGAGCGCCAACACCGACACTTTGGTCGAGCAGTTGGAAGAGTTTGCCGCCGCGATTCGCGGCGAAGGCCAGATTGAGGTTGGCGGTGAGTATGCGACGCGGTCGCTTGCGGTTGTGCGCGCCGGCATACTCTCGGCACAGCAAGGGCGCCAGATCGAGGTTGCCGCGGTCTTGAACGATGGCGTCGGCGAATAGCCGCGCCAACGACAGCACGAGGAGCCAAGCATGAAGCCACGCCGCCGCGTCCGGGCCATTGCCCTCCTGTTGCTTGCCGGTGGCCTGCTGCCGGCCGAGGCCCAGGATTATCCGTCGCGATCGATCACCGTCATCGTCCCCTTCCCCGCCGGCGGCGCCAGCGATGTCGTGGCGCGCATCGTCACCGACCAGATGTCGAGGCTGCTCAAGCAATCGATCATCATCGAAAATGTGGGGGGAGCCGGTGGCACGCTGGGAAGCGCGCGGGCCGCCGCCGCGGCACCCGACGGCTACACGCTGCTGGCCGCGGCGATGGGATCCCACGTCGCCGCCCCGGTGCTGACACCCAATGTCAAGTACGATCCCGCCACCAGTTTCGTGCCGATCGGCATCACCGCCCATTCGCCGGCAGTGGTCATTGCACGCAAGGACTTCCCGGCCCAGGACTTGCAGGAATTCGTGGCGACCCTGCAACAAAAGGGCGACGCATTGAAACAGGCGCACGGCGGCATCGGTGCCTCCTCCCACATGTCCTGCCTGCTGTTCACCAAGGCGATCGGCGCCACGCCGACCCTCGTTGCCTATCGTGGCTCCGCGCCCGCACTGAATGATCTGGTCGGAGGTCACGTCGATTTTCTCTGCGAGCAGTCGGTGGCCGTCGCCGAATCCGTGCTCGGCGGCAGCGTGAAAGCCTATGCAGTGTCCGGTGCGGAACGCTTGCCCACACTGCCGAACGTGCCGACCGCCAAGGAAATGGGGGTGGCGTTCGAGATGAGCATCTGGGCCGGCCTGTTCGCGCCCAAGGGTACCCCGGCCGAGATCGTGGCCAAGCTTGCCGACGCGCTGGACAAGGCTCTCGACGAAGCGAACGTGCGCGAGCGCTTGGGCCAGCTTGGTGGCACCATTCCGGCCAAGGCTGAGCGCAACCCCGCCGTCTTCGACCGCTTTGTGCGCGCCGAAATCGCGCGTTGGGCCCCGCTACTTTCCGCCTCGCAGGGCAAACCCTAGCCTGCAACCGCCGCCTCCCATCGCCCGCTCGATCGCGTGGACGTTGCCGGCCGCTGGCCCGCGCGCCCAAGGCCACCGGCTCAGACAACCAGGCTCAGCTGCCGGTCGCCGACACCAGCGGCGAGCCGAGCCTAAGCGCGCGCCGAGCCGCTGCTTTCGCGCCGCTTTCTCGCCTGGGCCGGCCTCGGCTGCGAACGATCGCAGAGCAAAGGGTTAGTACCGATTGGCAGCGTGCGTAACCTGGCGCAGCCTCGCCCACACCGGTACGCCCCACTTGCCCAACGCTAGGCCCACGGGGCATCTGCCCGGCCCCAACACGCAGCCGGGCTTTCAGGGCGCGGAGCGCCAACTTGCACGATGGAGGACGCCATGGCGAAACGCACAGGAGCCGTGGTCCTGGCGGGGCTTACCGCAACTGCCTTATGCCTGTGGAGTGATGCCGCGGCCGCGCGTGGCGGGCACTTCGGCGGCGGCATGGGATTTGGTGGCGGCGGCATGCGCTTTGGCGGCGGCCATTTCGGGGGCGGCGGTATGCGCTTTGGCGGCGCACCCTTCGGCGGCATGCGCTTCGGGGGCGGCGGCATGCGCTTTGGCGGCGGCCATTTCGGGGGCGGCGGTATGCGCTTTGGCGGCGGTCCCTTCATGGGCGGCCCGCGCTTTGGTGGGGCGCCCTTCGGCGGCATGCGCTTTGGCCGCGGCCCCTTCATGGGCGGCCCGCGCTTTGGCAACCTGCCGGGGCGTGGTCCCACCGGCTTCAACGCCAACCGCGCGGTGAACCGCCCGCTCGCCCGGGCCACGCCAGGCAGCATGGGGCAGCACGCCTTTGCGCGTGGCAACGCCGCCGGCGTCAACAGGTTCGCGGGCATGGCCGGTGCTGGCGCCGCGGCCGCAGGCGCGGCGGCCGGCAGGGCCCTTCACGGCCAGGCCGGCGCCGCCAGCGGGCGCCCCTTCCATGCCTTCGACGGACGTGGCCTCGGACGCTTCCAACACGCCGGGTTCAGGCACAACGCCTTCGCCAGCAAGGTCGCTTTTCACAACTGGGCGTTCAAGCATCCCGGCTGTTGCGGCTGGTTTGGCAAAGTTTTCTGGCCGTTCGTGGTGGGCGATGTGTTCACCGCCGTGCTGTGGCCATCACCCTGGTACGAGCCGTTCTGGGGCTATGGCGGCGACTACGCGCTGAGCAACGTCCTCTGGGTGGGCTCAGGATCGCTACAAGCCTCCTACAGCAATAGCAATATCTATGACATTTACGGCGGCGGCTCCGGCCGCTATGGCAGCCTAGCGCGGTCGGAGGAGAAGGTGGCCAACGCCCCAAGCTCGGACACCCCCACCGAAGCCGACGTCACGCAGGCCTGCGCCGACCTGGCGCCCGGCGTGACCGATTTGCCGATCAACGAAATCGAGCGCACCGTATTGGCGACCGGCGACCAGGTTGCCGCCCTCACCGCACTCAAGGGCGCCTGGATGAGCGCAACGAAGATCATCAAAGCCACCTGTACCGGCGAGGTTCCGCTGACCCCGGTGCGGCGGCTCGACGTCGTCGAAGAGCGGTTGGGCGCCGTGCTTCAGGGGCTGCAAATCGTCAGCGGCCCGCTCGAGAACTTCCACAATTCCTTGAGCGAGGCGCAAAAGCGCAGCTTCGATACCATGATGACGACCAATCGCGATCGCAGCGAACCGGGCACAGCGCTTGCCGGCCGCTTGACCTCGCTGTGCAGCGACCGGGCCGCCAGCTTTTCGCGGCTCCCGATCGACAAAATCGAGCAAGTCATCCGCCCCGGTGAGCAACAACGCGACGCCTTGGATGCACTGAAATCGGCCTCTGCCAAGGCGAGCGAGGAGCTGAACGCGTCCTGCCCGGCGCAAACGCCGCAAAGCCTGCCGGACCGCTTGCACGCGGTCGAGCAGCGGCTCGCCGCCATGATCGCAGCGCTGAGGACGGTGCGGCCCGCCCTCACGGACTTTTATGGCTCGCTGAGCGACGAGCAGAAGGCGCGGTTCAACATGATGGGACAGCCAAGTCAGGGCAGCACCGGTCGCAATGCTCGCCAAGCCGGCGCCAATTGAGGACCTTCTGCGCGCGATCACCGCTGCGCATCGCCCCCTAAGGAAAGCGCCGGCCCCCGCCACGGCCAGCGCCTAAAAGGCGATTGCGGCGGCCACAGGCGCAAGCCCGCTCAGCGGCACCAGCCCACCCCCCGCAGGCCTCTACGGCTCCCGAGCCCAGGCGTCCCGCGCACCGCACGCAGACAATCTGAGCGACGGTGCTAGTCGGTGGGTGTGTCGGAGGCACCCATCGACGCATCGAGCCAATATCTGGCGCTATGCTTGATGCCCTCCTCGAGTTCCGACTTCTCAACAATCCATTCGAGGTAGTCCCGATCGTGCGCGGCAATCTCGGCGTAGCTCCTGCCGCGGTACTTGCCGAAGTGGAACCGCGTGTGCAACGCCGGCTCGGCCGACCATTGTACCAGTTCGCTCCAGCGCGCGTGCTTGATCAGTTCCTCGAAGATTGCGGCGGTGACAATCACGTCGAAGGCGGCACGGTGAGGTGAGATCGAGCCCCGTTCAAAACCTGCAAACGGCGTCGCCCGGCCGAGCGCATAGCGTAGCTCCTGATTGCTGTGACCGTCGAAGTGTGGCCACACGCGCAGGGCGCACTTATAGGTACAGATCCACGGGCCGAGCTCGATACCCTGGGCAGCAAAGAAGCTGCGCTCAAATTCGCAATTGTGGGAGACATAGACATCCGCCCCTTTGAACCGCTGCACGACCTCGGTCAGCAACGGC
>Ga0134122_10001122_pt1 | contig 19220 bp, 18 predicted proteins | sample KB302_FD_96461 | JGI IMG/M metagenome (GOLD analysis project Ga0134122, IMG submission 96461) | Terrestrial soil microbial communities without Nitrogen fertilizer from Kellogg Biological Station, Michigan, USA - KB3-0-2 | ecosystem: Environmental > Terrestrial > Soil > Unclassified ... | reverse complement strand
TCCGGGTGGATTCGGGCGCACCCGCCCATGAACGGGACAAGTTGCCAGGGCTGGCGCCTGGTCGGCGAGACAAGTTGCCAGCGCGGCACGGTTGGGCCGCGCGGCGCCGGGAGTGATCCGCCGGGCCGGGTTGCCACTCCCGTGCGCCTGTACTCGACTCGCGCCCATGCTGGCGCTCCTCATCGTCCTCGCGACTCTCACCGATGCGCCGCCCCCGCCCGACGCGCTCCCCGGCCCCGAGAGCTCCGGCGACCGCCGCGTCGGCCCCTTCAGCCGCGACACGTACCCCAGCGAGGTCAGCGCCCGCCCGCTCACGCTCCCCGCCGGGATGATCCGCGCCTCCGCGGCGCTGGACGCCGGCTGGATCCGCCTGTTGCCCACCTACGCCTGGGTCGGGGGCCTGGGGGTCTCCGGAAGCTACGGGCTCACCCACCAGCTCGAGTTGACCGCGTTCGCCCAGTTCGACCTCACCCCGCTGGCCACCAACCGCATGGGGGTCTCCGGCACGCTCCTCCTCCACGACGACCCCGCCTTCGACCTGGCCCTCGCCGCCGCCTTCGACCTCGTCCCCGCGAGCGTGTCGCCCACCCCCGCCATCACCCTCGGCCTCCCGGGTCGCCTCCTCTTCGCCGACCGCCTCTTCTTCACCTTCGGCGGCCACCTCGTCTCGCTCCAGCTCAGCCCTCCCCAGGTGCGGGCGTCGCTGGAGCTGGGCGTGGGCGCGCAGGTCACCTCCTCGCTCGCGGTGGCCCTGGAGACGGACCTCTTCAAGAGCCTCAGCCAGGCCTACGTCTTCCACACCTTCGTCGTCCCCCTGGACCTCTCCGCCACCCTCGCCGTGGCCAACGGCTTCGACCTCCAGGCCCGCGTCTCCACCTTCAACCTCTTCGACCCCGGCCTGTCAGGCACCCTCACGCTTGCCGGGTCGGCCTACTTCTGACCGCCCGGCGAGACGGTCCGGCGGTGCACATCCTCCCTGGATGAAACGCTGGCTTGCCCTTTCGGTCGCCGTGGCGCTGGGGGCCGTGGGCTGCGCCGGGTGCGCGGTGCACATCCCGCCAATCCCCGAAAACGCCTACGAGGTCACGCCGCCCAGGGACCTGGAGGGCGCGCTCGAGGAGCAGGTGGGGGAGCGCTTCCGCCCGGACAACCAGATCGCCCTCTCCGAGAACGGCCAGGTCTTCCACGACATCGCCGCCGCCATCTCCAAGGCCAAGGTCAGCGTGAACATCGTGACCTTCATCTGGCGGCCGAGCGGCCCATCCGACGAGGTCCTGGTCCCGCTCCTGGAACGGGCTCGCGCCGGCGTGAAGTGCCGCGTGGTGGTGGACGCCCTGGGGAGCCGCCGCTTCGCGGGGCAGGTGCGCCCGCTGCTGGAGGGCGCCGGTTGCGAGGTGCGCATGCACCGCCCACGCGAGGACGACGTCCTGGAGCGGAACCACCGGAAGATCGTCGTGGTGGACGGCGTCACCGGCATCACCGGCGGCTTCGGGATCTGGAAGAGCTGGGAGGGCAACGGCCTCGAGAAGGATGAGTGGCGCGACAGCAACGTGGTGGTGCGGGGCCCGGTGGTGCGCGAGCTCCAGCGCGCCTTCGAGGCGTCCTGGATCCAGGCCGGCGGCGATCCCCTCCCGGCCGGCGACCTCCTGGCCCCGCCCCCCGCCGGAGACACCCGCGCCCTCTTCGTGGCCAGCGGCGCGCAGGACCTGGACGGCGGCGCCGACCGCACCCGCGTAGAGCGCGCCACGGTGCTGCTGATCCGCTCGGCGACGAAGCGGATCTGGATCGCCAACTCCTACTTCGTCCCTTCCACCGAGATCCTCTCCCTCCTGGTCGCCAAGTCGAAGTCCGGGGTGGACGTGCGCGTGCTGGCGCCCGGCCCCATCCACGACTGGACCTCCATCCGCGCGGCCCAGCGCGACGGGTACCCGGAGCTCGTCGCCGCGGGGGTGAAGATCTTCGAGTACCAACCCTCCATGATGCACTCCAAGACCATGGTGGTGGACGACCGCCTGGTGATCATCGGCTCCACCAACCTGGACCCGCTCTCCCTGCGGCAGATGGAGGAGGGATCCCTGGTGGTCGAGGACGCCGCGCTGGCCCGGGAGCTGGAGCAGCACCTGGAGCAGGACTTCCGCTGGTCCAAGGCCATCCTCCACCCCACCGCCGGCCCCTACGCCTGGGCGTCCCGGCTGGTGGTCTGGCTGATCGGCAAACTCTGAACGACTCCAGAAGCGCGAGTCCTGTCCCGCTATAGACGGGGAGGAGGGCGCGGGTATATGCGGCCCTCGCTGACCCAGGCGGCAAGGAGACCAGTCATGGCTCGCGACGTGGTGATTGTTGGTGCGGCACGGACCCCCATCGGTGCCTTCCAGGGCGGCCTCTCCAGCCTGACGGCGCCGCAGCTGGGCGCGGTGGCGATCAAGGCCGCGCTGGAGCGCGCCGGCGTCCCGGCCGCCCAGGTGAACGAGACCTACATGGGCTGCGTCCTCCAGGCGGGGGTGGGCCAGGCGCCCGCCCGGCAGGCGGGGATGGGGGCGGGCCTCCCGGAGACCGTCCCGGCCACGACCGTCAACAAGGTCTGCGGGTCCGGCCTGAAGGCGGTCATCGCCGGGGCCCAAGCCATCGCCCTGGGCGACGCCGAGGTGGTGGTGGCGGGCGGGATGGAGTCCATGTCCAACGCCCCGTACCTCTCCACCGCCATGCGCGGCGGCGCCCGCATGGGCCACGTGGAGATGAAGGACGCGATGATCCACGACGGCTTGTGGGACGCCTACAACGACGTCCACATGGGCATGTGCGCCGAGCAGTGCGCGGAGAGCATGAAGATCTCCCGCTCCGCCCAGGACGAGTTCGCGCTGGAGTCCACCCACCGCGCCATCCGCGCCCAGAAGGAGGGGATGTTCAAGGCGGAGATCGTGGGCGTGCCCGTGCCGCAGAAGAAGGGCGACCCCATCCTCGTGCTGGAGGATGAGGGCCCCCGGAACGCCAAGCCGGACAAGATCCAGGGCCTCAAGCCGGTGTTCAAGAAGGACGGCACCGTCACGGCCGCCAACGCGTCGTCGATCAATGACGGCGCCGCGGCGCTGGTGCTGATGAGCGTGGACCGGGCGAAGGCGGAGAACCGGACGGTGCTGGGCCGCATCACCGGCTACGCCCAGGCGGCGCGCAAGCCGGTGGAGTTCACCATCGCCCCGGCGGACGCGATCAACGCGCTGCTCAAGCGGACCAACGTCACCGCGGAGCAGGTGGACCTCTGGGAGATCAACGAGGCCTTCGCGGTGGTCTCCATCGCCAACAACCAGCTGCTCAAGCTGGACCCGTCGAAGGTGAACGTGCGCGGCGGGGCGGTGGTGCTGGGCCACCCCATCGGCGCCTCGGGCGCTCGGGTGCTGGTGACGCTGCTGCACGCGCTGAAGGACCTCAACAAGAAGCGCGGCGTGGCCTCCCTGTGCATCGGCGGCGGCGAGGGCATCGCGCTGATGGTGGAGCGCTAACCCTATGAACAAGGTCGTCGCCAGCGCGGAGGAGGCGGTCCGCGACATCCAGGACGGCGCGGTGATCATGAGCGGGGGCTTCGGGCTGTGCGGCAACCCGGAGAACCTGATCGCCGCCCTCCACCACAAGGGCGTGAAGGGCCTCACCATCATCTCCAACAACTGCGGCACCACCGAGCTGGGCCTGGGCATCCTCCTCAAGGCCAGGCAGGTGAAGAAGATGGTGTCCAGCTACGTGGGCGAGAACAAGGAGTTCGAGCGCCAGTACCTCTCCGGCGAGCTGGAGGTGGAGCTCAACCCGCAGGGCACCCTGGCGGAGCGGATCCGCGCCGGGGGCTGCGGCATCGGCGGGTTCTACACGCCCACCGGGGTGGGGACGCAGATCGCCCAGGGGAAGGAGACCCGCGTCATCGACGGGCGCGAGTACGTGCTGGAGAAGCCGCTCCAGGCGGACTTCGCCATCGTGCGCGCCTGGAAGGCGGACCGCTGGGGGAACCTGGTGTTCCGCAAGACGGCCCGGAACTTCTCCCCCATGATGTGCATGGCGGCGAAGACCACCATCGTGGAGGTGGAGAACCTGGTGGAGGTGGGCGAGTTGGACGGGGACCAGATCCACGTCCCCTCCATCTTCGTGAAGCGCATCGTCCAGGGCGCCGGCTACCAGAAGTGGATCGAGAAGCGCACCGTCCGCCCCCGGGGGGCCGCCTAGATGCCGCTCACCAGAGAGCAGATCGCCCAGCGCATCGCGAAGGAGCTGCGCGACGGGTACTACGTCAACCTGGGCATCGGGATGCCCACGCTGGTGGCCAACTACGTCCCCGCCGGGATGGACATCCTCCTTCACTCGGAGAACGGGCTGCTGGGCATCGGCCCGTGGCCGGTGGAGGGCCAGGAGGACCCGGACCTGATCAACGCCGGGAAGGAGACGGTGACCGCGGTGAAGGGCGCCGCCTACTTCGACTCCTCCACCTCCTTCGGGATGATCCGGGGCGGGCACGTGGACATGGCGGTGCTGGGGGCGATGGAGGTCTCCGAGCAGGGGGACCTGGCCAACTGGACCATCCCCGGCAAGATGGTGAAGGGGATGGGCGGGGCCATGGACCTGGCGGTGGGCGCCAAGCGCGTCTTCGTGGCCATGGACCATGCCAGCAAGGACGGCAAGCCGAAGATCCTCAAGCAGTGCGCGCTCCCGCTCACCGCCAAGAAGTGCGTCCAGTTCATCGTCACCGACCACGCCTTCATCGAGGTGACCCCCCAGGGGCTGCTCCTGCGGGAGGTGGCGCCGGGGGTGACCGCGGAGGCCGTCCAGAAGATCACCGAGCCGACCCTGAAGGTCAGCCCCGAGCTCACGGAGATGCGGCTGTAAAGTCGTGTGCTAGAGTCGCGGGCCATCGCCGTCGTTGCCCCCAGGAGACAGCGCTCATGGCGGAGAAGCAGGAGAAGCCGAAGACCGCGCGCAGGGCCGACCGGCTCCAACACGAGCTGCTGGTGGCCTACCGGACGGTGGACGGCTTCATCACCGACTGGGCGGTGAACATCTCCAAGGGCGGGTTGTTCATCAACACGCGCAACCCGCTGGCGGTGGGGACCACCATTCGCCTGATTATCTCGCTGCCCGACACCGCCTTCCCGTTCGACCTCACCGGCCGGGTGATGCGCGTGAACGAGTTCGACAACCCGTCCAACCAGGTGCCGGGGATGGCGATCGAGTTCATGGACGTGGACGAGGAGAAGAAGGCGCGCATCGAGCGCTTCGTCGACCGGCTCCGCAAGGAGCTCCCTGACGAGCTCACCCCGTCTCCCAGCGCCGCCAAGAAGTAGGCGGTAATAACGCTTCCATCGACGCCGAGCTCCAGATCGACCGCCTCTCCCAGACCGGGGAAGGCGTCGCCACGCACGACTCGCGCGCGGTCTTCGTGGCCGGCGCGCTCCCGGGCGAGCGCGTGCGGGTGCGGGTGCGCGAGGAGGGGCGGGTGCTCCGCGGGGAGCTTCTGGAGGTGCTGGTGGCCAGCTCCGCCCGCCGCGTCCCGGACGCCTGCCCCCTGGCCGACCGCTGCGGCGGCTGCGACTGGCTGAACCTGGACGAGGACGCCCAGCTCGCGGCCAAGAAGGAGATCGTCCTCTCCGCGCTCGAGCACCTGGGCGGCATCCCGCGCGACGCCTACCAGCTGCGCGGGGTGCGGACCGTGGCGCCGTCCATGGGTTACCGGCGGCGGGCGGTGCTCCACCCCGGCAAGGAGGGCCTGGGGTACTTCGGGCGCCGTAGCCACACCCACGTCCAGGTGGACCGCTGCCCGGCGCTGGCGCGCGGCGCGCAGGGGCTCCCCGGCGAGCTGGCCCAGGCGCTCCAGCCCATCCTCCGCGACATCTCCGAGGTGCACCTGCTGGAGGCCGGCGGGAAGACCTCCTTCTTCGTCCACCTCCGGCGGGGGCTGAAGCCCAAGCACCGGACGGCGGTGGAGCAGGCGATGAAGAGCTCCAAGGCGCGCGGCGCGGTGCTGCTGTCGTTCGACGGGAACCGCCAGACGGTGGGCGACCCGGTGCTGCGCGAGGACGCGCCCCTGGCGCCCAACGTCACGCTCCGGCTCCGCCCGGACGCCTTCGCCCAGGCCCACGCCGGCGCCAACCACGCGCTGGCGCGGGCGGTGGTGGGCCTGGCCGAGCTGAAGGGCGAGGAGCGCGTCCTGGAGCTGTACTGCGGGAACGGGAACCTCACCTTCGCCCTCGCCAACGTGGCGCGCGACCTGGTGGCGGTGGAGGCGATGGTGGTTTCGCTGGACCTGGCGTGCGCCGCGGCCGGGGAGGCCAAGGTCACCAACGTCCGCTTCGTGCTGGGGAACGCCACCAAGGTGGTGCCCCGCATGGCCAAGTGCGGCGAGCGCTTCGACGTGCTGGTGGCCGACCCGCCGCGGACCGGGGCCGCCGGCATCGCCGCCTGGGCGGAGGTGCTGGAGGTGGGGCGGGTGGTGTACGTGGCGTGCGATCCGGGAGCGCTCGCGCGCGACGCCAAGGAGCTGAACGCCCGCGGGTTCCGGCCGAAGGCGCTGGAGCTGGTGGAGCTGTTCCCGCAGACGCACCACGTGGAGGCGGTGATGTCGTTCGAGAAGGCCAAGGGGTAGCGTTCCGTCCCGTGGACGCGCGGATCGTCGAGTTCGCCGAGGTGCTCCGCCAGAACGGCGTCCGCGTCTCCACCGCCGAGGTGGTGGACGCCGCCCAGGCCACCGCGATCGTGGGCCTGCAGGACCGCGACCTGTTCCGCTCCGTCCTCCGCTCCACCCTGGTGAAGCGGGACCTGGACCTGGAGGCGTTCGACCGCGCCTTCGACTTCTTCTTCTCCGGCGCCGCGAAGACCTTCGAAGCCCTGGACGAGGCGCTCTTGAAGCAGCTGGAGGAGCAGGGCCTCCTGGAGGGCGACGAGTTGCAGATGGTGGTGGCCACCGTCAACCGCCTCTTCAACCAGCTCTCGCCCATGGCGCAGGCCGCGCTCCAGAACGACCGCGCCCGGCTGGCGCAGCTGTTCCGCGCCGCCACCTTGCAGCTGGACCTCTCCCGGATGGAGACGCCCATGCAGGCCGGCTTCTTCTCCCGGCGGCTGCTGGCCGGGGCGGGCGCGGAGCGGGCGCGGACCGACCTGCAGTCGCTGGAGCAGGAGCTGCAGGCCCGCGGGCTGTCCCTGGAGGGGCTGGAGGTGGTGTCGAAGCAGCTCGCCTCCGCCCTGCGGAAGGTGGAGGACGCCGCCCGCCGCGAGGTGGACCGCCAGATGCGCGCCCGGCTGAAGCGGTCCTCGGGGGGGTTGCAGGATCGGCCGTTCCACGCCCTCTCCCGCGCGGAGGTGGAGCGGGCGGAGGCCGCGGTGCGGAAGCTGGCGGAGCGGCTGAAGACCCGGCTGGTGCGCAAGCAGCGCTCCACCCGCCGCGGCGCGCTCAACGTCCGCCGCACGCTTCGCCGGAACATGCCCTGGGGCGGCGTCCCCATGGTGCCGCTGTTCCGCTCGCGGCGGCCGGAGCGGCCGGAGGTGGTGGTGCTGTGCGACGTGTCGGACTCGGTCCGCAACGCGTCGCGGATGATGCTGCTGTTCACGTACACGCTGCAGTCGCTGTTCGTCCGCGTCCGCTCGTTCGTCTTCGTCTCCGACATGGGGGAGGTGACGAAGTACTTCAAGGACGCGGATCCGGAGGAGGCCATCGACCTGGCCACCGCGGGCAAGGCGGTCTCGCTCCACTCCAACTCCAACTACGGCCGCGCGCTGGCCAACTTCACCCGCGACGAGCTGGGGTCGCTGGGGCGGCGCACCACGCTGATGGTCATCGGCGACGGGCGGAACAACTACAACCCCAGCAACGTCTGGGCGCTCAAGGACCTCAAGCGGAAGGTGAAGCGGCTGATCTGGATCACCCCCGAGGACCGCCGGAGCTGGGGCTTCGGCGACAGCGAGATGCACTCGTATTCGAAGGCCGTCCACCAGACGGTGGTCGTGCAGACGCTGGCGGACCTGGAGCGGCTGGCGGACCAGCTCGTTCCGTCGTAGAGGATCGAGACAGCCGTGCCCACCGCCGACGACTTCGACGCCGCCGATCTCCGCTCCCTCCGCCTGGCGGCGCCGGAGGTGACCGCGGCGCGGCTGGGTCGCTGGCTCGTCTTCCAGCGGGCGATGGCGGCCGTCCCGCTCTCCGCGGATCCGCCGGCGGTGGCCGCCGCCCACGCGGAAGCGGTGCGCGTCTCCGGGCTGTCCGCCCGCGAGGTGGGCGAGCTGGACGCGGTGGTGCGCGACTTCTGCGGCCGGCGGGCGGTGGTCGCCCGCATCCGTCGCCGCATGGAGACGGCCGACCCGGCGACGCGGGGCCGCCTGGAGCAGGAGTTGGCCGCGCGGGACGACGACGGCGCGGTGGAGCGGCGGTACGGGCGCCAGGCCCTGGAGGCGCTCCGGGCCCAGGAGGCGGCGCTGCTGGCCCTCCACCTCCAGCGCCCATAGGTGATAAAGGCACCGCTCGCGGGCCCCATGAAGCGCTACTTCATCCACACCTTCGGCTGTCAGATGAACGTCAACGACACCCTCCGGATGGGGGAGGCGCTGTCGAAGGCGTCCTACGGCCCGGCGGCGTCGCCCGAGGACGCGGACCTGATCGTCCTCAACACCTGCGCCATCCGCGAGAAGGCGGAGGACAAGATGCTCTCCGCGCTCGGGCGCTACCGGATGCTGAAGGCGTCCCGCGGCGCGCTCCTGGGCGTGGGCGGTTGCGTGGCCCAGCAGGAGAAGGAGCGCCTGCTGAAGAAGGTCCCCTACCTGGACTTCGTCTTCGGGCCGGACAACATCGGCAAGCTGCCGGAGATCCTCGAGCGCATCGAGCGGGACCGGGTCCGGGTGGTGGAGACGGCCTGGGTGGAGTCCGAGGAGTACGTCTTCCCGCGCGCGGACCCGCAGACCTCCGCCGGCAAGGTGACCGAGTTCGTCACCGTGATGAAGGGCTGCGACAACGTCTGCTCCTTCTGCGTGGTGCCGCACACCCGCGGCCGCGAGGTGAGCCGGCCGTTCGTGGAGGTGCTCCGGGAGGTGGCGGACCTGGCCTCGGTGGGCGTGCGCGAGGTGACGCTGATCGGCCAGAACGTGAACTCCTACCGGGGCGGGATCAGCTTCGCCCAGCTGCTGCTCCGCGCCGCCGAGGTGCCCGGCATCCTCCGCGTCCGCTTCACCACCAGCCACCCGCACGACCTGTCCGACGAGCTGATCGAGGCGTTCGCCGCCCAGCCGAAGATCGCCCCGCACTTCCACCTGCCGGTCCAGTGCGGCTCGGACCGGATCCTGAAGAAGATGCGGCGCGACTACACGGTGGCGGAGTACCTGGAGCGGCTGGGGAAGCTGCGCGCCGCCCGGCCGGGCATCGCCGTCACCACCGACATCATCGTCGGCTTCCCCGGCGAGACGGAGGAGGACTTCCAGGGCACGCTGGACCTCACCGCCAAGGCGCGCTTCGAGGGCATGTTCTCCTTCGTCTTCTCGCCCCGCCCGAAGACCGCCGCCGGCATCCACGAAGCCGAGTGGGGGATGGTCCCGCACGAGGTGAAGGTGGAGCGGCTGGAGCGGGTGCAGCAGCTCCAGAAGCGGATCAGCTCCGAGCTGATGGCCGCCCACGTGGGCGCCACCGTGGAGGTGCTGGTGGAGGGCCCGTCCAAGCTGGACCCGGGCCGCCGCTTCGGGCGCACGCCGGAGAACCGCACCGTCAACTTCGACGGGGACGCGCCGGCGGGGGTAGTGGTGCCGGTGCGCGTCCGGTCTTCGTCACCGGCGGCGCTGCTGGGGGAGCTCCAGGTCCACGCATGAGCGTCCGCGCCTTCAAGGGGATGGCCCCGAAGCTCCACCCCAGCGTCTTCGTCGAGCAGAGCGCCACCGTCATCGGCGACGTGGAGATCGGCGAGCAGTCCTCCATCTGGTTCAACACCGTGGTGCGCGGGGACGTGAACCGCATCCGCATCGGCCGGCGCACCAACATCCAGGACCTGTCGCTCATCCACGTGCAGAAGGACCAGTACGCCACCACCATCGGCGACGAGGTCACGGTCGGGCACCACGTGGTCCTCCACGGGTGCACGGTCGGAAACCGGGTCCTGGTGGGGATGGGGGCCATCTTGATGGACGGGGTGGTGGTGGAGGACGAGTGCATCGTGGGCGCCGGCGCCCTCCTCACTCCCGGTACGCGCATCCCCACTGGCATGCTGGCCGTGGGGAGCCCCGCCAAGCCCCGGAGACCATTGACCCCCGAGGAACGGGCCTGGCTTTCTCGGTCGGCGGCGAATTACGCGGAATATGCCGCCGCCTATCTGGCCGGCGAATAGCTGTTCGCGCGCACTTTCCCCAGTTGTTTCATATGGTTTACATAGGGCACAGGTGCGCCCATGGGCCCACAACTTTCCCTATTGGTGACCGAGAATCCTACCAAGGTCCCCCTCATTCAAAGCAAGGATCCGAATCATGGGTCTCGTCGGTGGCATCCTCAACATGGTCGGCGGTCTCTTGGGCGGCGGGTACAACCAGTACGCGCGCAGCACGCCGTCGGCGCAGCCGCAGATGAAGCACTCCTGGCCCGGGATGAAGGACTTCTTCAAGTCCAAGTGGGAAGGGGGGCCCGGCAACTCGGCCAACGCGCCGGGTCATCTCAAGAAGTCGCAGTCGCAGGATGGGAACGCCCAGGGACCTGGCAACTCGGCCAACGCGCCGGGCCAGGTGAAGAAGGGCGAGGACCATACCGACGCCGACGTGAAGCAGGACCTCCAGCAGGACGTGCCGCAGGCCGCGCCGAAGCCGGCGGACCCGAAGCCCGCGCCGCCGGCCGGCCAGAGCGGCGCGCCGGAAGTCCCCGGGCGCAAGGGCCCGGCGGGGAGCGACCCGAAGATCAGCCAGTTCGCGCCGAACGGTGCGCCCGCGGGCTACGACGGCACCGAGGCCTGCGGCCCCACCGTGGGCGCCATGGTGGCTCGCAACATGGGCTTCACCCCGGAGGGGAACAAGAAGCCGACGGACGCCGAGCTGGTCGCGGACCTCGCCAAGGCCGCAGGCACCACCGCCCAGGGCACCACGGGCAACGGCATGATCGCCATGTACGAGCACATGGGCCTGGACACCAAGGCCACCAAGGGCGCCGACCTGGACTGGATGACGGCCGAACTGCAGGCCGGCCACCACGTCACCGCGCTGGGCAACTACTACGAGGTGCCGGGCCGCATCGACGACACCAAGACCTCCGGCCACTACCTGGACATCACCGGCGTGGACAAGGCCGGCAACTTCATGGTGAACGACCCGGCCAACACCGACCTCAACTCGATGACCCGGGACGAGATGCAGAAGTTCATCACCACCGCGCCGCAGGGCGGGTTCGCCATCTCCGCCTGGAAGCCCACTGGGGCCGCGGCGGGCGCGCCGGCCGTCGGGTAGCCACGCCTCCATCCCGGTGGTAATACCCCGGGCTGCATGCCGCCCTCTCCGGACGCACTGAAGAGCTGTGCGCTCTTCAAGGACTTCACGGACACCGGGCTGCAGATCATCGCCACCATCGCCACCGAGCGGAACTACCCCAAGGGCGTGCCCCTGTTCGTCGAGAACATGGTGGCCGACTCGATGCTCATCGTCACCGCGGGGCGGGTGAAGCTCACCGCGCGCGGCCCCACCGGCGAGGAGGTCACCCTGGGCACGGAGCTCAACCCCGGCGACGTCCTGGGCGAGCTGTCGCTCATCCAGCCCAGCCAGCGGATGTGCACCGCCACCGCCTCCACCGGGGTCACCGCCGTCGAGCTGCGCCATGCGGACTTCCAGCGCCTGCTGGTCCAGAAGCCACAAGCCTGCCTGAAGCTCTTGATGGCGATCGTGGGCACGTTCGGCCAGAAAGTTCAGGACAGCCGGAGCGCCCTCAAGCTGCTGCTGGGCAAATCCTAGACCGGTTCGCTGGGGCCTCGTCGTGACCGTGCTGTGGCCGTCCGGCTGGCTCGCTGGAGCCTCGTGACCCGGAGCGCCTCCCCGGCCGCGCTGCGCCCGGGCGGGACGCGTGTTACCCTGCTCGCTCGTGCTCCGAGGACGAAGCGGGCCCGTCCGCGCTGTTTGACGGCGAACGGGTGAGGGGTTCTCGGGCCCGATAGGACGGACGCTTGGAAGAACTGTTGAAGCACTTGCTGGACGGCGCACACGGCTTCCCCGCCTACCTCTCCGTCTTCGGCGTGCTGGTGCTGTGTGGGCTGGGTCTCCCCCTGCCGGAGGATGTCTCCCTCATCACGGGCGGTTACCTCGCCTACCTGGGCAACGTGCGCCTGCCCGTCATGATGGCCGTGGGCTTCGTCGGCATCCTGGTGGGCGACTCGCTCATCTACCTGACGGGCCGCCGGGTGGGCGACCGGGTGGCCGAGGGCCGGGGGTTCATCGCGCGCATCGTCACCCCCGAGAAGCGGGCGAGGGTGGAGAAGCTCTTCCACGGTCACGGCGAGAAGATCGTGATGCTGGCGCGGTTCCTCCCCGGCGTCCGGGCGGTCACCTACTTCACCGCCGGCTCGACGAGGATGCGCTACCTGAAGTTCATCCTCTTCGACGGGCTGGCCGCCCTGGCGTCGGCGCCGCTGCTGGTGTTCCTCGGCTACTACTTCGGCAGCGAGTTGGAGCTGATCACGAAGAAGATCCGCGAGGGGCAGATCGCGGTCATCGCGGTGATCGTCGCCGCGGTGGCGGGGTACTTCGCGTTCAAGCGCTGGCGGGCGTCGGCGCAGAAGCGCGGTGAGGCCACTGCGGCGCCGCCGGCCGTCCAGCCGGTGCCCGCCGCCCCGCCCGCGGCGACGGGCCGCGTGAGCGACGCTACGTCCGGCTGAACAGCCGCTTCAGCCACCCCATGAACCCCGAGGGGGCGGCCGCCACCGCCGCGACCACCTCCGCCGGCGGCGGCTTCGCGGGCGCGGGAGGCGGGGAGGGTGGAGCGGCCGGCTTCTCTTCGCTGGCCCCGTTGCGCGGCAGGAGCGTCGGGTTGGAGCCGGTGATGGTGGTGCCGGCGTTCTCTCCGTTCTGCAGCTGCTTGCCCAGCGCCTCCGGCGTGTCGCGGGTGGAGAAGGTGGAGACCACCTCCTTCCCGGTGGCGATCTCCTTCGCCTTCACGGTGAGGAGCGCCTCGCTGGTGATCTCGAAGGCGACCTCCACCCGCGCCGACCCGCGCGGCCCCCGGGTCAGCCCGCTGATCCGCAGCGTGCCCAGGTACTCGTTCTCCATCGCCTTGTCCGACTCCCCCTGGAAGATCGACATCTCGATCTCCACCTGGTCGTCGCGGTTGGTGGAGATGATGTACCGCTTGCTGGCCGGCAGCGTGCTGTTGCGCGCCAGCACCGGCTTGAACCGCCCGCCCGGCAGGCCGATGCCGATGGACATGGGCAGCACGTCGATCAGCACCACCCCGTCCAGCTGCCCTTGATGCCCCTGCGAGTGGGCCAGCAGCGCCGCGCCCAGCGCCACCGCCTCGTCCGGGTGGACGGACTTGGCGGGCGGCTTCTGGAAGAAGCGGGTGACGCGCTCGTGGACCAGGGGGAAGCGGCTCTGGCCCCCCACCAGGATGACCTCGTCGATCTGCTCGATGGTCAGGCCCTTGGCCTTGAGCACCTCGTCGCAGACCGCCAGCGTCCGGTCCACCAGGTCCGAGGTGAGCTGCACCAGCGTGTCGCGGGTGAGCACCACGTCCAGGTCGGTGGGCTGGGTGTCGATCATCGCGATGAACGGGACGTGGACCCGCATCTCCCGGCGCTCGGAGAGGGCGCACTTGGCGCGCTCCGCCGCGTCGGTGATCCGCTGCATCGCCACCCGGTCCCCGTTGAAGGGGCGCCCGGTCTTCTGCTCCAGGTCCGCCAGCAGGTGCTTGACGATGGCGGCGTCGAAGTCGATGCCGCCCAGGAAGGTGTCGCCGCCGGTGGAGATCACCTCGTAGACGTTGCCCTTGAGCTCCAGCACCGACGCGTCGAAGGTGCCGCCGCCCAGGTCGTAGACCAGCACCCGCTGCTTGAGGTCCCGGCCCCAGGCGTAGGCGAGCGCGGCGGCGGTGGGCTCGTTGAGGATGCGCTCCACGTGCAGCCCGGCCAGCCGGCCCGCCTCGCGCACCGCCTGGCGCTGGTTGTCGTTGTAGTAGGCGGGGACGGTGATCACCGCCCGCGAGACCGGCTGGCCCACCTGGTTCTGGGCGATCTCCCGCACCTCGCGGAGGATGAGCGCGGCGATCTGCTGCAGCGAGTAGACGCGGTCCCCCAGCTTCACCGCCGCCTCGCCGTGCTCGCCGGGGGCGATCTCGTAGGCGAAGCGGTCCTTGATCTGCCGGACGATGGGCGATTCGTAGGCGCGGCCCAGCAGGCGCTTGGCGCCGTACACCGTCAGCCGGGGGTTGGTGAGCATCTGTCCCTTGGCGGGGTGGCCCACCACCAGCTTCCCGCGCGCGTTGAGCGCCAGGATGGAGGGCACGGTGTTGTAGCCCTCGCGGGAGAAGAGCACGGACGGCTTGTTGTTCCGCACGTACGCCGCGCAGGAGTTGGTGGTCCCCAGGTCGATGCCGATGATGGGGCCGGTCCGCTTCGGCGCCTCCGCGGGCTCCTCGAAGGGCGGGGCGCTGGGGACCGCCGCCGCCCCGCCGGTGACCACCGCCTTGAGCTTCTCGGAGTCCACCCGCTGGAGCGTGGGCGCGGCCGGCCTGGCACCCTGGGCCGGGACGGCGTAGTCGGGCTCGCCCACGCCCGGCGGCACCGGCGGCTTGTCGCTGCCGGCGTGCGGCAGCGGCGCGACGTGGGCGTCGATGAAGCGCTGGCTCTCCGGGTCCAGGGTGAGGAAGCGCAGCCCCATCCCGGAGACGCCTTCGGCGGTCTGGCCGGTGACGAAGTCCACCACCGCGGAGGCGTAGATGACGCGCTGGCCGCCCTGGAGCTTGAGGTCCAGGGTGACGGCCGTGCCGGGCGGCTTCACCGTGCGGGACCGGAGGTAGATCCCGCCGCGGGTGATGTTGATCCCGTACTTCTGGGCGAGGTCTTCGGGCGTGGCGAAGGGCAGCTTCACCGACAGCCCGATCGGTCCCCCTGTTTGAGCACCGCCGGCCATGAGCGCGTGGAAGGGGCCGATTCTCCGCCGCTTTTCTTCATGACGCAAACGACATACAAGGCGCCATGCTGAGCTCCGACGTTCGCACCGCTCTCACGTTCGACGACGTCCTCCTGCTTCCCGCGGAGTCAGAGGTGCTCCCCAGGCAGGTCGACGTGAGCACCCGGCTGACCCCGAAGATCCGCCTCAACATCCCGCTGCTCTCGTCCGCCATGGACACCGTGACCGAGAGCCGGACCGCGATCGCCATGGCGCAGGAGGGCGGGCTGGGCGTCATCCACAAGAACTTCGATCCGGAGCGCCAGGCGGCGGAGGTGGCGAAGGTCAAGAAGTACGAGAGCGGGATGGTGGTGGACCCGGTCACCATCGATCCGCAGGCCGCGCTCTCCCGCGCCATCGAGCTGATGAAGCAGCACAACGTGGGCGGCATCCCGGTGGTGAAGAACCGCCGGCTCCTGGGCATCGTCACCTCCCGCGACGTGCGCTTCGAGAAGAACCTGAGCCAGAAGGTCGAGGACGTGATGACCAAGAAGCTGGTCACCGCGCGCGAGGGCGTCAGCCAGCAGGAGGCGCAGGACCTGCTGCACCGGAACCGGATCGAGAAGCTCCTGGTGGTGGACGAGCAGTACGAATTGCGCGGGCTGATCACCATCAAGGACATCCAGAAGCGGGGGGCGCACCCCCACGCCGCCAAGGACGCCAAGGGCCGGCTGCTCTGCGCCGCCGCGGTGGGCGTGGGCGACGACCGCGAGCCGAGGGTGGACGCGCTGCTCAAGGCCGGCTGCGACGTGATCGTGATCGACACCGCCCACGGCCACTCCCGCGGGGTGCTGGACGCGGTGCGGGACACCCGGAAGAACTTCCCCGGCATGGAGCTGATCGCCGGCAACGTGGCCACCGCGGAGGGCACCCGCGCGCTGATCAAGGCCGGGGTGGACGCGGTGAAGGTGGGCATTGGCCCCGGCTCCATCTGCACCACCCGCGTGGTGGCCGGGGTGGGGGTGCCGCAGCTCACCGCGGTGGACGACTGCGCCCGCGAGGCGGACCGGGGCGACGTGCCGGTGATCTCCGACGGCGGGATCAAGTACTCCGGCGACATCGTCAAGGCGCTGGCGGCGGGGGCGAGCACGGTGATGATCGGCTCGCTGTTCGCCGGCACCGAGGAGGCGCCCGGCCAGACCATCCTGTACCAGGGCCGCTCCTACAAGAGCTACCGCGGGATGGGGTCGCTCTCCGCCATGCAGAAGGGCGGCAAGGAGCGCTACTTCCAGGACGACGTGGAGGAGGCGATGAAGCTGGTCCCCGAAGGCATCGAGGGCCGCGTCCCGTACAAAGGCTCGCTGGCCATGAACGTCTACCAGATGGTGGGCGGGCTCCGGGCGGGCATGGGGTACACCGGGTCGAAGACCGTGGAGGAGCTGCGCAAGAAGGCGCAGTTCGTCCGGATCACCCCGGCCGGGCTCAGGGAGAGCCACGTCCACGACGTGATCATCACCGAGGAAGCCCCCAACTACCGGGTAGAGTAGGGGGCGCATGGCCCGCACCGAGTCGACGGTCGCCCGAGCCGAGCTGGCCCGCCAGAACGAGGAGGCCGTCCTCTCCGAGTCGTCCCTGCGCGGGGCCCGCATCGTCTCCGTGGTGCGCCTGGCGGTCTGCCTCCTGATGAGCGCGGCGATGGCCTGGATCCCCCTGGCGCTGGGCCGCGCCCCGCCGCACCAGGACTTCGTGCGCACGGGGGCGGTGCTCTTCTACATCGTGTTCGCCGTCGCCAGCTTCATGGTCCTGCGCACCATGACCCCGCAGCGGGCGTGGGTGGCCATCCGCGCCAGCACCGCGGTGATGCTGATCGACTTCGCCTTCCCGACGTTCATGGCGGCGCGCTCGTACGCCGTGGGGGACGTGCGCGAGGCGTCGTCGGTGATGGGCGCCGCGGCCCTCGGGCTCACCATCTGTTACTCCATCTCGAACTACCACTGGCTCCAGGTGGCGCTGGCCACGGTGATCGCCTCCGTCGCGTTCCTCACCACCTCCTGGTACACCAACCAGTTCGACCTCTCGCCGTGCCTGTTCGTGGTGGGCATGTACATCGGCACCGGGATGCTGATCGGGCGGAACAACCAGCGCATCCGGACGATGTTCCTGGAGCTGCGCCGGCGCGACAACCTCACCCGCTTCCTCGCCCCGGAGATCGCCGAACAGGTGATGAGCCTGGGCCGCGACGCGCTGGCGCCGGTGCAGCGCGAGGTGACCGTCCTCTTCTCCGACATCCGCAACTTCACCACGCTGTCGGAGGCGCTCCCGCCGGACGCGGTGCTCAAGTTCCTCGACGAGTACTTCGGCCACATGACCCAGCTGGTGAAGGGCCACCACGGGATCGTCAACAAGTTCATCGGCGACGGGATGCTGGCCTTCTGGAACGTCCCCACCCGCCACGAGGAGCACGCGGTGGCCGCGGTGCGCGCCGCGCTGGACATGCGCAAGGTGCTGGCGGAGCTGAACGCGGCCCGCGCGGCGGTGGGCGCGGACCCCATCCGCATCGGCGTGGGCATCCACACCGGGGTGGTGGCGGCGGGGATGCTGGGCGGGGCGGAGCAGCACGAGTACACCGTCATCGGCGACGCGGTGAACGTCGCCTCGCGGGTGGAGGGGCTGACCAAGGCCCACGGCGTGGACGTGCTGGTGAGCGAGCGCACCTGGGAGCTGGTGAAGGACCGCTTCGCCTGCGTCCGCAAGGGCGAGGACCAGGTGAAGGGCCGGACCGAACGGGTGGTGGTCTACGCGGTGAACGACGCCATCCCCGGCTCCGACACCAGGGGAGCCGCCGCCTAGCATGGCGACGACCTCCGGCGACTCGACGCTGGTCCGGCTGCGCACCGCCCGCCAGAACGAACAGCTGGTGCTGGCGGAGAGCTCGGTGCGCGGCGCCGGGGTGATCGCCTGGGTCCGGTTCGGGATGATGTTCGCCATCGGCTTCGGGCAGGGGATCTCCCGCGGGCTGGCCGGCAAGCCCGTGATCCACGACCCGTGGCGGGGCCTGCTGGTCGCCGCCTACACCCTGTTCGCCCTCGGGCTGGCGCTGAAGTACCGCACCCTCAAGCCGGACCCGGTGAAGGCCACCAGGGCCCAGGCGTTCATCCTCCTCACCGATCTGCTCTTCGTCAGCGCCCTGTTCTGGCGGACGGTGATGGTGGAGGGCACCGTCCCGGCCCAGACGCTGGCGCTGAGCATGGCGATCCTGCTGTGCCTCCACGTGGCCAGCTACCAGCGGCTGCAGCTCTACGTCGCCACCGCGCTCGCCATCGGCGGGTACCTGGCGCTGAGCATCCACGCCGGCGCGTACGACCCCGGCCAGGCGGGCTTCGTGTGCGGCGCGCTGGCGGCGATCGGCGCGCTGATGATCATCAACCACCGCCGGACCGGGCGGATGTTCCTGGAGCTGCGGCGGCGGGACAACCTCTCCCGCTTCCTCTCCCCCGAGGTGGCGGAGCGGGTGATGCAGCTGGGCGAGTCCGAGCTGCAGCCGGTCCAGCGCGAGGTGACCGTCCTCTTCTCCGACATCCGCAGCTTCACCACCATGAGCGAGTCGCAGCTCCCGCGCGAGGTGCTGGCCTTCCTCGACGACTACTTCGCCCAGATGGCGCAGGTGGTGAAGGGGCACCACGGGGTGGTGAACAAGTTCCTGGGCGACGGGATGATGGCGGTGTGGGGCGTGCCGGAGCGGAGCGAGGAGCACGCGCTGCGGGCGGTGCGCGCCGCCCAGGACATGCTCAAGGTGGTGCGGGAGATGAACGACGCCCGCATCGCCCACGACCAGGCGCCCTTCGAGATCGGCATCGGCATCCACACCGGGACGGTGGCGGCGGGGATGCTGGGCGGTTCGGACCAGCACGAGTACACGGTGATCGGCGACGCGGTGAACGTCGCCTCCCGCGTGCAGGGGCTGACCAAGACCTTCGGCGTGCGGATGCTGATCACTGACACCACGTGGTCCAAGGTCCGCGACCGGATCCCCGGCACGTTCCACTCCGCGGAGGAGATCCGCGGCCGGAAGGAGCCGGTAGAGCTGTACACGGTGGAGGCTTAACGGCTGCCCTTCTTGCGGCGGACGGGCGTCTTCCCGTCGGCGGGCT